>Ga0209611_10004182_pt1 | contig 24798 bp, 16 predicted proteins | sample S1TSphgellanicum_3_FD_187693 | JGI IMG/M metagenome (GOLD analysis project Ga0209611, IMG submission 187693) | Host-associated microbial communities from peat moss isolated from Minnesota, USA - S1T2_Fc - Sphagnum magellanicum MG (SPAdes) (version 2) | ecosystem: Host-associated > Plants > Peat...
ATTTAATTAATTAATTTCTTCTAATATAAGAATATAAATTATATAATATACAAATCTGTGTCATAACAATAATTATTTTGTGTCACTTAGATTTAATAAACATAATCATTTATAATTATTTATAAAAGTGATTTATTATGGATAACACTAGTAGAAAAAACCCTTGAAATTCAATCAATAATTTTTTGAATTAAAATATAAATTTAAGATTCCAAAATAGTAATTCAAAATTCAAATATCAATTTTTAAAAGTTTTTTGAAGTTAAAACAACAAATTTCAGAATTGAAATGTTAACTTTCATATTCAAATAATAATATTCAAAATTAAAATCTGCATTTGAAGACTCAATTAATAATTTTCTGAATTGAAATATTAATTTGGAGTCCGAAATAATAATTTGGAATTCCCATTTCAACTTTCAAGGCAAATAATTTCTTAAAATTTAATTTTTAAACTTCAAAATTCAAATATCAAATTTCAAGTTGAAATAAAAATATTTAAAATCAAGTTGCCAATTTTAAGAGTCAATAAAGTTTTTAAAATTACAATAATAATTTTTAGATTCAAAAATAATAATTTAGAATTCAAATATTAGTTTTTAGATCAAATAAGTTTTTTGAATTTAAATAACAATTTTCGGAATTGAAATGTTAATTTTCATATTCAAATAACAAGATTCAAAATTGAAATGTCCATTTTTAGACTCAATTACTAATTTTCAGACTTGAAGTATTAATTTTGAAAATATAAAATAATAATTTGGAATCTAAATTTCAGGTTCGAATTAAATGATTATTTAAAATATAAATGAAAAAAATTCACAACTGGAATATAAATTTTCATATTCACATAAAAATATTCAAAATTAAATGGAATATTCAAAATATTCCATTTTTATGATCAATTATAATTTTCTGAATTGAAATACTAATTTTTGGATTCGAAAATATTAATTTAGAATTCAAGATCAGTTTTTAGATCAAATCAGTTTTTTCGAATTGAAAGTATCATATTCAAATCAAAATTTTCAAATTCAAATAATGTTTTAAACAATTGAAATAATAATTTTCAGATTTGAATAAAAAATTCAAAGTTCAAATATTAATTTTGCAATTCATTATATGATCAATATACATATGTATGCATATTATATTTTTATATATATAGTACATACATTAAAATATACCACTATGTCATTGTAGAATACCTTTAGGATGCAACTAATTTGGTGACTATTGCGACTAATGGGACATATCAACCTATTAATGGATGAAAATAAATGTAAAATTGATGTAACCAATAAGATGAAATTTTCTAATAGTTACATCATATTTGCGAAAATGACCAAAATAGTTGAAAGTTGGTCTTGTAGTTGCAAATATTCTGAAATCTAGTCGCAAATGACTATAAGTCGCATGTAGTCGTAAATTGAATGGTTACATTTTGGCTAATTTCTACTAGTGTTATGGACATTTTTCCCCTAGTGATAATTTTTTTGAATGAATCTGGGAAACCTATACATTTCACTATAGGCTTATTTGAAATGGATGACACTAGTGGTAGAAGTATGGTTGTTCAACTTGAATCATTATTTTCAAAGTTTGGTTTGATGCATCTTGTGATTGCATTTGTGAAAAATAAGGGTAGTAATTTTAGTACCATAGCAATTACATTACATTTCATCATCATTTGTCAACCTTTGAAACTTAACCAAGTTTATGAAGGTACATGTTTTGGGCATGTGATGTTTAAGGCAAAATGTTATTAATAATGACAAGGTTTTTAAAGGTTTAATGTAAGTAAATGTGAAGGATGCATAACTGCTTTACAAAAGACTATTACATGGACAAAAAATCTGGTAAAGGTAGGCAAAAATGGGAGAAGGCTTGTATTGAATGTGGGATGTCACCTTGAAAATTTGAGACCCTTGTGGAAACCAAATTTGCATCTAAAGTCATCATGTTTGAAGAGACTTTGGAATTCAGACAAGCTATCATCACTTGTTACAGAAAGCAAAAGACTATTACTTTACAACAAAAGAGTTCTAAAGGCCCAAATGTGGGTTGTTGCAAAGGCTATTACTTTTATTTAAACTTTATGGTAACAACTTGTGTTATGAATTAATCCCATTGTCATTGATTAAATTGTCAAATGCTTTGATTACTACCATTACAATAACTGTCAACTTGCAATCTAAAATTGTTAAAATGTTTCAAGTTTCAAATGGGACAAGAGCTCTAGACCCATTTGATTCATAGTTTTTCCTTTTTCAAAAAAAATATGCAAGAAGAAATTATGAAAATACTTAAACCTTTTCTCTAATTTCTATTTGTTCTTAATTCAAACCACATTCATAATATGCCTACAATAATGTTGGATCCTCAATTCAAATCATTATGAGTTGTGAAAAATTTGGTGGGATGTGGGAATGTTATTCAACCTACTTTTGAATATGATTTGAAAGCTATGATTCCCCTTTTAATGGTATGTTTTGAAACCCTAAAACCCTACTATGAAAGCTTGCACATTTATTAGTCATGATGATTTTGAAGAAGGCAACATGTTCGGGGTTGGACCATCTTTTGAGAAGTCTTCTCGAACACTTGTCATAGGAGAATTACCTTTGTTCAAAAAGATATCCATACCTTTTTTTACATCTAAAAATCCTTTTGTTTGGAGGTGTAATCATGAAGGTCAATTTCCAAATGTGGCATTTATAGCCAAACAAATTCTTAGCATTCTAAGGTCACAAATTGAAACAAAAAGGGTGTTTAATCTTGCTAGAATATTGATAGTTTTGTGACAATGCTGCTTACAAGTGGAAAATTTGAATACGATTGTCACAATTGTCAAAAACTAGCCTAATGATCCATCCACATGTGAATTGTATGCCAAATAAAAATATGAAAGACTACCTAAAAGTTGAGGGTTGAAGGTTAAAGGTTTAGGGTTTAAGATTGAAGGCTTAACATGCACTCTCCAATTTTTTTCTTTTTGAATGATGGGGAAGAGGTTTTTTATTTTTTTCCCTTATTCCCAAATATGTTCCCCAAGATGTTCTTAATAACACCTTGGTTTTATCTAATATGGTTTGCCTAAAGTTCAACTCCCATGCATATAAACTGAAAAAATGAAATGTAGGGCATCGCATTTGTTTTTATTTTGCAACTGAGGGTCCCAAGATGTGCCCAATGTTTGAAAAAAATTGGTGATTGCCCAATCAATATTGCGCCATTAAAAAAACAGAAAAAATTGTGAGCACACCCATGAATTAATTAATACGAGGGAATTCGTACACAAGCTAGACACATGACTAAATAACCTCAACTTAGGCCCTCTTTAAATAAGATTCCAAGGAGCAAGGTCTAATGAAATTGAACATTCCTATTGGTCAAGAGTTTTAAGTTGGTCCCAAGGCCTTTAGACAACTTGAAAAGTACATGATCAAAACAAATCAAATTGTGATTTAGTTTACATGGCATCATTTTGGAGGGAAACTAATTGGTCCTGACCAAAATAAAGAGTTTAAAGGAGAGCTCATGGTTTGGAGAATCAAAATGTAAGCTAAGGTCCAAGGGTGTTCATTTTTTTGTTTTTTTTAAACCCTTGTTGTTCAAATTTTGCGAGAATGGAAGACATGTTATGGATTGAGGGTATTGTTGTAACTCTCAATTTTTTTATCAATTTTAGAGTTGACATGGTTGGTTTTATGAATCCTCACAAGGTGATTGTTAGAAAGAATGTATTTGCAATTTTTTCAAGTGCACAAAATGAAAGTGAATCAAAAGGTAGGGCAAAAAGTGGAAAGTTGAAATGTCAATTTTCACAAGTAAAAGAGGATTTGAATTTTCAAGAAATACTTAAAACGGTTCCCATTACAAAGAAAATCACCAAGAAAAAAGATAATTGTGATATATTTTGCCTATGTTCATCCATTGTGTGTGTAATAAGAGTAAAAAAGAAGGAAAAAAATAGAGAATTTTTAAAAAAACCATGAAAAAAATTAAAAATTAAATACCAAAAGTTAACCTAATCCTCTCACATGCTGAGCACACATTTTTGACATTGGACCTTCAAATTGAACCCCAAACCTTGAGACACACTTGTTGCCTGTTAGGAAAAAGTGGTCCTTTTTAGTGTGAAGAAGGGTCCAATTCAAGGTTCAATTTGCTGCAAATTGGTCCCTGGGCTTTTGATCCCAGGACCCTTGTGTAAAGTGGCCCTTAATATTAACATGGTGGAAACACAAACACAAAAAGTGGGGTCCAAAAGGGAGCTTGAGCCCTCAATGCCTTGAGAACCTCCCAGCAAAGGACAGAGGAAAGACCTGTTGCAGGTTCTTCTTAGCGCACCCCCTCATGAAGTAATAGACACATGACTAAGTAAGGTAGCCTCTTGACCCTAGACCCCAAAATCAAGAACTGCCCATGGGTCGTTCAGCACTTCCTGGCCAAGGAGAGAAAGAACGTGCTTTTGAAGGCTGCAGCCGCATTAGTCTTAACCTGAACTCTTTGAATACCTTAAAGCTTCTTGAAGAAGCAAATGAAAATAAAATGTTAAAGGTAGCCTCTAGACCCTAGAGCCCAAATTTGAGAATCGCCCCTGGGTTTCTTTTATTACCCTGGGCAGTTCTCAATTTTTAAATTTTTTTAAAGCAACATGATTTTCAAAGGCCCAGCAAGAGTGAGAACTAAGGCCCGCTTTACACTAGGAGTCAGGGCTGAAAAATCTTGGGGCCAACTTTGAGCAATTTTGGCTTGTTGTTGGGCCCCAAGTTACTAAAAAATGCTAGAACATTGACGTCAGGATATTAATAAATGCTGAAACATAGGCCCCAAGGGTTGCAAATTGGCCTCCCAAATTCGATGGTATCCTTTTTCCAGCCTTGGGGGCCAATACAAAGCCATAAAGTTCAGAATTTATTAGTAACTTTGGGCAGATTGAAAAGATTTTTTCTAGTTCAGCCCTTGACTCCTAGTGTAAAGCCCTTGGAGCTCATTTCAACTTTTGCACCAATAGGAATGCTTTGATTTGGGTTGAACATTGGCCCTGACTCCTAGTGTAAAGTGGGCCTAAGTGTGCAGTTTTCAAAAAGTAGATCACCAACCCTTGGTGTCTTTCTGGAAGGTTTCCAGAGTGAGATTAAGCCTGAAGACCACCTGGCCAGTTTTGAGCCCAATTCTGAGAACCGCCCAACACTCGTACAGAGATATCCCTTCTTGGCAAGGGTTTTTTTTTTTCGATTTTCTGATGTAGCTGAAGTGGTGATCATCCATAAGATGATTTAGCCAAATTTGACTACATATTAGATATTGAGTAGGAAAAAAAAATCCTTCAATATTCTTTAGCACCTACTGGAACTTATGGTACAAATCTGGTGATTTGAATTTTATTAATTTATTTCAAAATCTGGCGAATTTGGGCCATTTTTTTCCATGAAAAATCCTTTGCATAGGGCGAAATCATTTTTTGTCAGGTCAACATATGGCAAAATTTCGCCCCAAAAAAAACACTGCTTCTTGCAAAGCCACCATGGGTTTTAAAACCAGGGAATCCATCTTGGCCTTTTCCATGCGTTACAATGCCCAGCAAATCTCACCACCCTATGTCCCCAAATTTCTTCCCCTGCCATTAGCTCAGGCCAAAAATGGTGACAAACAGCTTTGGAAATAGAAATTCCATGCAGCCAATGGGAAGGCTCAGCATGCACTCATGATGGGCCCTGTTCTTTCTTTTTGGGGGTGGGGTGGGGTGGGGTGGGTGGAGTTATTTTTTGTTTTTCTTCCTTGTTCCCAATGTGTTTTCAACATGTTCTCATGATGTTCCCTTGAGGTTCCAAAAGTTTGCAAATGGGTCCTTAAGGCGTTCCCAATAGCACCCTCAATTTCATCCCATATGGTTTGCCCAAAGTTCAACTCTCAGGTATATAAACTGAGAAGGTGGGATATTGTGAGTAAATTTGGTTCTATTTTGCAACTGAATGTTCCCGAAAAATTGCCTGATGGACCAATGAATATGGCTCTTTTCAAAGAAATTAAAAAAAATTATGAGCACACCCATGGACTAATTAATATGAATCACACATAGCCTATTTCTGACCACCATGACAATCAACAAAGAAACTCAGCTCAGTAGATGGTACAGGCACCTGATATGGGAGTGCCTAGGTTCTGCCAGCCACCTCTTCTGCCAACTACTGCACACTTTAATAAAATCTAGATAAAACCATGATGAATTTGGCAATAGAATTTCCAAATGAAGTCCAAATTTAGAGAATTTTATGATTTTATTTAAAAATTTGAGATTTGCAAACAAGGTAGAACATATTGTTTGGGGGCACTTGTATAATAGAGTTAATTGGACCAACTTAGGGCTAGCAATTCATCAAAGTCCTGTAATAAGCTTTATTAAAAAACACACCATAGATTAGGAAAATGTACAAAGGAATAAAATTAAGGAAGAGGGAGAAGTGCCAGGACATCAAGTTGACTCAAAGTAATTTGTTATATGATAATGGGATTTTGTTAAATCAAAACTATCTATGAATTGTTTATAATAAACTGTCTAAATTTTTAGTGTTTATTTATCAAATTATCATTCTCTAGCCACCACACATGTATTTTAGAGATCCGAATAAATGAATACCAACATATGTGCATATATATATATATATATGCACATATGTTCGATTGGAATGTTTTTGTCTCATGGAGGCTGCTGGGAAGATGGAGTAAGATATATATATATATATATATATATATATATATTACTCCATCTTCGCAGCAGCCTCCATGAGACAAAAACATTTTAATCGAATCGACTCATGCAATAGATATTTATGAAAAAATGTGTGAGAGTTGTCTTTTTAGATTTTGAGTATGGAATTCCTCTTATGGATGATGGCCAATGTGGGTTACATCACAAGATTGAACAAAAAACCCCTAGGTCCAAAACACCCACAATTTTGAAGTCTCAAATTCAGAAAATCTTAAAACATAAATTTCTTTGTAAAATATAAATTTGTGATATTATATCTTTACAGTTGAAAATGGATATTACACAGTATTTTTATTTTTGATGTAAACATGACTATTTTTATGGACCATCAGATTCTTTTTTTCCCCCAATTTATTGATTTTACAAAAGTGAGGAATACGATTCTGTGAAATAAAAGTTTCCAATTTTTATTTTTTCTGATTAATTATTTTCTCAAAATATCCAAAATATCATATTTGACCCACAGGTCATAATTTGAATATCTGAGATTCTGACAATCTCAAAACATAAAATTCTTTTTTTAAAAATCATATTGTAAAATACAATTTTTTTGATATAATATCTTACATTTGAAAACAGATATTACAAAATATTTTTTATTTTTATGTAGCATCAGATTCTTTTTCTTCCCCCCAATTTCTTGATTTTACAAAAGTGGAGGAAACAAAAAAAGGTCCAAATTGTTTTCTGAATAATATTTTTCTCAAAATATCCAAAATATTGTATTTGACCAACATGCCACAATTTGAATACCTGAAATTCTGACAATCTTAAAACATAAAATTTTGCCCCCAAAAAAAAACTCTATTGTAAAATGCAAACTTGTGATATATATACCACAATTAACAAAACATACTACAAATTATTCTCCACAATTAACCAAACATAATACAAACTATTTTCCCTCAGCATTTCCATTCTGAGGATGGGCGTCGGCCCATGGACTGAAATGCACACTCCTCATTGCAAGCATCAAATGTACAGTTTTTCCTCTTGATTTGAGTCCAGTTTCAAAGATCCAGTTATTTGCTAGAGTCGTTGAAACTGTCGGCGCATCCAGGAGTCGACCGGATCTTTTGGTTGTTGTGGGCATCCATTCAGCAATTCTGTTTTGCAATTCTCAATGTGCTATGTTTTCCATCTTTCCGTCTCTGCATTACCATGTGACTGACTAAGCAACCCTCGTTTCTTCCACACCGTCTCCAAATGTGTTTGTAATTCGATTGTAGCAGCACATGTGAGGAGCCAAACAGTTCAAGGAACAGTTGCAATAGCTACAGTAATCTCACATGCATCCTTTTCTTCTTGTTTGTCTTCTCTCATATTGTCATGCTGAAATAGGAGTTGTTGATCGCCTACTACTGTAGTATTGCCGACTCTCTCAAGTGTGGGACCAGCTCAAAAGATTAAGACCAGTAACGACAAAGTTCAGGTCAATGGCGTTGCACAAGATCGCACCCAGTTTAGGATCTAAATAATTATTGTCCGGAGCTTAGGAGGAGATTTGTTTGTGCCTCAGACATTCCATGGAAAAGCTGCACAAGCTGCAAGGAGCTTTCACGCATCTTGTACTCCGTAACTACCCTACCTCACTTACCTACCCACCATCCATTGCATCTTGTGCTGCATACTTACATCATCTCTTGCATATTGTGTGCTGCATACCTACATCATCTCTTGCATCCTGTGCTGCATACTTTAATCATCTCTTGCATCTTGTGCTGCCTACTTACATCATCTCTTGCATCATCATGATACGAAGTATTATACATATCGATGATGGCAAACCCCGTGCAATTCTGGTGTGACTGTTTCGATCCATCAGTCTTCTGTTTCCAGAGCCTTCGATTCATCGGTTTGACTTAGGTTCTGGAAACAGAACGTACTGTAGTCAATTTCCTTCTTTTAAAACAAACTCGCCTAGAAGACGACAAAAACCTATTTTTCCGGGGAAGGTGCCGGAACTTTTGGCTACAGTTTCTGGCTTATAATTTTAAGAGTTGCTTGAAATAATGTCGCCAGTTAAGTCGCCAGTTAATTTGCCTAAGGATGCTCGCCGACCTGCTGGGTCCATCAGGAAATTGTGTTAAAAAAACAACACTACTGTTGCTCAAGCTAAGCGCTATAAATTCCCTGCAAACCCTTTAAGCCCTCAAAACTTTGCAAGTTGACAGTCTTTCAGGTGCTTAGAAGATAAGGTTTTTTTATTGCAAGGGAAGAGATAGGAGATTTAAATTTTCTTCCATCTTCCTGCTAGCTCGAGGAGGAGCATTTGCTTCTGCACCTTCGTGTATACAGCAATGGGTAAATTTGTTCTATCTCCCATCACAAAGCTCTGGGATGCAACCTCGTGCAATTTCTCTGGGATACACATCTGTGGTCCAGAACAACAATAAGAAGAAGAATAAATGCTGCTCTTGTCAGACTTTTTTCTGCTGATTTTTTGTTAAAGGATGATCTTCTGGGGTTCCACATGATCCCTTGTTGCCACCAACAGCTTCCGCATGAAGTTGGAACCAAGTTGCTGCGTTTTGAAAATCCAACATGCAATTATACGTGGAGTTTGAATTGGAATTTTTGTTGGATTTTTGTTGTTGCAGTCTGTGATGGGTTTTGAAGATATTAATAAGAGTTTTGTGGTAAATTGGTGTGCATGAAACGAAATGCCAGCAATAGAGTTGAGCAACAGGCAGGTGATTCTCAGGGATTATTTCGTTGGACCGGTCAAGGACTCAAACTTTGAGATTCGCACGACTACACTCAGATTGGAGCTTCAGGAGGGTAGCCAAGATGTAATTGTGAAAAATCTGTATCTATCTCCAGATCCCTACATGCGGAACCGCATGAAAGGCAATCGCAACTCATACATTCCACCCTTCATGCCTGGGAAGGTTCTCTTTCTCTTTCTCTTTCTCTATCTTGAAGGTTATCTTTCTCACTTTCTGTCTCGCTGTGTGGACGTTTTCTAGGGCTACACCAACCCAATCTCATGCTCCCACACAGTCTAAGAACTTTACATGAGCGCTCTGATATTGAAATGGTCTTCATGTCTTTGCATTGTGTCCATTGTATTGACCTGATACAGTGTGCTGCAGCCACTCAATGGATTTGGGGTGAGCAAAGTGGTGCTTTCAAACAACCCAGATTTCAACGAGGGTGACTATGTGACATCCTGGACTGGATGGGAAGACTACAGTGTCATTCCTGGAGGCAAAGGGTTGAAAGCTGTTGATCCAGCTACCGTCCCTCTTTCCTACTATGTGGGCTGTCTTGGTACACCATTCAAGTTCCCCTTCCATGTGGTTCATATCAGTGAATTATGTGTACATAACAACTTCCCTGCAATTGTATATTGCATGTGCTTTTTGCAAATTCTTGCAAACTGCCCTTCTTTCAAAGATGGGAGTATTTTGTGAAAAGAGGAAAAATAAACAGTAGAAAAACAAAACAAATTGTCATGTAGCCTCTCGTGCACAGATCAAAAATTCATTGTGCTGTGAATTTGTTTGGGTGGTGCAGGTATGCCTGGCTTCACAGCATACGTGGGACTGTTTGAAATTCTGAAGCCAAAGAAAGGTGAAATCATTTACATATCTGCAGCTTCAGGAGCAGTTGGCCAATTGGTGGGTCAGCTTGCAAAGCTAGCAGGCCTGTACGTTGTGGGTAGCGCTGGAAGTCAACAGAAGGTGAAGAGGCTGACATTGCATTGCTTTCGCCACAACAATAAGTTGACTTGTAGTGTACATGCTAAGTATTCATCATACTAGGTGACCCAGCTGTGATGGAATCAAACCAAAATTGGGCAATGCTCTTTGAATACATCCAGCTTAAAAAGGTGTTAATCCCATAAGTGTTAAGAGGGGAAGCAAGAGAGTTCAAAATGTGCCTTTCTGCTGCATTATCTTCTTCAATTGTGTTACAAAAACAGGTCCCAAAAATATCACTACTCAAGAGAATGTTTCTGGAATTGGTGTTTCATTTTGGGTTGGGTGTGGAACAGGTTGATCTGCTGATAAAGACAATGGGCTATGATGCAGCATTCAACTACAAAGAGGAGAGTGATTTTAGTGCCGCTCTTAAAAAGTATGCCCCAGACCTCCTCCTTGTTCCAGCTTGTGAAAATATGGAAGTTTCCAGTGAACAAAAGTGCATGCTTAAACTTAATTAAGGGAGTGTGGAAGGATGAATATAATCCTAGGACATTGATTTCAGGTTTAGTGTTCAATCATCTCCAAATTTGTCAAATTGTGTAGGCAACAATGTAGGTCTACAGCTCATGGCCATCTTGCAATGGACAATCAGGCTCAAACCTGTCAAGTGGTCCATCCTTCTTCTACTTCTGCAAATTAACCAAGTGGCTGAGTGTGCACAGGTACTGTCCACAAGGCATTGACCTATGTTTTGAGAACGTGGGAGGGAAAATGCTGGAGGCTGCGTTGGACAACATGAAAACTTATGGGCGCATTGCCATCTGTGGCATGGTCTCACAATATGACAAGGATGAAACAGCAGGCACTTCCAATTTATCGAAAATTCTCACTTCCCGCTTGACAGTGCAAGGTTTCTTGCAATCAGATTACCTCCACCTACAGCCACAATTTATTGAAAAGATGGTGACCTACTTGAAGGAGAGGAAGATAGTGTATGTTGAAGACTTGGATGAAGGATTGGAGAGTGCTGTTGGGGCTTTTATCAAGCTGCTGCAAGGAGGCAATGTGGGTAAGCAGATTGTTAGAGTAGCAATCAACTAGTTCAAAGTGCTTATCAATTTGGGACAAACTGTGGCAGTCATCAACCTCATTAAAATTCCAGTGATGATTCTGATGAGAACTGGCTTAGGTGAAACGAGTATAGAGTTCAACAGTGGTCATTAACTAAATTGACAATTGTATCTCATTAAAACTCCAGTGACAATTATAATTGGAACTGGTTAGGTGAAACAAGTATAGAGTTCAATAGTGGCCGGCAACTTTGACAATTATATGTAGTTGTCCATGGGAAAATTATGAAAACATTCCATAACTACCCAACTATTTCATATACATTGTTGTCAATGTGACGACTATGAAAACATTCCATACCTACCTGACTATTGCATTCCTTTTATCAACCCACTTACATGGATATGAAAAATCAAATTAACATGTGTTTTCTGATAATTGAATTTTCATAATTTGGTTGAATTCTATGGAAAGAATTCAATTCAATTCAATTCAAACCAAGCAACGAAAGTAGAACCCCTACCCTGTTGCAGGGGTGAGGCTTGCCCTATAACCAACTAAATTGGTATCAACAACGGGAATTTGATTGTTTAATTAAAACAAAGCATTGTAATAGTTGTGGCAAATGTTGATGCAATGTGATTTTCACCCAATGCTTTGACTGTCAAAGTGAAGAAATTCAACCAAGCACAAAGTAAAATTTGGCAAGAGTAACTATGACTCTCTTAAGGTAGCCAAATGCCTCATCATCTAATTAGTGATGCACATGAATAGATTAACAAGATTGAACCCACTGTCCCTACTACTATCTAGCAAGACCACAACCAAGGGAATGGGCTTGGAAGAATCAGCAACAAAAGAAGACCTTGTTGAGCTTGATTCCAGTTTAACTTCGTGAAAGAACTTAAGAAGTGTAGAATAAGTGGTAGCTCATCTCAATGTGCACAAATGAATATCACTATTTTTAATGTTATTTTACTTATTTGATACAACCAAATTCAATTCAATTGAAATTTCAACAAGAACATTAACCTCGTTGAATTTAGAGGAGAAGAATATTGTGCTAAGTTTTAATTCACTTCAATTTAAAAATTTGAGTTGAGTTGAATTCAGTCTTGAGTTCCATTCAATTGAAGCTGCATTATACAAATTCATTCAATGTTTTCATTCAAATGGAACTTAATTTTTACAAAATCAACTCATTTTTTTCATTAATTCATTTTCACTGGTAGTTCAGAGCAATGGAAAGCCCAAGTGCATAATAGACTTGCTTAGGTCAGCCATTTAGGTGTATTGAAGGGGACCTAAATCCAGGGATCATTAACCCCTAAACATCAAGATTCACCATTTTGGTCCAACTTTCCCTGAGGATTTCAGAATCCCTCATGTTCAGGGGTTCAGAAAAACCCAGTGGTGGGTGCCAACAATAATCCCTGCCCTTGAGCTGTGCTTCACTTACTGATTTAAAGGATTGTGAACAATGAAAAAAACCATGCTTTGAGACACACAATGCATGTCAAAAAAAAACATTTTGACAATTCAGAATCCTCCTATTTTGAATGTTCTCATCTGCATTCTGGACATAATTGGATTCACTTGTATAGCCCATTCTGCGACCTCAAAAAGGTCCTGGGTTTCAAACCTAGTGGCTGTGTGGTGAAACTCCTGGCAGTCCTCCCCCAATGAGCTTGACTTGGGTGGTGCTACCAGCTTGTCAGGTTGAGTCTGCTGTTGTGCTTCAGAAAAAAAATCAGATCCAAGAACCAAAAAAATGGAAATTTTTTGCAGTATTGCAGTGATAAGAATTTGATGGACCCTTGAGCTATAAATTTGATCAGGTTCATCAACACCCAGCAGCACAACACTCAATAGGAACCTTCAAGGTTCCCTTTGTTGGGGATGAAACCAAATCAGTGTTGTACAGGTATAACCAATGGTTATACATGTGCATATATTATAATCAGCAGTACGAGATTTTGTTGAATTTCATTCAACTGCAGATAAATATATGTTCATGTAGTATATTCAAGTATGATCAATCCCCTAGTTACAGTTTTTTTTTGTTTTTTTGGTGACATTTTGTCAAATTTTGACCTGAAAAATATGATTTTGATCTATTCAAAGGATTTTTTATGGAAAAAATGGCCCAAATTCGCCAGATTTCGAAAGAGAAAATAATCCAAATCACCAGATTTTTATGATAAGTTTCAGTAGGTAGCCAAGGATATGGAAAGATTCTGAATTTTTCTACTTTCATATCTAGTATGTAGCCAAATCTGGCTAAATGATCTTATGGATGATCGCCACTTCAGCTACATCACAAAATTGAGAAATACAGCCCTGCCTAGTCATTATATACCCGGGTCAATACATATTTCGAAATGCAGGGTATAAGTCGCTCAAGAGCATACTTTTGAACACATTGTATGAGATACATGTCTTCAGGAATGTGTTAAGCATTTTGTCATTTCCAACTGACACCTTTTCTTAATGCATATTATGTTTTTCAAAACACATATGTCTACTAGTATGATTAGATAGCTTCACTTCTCTTTGCATACTAAACTTTAACCCTAAACCTTAAACTTCTCTAATGCATACTAAATCATGAACATCGGTCTTTATTTTCTAGTATGGCCTACAATTGGGTGGCTTGAGGGGGAGGAAGGTACACACAAAGTTAGATCTCCTTCCAAAACTACATTTGGTTTGGGGAAGTTAAAAACAAAACAAGTTTTATTCAACAGATGGTTGTTATATACTTTCAAGACATAAGATGATTTGCAAGTACCTATTTCCATGTAAACAAGACAAAATAAAAGGAAAGCATGATTTGCAACTATCATGATTCACATGTATGTTTAAAAACATTTGACAATATATCATGCATCAATAAACATGTTTTTCAAATGCTACACCACATACATGTATATTTTAAGCTTGGATGATACATTGTTTACATATATGCTCATGTATAGACCCTTATTTTGAAACCAGTATGAGAAGTTGGTTGGACCTCTTTAGCACTGGTCATTTGATGTCCTCCCACCACATCGAGGTCTAGTAATAAATGGAAACACACACATAAGACCTATAACATCAACAACAACATAAAAGCTGTACACTATATGAGTGTTGGTAGCTGGGGTGGAAATAATGGATCACATTTGCAACTTAGAGGTTGAGCATCCTAGGTTGAAGATAATGTTGGGATGACTGACCTCTTGAAATAATACAATGGCAAAGTTCCATAGAACCCACCTATGAAAGAAGCAATACCTTTGGTGTTGTTGAAACAAGGTTCCAATCACACTTCCTTCATGGTTGAAAAGAGATCCGTAGAACCCACCTATTGGAGGCAATTACCTGTGGTGTTTGCTGAAAAGAGGTTCTCAATCACAATAAGTTCATGTTGAAATGAGATCCATAAAATTCAACTATAAAAGGAGGCAACAATACCTTTGGTCGTGTTGAAAAGAGTTTTGAATCCCATTAACTTTGTGGAGCTCAATGTGAAAAAAATTCTTAAAATACTTGGTCATGATATAGAACATCCTAGCATTTATTAAACATCTTGCATTGATTCTCTTGCAAAATGAGGTTGGAAAGGGATCCTTATTTATGACCATCATCCTAATGACCAAGATTTTCAATTGCTTTAAGACCAACCCAGATCCACCATTCTTACACAAGTCTATGCTCCCATTAAAAAATGTTACAAAACTTTACAAGATAAAAGTATATGCTCTAGCATTCAACAACACACAAGATGCCCTAGCTTACCCTTCTCTTATTGATGAAGTTTGTCAAGTGAGCAAGCATGAAATGCATCTGACGTTTTCTGGAGAGACATGAATGGGTAGCTATGGATTGAGACATTTTGAGGTTGGGTTGTAGATTAGGTTTAGGAGTTTTTATAATAGCTTGGAATTGAGGTGGTTACAAGCAGCAGAGCTTTACTTGTTACCAAACTGCACTTTTTGTTGCACAAGATTCTAATGTCTCAACATGACCATTTTGTCTTGGATCCTTCACCCTTTATTTGTCTCAGTTCATATATGTGCAAAATTTGTTCACAATTGTACTGGGAATATGATTCACAATTTGTTTTTCAAGCTGGTCTCCCATGCTTGAATACCTGGTAATTTGTCCCTTCCTGGTGTGATTCACATATAAGGATACCACTGTACAGAGTATTTTGCAGGCAGAGGGAAATATATTGTTGAGACTTGCAACATTGACTTCTGTATCTGGCTGCCTTCATGGGGATCCTGCATGAATACGGAAACCCAACAGCCCTCACATCCTCTACCACTTCTAAGAGCTCAGAAAAGCAGTCAGTGGGCACAGAGTACTGAGTACAAGCCATCTAAGCCGGGGCATCCAAAAATGCAATTGGTAGACTACCAATTGGCAAAATTGACAACAATTCTTCAGATGGGTGTACTTACCAGGTGCAAGCAAAACTTTACATAAAAACTCTATCACCATAATGGGAGGATGGTGATAAAATTAGCTTTCACAACTATCAGACTGTGTCCCCATGCTGATTGTAAAATCAGTAATGGCAACATTTCAACCCTACCTACAAAACTGGATTGCTTTATCTGCCGCCCTTGGTCTCTTGCAATTCATTTGTTCATTGAGAAGCCAGCTGCTACTGACATCCTTCCTATTCTCAACAACACCACTTCAGTGCCACATCCAGAAAACCATTTAACATGCTTTGCTCTTCTATGAAATGAACTCCGAAAGAAGTAAAAATACACATTTAGGGCTTGTCAAATTGAAGAGTTGAGATACCAAAATTTCCACCTGAATGGTACAAGGGGACCACATTGTGTGGCATTTTGTATTGATGCACAAAGGTGTGCATAAAAGTGATTGAGATCTAATTTTAAAAGAACATCAAAACATTTTGTTGTTGCTTTGGCTGTCAAAACCACTGGTTTACAGAAACACTCTTGGGTCATGGGGTTTTTCTTTTTGAGCCTCGAGATGATACCAGATCTGGGCATCCTCCTCTACACCTACTGGATCCAGGCTTCCTCTAATAACAAAGTACCTATCCTCTTCTACACCTAGTACCTGATCCAAGCATCCTCCTGTAACAACAAAACTATCCATCTAAATGTACATGGGAGAAAAGTGCACATTAATCTACACAAATCCAACTTTGAAATTGGGGCTCCAAAAATTATCAGACACATGTTCTGTTGGCTGTAATCAGTTGTAATCCATTGGGCACATCAACATCTAAGCAATTCTTAATGTACGGAACCACATCAAACACTGATCTCCCATCTAAATCTACATCATAAGGGCATGTGAATTTGTTGGCTGCGAGCTGGTAACACGTATCCATTGATTGGGCTCTCACACAATCACTCTTGCTGTCTTTCCGGATGTCAATAAACCAAGGAGTAAGTGCACCATAGCCCTGTGCAAGTCCACCAAAAGTGGAGAATGGCGTTACAAACAGGTGGTCAGAGAGGCTGAGGCAAATGATTTCTGTGAGCGCTTGCACATCTTCCTCCAAGCTAAATGTCTGTGTATTGTCATGCGTGAGTTGGATAAGCCCAATTGCCTCCCCTGTTGCAGGTGGATTGCGAGTGAAAGCCTCAGTCATGAAATCATACAGCCCTTGGAAGAGAGATGTGATGAATATTGTGGTGACATTGACCTTGGGATAAGCAAGATCCTCATAAGATGCCCGGGAAGAAGCTTCTGAATTCAAGGATTCATTCTGGAGCTGCTTCTTCACACATACAGGATTCCCACCTGGTAAGGGTTTTATTCTCCCAGTAGTTATATTTCCAGGGAGAATGCCATTCCTCACTGCACATTCCAACACCCGTTTATTCACCATGTTGTGATGTTTCCAGAACTGGTGCCTACCTTCTCGGTAACGAACCTGTATACCAAATCGGTGATCAGCATTCTTCAAGAACACATGATCTGCTTGCTGAATCCGGCTCCACACTTCATCAGAAGGTAACATTACAGCCCGAAGCACATGAGTAAGGGCCATTCGATCTGGGAAGAGCTCCTCTAAAACCGTTCGAAACATGGGAATTGAGAAGAGCTTGGGGAGGAAGTAAATGCATCCATCAAAATACAACCAAGGAATCTGACTCAAATAAGCTTGCTCCATATCACAGAAGAAGCGATTTCCAGGATGACATGTGTAGGAGGGCGGATCTGCAGTTTGAACACCATAAGTCCAGCTTTCCAATACATCATCAGACTCCCCCCCACTTCTCGCACGGTCTATTTCCTCATACAATTCCTGACTTGTATTCCATAGCTTCATATGATTCTGCCATGGCGTAAAAAGCCCTACGGGATCAACAACCCATGATGAGCCTTCAAAGGGCTCACACATGATGCTAGGAACCTCGGTCGCAGTCGGAACCACAAAAACCCGTTGTGTCAAAACAGCATACATAAACTCAGATGCCATTGACAACACCTTGTTGCCAAGACCTGCCCCTGGCGGAATTGCACCCACTGCAAACTTGCAACCACTTGTGTTGCTTCGTGTGAGAAAATATTCACTCAGATTGCCTGGACCCACCTAAGTTTTTTTGTTTTTTCACAACCACCCAAAACCAAGCACAAAACTACTGTCAGACAAAATCCCTCCGAGAAAACAAATCAAGACCGAAGAAACAAAGAAAAATCACAAGAAATATAGGAGAAGCTCTCTCTCTCTCTCTCTCTCTCTCTCGGTCATACCTTTTGAATGCAAGCGCGGTGAAGCTTCTCGTACTCTTGTAAAACTCTCTGCCACTGTACGTTAGGCTCCACGTCGCGCACAAACTTCCGTCTCGAGTACAACCCTGGAAGCTCACTACGACTGCGACAAGGATTCAGCTGTCGCCATTTCTCTCTCACCTCTTCCCCGAAAGCATCAGTGGCCCGGTCCTCTTGTCTTCCCCCTTGTTCGCCTTCTTCCTCATTATCCTCCTGCTCCTCTTTCTCATCCTGAGGACTCATCCCTTCTAATGCCATCCGAGTGGCCTCTTGGATCTTGCGAATCAAAGACTCTACATCAGGCACAGATTCTACCTCGAGCTCCCGAGGCACCAGATGATCATAGCTAGTCTTGACATTCCTAACCAATTGAGCTGATGGTTGCACCACCCAGTTGAACAAAACCAAACCAATTCCGCAGACGATGATCACAGCAATAAGTCTCAAAGGTGTGGATCCCTGCACCCAGTCCGGCACTTGCTCAGAGATCTTGGGCGATCTCTTCTTCATCTTGCCAGCAGCAGCAAAAACACACAAGTCTGCTTGCTTACTTGCTTGCTTGCTAGAGAGCTACTCCGCTACCACGCCACATGAACACCCCCCCCCAAAAAAAAACTCCAACATCAAAATCAACAAAAACACGGGAACCCAGCAAACCGCTCCGACAAGATCTCCAAAGCTTTCTACAGTTTCTGAGATGCTGATCCTCCTCCTCGTCCTCCTCCTTCAAGATCTTTCTTCAAAAACAGGATCGATCTTTCACAAACCAACCAAAGAGTTCTTCAACTTGCAAGTTTTTTTGTGTCATCAAAATGCCGAAAGAAGGGGAAATCGCACGACCCCATTAACCGGGGAAGCACGCGGATGGAGACAGAGGCGCAAACACCACACGCTAACAGCGGCTACAAGCATACGCTGTATTGAGGTTCGCAGCAACTCCATGGAGCCATGGTGTCTATTGGAGTATTTACCACGTCGAATTTGAGTGCGACTATTTGGCCCTCCCCCACCCGTAAACAGTAAATATTGCATAGTAGGTCTATTGTTTACACTCAGAGAGCATTTGCATGTCACATGTACGCCAATGCCCATGGTCGGCAAATCAATTGCAGTCTATGTGTGGCCATTCCCTGTGACCAGCCAGCCACGAGCAGTGACTTTCTGTTTAGGATCTCATTATATCCTCCCTGAGAGAAGCCCATTTTTCACACCTGTATAAAGTCTACATTGCCCTACCTATTCACCTCCCCTCTTTATTAGGTGAGGTGCCTCCCAATTTCTATTTTTTTTATTTTTTTGCTACAAACACATTTGACCGGCCCATCACTCCAAAACTATGAAACTATGGAAGCTTTACCAAATAGAACCTTCTATTGTGAAGTGTGGAGTTCCTTCCCTTTGGCCCACCTATATAGGTGAAAGGACGACAACATTTGCCAAAGCATAGGGGATAAAAGTGCCGTGCTATGGAGAACATGTTGGGGAACACATTGAGAACTTGGGGAACATATTGAGAACCTGACAAAAACCCATTGCGAACTTGAAGGGAACATAGTGAGAACACATTGGGAACCAGGGCAAAAAGGAATGCACCTTGAGTGCATGCTTGGGCCTTCCCATTGGCTGCATGAAATTTCTCTTCCCAAGAGAGTTGGTCACCATTTTTGGCTAGGGCTAATACCCTACCTATTCACACCATTGTGGCACCCACAATTCAAAGTATCCTGTGCAAATTTTAGAAGTCAAAGCCCGTTTTTCACACCTTGAATATTTCATCCAAAATTTGGTGTACAAGTCATTTTATTGTTGCCATTGGGATTGCTTTAATATATTAAATATCAAGAACCACATCATAGTCAACAAAAGAAATGTAGCTAATAAGTATGAAACAATATGCAACTCAATAAATAGGACAATACAGTGAGGCCTAGTTAGCCATAGTGGTAGGTTCTTATAATTCAAGGTGCAACTTTCTGTCTCCCCCAACTCGAAATAACTATGCATTGTAATTAAAAGCTGTTGTAATTGTCATTGATTTGATTGAGCGAGAGAGCCTTGTTGAACTCAATAGTTAATGTTAAAAAAAAAGCAATGATCATTTACCCAAGTTTAAATATACTTTGTACCTACTTATATTATTATTTTAAACACATGATTCTATGATAATTAGGTAGTAGTGTTGGATTGGTATTAACTTTAAATTTCATATACCATATTGGTGCAAATAAGGAATATTTCTTGGATCAATGACCAATTTTGTATTTTTCAAATGGCTTTTCAAATTTTTCTTTTCCTTTTTTAATATCATTATATTCGGTAGTTGGGAAGGTAAATCCAAAAAAATCTCAAGATAAATTTTGTAGTAGAAATTTGTTTATAATAAATCCATGTGAACCAATAATGTTCATTCAAAGTCAATTTGTATTATTCTTCAAACAAGTGAGTTTTAGTAATATTTTGGTAAGTATCTTTTGCATCTTTTTTTCTAAAATTGTTACAACCAACACATGCATTTATAAACCAACTTTTGTATATCATAATCAAATTGTTAAGGTTCAATTTTGCAACATTTTAAACCAATTAAGATCCATGGAAAGCTAAAAATTCATTCAATCTTAAGTTGTGTATTAAGGATTATTAAAAATTGACAAGTCAAGAATGCTTAAGTTATGAATGTAGTCTCATGGAATTTTTACCATGTTAATGGTGAAGTTGAAATGTCCAGATTCACAATGAAATGCCACAAAAAAAAAAGATCATACATATTTCATTTCCTCTATTGTATTGAAGTTAAAACACTAAGCAAGGATACATGGTCAAGGAACAGTGTTGCAACCCTAACATTTTTGGTTCACGACTATGTGTGAAGTCCAAAGGCCCATGAGGTCAAGAGTGTGTTTAGGTGTGAAACACACTCTCACAAATGGGGGAAAGTGCAAGAGTTGAAGCCCAATGACTCCCAAGTGCACTCCCACTTTGGGAATTGCACTTGTGTGAAAGTTGTGAATGTTTAATGCCTTGGTTGGAAAGGCAAAAAAACATCAAATTGGGCCGCCATGACACCATTAGAAAGGTCTTGAAACATAAATGCTTAAATTTCCCTCACATTGTTCATTTAAATCTGATTTGCATGAGTTATGATCAAAAGAAAAGGTGGGAGTCAAATTGGGAATTTGACTCCCGATCACAAACCTTTCAAAACAGGGGTTAAACAAGGTCTGATTGGAATGTGTTATACACTGTTGGAAAGATATTTTCAAAGGCTATAAGATATTCTACTTGAACTTTTAAAGTAGATTTGATTCAAGAAATATATGAATGTCCAAAGTTATGGGACTCCCACCTGGGGAAAAGTGATATTTCAATGTAGTCTGCACCGAAAGGCATAGAGTATACTATAGGGAGGGGAGTGGTGCCTCCTTGCAAAAGTTGCAAATTGTGTAAAACTTGTGCTTGAAGTTGTCCCTATTAAGTCCATCGCACCACTTCCATTCAACTTGCACTAACCGCCCTCTTGTCTTGGTTGTGTAGGTTGACCTCATCTTGAGCTTTTGCTTGTGAGTTCGTCCTAGTCCCATCTCGGAACTCCAACACACCCTTCTACCCCCGAAATGTTACGAGTTAAGGAAAGTGCCCCAACTCTCTTTTTCTTGCACTATTTCGTTTTAGGACCCACATTTAGGTCTCTCGAAGAGTTTGGGGGCGCGTCAAACATGGAAACTTGTGATGGCATCACCATCGTGTGGCCACCAAGATTAAAAATGTTAGATGTTATCATAAGAAGGGACACCAAAACATGTTTGATATACTTAGAAACAACTTCATTGGGTACAAAACACCCAACATATATTTCATCAAACATTGTAAACCCTTGAAACACAATTCTAACTTAATGGCCAACATATTTCAAGGTGTTTTTTTCAAGTTGAACTTTGCAATAGTTAAGCGAAGGATTCAAAACATTTAGAAATTGATCAACCATTTAAACATGCAAATATCCAACATGGAATCAAATTCCTCACACTCTAGAAAAAACACTAGTTGAGTAGTTATTTGTTGAGTGTATTTGACTTACAACTACACAAGATTTTAAGTTTCCTAACTTTTGCATTAAATAATTGCAACTAGTATCTATGAAATAAGTTCCACATACATTGTTACACAATGGGGTTTAAAGTTTTTATAACCACCTTTGCAATTGCCCATGTGAAGCCACTTGGAACATGGGCATGCAATTGCAAACACTAGTGACAATAATAGAACTTTATTACATTAGCAAACTCTAGAAGGTTTCTTGAAAAAAAATCACCTTTCTTACAAATCTTATGTTCATTGGTGTCTTGAGTTTTCTTAGCAACAATTCAATTTCTATTGACTAGTTTCATAATTTAAATCTTTAAATTTGAACTTTGCTTTGTATCATGACAAGTCAATTAAATGTTAATTTTGCAATTGTTTTTATTAAGTGATGCAATGCCATGATCTTCATTGTAACAAGTAATGATCCTTTGCAAGTTAGAGGCATTTGCCATGGGGTGGCAAATTATGCAATGCATAACTTGAAGAACAATAATGTTGATGTGGATTCAAATCCAACTTCATTCAAAATGGAAAAAAAACCCAAACCAAAGAATTTTGGTGATGGGACACCCACATTGTTATTGATTGCTAACAAATGCCACAAACTCACTTACCAAATAACTTCATCATCAACAATCAAAACTATTATCTCTTTATATTTGATTCATCCATGTTTTGTTTGGCTCACCAATGTTTTGCACGCTCTATTTTTGAATCTCATTATGTTACTTGTGATGAAGTGTGCATAGCAAAAATTTAAAAGCATTTAACAACACATCATTAACTTTGTGATTTACTCAATATTTAAAAGTCAATATACTCTAGCATTGTCCTAAGCATCATGACAAATCTCAAGTAGAAAGGAAAAACAAAATGTTCCTTCATCTCTTTCAAAGAACATTCAAAACTCACTCAATTTGAATCAATGTTCTTTCAAATAACTTTTATGACTCAAGACACTTAATTTAAAATGTTCATTATATGTTTTTACTTATACACACTTGACACAAAGATACATGGGGGAAAAAATGTGAATAAAGCTTTAACATACCACATTAAGAATATTGAATGTCATAGAACATCAAAGTAAAACAATTTATCACTAGGACACCCAAGTGATTGATACTTGCCATTGAAGGAACCAAAAGTTTTGCGAGCTTTTGAAAACACACAACCATAATCCTTAATATAATATGATAATAATCAAATGATATTGATAATGTTAAAACTTTTTCAAAATTAATGCACATCAGGTTCAATCTTGATAGTATTGGGGGCAACATTAATCTTATGTGGTATAATGAACTTATCATACAAATCAAGTCCAGTTTGTTATATCTTTATTGGTATTAGAATTGATACCAAAATCTCTCTTGTATGCCAATCCAATATTGATAATTATTCATGAAAATTTTCTTACAACGCGTGCACCAATATCCTTTAATTGCGTTTTTACTAATGTTTATCACACCCAACATAGAGTGCAAATCATTTTCCTAAACCCACCCATAAACATGAAAATTTGATTATATAAATATGGTGAGAGACTATCTAAATGCCACCACCTTGGCCAATCATGAATAATCTTTTTTTTAATTGGGCCTTTTGTAAAAACCTTTGCACCTTGTGCAATATACAAGTTCAAACCCATTTAGTAATGTTCACCGCATTCAACATAGTAAACAAATTGCTTTTCAACCCCATCTTTAAATGTGAAAAATGTGAGAACTTAAAGCGAAGGACTATTGAAATGCAACCAACTTGGCCATTCGTTATAATAATCAAAAGTAGTCATTTTATTGTGTAATGCCTTGTGTACAACAAGGCATTAGATCCTATGTAGATTTACAAGCCCAAATGATTTTTATTAACCCAAATCAAGAAATAAATGTTGAACTTCATCCAAAATATACAATGCATGCCACTAGTGTAGTTGCCATTAGAATGTAATTTTTGAAAGCAAATTATTAGCCAAATTTTTATACATTTATCTACCTATTATTTTTAACACACAACTATGATAACTAGTCGTGAGGGAGATGTTAAGAATGTTGGCATGCAAATGATAAGATTTGTTATGCTAAAACCCCAGGTTTTTTAGCAAGGTAAGTTAATGTATTTATTGAATCACTCATTTTACAAAGTTATCATTATCTACCTATTTATCTTTATGGCACTTTGAAAGTAACGTTGACACTTAAAACATATATGTGGTAAGTGACAATTTATTTTTAATATTATTTTAGTGATAATCATATATATTAATTCACTTGTCTATCTGTGACGGTGGGCCAGCACGAGTGAGCTGGGCACGGGGGAGGTTCAGGTTCATCCACAACAAGTTCAGGCATCCAATGGATGGATGGTGCGCCGGTGGGTGCTGAATCACTCTGGCCCAGTGTGATCCGATGGAAACTAGTGTTTAGCAACAATTGGAAAAATATAAAGAACCGTCGGGGCAGA
>Ga0209611_10004183_pt1 | contig 24796 bp, 18 predicted proteins | sample S1TSphgellanicum_3_FD_187693 | JGI IMG/M metagenome (GOLD analysis project Ga0209611, IMG submission 187693) | Host-associated microbial communities from peat moss isolated from Minnesota, USA - S1T2_Fc - Sphagnum magellanicum MG (SPAdes) (version 2) | ecosystem: Host-associated > Plants > Peat...
CCCTACCCCCCCCCAAAAAAAAAAAACATTGATTGGAAAATTAACTGAGGAGATGATAATTTCTTTGAATCCCCTTTTCTGGTTGTTATTTTTAGGGAATAGGCTAATTTAGTTAGCTAAAGAACATCAATCAACTGTGAGAGACGATTCTTTGAAATCCCCTTTTCTTGGTTCCTGTTCCCTAGGGACTAGGAATGTTTGTGCATTGATGAATTGTGAACTAGGTCTTACATTATTAACCGCACCCAAATTAGGGTTTTGAAAAAGCCCTACTAGTGCTGTTTTCCTAGACTCTCGTGTTGCAATAGGCCACATAATGGTATGTAGTTCCCCCTGCATACACAACTTTTGAGTCGTTTCTGGAACATTCCTTTTCAAAGCAGGAGAACCTTTTTGAAAAACAAAAAGTTCCTACCCAAATGGGGCTCCGCACTGGGAAAAGCTTTACACGTGTTAAGGACCCCCCAAGGAGGATACACCTGACCCACGGTCATCCTCTGCTCAGCCTCGCTGGGGCCCTTATCCTAATAAGGCCTTACCTACGACTTAACTCCCAAAAGTAACCACTCAATAGAGCTATCCATAAAGTCACCCTGTCTTCACCCTCTCTTTGGGCCTGCTTTCAACCCCTATCCCCTCTTTCAGTGGTATCCGCAATCTAAGGAAATTTTGTTCAATCTCAATGTGAAATGCCAAAAACTCAACATTTAATGCACAAGGTTTGAGAGTAATTGTAGTAGTTGTACAGGTAGGGGCAGTGAAAATATATTTAGCAGCAGTGGAGGCGGTCAGGAAAAAGTAAAGACAAGATCAAACTCATTTTCCCACCAAAATTGCTGGAAAAACTAGTTTGGGTCCTAGGTGTTTCATTTTGGAAAAAAAATTATTCCCAGTTACACGTTTGATGCCTTATTATGCCCAAACTGGCCGTTCTGGCCTCCCTTGACTTTACCGGTAACTCAAATTTCAATGGATAAGACTTATTATTGACTCATTTATCTAAGATTAAAAACAAACCAAAACATGCCGGTTTGGCCAGCAAAATCGTTTTGGTCCAGCATTTTTACACTGTTTGCTGAGGCTCGTAACTGGTGTAGCAAAGCCTAAGAGCATCTCCACCAACTCTCAGTATGTGACCTCGCAAAAAGCAAGTAGGTTCCGACCACTAATAGCGACCCACTTGGACCAAAAAACTATCTAGCCAATCAGAAACAGGGAGCAGTCAATAAATACGATTTGACTATCTTTATTAGACTGTTCCAGGGCTCTGAAAGCTATGAGATTTTTAGGGTTTCCAGTGGATTCACTGGATTCTACTGGATCCACTAGATTTGACTGATAAACCTCATCCAAGATTTCCAGTGCAGGGTCACATACTGAGTGTTGGTGGAGATGCTCTCACACCAGCAAGAAGAGTGTAACAAATATGATTTGACTGCCGGTCCATGTTTCTGATTTGCCAATTATAATGATTGGTCCCAGTGCTTTGCTATTAGTAGTCTCACACCCATTTGCAGTCCCATATTTTATTTTATGGGTGACGTTTGAAACAAAGTAAATAACCACTAGGGTAGAATGGCTGGTGAGCAAACACGCAAGTGCTCAGGGCAGGCCGGTTCCAAGGGGAGGGCTCCATTGTTTCTGCTGTCCAAATAAAACTTGAACTCTCCTATTTGCACATCTGGCACACTAAAAATTGTGAAAAACGGATTAGAATTTAGAAAGTTACAGCCCCCTAAAGTAGAGGGGGTCAAGAATTCAAAAAAAAAAATTCATCAAATGTTACAAAGCTGGTTATTGAACATCCAAAAAATTCCTTGTATGTTGCTCTATTACTATTAGAGTCCAAAGATGATTTGTAGAACTGAAGATGATGTTCCAATAGCATTTCAAATCGTTTAAAATGAATAAGAAATGAGAAAGTTAAAAGCTTTGAAAGTAAGGGGTCCATAGAGAAGAAAAAAAAGGAAAAAAATGTGTTTTGTGAGTTGAAAAGCTTACTTTTCTTTTGCTATTTTTTCATTACTCCTTTTCCTTTGTACTTCAAAGAGGATTTCTAAAGCTTGAGGTAGCACTCCCGTAACATTTTAAATCACTCAAAATGAAGCACATATGACGAAGATCTAAAAGAGTGTTCGATGCTAGGGTAATGATCGGTGATGAGCGGTTCTACCCTAAACTAGGATATGAGAAATACTCTTGGAGGGTCCCATACTGTGCAGAGCTGGAGATGCTCTTACATTAAATATGAAAACTTAATCCTAGGGTCAAATATATAATATTTTCTACCCATGGTTACTTGTGGGACAGGAACATGAACTGAGCTGATTCTTTGAAGTTTGGAAATCAAAACCATTTCTGACCATTTTTCATTATTTTTTGACCTGAAACAAATCAGTTTTGGATCTGGACGCCTTACAGAAGATCTTTTATGAGAAAACAAATTGTCAGATTTTCATAATAGGTTCAACAAGGTAACCCAAAATAGAAGCAGACTTCATTTATTTTTTTTGCTTTTCTATCTAGTTTGTAACCAAATTTGGCTTTGGCTCAATCTTTCATGGATGATTCAACCCTTTTGCTACATCACAAAATGGGGGGGGGGTGAAAAAAAACATTATAATTTAATTTGAATATTTATAAATCATGACCTATGCTTTAAAAATGAGGGATTGAAATGGGAAAGTACAAAAATTCAAGTATTCTTTATATACTGGCGGCTACCTTCTGGAATCTAATGTAGACATTTGGCAATTTCTTATGAAATTTCACTATGGAAAAACCCCCCAAAATCACTTAAATTTTTTCACATTTCCTGCTTTCAAATTTGCCTGTACAGTGGAGTCATGGAATTGAGATTTTTGGAAACTCAAAACCACTATTTTCTTTTCAACAAATGTTTTTGGGATAAAAAATTGTGATGTATTTTTGACTAAACTATTGACATTTTAGAAAAAATTGCCAATTTTTTGTATTACAATTTTTTTTAATAAAATCCCTGGTTACAACGTACTGGTGTATTGCCAGGAAATTTTCTAGTTTTATACTACTAACAATATGCTAACTACAATTCTTATTTGAGAACATATGGGTAGCAGAGAAACTAGGTCAACAAACAATATGAGATATGTATATTCACTTAGATGTTAGACTCAAAAACCCATCACCTTAGAACAAAGATAAGCCAAAGAACAAAAAGTGCTGTTAATGTGTTGCCATAGTACACCTCACAGCATAACTTGTTAAGTGTAGGGTAAAGCCCCGAAGGTGTGCAGCATGCCCAAAATAAGGGGCCTCGGATGAGACGGGAAGTTAAATCAGGCATCATATTTTGGGAATGTCCCTCAAATGTGGGGTTTGCCCATCATAAAGCAAGCATGAGATGAACTTAGTCAAAAACCTAAACAAATGTAGATCATAAAACATAAGAGAGGAAAGATCTTCCACTTACAACTGAAAAGCATGAGAGATCTTATGCCTACTTGTCATAAACTTGTTCCTTCCAAGTACATGTGATTTTACAACACTTTATCAATGTGTTCAAAGTTAAGTTGTAATGACATTATAATACAACGATGAATCATCATAGTATGTTGCAATGCTATCACAACATCATATTAACAATTGTATCTACTATTCATTACTACTTAGTTTTGAACATATTATTAAAATGTTTTAAAAACATGATAGTACCTATTCCTTGAGAATTGAAGTTAACAGGCATACAATCCCTCCCACTCTTGCTCTTAAGGAGTAGGTGCAAGATGTGTCTTTTTTCTTTTCCCTCAGAAATTTATTCACTTATACAAAGTGTCCTCCAAATACACTAGGCAATTTCTCCAAGTGTTTTTGCCTGTTGAGACACCTTACAAAAAGAATGTACAAATGGTGAACAACAATTTGATGGGTTTGAGATTGAAGTCTCATGTGGTGCACAAAGGGGTGATTAACAAAGATTCATATTTCAATCATCAATTTGAATCAAATATGCAACTTAATCAAATTAAAAAATGCAGAGAAGTATGTCACAAATGGATAAAGTGCCACAAAAAATGTAACATCACAAAAATGCTGTTTTGTCATCTAATTTTATTATTATATTTTTGAGAAATTAAGAAATTCAATCAATTGAGAGCCATTCTTCATGAATGAAAAATTATTGAATCAAGGGGGGGGGGGGGGGGGGAGGTTGACAATTTTTCAATCTATAATGTAAGTCGAATATGTGCCACAAGAAACATCAAGTATTGTACATTGGATGAAACCACAAAGTTTACCTCACACGGGTGTCATGAGCTAAGGCCTACTGCCCTCAGAGAAACCATATGAACCAGTCCGAGCCTTCCAAATCTCACCGGGGTTTAGGGTTTAGTGTTACTCTTCAGCCCAGGCCCCTTAATTTGGGAATGCCCACATCCCAGGCCTTTAAAATTCACTACTTAGAAAGCCACCCAATTATAAAGGGGGCCACATATTAGTCGACCAAACAAACCAAAGTTATGAGAAATTAGTGTCAATTTTAGTACTGGTTGGAAGAATATGGTTGGAAACCATGTTGTGAGCTCCTTTGCAGAAAGCTCCTCTGACATAGAGAAAGTGTCCACCTTAGAAAACAGTCAGCCCAGACAGGTGAAGAAGACATATATGGTCGAGCACTGGGTTTGCAAACTTGTATTATTTCTGCACTTCTTTTGTTTGAGACTTTTGACATTTTTGTCCTGAAATGATCCATGTGCATTGTGTGCATGACCTATTCTTTGTTTTGGGGGAGGCAGGGTAGTTACACCTTGGGTAAACTATCACTTGCACTGGTACCATAACAATGAAACACTCCAATTTCCTCTTTTATTTAGTTGCTTCTATCTAACCCTTAAAAAATGTCCCATCCCAAGACAAACTCCGACAAATGCCTCCAACTCCAAACTGAATAATTTCCAGGGCTTAAGCCTTAAACCCTAAATTTGTGGTAGGTTTCCTTGGAAGGGAGCAACTCCATGCTCAATTATGTAGCACTTTCAAAGTCCTTGAATGAGCATGGAATCTGGATGTCTGTTGCCAAGTGCTTTCAAGTGTTTGAAGTAGGTAATAGCAGCATAGTAGTAAAGAGGCTTCTCCTTTTGCAATTGTCAATCAATGGTCTTCTCTGTCCCTTTACCATCACAGTACCCTAATCCCTCAGAAAATTTCCACTCCATTATGAGTTGACATGTTTTTGGCTTGTTTTGTGATGTCAAGTATTCTCAATGAAATAATAATTGAAAGGAATTGGGATTTTCTGTTTGTGTCAAAGCACACTTCAAGAGTCAATTGGTGGGCCCACATCCAAAATCAGTCTGGTATGTCTGTGAAAATAGATTTTATTTTTATTTTTTAATAATGTTCCTCCCAGTGTTTTTTCGGGCAATTTTGTGTTATAGCCAAAGTGGTGATGATACGCAAGATAATTTAGCCAAATTTTGGCTACAAGCTAAATATGAAAATAATTTTCAAAACATCCTTCTATATTTTTGGCTACCTACTTGAACAATGTATAAAAATCTGACAATTTTTTCTTAAAATTTTGGATAGTGCTAGCTAGGGCAGCAGCAAGAACCATGCTTGTTCATGGGTAGTTCAAAGGGGCCACAGTGAACCAGCACCCCATGAAGGATGGATAATAATGGATCAGGAAACAGTTTTCTGTTGGGTTCCAGTTCCTTAGCTAACCATGGTGGTTAGCTTAGTTGGTTTTTTTTTTTTAACTACCTTCCTACTAACAACCCAGAAGCAGGTTGTTAGTAAGTAGTAAAAACAGCCCTTGCTTAAGTATAAACTATAAACCATCTTCGTAATAGTTACCTAAGAGTCACCTATAAACCATGTACCTAATAGTTACCTATTTTCCTACCTATCTACCTATATATGAGACCTATTTCTTACAGAATTGGTTACCAAAGTGAAACCACATATTAACTCAGTTGAGGTTCATCCACAATTTTGTTTTACTATGAATGGCATTGGATGAAGTTGACAATTGCCAGAGTCCATCCATGTCGTGAGGATGAGAGCATTACAATGAGAAAGGGGATCATCACATCACCCCATCTCTCCTGAAACCCTAGCTGCCATTGCCACCAAGGGCTCCTCAATCTCCTTTCCGGAATCATCTTGCATTCAATTCCAAGCCTCCATTTCTAACCCTTGAATCCTAGAGTGCAGAATTTTCACCCCCATTGCAATTGAGTGATGTAATGAGGATCACCATAATTTACTCCATGACGGAGTCCTTATTGCCAATACGTTTGAAGGGGGTGAGGAGACTTGTCATCTTTTTGCAACTCTTGAAAGTTGGAATGACCACTTTCTTGAACCCTTTAAGGATGCTTTAGTTGCCTTTGCTTTGTGCTCTACTTTGTGCTCACAAGGCACTTACCTTTTGCAATACAAATTAGGTTAATGTGAGTGGCCATTTCAACTTCGAAGATATGGGAAAGGAGATTGTTTGGCACCATAAAAGCAATTTTGACGAGGATGGTGCTCACATAACTAAAGATATGTGCCATTTTTCTCATTTACATTCTATGAACTTTGAAGTTTTAATTACAAGTAGGAGTTTCAACGGAGCCCCCTTTCAATATTCTTCTAATGCAAACATGGATTCACTTGTTGTTTATTTGTTGTTTAGTGTATGAAAGATCTCACTTTCAATAGTGATTTGATGAAAGCATTGAAATATGTGTGTTGTTTCCTATATTATAGATGTGAAATTCAATTATCGTTTACAAATTATGATTGTTCATTCCATCTATGAACTTGACCTCTTTCATTTGTTTTTTATTTTTTGATGCAACCTTCATTCCTTGTTTTGTTTACTAAATTGTTGGAGGACTAATTGGTGAGTTGAATGCTCAATTTTTTGAATAGTTTATTTTGGATGCCATGGGGATTGTTCATCCATGATATTAACTACATGCAAATGCAAAGATTTCATGACATTTCATGGAGGTCTTGAAGGGATGTTATTGCACCCCATGTCAATGTGAACAATCTAAAATAGGAATTTTATTCCTATTGTTCCTCTCTTCTTTTGATGTGGGCTTTAGATGTTTAATAGGGTCTTTTCAAAGTTGACATTGACGTCCAATGTTGTTCAAGTAATGGCTAAAGTTGTGACCTTTACAATTAGTCACAAGGCTAATGCTTTCACACATTTGTGACAAGTGATCCACGAATTATAATTGTTGTCACATTCTTCTCCAAAATACTTAAAGTTGGTAGAAATTATTATGATTTATATTTTTGGTTTTGTTGATGATGAACATAATTTCAATTTTGTTTTTTTCTTGAAAAACAATGTGATGTAAAACCATTTGAACCCTCGTTTGCAACTTGGTGTTGCTATCTATGCATAGCAATATTTCACACTTAAAAACTTTCCATACCAACTATTTATGACAATTGGTCAACTATTCAAATTGCAAATGATTAAGGCCCCAATATATTTGAACTTTCAAAGGTGAAATTTGAATGATGATGATACATTGGAGTTGGTTTAGGGGAACAACTTTAGATTCCATAAGTCATTTTTTTGGATGATAGTTTTAGGAAACAATTTCACACTATTACCCTTTCATATTTGCCTTTTCATATTATAACCTTTCAATCATTACATGTGAAAATTGAATGTTTTTGGCCTCCAAACCAATGTTTTTTTATTTTGTGGCAAAAGTTTCGCCAATGTACCACCTAAAAGGTTGCCCTACAACACCTTTGACCACATAAAAAATAATCTCAGCCATTGATCTTGTCAAGATTTTAGCTATTGAGGTTGGATGCAATAAGGAAGTGGCTCGCCACCAAAGGCTCCTCTTCCCGTAAGCAATAGGTAGGTAGGTGGGTGGGTGGGCACATGGGTAATAGGTAGGTAAATAGCCAATTAAATAAATAGGTGGGTGAGTAGGTAAAAGGTAGATACATAGGGATGGCTAAACCTAATGGTTAAATTTAAGTTAAAATTAATTGTTAAAATTTGGTTAAATTTTGTGTAAACTTAGTGGTTACATCTAATGGCTAAACATAATGGTTAATTATAGTGGTTACACCTAGTAGTTAAACTTAAGTAGGTAAGTGGGTGGGTATGACATAGGTAATATACATGTAAGTGGGTAGGTAAATAGGTAGGTGAAAAGGGCTTGAAGGTTCCTACCCTGCTAGATGAGTAAAAGTTAGACATAAAAGTTTCTTTTTTCAAGGTGACTATGTAAACAAACAATATAACCATTTTGGAGCCTCCTTTGACATGCAATCATGTGATCAAGATATGGTTTAATCTATCCTTTAGTGTTGTTCTAAAACATAAACTATCCAAATATTTCAAATTGGTGGAAACTTAAGTTGTCATGGTATTGGGCAACATGGAAGACAAACAATGCATTTCAATCTTGTTTTTTATGAAACCTAAGTTTAAAAATAGATTGAGCAATCACCTTGATTTGGTTTCAAGATGTTTGTTTAATATCCGTACTCCATGGAAACTTTTCCATTTGGAGTCATGATCAAGGATTGGCAAGATAAAAAAAAAGGTATGTGATGTTTAGGGTTTTTTGGGGATTTAAATTTTTGGTACTAGCTAATAGGCGGGATTTATTGCACCATATTTTGAACATGAATTGTAACTTGTATGCAACTAATGAAACCAAGTTTTTTTTGTTGTTGTTACCATCAATATGAAAGATGTATTGTCATGGCTCTTTTTTGTGTGTTTTGTTTGATTTGGATAATGGATGTGTCTTTAGTACAGTAGAACCTCTATAATTTTATCACCTAGGGACCGGCAGCTAGTGATAAAGTTTGAGAGGTTATAAGTTATGGGAGAGTTTGGAAATGTGAAGCGCAAGGTTCAAAAGTTGCAGGCTGCTCTTTTTTCCCATTTTCTTTGCATTTTTTATCATCAAGGCAACCCGTCTTTGGTAGAGAAAAAGGGTGAAAAAATCTGAAGTCCAACATTTTTTTTCCGAACCTGCTTGTAACCGGAGTATTGTCCCTCCAGCGCACTTCACACTTTGCCCTAAACTAGATATACATGGTACAGATCTAAACTACACTCTGCAGAAGGTCGCGGAGACCCCTTGGAAAGTTATGGAACGTTCTGGAGCCTTCTTGTCGATATAGTACTTGATTAATCCGGTCAGATCCACATGAATCGGTAGGGACAGAACATCAAGGAACATTCTGGAAAATCGATAAACGACCAATTTCTGCTTCGAACTGTATCCCCAGATATGTAGCTCAGTTGTCGAGCGAATACAAAGACTTGTAGATCGACTTTGTTACAATGCTTGTGCATAAAAGCAAAGCAGGACCCATTTTTTTTCTTCACCAGCAACCAACAATGGCGAAGTCCCCCAAACCAGCCCGCAGCCATCTAACGGAGTCTCTGCGCATTGCCCTCTGTCGATATAAGAGGGAAAACCTAGCCCTCAGTCAGAGGGCCCTAGTGAAGTGGTTGGAGGAGATTCACCATGTGACAGTGACGCAAGCAACAATCAGCAACACTCTGCAACGTTTGGTGGAGTTGTTGGCATGGGAGGAAACTGTAAATGGGAACACCAAAACCTGGCGACTGGTCATGTATCAAGATGTGGATGAAGCCTTGGTGCAGTGGGTGGAGGCGTACCAGGCTAATATTAACATCAGCGGTGAGATGATCTGCCAAAAGGCTGCCCAATTCCTGGAGAGGCTACATCCTGACGTGCCAAAATTCGAGTTCTCAAGCGGATGGCTAGCCAAATTCAAGCAACGGCATCAGATACGGTCGCACCATTGATTTGGCAAGAGTGGTGCTACGGACACGAAGATCATCGAGGAGTCCCTGCCACGCATCCGCATAATCCTGGACCAGTATGCACTTGCTAACATATACAACATGGACGAAACTAGGCTTTTCTACCGTATGCAAGCCGACAACTCGCTTGCCACCAGACAGCTCGAAGGCCGCAAGCAGAACAAGGAGCGCATCACCATCACTCTATGCTGCAACGCTAACGGGTCTGACAAATTGCCACCCTGGATCATTGGCAAGTCGTTTCGCCCCCGCTACTTCAAGAACATCAACATCGACAACCTCAACTACAAGTACCATGCCAACAAAAATGCCTGGATGACACAGAACGTCTTCAAACTGTGGCTAACGGCTTTTGATCAGCGCATGGATGGATGGAAGGTGATACTGCTCCTCGACAATTGTAGTGCGCACATCAAAGACACCGATCTAGAGAAGTTCAACATTCAGCTGAGGAACACAACATTGCTCTACCTGCCACCAAACACCACCTCGAAAATTCAGTTGTGTGACGCTGGAATCATTTGCACATTCAAGGCCTATTACCACCGTCGATTCAACAACTAACTACTGTCAAGGATTGAAAACAACGTCACAGACCCGGAGAAGATCAACCTCCTTGACAGCATCCAAAACGCCATCGCAGCCTGGAAGCAAGATGTCCAGTCAACGACCATCAAGAACTGTTTCCAGCACTGTCAACTCCGCTCAGATGCGAACGCCACCCAAGAAATCGAACCCCCCGCTGAACTAATCGCTGAACTAGAAGAGCAAATTCGTCAATTCCACTATCGCAACCCCATGGAAATCCGCAACCTTTTCAACTATCCTGACGAGGAGATAGTTGCCAACGTGCCCATCGACGATGACATTACAGAAGCTATCATCAAGCAATTCCAGCCATCTCCGTTGCCCGCGGACAATGACGATGACAACAACAGCCAGGAGCTTCCGGTGGTCACATCAGGGGAGGCATCGGAGATGCTTTCCAAGCTCCAGCTCTTTTGGACACAGCAAAAGGACAGTTATCCTGCTTTTGTTAACTCGATTGTGAAGATGAATGACAGAGTACGCCATCTCCACCATAATAGTCTTCAACAAAGGCCTATCACTAGCTATTTCCACCATAACTGATCGAGAAATAAACGAATTATAAAATTATAAAATTGTCGGGAAAGAGGAAAAGTGATAAGTTATAAGAATATAAAATTTTTGCCTAGTCCCATTGATGGACTGGGCCGGAGTGATAAAATTTGAGAGGTTATAAAATTTTGGGGGATCAATTTATAGAGGTTCTACTGTACCTCTAATTGTTGTAAGTGCTTTCACTTGTAAAGTTCCTTGTTGTAGTGTTGCAATATTCTTTGGCTTTGCCATTTAATATGCACATTGCTTATGGTTTTTTATTTTGCTAATTTCTCTTGGACTGATGTGGGAGTGCAAGCAAGGTTCTAAGGTTTAGTGCTTGTGCAAATGTAACCTAGGCTACAATGGGCAAGATCCAAAAGGATTGGATTTTGATCCCCCTCAAGCCTTGTTTGTAGGTTTGAAGGTGTTGTTTAATACAACATTTTAGGGTACACATATATCATCAACTAAAAATTGTTGCATCATCACATATTGTACACAAATCTAAACATGTTCACCAATTCGCGCACATGGATGCAAAATGGATTGTTAATTATTTTATAAGGGAAAAATCCATGTAACCCATTTACCATGCATCCCAATTTTTTATATCACCATTTTGTGCTTCCCAATTTTTTCTTGGGTGCCAAAATCCTAATTCAAAATAATGCAAGGTGCCAATTGTACCTATGAAAAAATCACACTAGTTGCCAATAATGCCTCCTCAACCCAACATGTGTAAACAACTTGCAAACACAATCGAGAATTTGAAACAAAGAACCCTACTCCCAACACATATTTGAATTCAATTTAAATCATGGATCACATCAAATAAAACCAAAAAATGTCTTACAAGACGATTAAGTAACACAATATAATAGAAATTGTGGAATGAAACATGAATATCACACAACATAGAATTTGCACAAAAAATTTCATGACAAATTTTGGTATATAATTTCACAAATTGTCAAAACATGATAATTACAAACAAAAAAATTAAATCTTGAAAAATATCATGATACAATTTCAAAAATTGTTAAAACATGATGTACAAACACAAAAATTGTCATGACATGATTTTTAACATCAAAAATTGTCACATATTACTTTGTGAATATTGATTCACATTAAGAGCTTAAAATTGCAAGTTGAACACCACCTTACAAATGCCCTCTTCACAAACCTAGATAAGCAAATTAGTAAATTGAAACTTGGAATTTATATTAATGGATGTTGAAATTATTTTATGGAAAATATATATGATCATGGAATTTTGTTTTGATATCATAATATTCAAGCGATAAATGAAAAAAATCAATATTCCTAATCTTATGTTATTTTGGGGTGGACGTGTTAATACACGTATAAAAGTAATTGCAATCATTTTTTGATGTTTGGTATTTTTAAATGGAAATTTAAATTGATGTCCAAATTTTTGAAATTATTTGTATAACAACATTGATAATATATCATGGGAAATTTGAATAAATTTGAAATCAATCCAACAATTAAAAAACACCCAAAAACATTTTTGAAACAATTGTAACTAATGTTTTTAAACAAAAAATGACTTGCAAAATGACTTGAAAATATTTGAAAATCACATTTCTGATTTTTTTAATATGCACTTTAACATAGTAATTTTTAAAAAAATTACTAACAAAATATTCCAAAATAAGCAATCATTGAAAATGTTAAGGTTTTTTCCTATTAGCATGAATGGACCATTTGATCATCATTAGTAGTGTGAGTAGCATGAAATGCAAGTTCTTTTCTCAAAATAAATATTTTAAAAAGATTAAACATTTCTACAAACAATATAATTAATGTCAACTTTACCAAAGTACTATGGTAATGCACATGAATAGGATATAAAAAGCTTACTCTAAGATAAATATCTTTTGTCTATATCATTGAATGTTTTTCCTTTGGTTTCTATAAATCAAAAAAGGTAATGTGATTAACAGATTGAATTAATTAAGGTTTAGGCATCAAGTCTATTTGAAAATTGAAATTAATGTAAAATCTATGAAACATTGTGATAAAAATTTGAATCATATAAACTATTCATCATGAGTGGGAAAAAAATATTTAACATGTCAAAATCTTTAAAAATTAAAGGTGTTGTTAATTACAATGTGTAGAAGGTGAAGATGAAGTTAGTCCTAAAGTGTGAAAATTTATGGGAACTTGTAGCCCTAACTCACAATGGTACTATGCAATAACTTGAATGAACTTCAATTAAATTAGATAGTGATATTGCCACAAGAGTTGACCTAATAGTTGTACCAATATTGAATTAAAGTGTTGCAATAGGTATGGAGGATGGAAATAATAAAATGTTGGCAATACTAATCATGTCTATCAAAGATGAGATTATATCTTATATTACAAATGAAGAGGATCTAGCAATGTGTTGGAAGATGTTATGAAACTTGTACAAAACCTAGAACACAATGTGTACATTTTATTTTCTCAGTAGGTTACACCCAATGAAGATGGGAAAATGGACTTCTATTCTTGATTTTGTCAAAACAATCAAGGAAGTTATGAACCAACTAGTTGGGATTGGTGATATTATTTAAGAGGGCATGATTGGTCATATTGTGTTTGATGCACTCCCTAAAAACTACAAAAAATCAATTCAATTTGCTTCTTTTTTTTTTGATTTTTCAAGCAATCATACTTATTGACTAATGGATATGTACATTTTGATTAAAGGCTTGGGGCTTGAATGGCATGTGTATTTTTTGATCAATCAACTTAATTCAATGACTTATTTGACTATGTGTCAAATCAAACATCTAGTCAATTTGGACAAAAAATGACCTCCTCAGTCAAAACGGCCATTGGTTTTTAATCTTATAAAATATCTAATCATGTTGGAAAAAAAGAAATGACACCTCTAATCAAGATGACTTTGATGGTTTTTTTTATCAAGTTGGATAAAAACAAATGACATCTCTAATGAAGGGTTCAATTCTTAATATTTACATCTTATAGGCATGGCTAAGGGGCTAGGTTAAGTAGGCTAGCTAAGTTAGGCTAGGTTAGGCTAAGCTAGGTTAAGTTACCACTTGCCCACCTACATACCTATCACAATTTAATATTTTTTTGAAAATAATCTAATGGGAAAAAAATTGACAATCAAAATGACCAATCCACTAATCAAAAGACTACCTTTTTTGCCAATCAAAATGACCAATCAAATGGTCCACTACTTTGCTAATTGCAAAAACCACCTAATCACAATAGATGTTGAAATATACTTGTCCAAAATGACAAGATGGCATTTTTTAATAATTGTCCATATTGGGTCCTATTTCAATAAAAGCTTTAATCAATTAATCTAGGAAATTTAATCATGATTAGTCATTAACCAAAATGAACTACCATCTTTTGACAAGTTGATGGGAAAAAATTTCTTTGATCAATAGCGTTGAGGAACAAGATCTACAATGAAAAAATGAAATGTTCTTTTTCAAAGGTGCATCACAAATTTACCAAGCTTCATGGGTTCATACAAATTTTGTGTGAAATTTAGTTTTCATAAGTTCATATAAAAATCACATGAATTCCATGTTATGGTTAATATGAATGATACTTGTGTATTCAATATTTTAAATAATCAAACATATGTGACATTCTTTTTTAATGATATACATGAATGTTCATGTTTAATACACAAAAATCACATAGTTTTATGCAAAATTAGATTATGATAATTGCACAAATTTAATCAAAATGTAAATCATATGTATGTATCACATCAAAACATCATAAGTAAAAAGGGCACATCATTTATATATAAGTACTATATATATTTCGTATCATTTTGCACTTTGAAGCCCATGGATTTTGCACAAACATATTGTTTTACAATGTTCTCATGGATTCTATTGAAAATTTGTGATATGGGAAATTTTTGATGTGATGTATTGGAAGGAAAGAAAATTAAATTGGGAAGACTTTTTAATAAAATGGTGTAGGGTGAAATCATGGTCAAAGGAGCTAGGGCCACCAAGGTAAAAGCCCTTTTCCAAGGATTGCACATGACATGTGTCATTTTTGCATTGGTTTATAACTTAATATTCTGTATTTCAGATACCCCATTTAGCACTGCATTTTAGATATAAATATATTTTGACTAAAAATTGATTTTATACCATGTATATTATGCATTCATGCCTTCTATCACATATATATGAACAACTTTTGTTAAAACCACACTTTCAAAATCCATAATTTTCAGGGTAAAAAACACTTTTGAACCAAATGTGCTCAAATTGGTTATAAAAATAATTTTCATCACTTCAAGTCCTTTTTCCCTTCTAATTATCAATGTTAAAATCCTCTCCAATTTTCAAAAAAAATGGTGCACATTTGGTAGAAAAAAAGGGCATTTGAAAAAATAAGGATTGTCCATTTTCGAGGTTTGAGTGCTTTGAACATGCAAAAACATTATTAATTTGTGTCAAACTTTAAGCATGTAAACTTTGCAATTAATGGAAATTATTCCAAAAAACTTTATGGCAATCCAAACTATTATGCTTCCCTTGTGATTTTTCAAACATACAAAATTGCAATTTAAAAAAGTGCCCACTCACTTGGGTGGTTCTTTTGACTGTAATTTTACTTTGGAGGACAATTCAATGTAGCTAGAAAACATTTAATTCTTCATATGGTCAATTCACTATTCAAATTGGAGGACCTTCATTTAAAAGAAGATTTGGGTGGTAGGTCAAATCATAATCAAAGGAGTCAACAATGACAAAGGACCCAAGGACTATAGTCTTTTCTGGTCATTTTGACTTTTTCATAAAAAGAATTTTAGAAGGAAATTTTTTGCAACATGTTATTAAAATTATTTATAATTTCCCAAATACATCATATGATTTTGTTGATTTTTGTTGAATACTTATGATTTTTTTAAAAATGTGTAGATCCTCCCAAATTCTACATTTCATTTTGGAAAATGATCATAGCTTTAAATCATACCAAAATATGTTAACTATTTTAAGCTTTAGTTTTTTTGTATCATAAGTTACAATTATTTTTTTATGTCATGTTTTTTATGTCATGTACATTTACACCCCATTTACATGTGGTAAAGGAATTTTTAAACATAATTTGAATTTTAAAAAATTAAATTCCACAACTTTTAAATCATGAGTGTTTTTTGAATGTGGGTAGTAGGTTATTATCATTTCGATTTTTTTTCCATCAAAATTTTATAATTAAGAAAATCCTTAACTTAGTCCTTTGCAAAATAAACTATTTTTAAAGTAACTTTTTTTCAAGTTCAAAAAGAATTTATTAAAACCAAAACCAATAAAATAAATTAATTTTTAAATTTGAATTTCAACATTCATATTAATCATTTATAACAACTTCCCATGATTAGCATGACATTAAAGTGATACCACATAAACATATGTAACAATATAAATAGTTTTGGAGTTGTCCAATATGGTTTTTAGCTCATTTGATTTTGATTGTACCTTGGTGCAACAACTATCATGAGCTAAATCATTGGGCTAGATAATTATGCCCTTACTTTCAAAGAAGTCATCTTGGACGAAGTGACATATATATTCATCCACAATTGAATGTCGTTCAAGAGGGGACAAATTAAGGACATGGTAGCAAAAATGTTGGATGTAGTTGTGTTAGTGGTGGACTTGAAAGGGGATTCACGTGATTGTTACAAAGAAAGGTAGTACATTGGTAGGAGCAGCACACAACTCATGAAGGAAGAATGTAAACCATTAATTCTAACCCAACCCATTTAGTACTTCAATTTTAGAGTAACCGAACACATAATTAGTGATGCTAGAACTCCTAATCACATGAAAAACCATGTGAAGACCATGAATGTGAGATTTGCATGGGGACATTTTTCACTTTGTACAAAGCAAAGGGGATCATGTCCTTGTTTCATATGATGGAAAGGTGAAACAAATTCATGACATCCTTTGTGTAATTATAATAACAAAAAATATAAAATTTGTTGGAGCTATCATACACATGATGATGTCTTGTGGTTTTTGGCATGACCAATATTGTTGGGTGGTAAATAGTCATGATCCCATAAAAAATTCAGTAAAAGGATAAGAGACAAAAAAATGGTATCTATAATTAAATTCAAGTTAGAAACAATACAACATGAAGTTTTGATTACAATAAAAATGCCCAAGTTATGGCATTAGAGGTTGACCACATTAATTACAAAAGCAAGTGGGGTCCAAATTTTTTAAGGTGTACCAAAACCTTGTCATAGTGTCACCCTTTTTTGTCTTTTTTACTTAGTCCTTTTTTACCATGTAAAGACACATTTATGGATGATTATGATTGAATCTAGAATTTTAGTGGTTTAAAATATAATCCTTTTGAGAATTTGACAACTTTTGACTCATAATTTTTTATAAAGATCAAAATATAGGGTATAAAAGGACTGTAATAAGGAACACGCCCTTTTCGTCCTATGTGGTACATCTTAAAGGATTTTCACCCAATGTTGAAATGTCCTTAATAGTGACAAATCATAAGGGATGCCTTACATCCCTAAATGACCATACATGTTTTTGTTGATTATGTTAGAGGTAAGCAACATTGAGATGATAGGTTTTGTTTTTGTGAAACAACAACCTTGAAAGGACATGAATCAATCTACTCATACTTGTGCGATCCATTTTTGTAGGTGTCACTTACTAGTTCTAGGTTATTTTTGTCTTTCATTTATGATTATAGTAAAAAGACTTCAACATATTTTTTGAAGGAAAAAAAGGTTCAATGTTTGGGAAACTTAAAGCTTTTAAAGCATTGGTGGAGAATGCTAATGAAATAATCAATGTTTTAGAGAATAGACAAAGGAGGTGAATTCAAATCCCACAAAATTTTAACCTTTCAAAAAAACCATGGCATTTAAAGGCACTTGACCATGACAAATCCCCCACACCAACATGATGTTGGATAAAGAAAAAACACACCATTGTGGAGAGACCAAGAAACATGTTCATTCATAGTAATGTTCCAACATATTTGTGGATTGAGGCAATTAATATTATTACATATTTGACCAATACTAAGAATCTATTTTAAACAAATGATAGATTGTCACTTAAATGAATTGTGCATATGGATCCTACCAAAAGTAGATCATTTGAAGATATTTGGTTGTTTGGCATATGTTTACATTTCCAAATGAAATAGGCCAAAGTTGGAGCCTAATCAATTAAAATGCATGTTCATTCAAACATGGATACTTATATCTTTGCAAGTTTCCACTTTGGAAGACATGGGGTTGACATTAAACAATGACAACAAGCTCATGTGAACAGGTATTTGCACCACTAGAACACCAACTCCACGAAAAATTACAAGAACATTCAATTCCACCAACCAAAAAGAACAATGATCAAAGAGTGGCTACTTTGAATGAGGTGAATGACCCAAGCATTGCTAGACAATTATTTCATGAGGACATATCTCCATGGAAAGGAAGTTGAATGACAAGAAGAGGGGGAGTGAAAACCTAGTACTAGATCACCTTGGCAAAGAATTTGATGACCATCAATGCATAATAAGTACTACATTTATTTAGCTAAAATCTCAAAGCCCATGACTATGAAGAAGCAATTCAATACCATGGGTGGAAAGAAATCATGCAATAAGAATTTAATTCCATTATCAAGAATGGAACTAAGCAACTTGTGAACTTGCCACCTAGGAAAAAACCCATCACAACAAAATGGGTTTATAAGACAAAATTGACTACAAATGGAAAAGTTGAAAAACTAAACTTGCATCTTGTGACACAAAGTTTTGAGCAAAAAAAGGCAAAAGTTTTGACAAAACCTTTGCACCCACATTAAGTGGCCTACCATCTACATTGTAGTAACAATAGTTGCATGGCCAATCACACACCTATTTACAAGAAAACTACATTTTAAAATGGTGACCTTGATGAAAATATATACATGGTACAACCTTAAGGTTTCGTTGTCCAAGGGAAAGATCATCAAGTTTGTAAGCTATGAACAACCGTTTACAAATTAAAACAAGCATCTAGAGCATGGTATGTTAAAGTAGATGTTTTTTTAAAACAATAAAGTTTGACTAAAAATCATTCCAATCACAACCTATACTACAACATCAAGAACAATAATTACCTTGTGTTCATATTATATGTAAATGACCAAGAACAACCACTAAAAATTGGCAAACTTGGAGAAGCAACTTTAGGGATGTTTCAAGTGTCCAAGTTGGGGAACATGAACTTGTACATTTGAGCATAATTATTGTATGTAGTTGATGGGATCATGTTTATGCAAGAAAACTATGTTCAAAATATACTAGACAAGCTTGGAATGTTGGATTGCCATCATGTAAAACCCCCCAAGGACAAAGGGTATCACTTACATGCAAATATGGAATTACATTTTTGTGATCATATTTACTACTAATGCATGGTTGATAGTTAGTTTTTCCTTACACACACTCAACCATACATATGTGGTAAACTTTGTGTTTCTAGGTATATGGCTACAACCCAAAATGCACATTTGCAAATTATAAAACAAATTTTGTGATACATTAAGGGGATGAGTAATTGGGGTTTTTTTATTCCCAAAGTTGATTGATACAACATTAACATGATATGTTGATGCAAATTGGGCTTGAGATTTGGACAAGAAAAAGTGACATGTGCACCACATGTTTATTGTTCAAGCTTATAGTAACACCAATTTTGACATGTTCCCAACCCCTTTTATAGACTCAAATATGAGTCTAAAGTGGAAACAATGGAAGAGTAAGGAGTTGGGGCACGCTCCCTATTTGCATTGGGCACATCATTTGGAAAAAGAAAGGAAGTGAATACCCCTAAAATAGGTGATAGCAACAATGCTCAAGAAAGCCAATAAAGAGAAAAAGGAGAAAGAGGATATTGTTAAATCACAAGTTTGCCCATTTTGAAGTGAAAAGAAGGTATATTGAAAAAGTAATGTTACATCACTAAAAGGGTGACATAATACATGATAAGAGAGATTGTCCAAGTTAGAACAAAATTAATACGTCCAACAAGAACTTTCATTGCAGTTTGGATCAATGAAAACTTTTGCATTACGAGAATGGATTGAATTTTTAAAGGTAGACATGTGACTTAGTTGGAAGACAAACATTGGCATGAAATAAAAGCCTTTGATAAACAAATGTGGGCCAAAGAGGAAAAAATGCAACCCTTTCAGTCCTAGTTGTTAACCATGGAGGTTGATTCTAGCAAAGATGAAATTAGAGATGAAGGCCTTGAAGGCCATACCCAAGAACATTATCAAAGGGGAGCAGGTGCTCTCACACTAATAAAGGCTAAGACAAGTGTAGCCAATGTTTGGTTTTCCATGTTTTTGGGTCAAAACTATACTAATGTTGCAAGTTTTTAATTATGTTTTGCATGATAATATTTTTAATATATTATGGGAACTTGTGAAACAATTTGGATTGAATTTAATGAGAATTAAGAACTCAAGCATTTGTAAAACACTCAAATAATTAATGATTTTTTTTCAATTTTTAAAGAATTTGAAATGTCTTCAAAATAACATAATCATGTACAATAATTCACACTTTTACATAATAATATAATATGCCATGAAACAAAAAATGAATATTTTTTATAGTTGTAAAAATTAAGGATTTTTAATCACCTTCTATAAGTGCCACTCAAGCACCCAAGCAAGTGACCATGACTTTTATCATGTTTGCACCCAAGGAAAACTTGAAGTTCATGAGGTCTCAAACAACTTGACTCTTATTTAATAATATCATTTACAAGAAATTTGCGACTACAAGGAGAAGAGCATCATCAATAGGGGTGGTTCAAAGGCCAATTATCTTTTGATTATCTACTTGCAATAATCAATTATCTCAAATGTTCACTTGGCTACATATGAGTGAATTGATTATTGAATCATCAATTATTCAAAACTCTATTGAAGAGTAGAGTTTTGAATCATCAATGATTCAAAGGCCATTTTTATGAACATTTTCTCACCCTTTGCATTGAAGAAGTTGAGGTCATGGCACACATGGCTATGGCTGAGATGGACAACAATTATCTTTGTCTATGCCATGACCATGTATCACCACGGCCATAATAATTGGCAGAATAATCATGAGATAAGTGACGAAACCAATTTGGGTGTGTTGAAAGCTTCCCCCTTGATGATCACATAATTGATAACATAATCATGCTTGAAATAATCGATTATTTCAGCAATGTAATTGACCTTTGAACCACGCCTAATCATGTCAGACCACAAGAGAAGAAGATGGTGGAATTTGCAGAAATCCAATACAAAGACTAGTACCAAGTAAGATTCTTGTCACATGCAAGTCTTCTCCAGTGATCATCAAGGTGGAAGCTTTAGCTCTCGGTAAGCACATCAAGGTACAGTAGTCTTGAGAGTATTGTGTGCACACGATTGGTAGTTCCACTCTTGGAAAGATGTCAAGGGAGAAGAAAGCGGATGAACGTTAGGACAGTACTCGGAGCATAACAGCAAATGCCAACACACTAGAGATGCTCCAAAAGAATCTGCACCTGACTAAGGTGGAAGATGGATTATGCCCAGCTGCAATATGAGAATAGGAGAAACACTGAACTGAAGCATCATCTTCAGACAATGGTCATGAGCATGTAAGTAGATCCAGCTTCTGGACCTTCTGTTTGTCTTGTCAAGTTTTTGCTTGTGAATGCAACTGCTATGAAAATTGTATGGAAATGATCAATCTTTGTGAGCTTTTTGAGGTTGCCTTCTGTTGTCTGATGATGGTCAGTCACCTACCATGATGAGTTTGAGCTTTGCTTGTATTGGTATCAAAGCTAGGTATATGAAATCCAGTTCTAACAATGTGCTAATATGTCTAGATGAAGATGCAAAGTGAAGCTCAAGAACCAACTTCTGAGAAAACTGTCATGGCTACAATGTTTTGAAGCTAGCTGCAGTACAAAATGGCCATATCATGGAGACTGAATCACAAAGGGAATGGGAGTTCCAAAACAGAAAGAGATTAGGAGAGCTTGTAGAAGAGGCAAATGCAGTTTCAAAAGCAGACATGCAGCATCTCAAGCTTCAAGATCAGCTTCTGTTGGAACAGAAAACAGATCCAATGCCTTGTTCAAATTGGACAATTGCATCTCTGGCTATGCTTGATCTTCAATTCTCAAAACTTCTACGCTCACTCGCACTGGAGGCTCATTGAAGATCAGGAAGAATTTGCATACCTTTCACACCCAGCACACATAGAAAGACAATCTGCACAACTCATGAAGTTCCCTTCAAAGCAAAATATGAACCTGTGCAGAACTTCGAAACCTGTACAGAACTCTTCGTACACTCCATGATATTTATATTATAGAGCTAAAAGCGTGACCCAAATTACGGAACCTATTTTTATAGCAATCAATCAGCAAGCCAGATTTAACTGTATTGGAGCATGAGATGAGCATAGTCTCAGTGCTATGGATACCAATTGGTGTATGTTTGTAGCCTCTGGTCACCTAGGTAAGTACTCTTTTTGCAGAAGTGGACATGGGTCCAACCACTGAGATGCTTTCCAACATGAGCATTGCAAAATACAACAGCTATTGTGTAAAAATGCATGCTGCCTGTGTGAAATTTCAGTGAAGGATCATTTGCTTAGATTGTTCAAGATCAGCTGTAAGACCTCACATTTTATGCTTTTGCCTTCCACTCATAAATATGTATCTTCTCTTTATGATGTCAAGAAAGAATCTGGAACATGATAGGGGTGTGGGGACAGGGGTGGAGTTGCACCTTCCCGCAGGCACTCAGATGTACAAATCAGTAACATCCAAAGGTGTGCCTCTGTACTCTTAATACACTGAGAATTTCTAGTTATCTGTGGACTGACGACCATATATAAAAATGAGATCTGACTACCCATCATCTGCATAGGCAATCGCACTCAAAAGAGAGCTACTAAAAGAATGTCTTTCTCTATACTTGCAGAGCTATGCCACTCAGCTATCTAAACCGTGTGATTTGAATAGAGATTTATGTTACTGGTTCTATGCTTTAGCTGGAAAAAGGGGGCTACACAAAACATGTGAAACCTGATAGTTGAATCTGGTGAAAATGCAGCAGACCTCAATAACCAGTAGTTGTGAATCGTTAATTCTTCTTGTCTGTGGTCTCATCCCCCAAAGGGACATACTCTTTTTTGCTGCGCTGGATCCTGGCCAGAAGACAGCACACCAAGAAGCTTAAGCAATAGAAACCGTAGAATTTCCAGTTTGTGATGAGTGGTTTCCTGGCCATAGCTCTATGGAACACAGTGAAATAATAGTGCAGGCCCACCAATGTTGCCACCAACCATTGGATTACAGCTGATGACTTGCCAAATAGGGTTCCTCTGGAGCACGTAAAGACAACGTCTGCTGTCTGGAGCAGCATGTAGATTATGTAGCCAAATGCTTGTAGCAACTGCAAGACTATGTAACTGGATGGTGAATTCCGGTAGAAGAAGGAAATAGGTTCAGCCCTGAGTCCCAAAGTGATGGTAAAAAGGATTGCAAAGTATGCAGCCAGATAGATGTTGATAAATAGGAGCACCTTCTGCAGTGTCAGGATAGCACGTATTCGCTCGCAAAGAAACAAGACGACAGCAACAGGGAGCAACAAAAGACAATAAGAGACCATGGTTGCAATGATTGGCGCATACTTTTCTCCGATCAAAGGTAAGAAGCTGCTAGCAAGATTCTTGTTGATCTGATCAAATGAGGTCTTTGACTGGCCAGAGAATTGCTGAATTTTTGGTAATAGATGGGTTGTCACAGCTCCAACAGTTTGCTGAATGTTTGCAGGAAGGTCCTGAACTTCTTGAAGCAGATCAATGTCGTTTAGGTCAAGGTCTACCTCCAGATCTTGTGAGTTATCTATGTTCATCCCCTCCTCAGATTCAGCTTCAGCTTCATCACTAACCTCCTTCTTTTGCTGTTCTGCATCTGCTGATTTTGCTGCCCCATTTTGCCCATTCACCTTGACAGATTTGTTCAGGACATCAGTCTGTTGCCCCTTTGAACCTGCAGCTAAATCCTTGGGTTGCTCTGCATCCTCTTCCACTACCACCTGAGCTTCAGATTTTGACAATTTCTTCTTGTCTGCTGCTGCCTTTTGAAGCTCAGTTTCAATCCCCATTTTCGTCTTCACAGGAATTGAATCGCTCTCCTCCTCTGCCTCAGCTTCAGACTTCATCATTTCCTTCTTCTCTGCTGCCTTCAGCTCAGTTTTGTTCCCCAATTTCTTCCTTGCAAAAATTGATTCCTCCTCTTCCTCCTCCACTGCTTCCTGAGCTTCAGACTTTGACATTTTCTTCTTGTCTGCTGCTGCTGCATTCAGCTCAGTACTGTTCTCAACTTTCTTCTTGTTGATAGGGATTGATTCCTCTTCATCCTCCTCAACTTCCTCCTCAGAGTCAGATTTGCTACTCAATTCCTTCTTGTCTGCAGTTGCTGCCTTCCCTATTATCTTCTTTGCAGGAATGGGTTCCTCCTCTTCCTCCTCCACTGCCTCCTCCTGAGCTTCAGATTTGGTGAATGCCTTCTTCTTTGCAGGAACTAATTCCTCCTCTCCCTCCTCAACTGCCTCTTCCTCAGCTGCAGATTTGGTAAATGCCTTCTTCTTTGCAGGAACCGATTCCTCCTCTTCCTCCTCCACTGCCTCCTCCTGAGCTTCAGATTTGGTGAATGCCTTCTTCTTTGCAGGAACTAATTCCTCCTCTCCCTCCTCAACTGCCTCTTCCTCAGCTGCAGATTTGGTAAAT
>Ga0209611_10004186_pt1 | contig 24790 bp, 18 predicted proteins | sample S1TSphgellanicum_3_FD_187693 | JGI IMG/M metagenome (GOLD analysis project Ga0209611, IMG submission 187693) | Host-associated microbial communities from peat moss isolated from Minnesota, USA - S1T2_Fc - Sphagnum magellanicum MG (SPAdes) (version 2) | ecosystem: Host-associated > Plants > Peat...
AAATTAAAAAAGAAATTCCTTTCAAGGCTTTTCATACCCCTTTTTTTAGGTCACCTTTGATTGAAATTTCACACAAAAATAACATTGACCAATATGCACCAACACACCATGAAAGATGGATGAAATGCGAATAAAAAACATTTTTTAATTCTATTCATGTCCCATAACTAACTACAATGGTTAACAACCTTTTTGTCATTGCCAACTTTTTCCCAAAAACCAAAACAAAAAAAATGTGAAAATGAAACAATTTTTGGGGCTTTTTAATCACCAAAATTCAGAATAAATAGTAAAAATTGTGGAAATTTTATATTTGGTTTCAATAAGTTAGTAAAAAATATCCAAAAATGATTAAAATTTTTTGCTTTCATAGTTGGTTTATAACCAAATTTTGCTAAATCTTCCTATGTCTAATCACCACTTTCACTAAATTACCCTATGAATGACCACCCTTTTGGCTAAATCATTAAAAAGAAGCACAAGTGGTTAGCTACATATTAACCATTTACATGCATCTACCAACCTCATAGCCTATCAAGGGGCCTTGCTTACCTAGTTACATGGTAACCAATTACATTCCTTACACATAATTTACCTATGATAAGCACCCAATTACATTGGTGTTTTATTTTTGTGCAATATTTTGCCAAAATGCAGAAAATAACAATAAAAGGGAATATTATGTCACAAATTATGATTTTTTCTTGAAAAAATCAAAAAACTTTCGAGATTTTAAAAAAAAATTATTTAAAAAAATTCTTCACATTTGGACTCTCATTTTAGTTTGGTAATATTTTAAAAACTAATTTAAAACTATTTAGACATGTTCTAAAAAATAGTCACCATTTAACGTTAAATCCTTCTTAGGATGCTAGCCAATGAAACAACATCAAAAAATTAAATTAAATTAAATTAAATTAACCTAGGTAACATGAAAGGGGAATATATAAGTGTTTCACCCCCAGGCTTTGTATTCTTTTGCAATTGTCTAAAGGTGAGGTAGTAATAGAATGCAAAAATAGGCTTAAATGGACTCTAGCAATAGCCAAAAAAGCCCGAGTGATTGAAGGCCCTAATTTGCCAAAGGCCACTAGGCTTGGCTTGGTGCTTAGTGCTTTACTACTTGCAAAATAATAATCTTTGAAGGCTTTCAACACAAAAACTTGAGGTCCTCATGAAACAAAATATACCACTTAAACTCATTTCATTTCCTTCCACATTTAATCACCCCTAAACCCCAAACCCTAAAACCCCTAACACATGGTTGATTCTATAAGCTCCAAACCCTAAACCCCCAACACATGGTTGGCTCTATAAACCTCAAACCCTAAACCAACAACACATGGTTGATTCTATAAACCTCAAACCCTAAACCCCCAACACATGGTTGGCTCTATAAACCCCAAACCCTAAACCCCCAACACATGGTTAGTTCTACATGGCAAGTTCCAAGATGTTGAGTGTGTTGTGACATTGAGGTTACCCCGTTTTACACTAGGAGTCAAGGCCGATGTTCAACCCAAATCAAGCATTCCTATTGGTCTAAGAGTTGAAATTAGCCCCAAGGGCTGTTTACATTAGGAGTCAAGGGCTGAAATAGATTTTTATTTATTTATTTATTTATTTTTCAATCTGCCCCGAGCTACTAATTAATAAATGCTGAACTTTATGGCCTTGTATTGGCCCCCAAAGCTGAGAAAAGGATATCATCCAATTTGAAAAAAGATTATCATCCAATTTGGGAAGCCAATTTGCAACCCTTGGGGCCAATTTTCCAGCATTTATTTAATATCCTGACATCAATGTTCTAGCAACTATTAGTAACTCGGGGCCAAACAACAGGCCAAAAATGCTCAAAGTTGGCCCCGAGTTTTTTTTGGGCCCTGACTCATAGTGTAAAAAGCAGGCCTCAAAACTGGGTATGAAACTCCTATAAGGACTAATGTAGGTGAGAGACACAGTTTAGGCCAAAAATGCTCAAAGTTGGCCCCGAGTTTTTTTTGGGCCCCTGACTCATTGTGTAAAGCAGGCCTCAAAACTGGGTGTGAAACTCCCATAAGAACTAATGTAGGTGAGAGACACAGTTTGGGCCCAAAATGCTCAAAGTTGGCCCCCAGTTGCTCAAAACACAGCATCAATACCCCTCCTGTTTGATCATAAAGGGGTTGAGATTTCTAAAAAGACATTGAAAAAAAATTAAAAAATACCGATAGCCCTCCAGTTTGGTCATAAAAGGGGGGTAGAGATTTCTAAAACCCATTGAAAAAATAATACCCTAGTACCTTGGGCCAATTCGACACTAATTATATTATTATTTTCAGAAATGATGAAATTTTCAAAAAATTATTTCTTCCAAATCAAGAAATATTGTGAAAAAAAAAGTGTATAATTTAGGAATATTTCCATATGTTGAAATGAAAATTTCAAAATTAATTAATTAATTAATTATTCGACAAACATGTGTTGAAATGGCCAAGGTACTACTAGTAAGTACCCTAGTACCTTGGCCATTTCAACACATATCCGTCGAATAATTAATTAATTTTTGAGAAATTCATTTCAATAAATGAAATATTCTTAAATATCCACTAATTTTCCTTCACAATTTGTTTTTTTTTTTGATTTGGAAGAAATAAAATTTGAAAATTTCAACATTTCTGAAAATAATAATATAATTAGTGTTAAATTGGCCAAGGTACTAAGGTATTGCAGTTATAATTATTATATTTTTTTAACCTCATGTATTTTTTAATCCTGAGTTTCAGCATTTTATACTTATATATTTAATAAAATTTCATTTACTTTGCAGATGATAAGAGTGTTTAGAGGTTGAAAAAGGGGTTGGGAGATGAAAGAAGGGCCCAAAAGGAGGGTCAAAAACAGACCCATTATTTATTACCTTAGAGGGGCCAAAAATCCCTTACGCTAACTATACCGTAGTATCTTGGCCATTTCAACACATATCCATCAAATAAATAAATAAATAATTAATTAAATAATTAATTTTGAAACATTTCATTTCAACAAATGGAATATTCCTAAATATTCACTATTTTTTTTCCTTCACCATATATTTTTTTGATTTGGAAGAAATAATTTTTTTTGGGAAAATTTCAAACATTTCTGAAAATAATATAATTAGTGTTGAATTGGCCAAGGTACTACTAACTAAGGTAGGGTTTAGGGTTTTAGGGTTTTCATAGTAAACCCTAAACCCTACTACTCTATAATGAATCCCAACACAATATCCTTGCCTTGGTAGTTGGCAAGGCCCCCAAAAAAAGCTGTGGTCAAAACTGAAGAGTTGGTGATTGGGTGGGGCCCCAAAATCCACCATTTTTCTAAAACCCTAAGTTTAGGGTTTTTATAGTAGGGTTTTCATAGTAGGGTTTTTATAGTAGTTTTAAACTCTACTTGTATTAGCGTTTTTATAGTAGGGTTTTCATAGTAGGGTTTTTATAGTAGTTTTAAACTCTACTTGTATTGGGGTTTTATAGTAGTTTTAAACTCTACTTGTATTAGGGTTTTTATAGTAGTTTTAAACTCTACTTGTATTAGGGTTTTTATAGTAGGGTTTTCATAGTAGGGGTTTTCATAGTAGTTTTAAACTCTTACTTGTATTAGGGTTTTTATAGTAGGGTTTTCATAGTAGGGGTTTTTATAGTAGTTTTAATCTCTTACTTGTATTAGGGTTTTTATAGTAGGGTTTTCATAGTAGGGGTTTTTATAGTAGTTTTAAACTCTTACTTGTATTTTGGGTTTGATTATTTTGGGAGGAAGAAAATGGGGTCCATTCAGAAAGACTAGTTTCAAATCACCTTGTGCAACAAAACTGAATAGAAGAAGAAGAACTCCACAAGAAATTGGGCTCACTGCAGAATTAATTGACCCATGGTTTGGGTTTTTGAGGTTTTTCAGAAGAAGCTATAGAGAGATGGAGGTGGGTTGGGGAGGAGGATTAGTGATAGCAGTTGTTGTGACATGGGTAGTTGGAGCTTATTGTTATTGGTGTGTCAGAGCTCTACCCATTGGAGTTCCCAGACTCCTTGCTAGCATACCAGTCCTAGTAGTTTATGCTTATTTGCCATTGATCTTCAACAGGCAGACTCACCTGATTGGTGTTGCAACTTATTTCTGTATCTTCACATGGGTGGGATCATTCAAGTTGCTGCTGTTTTGTTGGCATCAGGGACCTGGATGTGATCCTTGGGTGTTTGCATCCTTCCCCAGGTTTGCAATTGTCATGAGCTTTCCTGCTCACATCAAAAGGAAAGGGAGGGATTTGAAGAAATTCCCTGAAAGTAGTTCATGGTTTGTTCATATCATGGAATCCGAGACATGGAGCATGCTCTTGGTGAGATCAGGTGTGAAAGTCATCCTTTTGGGTTATATGCTTAATCATGTGTTTCCTATGCGGGATTCAATCCCCAAAAATGTCATGTTGGGGCTCTACTGCATCCAGCTCTATCTTTTTGCCACTATTCTGTTGGAAACTCTAGGAGCCATAGCCAATTCTGTGTTTGGAGTTGAGCTTGAGCCACACTTTGATAACCCATTCATGGCTACTTCACTAGAGGAGTTTTGGGCGAGGAGGTGGAACCTTCTTGTCAGCAACATGCTGCGCGAAACTGTTTACAATCCTGTATATTGGTTGCTTAAGACTAGGCAACAAAAGCTCATGGCACCTGTTGCAAATCAGACATCCAGTGAGCAGCAATCTGGAGCATTTGGTGCAACCAACTTGCAATCTGCTCCAGGAATCAAGTCAAGAAGCTCAATTCAAGAGGGGATTTCTGAAGCTCAACAACAACAACGACAAGTTGCAGAGAAGATACCTGAATCTCAAGTCAACATACCTAAGTTCTATGCAATGCTTGCAACTTTTTTGGTGTCTGGCCTTGCACATGAGCTTGCTGTGTACTACATGACCTTAAAAGTGACAGGTGAGATGACTGCTTTTTTCACTCTTCAAGGACTAGCCACTGTGCTGGAAGCCAGTTTGAAAGTCTACTACCCGCAACTAAAACCTCCAAAACTTTTATGCAGATTTCTAACTCTTGGGTTTTGTTTCATCACCTCAAGCTACCTGTTTTGGCCACCCTTGTCTCGAGGTGCTGACTTGCAGGTGATTGCTGAAATGCAGCAAATGCTCAGGATCTTCTGAGCTGCTTGATTTCCTAGTTGAGTTTGTAGCTAGAGGAATTTCATTTCATAGCCCTTGTCCTATAATCAAAGACAAGCAAAATTTTCATGTAAAACCAAACTACACACACACACACACACAAATCACATGTTCTTTCCAAACCAGGAAACTGGTTTCCACCACATTTGATTTTGTATATTTGGGATATCTGATTTTGGGGACACGTTCCTCAAGACAAGCAATGGAGCTTGTAATTCACATAACTTTGTCCTCTCACAAGTTCACACGTGTGTGTCTTGCTTCTCTCTTTTAAGTACCAGATACCTCTTTCCTTTTCTCTCTTTTATCACTCTTCTTGTGTTCCCTCTTCTTCTTCATGCTTTTCATCTTGTCTTTCTGTTTTTAGGTTTTGTTGAGGAACCAACATTCATGGTTGAATTTTCCTTGTACTGCTACCCTTGCAGCAGAAAACTCAGTAAGTGAGCTGATGAATGTTTTTGACCTCAACTCAACAACCAGCAGTTGAGCTGTTGAAGGAAGTGGCTGCTGTTATGTTAGTAGGAGGTCAATACCATACATGTACATGATTGAAGGTCTCTCTGAACACACATGATGACTGTTTCTGTTTTGTACAAACCACTCTCCTTGCTTTTGTTCATTCTCTTTGTTTTTTAGGGCTTAGGGTTTCCTCTTTTTTCATGCAATTTGCTGATATGTTGATAGATCTGAAATCTCTACAAACCAATACTATTGAGTCAAGTCTCAATTGCTTTCAGGTCGACTAAAATCATAAGTACAGAGTAACTTCAGTCTCAGTACTTATGATGAAGATACATTGACAAATTCATTGCTGTGTCTCAAATTCTGTGAAGAAAATATGTCTCTTTTTGAATAATATTTCTCTTTAGGGAATTGTTCAGTTTCCTACTTTGAATATGAAGAGAGAATGCAGTCTCTCATAGTGCAGTATACAAACATTCTATGCAATCAGAAGTGCTTTTTAAGTTTGCCTTTCCCCTCTTCACGGGAATGTATGAAGCAGATTTTGTTTTGTTTTTTGCCTTTCATCAATAGTGGTTTATTATCCAAAGCAATGTGCAGTTCAACTTTCCAACCAATTTGAGCTCCAAGTTGAAACATTTATGACACGTGCATGTGTGTTTCCTCAGTTGTTACAATTTGCATTTTCTTGGTAGCTAGCTGGCTCATGAAGATGCTCGAGGTTGTAACCCTTCATCCCTTGTCTGAAGTTATTGGCCCAGGAGCATCATATAGAGCGGTGACACTTACGGCTTTCAGTGCTCAGTGATGTTCAAGGATCTGAAACCAACTCCACCCATCTTAAAAGAGATAAATGTTTTCGCAACCAAAGCAGCTTGTTCCAGTCAATTGCAGTTCAAAGTCTCAAAAGGAAACACCAAAGTCTGACCTCTCAAAGACTATAAAAGTGGTACTTGTGATTTGGGAACATATAATCTTCTGTACCGTTCCTGTTTCTTTTTCTGTTGAATTGGAGGAGACCACACTAGTCTGCTGCCTTTGCATATGTCAGTTAAAGAAGTGAGGAGATTCTGCACGTTACCTGCAGTTTCAGTTTGGGAATACTCACTGGAGGAGGTTGCAAGTCGGCAACAGAAAGGACTTGGAGCAACTACGGTGATGGGCATGGCCCACTTCAGTGGCAATTGTTTTTCAAAGAAGTTTCGAAGTCAATCTTGCCTTGAATAGGCTTCATGGATTGGTTGTCCATGCCACAGGGCTGCAGCCGCAAGCTTGATGGGACAAAGTTGCATGTTATATGAAATAGAAGGGACCATAACAGCATCCAGAAGGTTTGGAGAATGTGCACAGGCTCATGGCAGCAAATGGCAATACTTTGGAGACCTGCGGACAATGGGAGACTGAGGATTGTGAAGAGAAAGTTTCCCCTTGCAGTCGGTAAGAAAGAGAATGACCTCTAAAAGGATTTCTCAATGAGAACAGGTGCTGTTGGGTTGGAGATGGGAGGAAAAGTTCCACAACATGCTGATGGCAATGTCATAGCTTACAGTTTTTCCCCCCTAGAAGTGATGAGAGCTTACAGGATGCTTTGGATCTGTTCAACTCAGATTCTACTGATTGTGGAGGAGGGTTATGAAGACTGATGTTGAAGATGGGAGACTGTTTCTTTCTTCAACATTTTATATGCCCACGATGCTCATTATATGGACTCCAAGGTGATCTACTACATTGAAATGGAGTGAGTCAGACCGCTTATCAACTGAACATTGTTCAATTAGTTGGTAAGAGATTCCACTAGGGTTTTTCCTAGATTCTAGTTGACATTTGATAAGAGATTCCACTAGGGTTTTTCCTAGATTCTAGTTGACAATTGATAAGAGATTCCACAAGGGTTTTTTCTAGATTCTAGTTGACAATTGATAAGAGATTCCACAAGGGTTTTTTCTAGATTCTAGTTGACTTTTGCCATACTACATGCACAAGTGGAAGTGAGAAATCCAAACTTGGAAATCTTTCACCCGTCTCTCACCAAAACTTGTCAAAATGGTCATCACTAAACACTCACTTAATCCACGTCGAGAATGTGATAAGGAATAGCCACTTAGAGAGGTTGGGATGTTAAACCCTAAAAATCAAATAGTTTTTCTCAACCTTAACTTGAAACCTCCTTGACCATGTTTTATTTTAATATCATGTTAGGGTTTCAAAAAATAAAATAAAACCATAAGGGTCGGTGTTTAGGGGGCCAATTCTCACTCTAATGTTAACCTACAAGTTAGGTTTCATATATGATTCTCAAAGTGAGAATTGGCTTGAAACCGGGAGCCAATTCTCACTCTAATGTTAACTTACAAGTTAAGTTTTGTATAAGGTTCTCAAAATGAGAATTGGCTTGAAATCGAGGGCCAATTCTCACTCTAATGTCAACTTACAAGTTGGGTTTCATATAAGGTTCTCAAAGTGAGAATTGGCTTGAAACCTTGGTCAATTCTCACTTCTCACCTTTTTACTAATACTTGCCCAACACTAATTTAGGATTTTTGGGGATTTTTTACATACAAGGGCAAACATAATCCACCATAGCACAAATGTCATCACCAATACAATACAAAAAAAAAAAGGAATCATTCTACATCAATGGGACAAGCTTTCTCATAAGGTAGGCATTGATGTCAAGTGAAAAACACACATTGTTGCAAAGCAACACAATGGAGCAATTCAATGCCAACAACATAAGAACTAAAATGAATATACCAAAAAAAAAAAAAAACTTTAATATTTGCAAAAGAAACGAAGCAATTAAAAACCAGATCGAAGTGAAAAACAAAATTTTAAAATAGCAACATACTTGCCCCCTCTTGCACAAAATCAAACATATGATTAAAAAAACATGAAATGCAAAACCTAAATTGCAAAAAGAAAGAAATGAAAAATTAAAAAATGTAAAGAGAAAAAAAAAAAACAAGGCAAAAGGAGTCTTAGGAACCTTTTTACATGATGTAGATGATTGTGTGTGACGTAGGTAATTTCATTTGCTTCAATTTTTTGTTCTTAAATTTTGCAAGAAGATGAAATTCAAAGCAAAAATTGCAAACAACATGTGCAACGAAATCACAAGTGAAGAATTGGAATGAAATAGCAAACAAAAAACAAATCTAGAATGAAAGAACAAAATCAAAGTGAAACACCAAAATCATAAAGATGACAAATCTAGATGTTATCCAATAAGGAATGTGTGCATGGAAATCACAAATATGACAATTAATTTGATGTAAATTACAAGAAGAAACATGTAGGAATGCACAAAAAGCTAAAAGGAATGATGAAAAAGTGATGCTAGTACTTTAAAACAATACAAATGAAAAGACAAAAAAATGAAAAAGGTGATGGAAAGACATTTAGGTTAAAACATTGTCATTTCTTTACAAAAAGCTAAAAGGAATGATGAAAAAGTGATGTTAGTATTTAAAAGCAATACAAATGAAAAGACAAAAAAAGGAAAAAGGCAATGGAAAGACATTTAGGTTAAAAAACTATCATTTCTTTACACAAGGGAAGGGTCTAGGTTTAGACCTTTTTAGATTTTGCCATATTTCTTTTTCTCTCTTTGCATTTCTTTTTTTTAAAGATTTTTGTTTTGCATTTTTTTTGGTAAACTATATTTGATTTTGTGCAAGAGTGGGTGGGTATCATCATTGTTATTTTTTAAAAATGTTTTTCATTTTGATCTATTTTTTATTGCTTCATTTCTTTTGCAAGTATCGGAGTTTTTTACTTCTTTTGTATATTCATTTTTGTTCATGTGTTATTGTTGGCATCAAATTGATCCATCTTGTTTTTCTACAATTGGATGTGTTCTTCACTTGACTTCAATGTCTACCTTGTGAAAAAGCTCGCCCTACCTATGTAAAATCATTAAATTTTTAATATATATTAGTGTTGGTGTTTTTGTTGTGACAAATTACATTCATCTTTAGCATCCAAGTTTTTTTAATTTAACTTTTTTTCCTTCTTTCTATAATGTTGACAGTTGGTAATTGAGTTGTGAAAATTTTGTATAGTGAAGATTATCGTGTTGTCGAAATTTGGAAAGATAATTGGCATGCATTAATTACATTGTTCATAGCTTTTCAATTTCTTGACCTACAAGCTATTTTTGGATATGCCACGTTACAAAATCAATACCATCTTTCACTATTAATGTTAATGAAAAATTGTTTCGATTAAATGATGGTTTTGAAGTTTTTGTGTTGTGCATTGACTTTGAATCACCTCTATTATGTCCTAAAGAAGATGTTGATTTGTATGCACACTTGTTTGACTTTTATATTTCATTACATCTTGAACAATTTGATGTTCATGATAGTTCTAGTAATGTTTCTAGGGATCTCAATTGTGAGGTTTCTATTTTCTCATTTAACATTGTTGAAGATATTTTTTATGAATATGGTGTTCATGAACTATGTGTTAATTCTATTTTTGAACCATGTTATAATTTTGTTGATGAATCATGATTAATTCTAAAGTAATGTTGTTGAAGGGAAATCTAATTGTGGATCTCCAAGTAAAAAACCATGTTCAAAATCTGAATTTCTTGATATAGTTGAAGCGGAGATAAACAATGTGAATAAAAGAGGTCAAAAAACAAGTAAACTTGTTGAGTTATCAATGAAAAACACATTTGATGAATGAAGAGTTTTTATGGGTTTTGACATGGAAATTGTTTTTTTGATTTCTATGAAATGAAAACAATATAAAGGACTTGGTGGACATGATCCCCATGTTTGTTCATTGAGTTGCAAAAATAGATGGTAGTTTATACCTCCTACTAATAGTACAAGGTACTAATTTATATATATATAAATTTCTTATATTCTTCGCTGATTGTTGCAACTAAATGTTTTTTGGTACACATGTTAATGTGTTTTGCATTTTTTGGTGATGTTTTTCAATTTTTTCATTTTTGTTGTTGAATTTTTTCAACATTTTTTATGACTATATTTTCCAACTTGTTTTTTTTGTAATGTAATATCTAATCCTTGATAAGAGGCACTTGAAGAATCATAAAACATCAATAATAATAACATGTGGTTAAAACAAGTAAAACACTTACATTCTGATTCAATATTTTCATTGATGTTAGGTATCACAAAATTAAAGTTGTTGGTGATAAAGCAACATTACAAGCTTCAACAACTAGTCTTGGCAAGTTTGTAAAAAAATCGATGTATTATTTATTGAAGAAGAACAAAACCTGTTGATATAGTCAATGTGTAAGTTGACATCTTCAGATGGTTTTGAATAATTGATTTAGATACTTTTGTATGCGAAACTTTTTTATAAGGGGTTATTTTGAACTCAAGCTAAAGGATTTTAGATAACGAATTTCCTAACTTGAAGGAAAAAATCTTATCAAGTAAAATTGGTTGAAGTATTGGAATCACCCAAATGAGGGAAAACTTGTTCCTTGCGGGTATGGGATGGAGGTAACTATTCACTATGATTCATTTATTACAAAAAATACATTTTTTAATTTTATATATTTTTTGGTTATGTTTGAAGCTTTTTCTTTCTTTTGATTTTTTTAATTATGTTTTTTATCTCATCATTTTTTCTTCCTTTTTTTGTATTTTATTTATTATTTATCTAGGTACAATCATAATAAAGACTTAAAAAACATAGTGATATTTAGTTTTTATTTTCATTTTTTGCTTTATTGGTGGGTTTATGAATTTTGAAATTTTTTTACACTTTGATTATTTTGTATGTAAGTGCAATTGTATTGATAAACACTTGAGAAATAGGGTGATGCAATTGATAATAAAAGGGAATTGAGGGGTGGTAATTTGTTGCAATATGACAAAGCCTTTAGTGAAGAGAAAGTTGTGTATGGTAAGACCAAGGTATGTTTTCTTTGTCGTTTTTTATATTTTTCAATTTTCGTTTTCATCATTCTTGGCTTTTGGTTTGTAACTAGTTGCGTTATGTGTAGGAATTCCATTATGGAAGAGCTTTTGATGTAATTTTTTCCTTTCATCTTGTTTTAGTTGATGAAAAAATTGTTGATCTTGTTCATGATAACTATGATATTGATGGCGTTCTTGTTGTTTGAGTTATTGTTGTGTATGGTGGTGTGGTTAGTGTTTGTGTTTTCTACTAGGTTGTTGTTGCTTGTGTTTATTTTTTGTAAGTTATTAGTGTGTATAATGGTTTGGATGGTGTTCATGCTTTTGATGAGGTTGCTACTGCTAATGTTCTGAAAAGGTTCATGCTGTAATTTTACAAACCAAGAGAATTTCATTGTATATGTTTCAGAAACTAAGAATTTAATTATTGATCACAATGACATTTTAAGGAATGATTTGTTCAATAATGAACTTTTGAAGCATAAGGGCATTATGAGATGTAACATTTTAGTGTAATGCACCACTTCAAACTATGAATGTTAATATGGTATTCAATTCAATCACGTATTTGGCTACTAGTAGAATTATGTCATAACTATCAACTTCTTATTAATCCAAAATATGTTCCTATTTTTGCACCACCACATGATGTAGTTGATAAATGATCATATTGAACTTTTTTCATATTCATATTTCTGGTTATGATTTGTATAATTATAATTTTATAAATTGCCATGCTCATTTATGTTTGATGTTTCATGATTTAGTTGTTGCAAGAGATATCCCAAGGGTTGTCATTGTGTTTGTGCATCCATCACAATGTAATGAATGCATTTGGACGTAGACATAGTTTTGTGTCATGTTAGTATAATGTCAATCTAGGTCAAAACAAAGTTGGGTTGCTTAAAAAACTAGTAAAGATGACTAAAAATCATGTTATTTAATCTTCATAAGCCTTGCTAGCAATTGAATTTTTTTTGGGTGGCAACTGATGTTTTTTCAAATAGTGATCAAGTGTTTTTGGGGAAGAATTAAATATTTTCAATTATTAGATCAATGGTGGAGACTAAGCCTTGGTCCATTGAATGACTAAAATGTTTTGGAAGCAATTATTAGAACATTGCTAAAAAAATTCGCTTGCTACAATTGGCAACCAAATTTTTCAATCACCCAATTTGATGACCAAATTTTTTTTGATCACCTAGGTTGGTGATTGATTTTTTTTAGTCATTGGATCAATGGCAATTGTTGATCAAACAATTAATTTTTTTTAGGTAGCTTTCAAATTTTTTTTGAATAGATTGGAAAATCCGGTCGCTTATTGTGGTGACTAAAACTTAAAAGTTGGTGATTGAAATTTTTTGATTACCTAGTTTAATGACAGGAAAATTGAAAATTTGGTCACCAATCCTTTATTGACCAAATTTGTTTTTAGTCACCATACATAATAGGGGCAACTTGGGTGTAATGGATTTTTTTCTTATGTTAGTCCTAATGGACACAAATGATGTTCGATGGATGTCGATGTGATGCCCGACACAAAATGGCTATGTCATGTCGATTTTAATAACCCTTGATATTGGGTTATTTCAATTGATAGTAATTGCATTCTACCATTGATTTGAACAAGTTGTAATTTTAATTGATTTAAAATATATTCTTTCCTACCATGTCATTTGTGTTGAACATGTTTAAGTTGAACTTTTTTTTATTTGAATATTTAATAAATTTTTTGAGGTTGAAATTGTTTTTTCAATGTTCATCACATGTATTTTAAAGTTGAGTTTTTTGTGATAGTAATTGTTTTAGGAAACATTTTGAAGTTGATTTTTTTTAATGTTCACGTGTATTTTGAGGTTAATTTGTTTTGAGCAATTGGACTATGATGTTTGAATTTGAATTTGGACAAATGAGGTTGAAAGTTTTTAACATTTTCACTTGAAATATTTAATTTAAAATGGCTTTTAAAAATTTATCATAAGTTTGAATTAATTTTTTTGGGGTCATTCACTATGAAAGGAGATATGTTAAAGTATAGTGTGTAAATATATTTTACTATGGAAAAAGGAAAAAAAAAAAAAAAAAAAAAAAAAAAACTAACTTCTGACCATTGGAAGTTCTTTTATAAGCTAAAGAATAATTTCCAAGGATTGAAGGCCCATTTTCAGCTTGGTGAATAGCTTTTAATTTTTTATAATATTTTGTAAAATTGAACCTAGGAAACATTCTGAAAATACACTAATTTTTTTTTTAATCAATTCTTTACACTCTCATATTTGGGGCCTTTGGTGCAAGGTTCATATTTCTAACTTGGGTTCCACAATATTGTGCACTATTAGTGAGTCATGATGTTCATTGATAAGAAAATGACTTGATTTAATAAAAAATAAATTTCATCCCAATGAAAACATTTAATGACATGTAATTTGAAATGGATTGAAATTTAAGCATAGATGAATTGATTATAACCTAAATAATTGCTCCAATTTTTTGGTGTAATTGGATGGCATGTTACTAGCATATCTTTCCTTTGTTGTTTTGGGAGGGGGGCCGGGGGGCGGGGGTGGTTTCATTTAGTGTATATGGAATGAGGGCTTGTGTGAGGTAGAGTTGAATGTGAACTCAAATTTCAATAAAGCTTGTTGTTGAGGGCTTTAATGAACACAAAGACCATGCTCAAATTTTATTTAATGTTTTTCCCCATGATACTTAGTGGGTATCATGGGAATTTTTTTTTTGTTGAACATTTTAGTAGAAGATGGAATGCTTGTGCCTTTTGAATTTTTATGTTCTCTAATACACTAAAGAAATACAAGGAGGTTTTTGTGAAAAAATGAAACACTCATAAGATCAATTGGTTTGTTTGGAACAACAATTAGCCACAAGTGCCATTTTTGACATGGTTACAAGCTTATAAACCAAATTTAAAGTCTAGAATTTGAGGTACTTATCTTATTCCGTGTTTGTTAAATGTGTTAATCAATCCCATTCTCATCACTTCACATTCATCCCTTTGAAATCGTTATTGATTGACATGGTTACAAGCTTATAAACCAAATTTAAAGTCTAGAATTTGGGGTATTTATCTTATTCCATGTTTGTTAAATGTGTTAATCAACCCCATTCTCATCACTTCACATTCATTCCTTTGAAATCGTTATTGATTGACATGGTTACAAGCTTATAAACCAAATTTAAAGTCTAGAATTTGAGATACTTATCTTATTCCGTGTTTGTTAAATGTGTTAATCAATCCCATTGTCATCACTTCACATTCATCCCTTTGAAATCGTTATTGATTTTCACTCTCCTCCTCCTTGTAGTTCATTAACAACTAATATAGTGTGAGTTCAAGTACTCCAAAACACAAAAAAAGTTACATTGTAAGGAAACTTAATTTTCATGGTGTATTAAAAAGGTATTATGTATGAATGCTTAATAAGCAAGTGTAAAACTTCACTTCGATAAGTATTTCCATTCAACCTAAGGACAAATGATTTGGTTTAAATCAACATTACCAACACTCAAACATGTATGGTGAAACTTGAAAAACAAAGTGTAAAGATTAGTGCTGTGAAGGTATTTGGTTTAAGTTCTTGTGAACTAGGCTTAGTTGATACCCTTTTTGTTGGTACATGCACATGAATTAAATTGTGGAACTAAATGTTTTTGGGCTAAATTTGAGATCAAAATCAAAATCAAAATTGTGAAAAAACATTTTTAAACATAAGTTTAAGATCTTTGGGTAGGAAAGTTGATTTTTTTGAAAATTTGATGAATAGGTTGAACTTTATAATTAAATATGAATTTTAATTAGTTGTTGAACTCTGTTCTTATATAAACCACGATTTTATTTTTCTTGAATTTTTTTTTCCTTTACAATTTCTAGCCTTGGGGAGTGTGTAATATTTAAATGCAAATATACCTACTTTTTGAATTGGGTTCAAAGGTTATTGAATTCTAAAAAATGTTTAAAAACTAAAATATAGAGGTTTAAAGATTGGAAAAACTAAATTTCAACCCCCCATTCAAAGAACCTCCAAATAAAATTTAGAATGTCAAAACTAGGACCAATAAAAAAAGAAAAAAAAGAAAAGAAAAACTACACATCAATAATAAATATTTATTCATATTTTAAATTTTTATCCTCATAATACTAAGTATTTTTGGGTGGTATTCCATTTTTTGAAATGGCTCCCCAAACAATAAAAAATAAAATGCTAGATAATAAGTTAATTTTCGAAGTTTAAAAAAAACCTAAGAATAGAATCCTAGATTTCTTAAAACTAAGGACAATTATCAAAATGCAAGATGGGACAATACCAAAAGGAATATTACAAAGGAGGAAATTCAAATTTTCTTTTAAAACTATGTTGATTTTAATTCAAAAAAAATTTCTTGTGTTCTTGGGATTTTTTAAGTGAGGAGATATTTAGGGATTATTTAAGGGTTTGTTAGGCTTATTTAAGGACTATCTAGGAAAACACATATGAGTTTACCTAGGTTAAAGGACACCTAAAAACTACTAAAAGGCCTATTTAGGGAATCCAAGGGGACACCTAAAGACCTACATAGGCTATGAAATACATATAGATTATTTAAAACCTACTTAAATAGCTCTTGACTAACTAGGTAGGTAAGCCATGATAAGTAGTTAGCTTGTGATAGAAAGGTAGATAGACCTAACCTAATTAACCCCAATTAAATAGCTCCTAGTCTAGGTGACCATAATGTCGGTAAAGGGTTTAAGGTTTAGGGTTATGATAATCATAAATTATGATAATCATTATTATTATTTTTTTATGTGGAGGATTTGTCAATGACCTTAGAATCAAAATTTTTAGGAGCTATTTAAATGTGATTAAATAGCTCCGAGTCAATTAAATAGCCCATGAGGCCTTTACGATGTGAATTATTCATCCATCCCAACTCCATTCCCATGACAAAAGTGGACGGAATAAAGCGAGAGACTTATTAAATGTTATCGTTGGGGCCCAATCAATAATTAATGAATTTTGAAAATTTCATTTCGACAAGGAGAATATTCTTGAAGATCCAATTGTTTTCAAATTTATTTGAAAAAAAAAAAGTCTCAAAAGTCTCAACATTTTTGAAAATAGTATAATTAGTGTTTGAAGCAGCCAAGGTAGGGTAGGGTAGGGTAGGGTAGGGTAGGGTATTGGAGATGCACATTTTGTAGGTATAATTGTTGTTGATAGAGTTATATAGGTACAATTTAAAAAAACTCTTGTTTTAATTTCTTGAACAAAAACCCAAGTAGTTGCTATTATTTCCCAATTGTGTTAAAATTTAAATTTTAGAATTTAAAAAAATGGCACTTTTCCCAAAAAGAAATTCCCCAAATTTTTTAAACCTAAAAAAACAAGGGTTGAACCCCGAACCTTGTGTTAACCAAAATAGTGAAATACCCGGGGGAGCAAGTGAGGACGGGTATTAGAGCTGCCCTTGATTCTGCCCGTTGAAAGGGCTGCCCGGTGGGGCCGTGGGTGTCTGCTCTTCTTCCTCGCGGGTCCCGAAGTGTGTCTCTCTCTCTCTCTCTCTCTCTCTCTTCCGCGCGACAAAGCGTCTTTTGTCTGCGTCTGCTCTTCTAGCTCCAATCGCGCCGCTCGACCTGACAATCGGCGGTTCGCCGTCTCTAGAATATCCTCCGACAGAGGCACAGCTTTCTTTTCCACTTTGCGCTTCATAATTTGGTGCTTTGTGGAAGAAGTGAGTACCAATTCAATGTTGAAACTTTCCTCGCTTGACGCCAGGCATTTCCCCACCCCTTCTTTTGTTTCCACAATTGGACGCTTGGAGCTTCGACAGAACGGACATAAGAGCTCCAAAACTGTGAAGGAAAAGTGAAGGATCACGGAGGGAGAGATACAGGAATAGGTCGGTTCTTAGAGCAGTGAATTTCTTGACACAAAAACACACCTGGACAGAGACAGAAGAGACACGGAAAGAGACAGAGGGCGGAGAGAGCTGCCGGTGGGGATTAGTTCATATAGGGTTTTGCAATTCTGGTTGCTTGGATATCGGTTGCTGGAGGAGCGGGGAGGTCAGTTGGTATGCAAAGGAACTTGTGGAGGAAGCTTTGCATAGAGCTAGGGTTTCCTAGGGTTTGGGATTTGAGGTACAGATTCATATTTTTCATGTGGTTGTTGGATCGGAGGTGGAGAGGTGCGGTGTGTGTTTGATGTGAATCTCGCAGAAGCTGTAGCCGTGTGGTGCATAGCTGCTGTGGGAGAGTGTGTTTTTCCCCCCCCTCCCCCCCCCTTGAGGAAGCTGTCTCCTATTGATGATGATAAGCTAAAAGCACAGATTGCTAAATGAAGCTTTCTTGAGAGGGTTGTTGCTGGCATCTGAATTCATGCATGCTAAGGTTTGATTCTGACATTCTGGATGAAGAGTAGAAGTATCAGTTTCATGGCACCAAGATGGTCTCTGATGTGGAAACAGAAGTGGGTGGTAGTCTGAGAGGTGACACACACAAGAAAAAAGCCTCAATTACAGCAGTTGTGACAAGAAGGTGGTTCTGGTTGATGGAGCTTTTTTGTGCTCCAAGCTTAGTAAGTCTATGATCCCAGAAATGGATCCTTAAGAGGTTAACTGGCGGGGCCATGACTCGTGTGGTTGTACAACGAGGCTCTGGACCTGCAAATTCATCACAATCTCGACCACCTTCTGCTCCTCCCTCAGGTTCTCCATCAGCTCCTCCCTCTGCTCCTGCTTCCGCTTCCTCCACTCCCCCTCTCCCATATTCCCAACTTCTTCCTTCGACTTCACAGGTCCCATTGCCATTATCATCAGTCTCTCATTCTCATCCTTCAGGTTTCTTCTCATCCGGTGATGAAGGACAGGACCAAATCACAAATGAAGATCAGAGATTCAATGATGTGGTGGAGCTTCAAACCCTAGTTCCAGATACCATCACTGAGACCCTTGCATCCTCTTCACTCTTGGATGCAAGAGGAAGCTCTGGTGAGGTTAATTTGGAAGGTCATGTTGAATCTACTGGAGCTCCGGAGGCTCATGGCAGTGAGGACTTGCGAGCAAAACTGAAAGAACCAGAATTGGTATCTCATTTGCAGCATGATCCTGAACTGGAGAGACTACAAGAGGGTCCTGATAGGCAGCATTTGGGGGTGGGAGAAGAGGCAGTGAGGACTGCAGAAATTGCCAAGGTTGCTGTTGATGGGGAAAGAGGGGATGATTCATTGGAGAATCTCAGTCTGTGTTCTGAAGATTTGTCAGTACCATTCAGTGCTGCCTCAACAGGCCAAAGAAAGCAGGAAGACGGTGGGACTTCGACATCAAGTATTCCACAGGGTCATTACAGTTCTGGCCAGAATGTGATGCAGTCTTCATCTCCAGCCTTGATGTCCTCAACCTTTGTCCCTTTGTCAATGCCTATACCATATCCACCTCTGCCGGTGCAGTCTGTAACGCATTCACTACCCTTGCCACCCCTGGCTGGTCAATACTCACCTTCACTGTTGGTTGGGGCACATCCATTTCCAAGAAGTCATGACGAGAATGACTCAGGAAGACCAATGGGCAACCCCAATGTGTCAGAGGCTATTGGCTGCTCTTACTTGTCAGCACCGACTCCATCTGTCCCATTCATACCAAGTAGTAGTTCCAGGAGGACAAGAGGTGGTGTCACTTTTCGCAGGATTCCAAGGGTTTTAAAAGGCTCTCGCAATTCCCCTAACGGCAGCAGACCTACATCTCCACGTACCTATGGAGAAGGTGATGGCTACAACAGTGCTGATGAGCAAGGCCCCTGGGGTTCAGGCTCATCTGGCTATGAGGATAATGTAAGTCCCTCCTCAGACTGCTTCCAATCTTTTCTTGTGTACATAGAAAGAGCATGTCCCTGCTTTTGCATCATCTAATATTCCTGTCACAGCAATCAGCTTAAAGAGGACCACCATGCAAATGTAATAGTGGAGCAATTCATCATTGTCATTAGCATTGGTAGACATAGAAACGTTTTTTCTATGCTTGTGCTGTACTGTGACCACAACAGTGGAACAATGAGTTGCAAGCTAGATACTTTCTGGAGATGATCAATGCCAATAGTTTGGGGAATTGTGGTCTGATTCAAGAAAGCCCTCCCTGGGAACATAGTCACATATGCACTTGCACAAATGTTTCTTATTTAGGAGATTTTCCAACCTTGTTATGCAGTTGTGGCAATTATAGAGGATTTGATGCAATCCTTGTTAGTATTTTGAAGACCTGCATTAGTCTGCTGCACTGTTCAAGCATAGATTTGTGCTTTGATGTGAACTTGGGACTAGGGCTCCTTGTTTGGGGTCCGAGCATTCTCTTAGTTATTTAAGTTCATGGAGTTTTGTTCACTTTATCCATGATGCAGGGAGAGAGGGAACGTCAATTTGAGAATGAACTGCGACGTGTGAAAAACTTGGAGGTGAGGCGAATGGCTGAGGATGGGAATTGTCTATTTCGGTCTATTGCAGATCAGATCTATGGGGATGCCGAGATGTACAGTGAGACCCGACAGATGTGTATTGACTACATGGTATGTCTTGTCCCTTGTTTTGTTTGTTCTAAATATGTGCACATTCAGTATTTGCATGATATGGAGCCCTTGCCTTTGTTATGGTATTGAAGGTTTATTGAGCTGATTCTTCTCCTCTTTTGCAGGAGAAAGAGAGGGACCACTTTTCACAGTTTGTGACAGAGAGTTTCACCGCCTACTGCAAAAGAAAACGCAGGGATAAGGTAGGAAATTTTGCCACTAAAGGCCAGAAATTGGAGGTTACAGACAAAATACACATGTGCCTGTGTTGCTTGTGATCCACTATCAGAGTATGAGAGTCACATTGTGCTATTCTGGTCGTAAGCTATGGGTGGTGGTTATATAAGTTTCTCCTGGTAAAGACATTGACTACCTCAATTCTAAATTGTGTTCAGTCAATCTATATGGTCTGAGCAGATTCTTCCTTATATTATCTGCACATTTACTGGGTTTTGCAACTCTTCAGCTTTGTATGGCTATCATACATTTTGTATTCTCTCTTCCCCCTTGCTCTGTCTGATGATTTACTGGAATTGATTTCTTGATGTAATTTTCTACAAAGGTTTATGGGAACAACTTGGAGATTCAAGCAATGGCGGAGATGTACAATCGGCCCATCCACATCTACTCTTACAGCACAGGTATTCCCATGTGCCCCTTGTGTTTGTCCCTAAGTCAATGGCATTTTGGGGATGCTATCAACCTTAACCAACCAGAAGGGTGGGACCTTGTAATATTCTGGGATGCAGAGGCTAAATTGTGGGGTATACTGGCCTGTCATATCTGCAGAACCCATCAATATTTTCCATGGGAGTTACGAAACTGACTTGCCACCCATCCGGCTCAGCTATCATCGCAGCAATCACTACAATTCTCTTTTGGATCCATGCAATCCGGCAGTTGGGGCAGGCCTAGGGTTTGGGAGTTTGCGTGGGGTAGGCATCTCTTTTTTTTCTGTCCTCCTGAGAAATCCCAAAGAGTGTTTTTTAAGTTCAAATTATGTAGCAAGTTCATCTACAAAGGTAGTGACCATCTTTCTGTTTACCCCCCTTTCGTGCTCCTTTGCTCAAGCAACTCCACCAGTGTAGGTGAGGGGTCCAGTGTTACTCTTTTGTAAGGTCTTTTGATGTTCTGTGGACACTCAGCACATGTACTGTCCTAGTATTAGCAAGGATTAGACAAAAGAGATGTCTAGTTGCTCACTTCTTGTTGGCTACAGCATGTGAGAGCATGCATGGTTTAACTAAATGGATGAAGGGATGTATGGGTGATGGGCACAGCGGAATGTAGATACTGAACAGGTGAAGGCTGCACTGAAGGCACAGCAGGAGCAGCAAATTGATAAGGTGAGATGTGTTTGCATCATTCAGATGTTTGTGAAGTGGGTGCACTTTATTTCAGGGTTAGGAAATATATCTTATTTGAACAATTTGATGTTCATGGGCTGGACATGCAGGCACTTATTGCTGAGGGACGTTTCTACTCAGACATGGAATTGACTGAGCAAGAGATTGAGCGCATGGTGATGGAAGCATCACGTGCAGAATTTTTGGCAGGAGAAAGTTTTCGTCTTCAATCTCCTTGGCAGGAAGAGACATCCACATCAGCGGGTGCAGAGCCCTCTTCTTCTGGGACCAGTAAAAATTTTACACTTTCACTTTGACATGACATCTTTCTCAAAAGGAATTAGTGCAGTAAGGCCACATGCCAGAATTTTTGTCACGTTATCATCAGATTAGCAGGAGCAAATCTGTAGACTGAAGCATATACTTCAGCCTATTGGGTAGAGTAAGTTGGGAATGATACTATGAGGAAGTCCCACATTTCTTCCAGTGTTGCCACTTTCCACTAATCTGTTGCTGCATTCCTGATGTTTGTTGTTTTGTCCTTATCCTTTCTGTACACCATTCCTGTTTCCCTTTCTGAAAATTGTCCTCCGGTGTCTGCAAGTTTAACAGTGAGGTGGAATGGTTATGTGGTAGCAGGAAGCTCCAGAAGTACAATTGTTGCTCAGGGTGGCAGTCAACAAACTATTGGTGACTCTGTCAGCCCTCCAGCAACTTCAACAGGAGGTGCAGAGGAAGCAGTTCCCAGCAATGTCCGGATGCTGCTATTGATGGGTTTCAGCTATTTGCAAGTGATGGAAGCTCACAGCATTTTTGGTGACAATGTCAACAACATGCTGTGCTATTTGCTAGAGACAGAAACCAATGGTTCTCATGATGGTGAGAATGTAAGTAGAAGGAAAGGCAAAGCTGCAGAGTGAAGACTTTGGTGAGAGTGCCCCTCCTGTTGAGGTACATGCAGCTCAGGCCTGGAATTGTAGTAGGGGTAAATAGACAGAAGATACAGTTGTGGGTTAATAGATCATTTTCAGCCTTTTCAAGGTGTGGACAGTCAATAAAAGCCTGTTCATGGGTCCTGTTTACAGTGCTGTTTTGGGATCTATGTATTATGCATATAGCTCCAGGGAGCTGCGAGAGCAATGTAGTTTTTCCTTGAATTGATAGGAAATTGTAATTCTGTTGATACTCCTTATACAGCAGTATAAAGAGTTTTTCAGTTGTAGCTGATAGGAGTTAGAATTGTACAGTTGTTTAGATGTGAGGACATTGGGTCTGTTAGGGCACAAATGTTGCAGTGGTAAGTACCCAATTGTAGGGTGTTCTTGCCAGTTACCACCACTCTACACATGATTTGCAAACAATACACTTAAACATGGATGCCTTCAAAAAAATGAAGGCTTCCTACAAAGTGTACACCCATTTATCCTGACAATGTGACAATGGACACAGGAGATGTTGGCCCAATTGATACAGGAAGTGCCTGTGGTGAAAACAAGGTAATGGCAATGGTTGTAATCACCTGATATTATTGCTTCATCTAAGCTGTGCAGGGGATTCAGGTTTAACATCACATGAATCTCAAGCACTGGATAACAAGCCATGAAATGATCAACAACCTTGACAACACTTTGCCTGCCACTTTCAAGCATCTTGCAACCCAGTCCAGCCATCAAGAGCCTGGTTGAGTCCTTGCTGTACATTGATAAACTGTTGTTATCAATGTAGAGCAATGTGACCCTCCACAGGAACAGTAGAACAATTAACGGAACCATAACACAAAAGTATTGTGGTTTGGAGAAAACCCTGCAGAAATAAGCAAATAGAATCCTAATCCTGTCACCAGTGTCCAAACCAAAATTTGAGAATTGATTTCCCAAATTTTTATAACCATTTTATCACTGTTTATCAAACTCAGAGTTGCAAAAATATTTCAACTGTTGGGCATCACATAGGCTGGTGAAGCAAACCTCAACAGAAAAAATGTAACATGTTTGAACAGTGATGTCGTCAGAAAAGGGCAAACTGAAAAGAGACCAAAAATCACTAAGGGACATCCTCTATGCCATACGCTGGGATGCTTCCTTGGCAATGATGCGCTCTCTGGCTTTTGTCTTTGCTTGGGACTTGACTCCCATGATGCCCCCACCCCATTGCCTACGGAACTCATCAAATCGGTCATTGAAGTTAGCCTGCATACAATACAACCAACACACCATGAATGTCATTTAGAGAAAGTCTCATATAAGACAAGTGGGAGGACATCAAGAATGTGCCTTAGAGAGGGCCAGAGATTTGAATAAAGAACCTTAACAGCCTCCACTATCTTGGAAAAGTCGTGTTTGTCTTCATTCTTTACTGAGGTCAAACACAGTGCTGTTGCAGTTCTGCTGTGCACAATCTGCAGCAGTTGATAAACTTGCAGCTGTCAGGGTATATACTCTACTGTTCTGCACTACACGCTTGGCCATCGATCAGAGAACCATCAAATCTTGCATCAGCAAATTTCCTCCCTGATAAATTGAACAGTAGGCAAAGTCAAAAGGAAAGGACTTGTCTAACTTACTGCACCAAGTCGTGACTTGCCCTTCACAATGGCATATGGAACTCCCATCTTGCGGCACAGGGCTGGAAGCCAAACAACAAGCTCAATTGGGTCGACATCATGAGCAATGACAACTAGTTGTGCCTTCCCCTGCTCATGGACATCCAAATCCCTCTCAGGAAGCACCCTGATTTTTGCAAAAACACAGAACCAAAAAGGGAAAACCCGATGCTAAACCTTTAGAGAATCCGGAAACCAGAAATCCTGATCTTATTGTTAGACTATGAACTAACTGTATATTGTGATCAAGGTTGCAAACCTGTTCAATCAGGTAGGTCACGTGATTGAGTCCATACTTCACAACAATTGGCTTTTTGGTCTCCACTGCTTTACCATCAGCCTCAGCCTTTGCCTTGTTGAGAAGGCGTTCCTTCTTTGCTGCCTTGTCCTCTGGCCGGTACTTCAACAGCATCTTGAACAAGCTGGTTGCTGCCCCCCTTCCACATCAGACAATATAGGGAGAAAAAGAAGCAAAACGGATATATATGTTAAGAGAAGGATGATGGGCACTGACCGAGATTTTTGTCCAGGGTTTTCGTGAACTGGTTGAGCGCAGGTGGAACCTTCAGGCGCTGGTTCAGTACCCGGCGTTGCCTCTGTATCCTCACATACTTAGGCCACTTCACGAACCTGTGCAGATCCCTCTTCGGAGGCAGAGCCCCACCGATACCGAACTGCTTTGGCCGTTTCTCGAACAAGGGGTTCGCCACTTTCGTCGCCTTCTCGGGCACCTGCAGC
>Ga0209611_10004188_pt1 | contig 24780 bp, 17 predicted proteins | sample S1TSphgellanicum_3_FD_187693 | JGI IMG/M metagenome (GOLD analysis project Ga0209611, IMG submission 187693) | Host-associated microbial communities from peat moss isolated from Minnesota, USA - S1T2_Fc - Sphagnum magellanicum MG (SPAdes) (version 2) | ecosystem: Host-associated > Plants > Peat...
TAATACCCCTTGCCAATTCCAAAATGCCCCAACAAACTTTCAAATGGTAACAAATCTCAACTTCTACCACCATTTGAAATTGAGATTTGTTACAAAGAGAGAGAGAGTTCTCCATTGAAGTTAGATTAATTAATTAAAAAAAAATCAAGAAAAAAAGGAAAAGTAGTGTAAAAGAGATCTCCACAAAAGTGAAGATAATTTTTTTAATAAAAATATTTTAAATGAAAGAATGTAGGGTGAGAAAGAATCTCCATAGAATTGAGATTTTATTTTATTTTATTTTTAAAATTTTAAACATGAAAAAAAAAATGTGCTTTAAATGGGTGAGAATTTTTTTATAAAAAAAATTAGAAAGACAAATCTTACTAGGTAGATCGTGTCATGAAAACATGCCGAATGGAGACTCCACAAATGGAAAAAAAAACTTAAAATAAAGTTTCGACTATTTGTTAAGGAGGGGGGGAACCATCCGCAACTAACAAATAATATTGTGGGTGTCTGAGACTCTGGCCGCTGAGGAAAAGGCAACTGACTTCCGCACCTAACTTGTACTTAATTGTACAAGAAGCCAAAACAAAATATCGGACAAGAAGCCAGAAATAAAGACCAACAAAGTGGGCTCCACAAAGGTAATTATTTATCATTTTTCCCAGACTTTAAAAAAATAAAAATCCCATGTGTCGTTTGTATATGGGTTTGTACGATGAAATCTTTGACTACCCTCGTTTCACAATTTATTATAACCGACCAAACATGTCGTGCCTAAACCAAGGAATTGCCCAAACCCTAGAACGACCAAACATGTTGTGTCTAAACCCAAGGAATTGCCCAAACCCTAGAACGACCAAACATGTTGTGTCTAAACCCAAGGAATTGCCCAAACCCTAGAACGACCAAACATGTTGTGTCTAAACCGACTAATTGCCCTAACCCTGAACCAACCAAATGTGTTGTGCCTAAGCCGACTAATTGCCCTAACCCCAAACCAACCAAGTTCAATGCAATGTTTGAACTTTGCATTGGCCTATTCAACTACTTGAACCGATGTTTTGATGCCCACAGACTTTGCCTAATGCTATTTTCTTTTTTGAGTATTTAACATTTGTATTTTGGACATTATTGTCTAGGATTTTTTTTAAAGGTAGAATAAAAAGATACTAATTTGTGCCTCATTATTTTTGGGAGGATGGTGAATTGACCTCATTTTTAGTATTTTGTTCACTCAATACTAAAAATGAAGTAAATTCACCATCCTCTCCCCCAACCCCCCCCCCAAAAAAAAGAAGCAACCAAACCAAATTAAATCTCATTTTGATTGTTCAAAGAAAGCCAAATTTAGTCCCATTTTTAATCATTCAAAAAATTACCAAATTGAGTTTGAGGCAATTTGGGATGAAGGAGTTCAGAACAAAATAATTTTGAGTCCAAAATATATCTACATCCTGGTCCTATTTATTTTCTTGTGCCCATTGCATATTTTTAAAATATTGGGTCCGATCAAAGGTGGCTATCATATTGTTGCAACAAAATGGAGGTGGTGGGTATACTTTGAATTATTATTTTTCTTTTTAAAAAAATTCATGTTGACAAGAACAAGGGACTCAACCCCCACGAGATCCCTATGTGAATTTTAATCTCTTTAGGACCTGAAAAAATTGGGGTACCAAGGTATTTTGTTAAATGGGGGATATGGGTGGTCCACACTTTATTATTGGGTAGGTAAATAGGGCACAAGGTACCCCCACTAACCCACCCATCTGAACTATTAACAGACCGAACAATGTGTTTCTACTTATTCAAGTCATTGAGGTTTGGAAAAATAAATTAAAAAAGCCCCGAATGTCATATAACATGTAACATTTCCTCCACCCCAAGCAAGCCAGCCGTTCCAATTTCACACCCGACTTTATGCAAAACATAAAGCCCCTGCCCAAAAGACCCCCCCCCAAACCTTTCCGGCTTTTCAGTTGTGTATTAGAGGGCTAGAGTGAACAAGCACCCATTAGTGCACCATAAAGGATGGATGATAAGTGAACGGAAAACAGTTTTCAATTGGGTTCCAGTTCCATAGGTAACCATGGTGGTTAGCTCATTGTTGTGGGATTTGTGTCGGTAGGCATATTATTAAAGACAGCATTCATCTACATACAAACCCATTTACTTACCTAGTGGTCACACCTATTTTCAAACATTGATGGTGATTAGCATAAAATTTCTATACTAGCTTTCATGGTGATCAAAATGCTCCCAACATATCGTTCTTTTAGTGTATTTTAACCCCTTGGCCAACTAAACCCTAAACCCTAAACCCAACCATTAAAGTTATTGGCTTGATGCAAATTGATTATTATTTCACACAAATGTATGCTTTTAGGACATACTTTCTAGAAGATTGATATTACTTCTATGTAATTACACATTACATTAACAATAATATGTTAACATTATATTGCCCATTAATCCCCGTTTTGAGGAGTTATCAATATCAACATGAACACATCCACCTTGTTATGCTACTTGGCAATCATGGTAAATCTTGATAAATTATGTGCCATAAGAGTTTTGAGTTGTTAAGAAGTTGAAAATCTACCTTTCAAAGTTATGCATCAAGTGCACATGTGATACACATGAGATAAAAGGAATAATAAAATAATTGGTGTTTCATGTGTGGATGGCCATTGAAAGGTAGTTGGGGAATGAAGTAAGTGGTAATTTACAATGGCCCATCATCCATTTAAACATGGGAATTATGGATATGTTGAGGTAATATGTCATGGGCATCAAGTTAACATCAATGCCAACTTTTGAACAAATGGCATTGATGTTAATTTGGTGAACAAGGATCTTTTAACCCTTGCAAGCCCAATGTTCAAAAGTTGGTGCACCCAACTTGATGCAAATTCAATGGGAATTTTAAGATCGATGAATTGAATTGAATCGATTGACCTAAACATTCTTGGTATGAAACTTCACATCTAGTCAATTATGATGATATGATTAGTTTTGAATTTGGCATAATAAGATGAAACTTTCATGGACAAGAGGAGGCTTGTTGGGCTACTAGGTTGGTTAATAGATACCCTTCAGAAGGGAATTCTATCATTATTTGATGTTAAAAACAAATTTAAGACTCATTATGACCCATTTCATATTAGTTGAAACACGTTTATTCACTTTTTGGAATGTTCTTTTGGACTGAATTAGTTACATCTCTTGCCATTCATGTGGATTTCCCATATGTCCACTGAGAGTTTTCCTCATTCCCCTTGACGACAAGTTCTTTTTGTCTCCCAAGGGCTCAATCCTTGTGCACTAACATGCATAGGTTTTTGAACCCTAATTTAAGACCATAACCTTTTTTGAATTAAGCATGGGGAAGAAATCTCCCCATGCCTTGTGTTGGAGAATCCTTCTGAACATAACTCTAATGGATTGATCATGTTCCCAATGTTACAACCACTATATTGCTGGCCTGACCTTGAAGTTTGGCACCAAAAGTTTCTTGCAATTAATTTTTGTAGCATAGTCCTAATTCATAATAACTAGACATAATAAAAACTAAATGACATGATACTTGAATGATGGAGCCTAGATTGGCATATTCCTCAAGATTTGTAGTTTGGTAGTAATATTTTCATCATTATCTTGAAGTTTAAGAAATTATGAATGAAATATGCAATCTACACTCTTGAAGTACAAAGATTTGCATCAAATTAAAATTGATGAAGAAGATGCATAAGTACAAAGTTTTACAGTTATTTAAAATTGATCAATTACTTATAAAGTTCAGCCTATTTACCAAATTTTCAAAAGACTTTCACTTGATTTTATCTAAAGAATTTAAACGTGTGTTCAAATTCTTTTTTCAGAATTCTCACTTTTTGTTCATGTTCTAGCAAAAATGTTAGTTCCATGGTCGAATTCTCATGCCAGTTCCACTGAAAAAATGCAAGTTCAATTCCAGATCATAAGATCCTAAACCCTGGGTTTGACACTCCAAACTGAGAAACTTGCTAACACTTGCGTGTCGATAGTTGATAGCCAACACATAATACGTATTTTGTGCATACATATATTAAGAGAAAGAGGTAGGCTAGATCTAAAAGAATATCCATATCCACAAATCATGTAGATATGAAAAAGGGTGAAAGTGGGCTCTCAGTATCTGACCGTTATGAACTTTGTTTTGGAACTTTCTTTTTGCATCTGATGGACGGTATTATAATGTTGTTGGGATATTGTTTGACTTGCGGTATCATCAAAAGAACTCAAGTTGTCAACTATTCAAAAGTTCATGGATTTCAGGATGTTTGGAGTTGTGCCTGAACCAGCAAGATGAGGATTGCTACCACACATGAAGATTCACTACTACATCACCATTCCAAAAGCAAAGCTGGTAAGCCGTTTGTACTGTTTTGTTGTTGCAAAAGCAAAAGGTAAACATGTCCATTGACTCTTCTTGAGCTGAGCAGGACGGACCACCGTGCGTGGATGCATAAACACTACTCAGCAAAGTAAAGCAAGAAAGTACTAAGAGTCACAAAACATGAGTTCTCACTTTCCCAATTAATTCTATCTTATGATATAATGAAATTAATTGTGGTTTTTTTTCTTTTTTTTCAAAAAATTCATTAGTTGTGCTTTTTTTTTGGGGTCAAAAAAGCACCTCGTAACCTGACAACTTTCCACTTTTCAAATTTGAAATTTTAGCCCACTTGGCTCCATAGGTATTCTCCGTTAAATTAATTAGTTGTGAGGTGCATCCTTTTTTTTTTTCTTTTTTTCTTTTTTGTGAGCTGGGCAGAGAAAAAAAAAACTTCACCTATGGGCCACATTTTGCCATAAAATGTCTAGTACCAAAGCTAAGTTTCCCACACATATGTGTAAAATAGCTTGAGCTCAATCCGTCATGTTCACATATTGGAATATATGGATGACTACGGCAAGTGCTTGAAGAAATAACAAGGGGTTTGACTATGACTTGAGGAATCCAAGGTGAAAACTTGTCCAAAATGAAAATTATGTAAAGATTTTATCATTCTAAAAACCTTTTTTTGGTGGAAAAATATATAAAATATATTTCTATTGCATATTCCCTAACTTTTGGGGGCAAAAAATTCCCCAAATTTCAAGAAAATTTTGAATTCTTTTTGCCACATTTGGACTCAGATTTTGATATAATAATAACACTTTTAAAGCAATTTTTGTACTGTTTATATAGATTCTAGGAACATGTCAAACATTTATTGCTATAAGATCTCTCTTGAGATGCTCATTATTGAGGCAATATCAGAAATTTTTTTAAAAAAATTATGCACGTTTCTAACCAAAAAAAACAAAGAAAAAAAGAAAGAAGGAAAAAACTTTTTAAAGTCGCACTACAAGAAAAAGAAAATATTTTCCCAAAAACAATTTGGAAAATTGTCCTAGTGAGATTGCTTCATATCACACTCACCCAAAGTAGGGAGTGTGAGAGAGCAAGATTAGAGAATGTTAATAAGTAAGATTAGAAAACCCTAATATGAATTCATTGCCAAAGATTAGAAAACCCTAATATGAATTCATTGCCAAAGATGAATAAATCCTTTGTGATTCCAACAATTTGCATTGAGAATAGAACAACACCGCCCACACTAAGTTCGTGATGCCCATTGAGAAGTGCACCGGCCTTGCAAATTGTCAATGTTCTTTGAAAATGGAGTACAAACACCTTTCGCATGAATTGGGACACACAAACAAAACACCCGACACAATAGCAATGTGCACACATGGAAGAAAGCACGAGTGGCTTGCACGGGCTTTACCTTACCTTACCTTACCTTACCACATATGTAAGGTACCAATGAACCAGAGTGGTGACTCTAACCCACTTAGTTGGGTTGGGTCATGCAGATTCTGCTGGGTAAGCCCTCAATTGGCAAGCATGGCAAGGGGTGCACCTGACAGAATCTGCTCGCCCAGTGACGACGCACCTGGTAGAATGATGGCGGAATTGGCACTGCTGCAGAATCGGTTGCAAGTGCCAATTCAACCTCCGAATTTGGTTTTACCTAGAGAGAGGTAAGGCAAACGCACCAGACTTGGACGGGTATCATCTTTTGGGGGAAAAAGTCAAATAACCTCCCAGAAAACCGCCGGTTCTTGTCTTGTTACTTCATGAAACCCAACAATTCTTTTAGAGGTTTTTGAATACCTGAAATCAGCGGGTTTTTGGGATTTGGTTTTTTGAAATACCTGAAACCAGCGGTTGTTTAGGGTTTTTAAATCCAGAATTTATTAACAAAAGCAAAGAACTGCCCAACACTGGTAAGGTCGGTGCAACCGAAAGGAGGATGGATGAATGGATGGATGTACCAATCAATGGATGTCGGCTGAATGTAACCTTTTTTTCCTTCAGTAGAATATACAAGAATTTTTTTGGCCTGGGGTAAACAAAGCACCCTCCAAGTCCAATCCTGGAAATATTAAATTTGAACTTGGAGACCCTAATTAGCCTTTGTATGGGATATATTTCTAATATTTAGAAGCAACTCAATTTTTATTATTTTATTTTTTTTGGTGTGTTTTAATAAATTGAAAGTGGGCCTAATTTGAGAATAAAATTTGAACCTAGAATGGAAGTCATGTTGATATTAAGTTGCCACTAATGAATCTCCAAATATGGTGTTTCGGGTAGAGTTATACATAATCAAACCAGGGGTTTTTAACCAACTAGAGTAGTTAATTTCTTTTAGGGTGTGGCCAATAGGTCAAATTCATGCCACCAAAGTGAAGTGCCATTTGATCCCTGGTTTCATGGTCTTTGGTCTGCTGTGTAAAACAACAAACCCAATGCCCCCAAATTTAAAAGCCTTTCAGCTACTTGATAAGATTGCTTATTTCCAAAATTGGGGGTCCCGATCCAGTGTCCAAAATAGCCTCAAAGGTGCATTATTAATGAGCCATGGCAATCTTTGTGATTGATTGTGGGGGTCAAAGTCTAAATAAGTATTAATAGAGCATTCATAAAGTACGCCAAACTGGTGGCTTTTAAGCCCCAGTTTCCCCAAAAAAATTTTAAAAACTGGGAATGAAATAAAAAGTTGGGATGAAAAATCAAAAAAGGGACAACCAAACTGTTTTTCTTGCCTAAACTGGTCCTCACACTGCACAAGAGTTTCACCGGCAGTTTTGGATTTGCCTTACATATTCTTTTAGCAAGTCAAGTCTTGTCAAAATTAAATCCTGCAAATCTTTCTGAACTTGATACCCATTTACATTAAGAGGTACCTGGTTTAGCTCACTTTCCGACTACACATCAAATTGGGGATGAAACAGGGATTAAGGGAGGCCAAACTAAGGCCCAAAGAAAAGATAACTTCATGGTTATAACTTTAATAAATTGAACTTCAATCCACCCCAAAACTAAAACTGTAAACTGGTTTAGGTAATTGCAAACCAAAGCACCCAAATTCTCTAGTCCCAAGGGACAAATTTGTTTAGGGTTGGGGTTGAAATTACCCTACCAAAGAGGGGGGGGTTGGGCTAGGGGTTGAAACTTGAAACCTTGGAACTTGAGGTCAAAAGCCATCTCCTTCCTTACAAGTTTGAACCTTTTCTTCAACAGTTTTTCAACAGCTTCTTTCTCCTCCGGAGGAAAGGGTCAGACTAATAAGTTTTCATCACTTGTCTTCTTCTGCTTCAAAGACACAAACCAAAAGTTGACCTGATATCATGGTGCTACCGTAAAACAAGGCATGGTTTTGGGGGCCACCCTTAGTGTCGGTTGGTTTACGATGCACTTGAGGTTTAGATTGCTCCTCCTATGGCAAAATGCTAAATATCCCCCCAACAAGCTTTGTCCGGGCAACAATGAGGACATCCCTACTCCCTTAGTAAGGGTGGTGAGTATAATACAAAATTTGGTGTTTTCGTGGGGAAAATAGTATGTAATGGGATACCATAATAAGCTAGCCTCTTGGCTTCAAGTAAACAAATATCGTTCAAGTTGTTTTTTTGGTTCTCTATCTCTTGATGCAATTTGCATCTTGTATTTTATTTATCTCTGATGTAATGTAATCAGAGTTTTAAAAAGAAAATTATATTTTATTTTATTTTTAATTTTCAATTGTGTGATATCAAAATTTTGGTGGATGTCTCCCCAAAAAATAGCAAAATTAGTGGAATTTACACTTGAAAAACAAGATTCTCCCCCGCAAAAGAACACTTAGTTTTTTTGGTCCCCAAAAAAAAAAAGAACAATTTCTTGTCCCAAAAAAATCCTTGTATGCAATTATGGAAAGTTCTAGAAGAACAGCCCTTGCACACATGAGAGGAGGAAATGAGATCCCTCATAATGTAGTCAATATCTCTATATCGTTAACAATTGTTAGGTCTTATTCTCCCTCGAGATTCTCACTCTGAATCACCCATTCAGTGTGAGGGTGTGTGCCAGCCTCCAGGCTCTGCCACAGGCTTGCTATGAGTCATAATCGACCAAACCATGCCTACTCACTTGGACTTGGAAGAAAGCCAAACACAGCAAGACAAGTGTTGAAGCTGCTCGCAACCAAACCATGTCCACTCACTTGGACTTGCAAGAAAGCCGGACACAGCAAGACAAGTGTTGAAGCTGCTCAAGCCTGTACTATGGTAGTGTAGTCAAGTTTATTCAAATTTTCTTTCGTGTGTGTGTGTGTGTGTGTGTTTTTTTAAAAAATGAAAAATACCTTCCTAGGGTTTGTTTTTGTCCGGTTTTGTGTTTGTCAACCTAAACAGCTAGGTCGCTCTCTGTGCATTGCCTGTGGTTAGGTTGTCAGCGGGAGGAGATTTTTGAAACTGACTCAATTTTTAAAGAGTCAATGCGATTTTCATCTATTTTAGCTCTCCGGGAACCACCTGGTACTTGGTGTGATTTTGTCCACATTCGAAAATGATATGCTGCACAATTCAACCAACAACAACAAATCTGTCATACACAGCTAAGACGACGGAAAGGGAGAAAGGGGGGGGCTGGGGTGACCCAATAGTCATGGGATCCGTTCGCCCGTCCGTCAGCTTCTTGTACATGGTTTTTGTCATTTTTTGTCAACCATTTGTGGTATAGCAACTACCGCAAGTGTTCCATATGTTCCGTCCGCTTGTACATGGTTTTTGTGAATTTTTTTTGTCAACCGTATGTGCAATAGCAACTACCTCAAGTATTGTTCCGAAATGAAAAAAAGGACTATCACCGTGATATATCACGGTGGACTATGAACGGAAAGTCGTCTTTGTTGACGTCTTTGTTTTGCAATTATATTCAGGGTGGCAGGGCCAATCATATGCTTTAGGTGTTCACTCTTTTTTTGGGGGTGGGCTCCGTTCAACAAGATGTCGATAATCAATCGAGCATGTTGTTAATCAATATTGAACCAAACAAATGTTTGGAGTTTATCCACGCTCTTGGCCTACCCAGCAAAAGTTTCGTGAGTGAGTGATTGTTTGTTCGTTCCTTTATTTGTTCGTTCATCTACGGTATTGAAGCTCTTACCGGAGAAAAAAAAAAACCTTCTGACATCTCTGGAAAATGCATATCAGGAAAGCCCAAGAAACCCAAAAGTACCGAAAATCAGAAGAGATCATGACACCCCTCTCCCAACCCCCCAAACAAAATATCCTTTTTTTTAATCTTCCTTGGAATCCAATAATTCTGTCAGTTTTTGTGCCAGTAGTAGGAGGCTTCTCTCACCCCTTTCCCCCCCTCCCTCCCCCACCCCCTTACCCCCTTTGAAGATGTTAACCGACCTAAAGCAATGGCAGAAAACCCCTTTCGTTTTCTTTTGATACCCGGCGGATATGAATGTAAACAGGAAAACATTTATTTCAAACCAAATGCCCTGCCCTTGGTGGAAGAAAAGTTTTGCATCATAACGGTGCTCTCAAGATACGATACTCTAGAAATTGGCTGTCGGTGCCTTACTTGGGCCTACATGGGTCTTGTGGAGACCCACTCTACAGCGTGCTAATCGAAAGGTCCCAAATAGCCTTTTGGGTGGTTCTTTGAATCTTAAAAGAACCATGAGTTCCGGTTCTTTTTATATATTGCAGGATATATAAGAACCGTCAGTTTCTGTTCTTTGGGAAAAAAAACAAACCAAATTTCAAAATCAAAGAACCACTAATTACAGTTATTTCAAAAACCTCAAAGAATTCAGTGGGTTTCATGAAAGAACCGGCAGTTCTTTGACATTTTAATTTTTTTAAAAGAAATTCAGGGGTCATACACCAATAATACCAATTCTTTGAAATTTTTGTAATCCATGGGTATGAATATCATTGTGAGTGATATCAACGTCTTTGAGACATCCAACATAGTTTCTGGATATTACGGTGTCGAATATTATGATGGGTGATATCCGGCATCTCAAATATATCCAAAGTTGAATATCAAGGTTAGTAGTTATTAAATAGGTTAAGTTATTAATTAGGTTAGGTTTGTAATATTATTATTATTTTATTTTTTTTCATTTTCCTGATGCGTCTAGTGTGATTAAAATCTCTAGACAATTTTAAATTGTTCTGGGGGCATATTTTCAAACATCTCTTCAAAGTTGTAGTTAGTAGTAATTATTATTGTGGCTATATTTTTTAGAAATTTTAATTTATGAAAAAAAATTGAATTTTTTTCTTGATGATTTTTTTTGTAATAAAATATTCTCTTTTTTTTTTATAAAGGATGTTGGCTTTTGGAGATTTTTTGCCTCAAAAAAAAAAAGGCTAGCATCTAGCATAATTGGCAAGCGAATTTTTGATATTCGAATTTGCTAATATCTGACTAATAAAATAAATGACAAATATCCTGGAACACTAATATCTGGGTCGAATTAAAAATGTGAAAATCTGATATTCAACCAGGATATCTAAATTTTAAAAATAATAAAAATATAATATCCTTATCTGACAGAAAAGAAAAGAAAAGAAAAAAGATGGATATCTTATCCAACGGATATCCCAAGAAGATGATATCCGCCCGACACTGGTCCAAACCCAGGGGCTGGTGTGTGTGTCGCAGGACGCAGGAATGCACCACCTCCATTTGCCTGTTTTGAGGCCATCCAAAGTTGGATGAAGCCCAATTTTAGAGCCCTCAGCCATTGGGAGGTTAGCTGGGGGAACACGAACCTAACGAAAAAAAGTGTCCTGTCCATACACCGTCCAAACACCATCCATCCACGCTGGTGCATTTGAGGGTGCTGGTTCACTTTGGCCCCATTTGATGCTGTTTGACGGCTGTACTTCATCCAAGAGTACATTGTACAGGCCATTTTATTGCTGCTGGTGGACCTGATCTTCGATGAGATGTTAGTGTACCTGAAAACTAGGAGTTCAAATCCTAGAATAAATACTATAAAAATTGTCAAATTTGATTTGCAATAACACAATACCAAGGCTTTTTTTTCTTTTTTTTTTCAAATTTTGTGTTGGCTAAAAATTTCCAAAAAATTAGAAAAATTAGTCAATTTAGCACTAGAAAACATTTTTCTTTCAATTTTTTTGTTGAATATTTTTATAAATAATTCCCCCCAAAAAACTATTACATACTACAAGAAAGAGGAATTGAAAAGAAAAGTGAAATTATTAAGGTCTTGTCATAGAATCCTGGAGCTATGGGCTGATGTCTGACATTAGAAACATGACTCAACTCTCAAGAGGGAGTAACATTTTAGAAGTGACTATGGTTATGCAACAAATGGAAGTTGAGAGGTGGTTGGCTGAATCTATTGCTACCAATCAACTTACAATGGAGGACACTTGCATCTGTTGGAGCACAATTGAAACTCATTGTTGGAGAAAAGTGATCGTATTAGACAAGACAATCCTCTAAGACCACAAACTCTAAACCCTAAAGATGTCAAAGCATTGTCGGCTTAGATTCTAGAATAATACCTCTAATTCAATATATAACCCTCTCAAATTCGTATGTTCTTCCATAGAGACAAAGTTGTTATGGGATTAATGCAAAGTTGAATAACTATGATGTGGAATTGGCAAAGTCCAATTGTGAAAATAGAGCAATTTACATTCTGATTTGCATGTCAACAAACAAGTTTGGACTTTGAACTTCACCAATTTTGGATGTAACAAAGTTCAATGATGCAAACTAGACATGCTGAAGGTGTGTGTTAAGAATGAAGACACCCCTCACCAAATTATTATTTGGTGACCAAACATCCCAATAGTGCAAGTGCAAGTTGGTCAACTTCTAAGTTAAGCATAGTTTTTAACATGTGCAAAACATTGGATATATAAATATACCATAACTCCATGGCTAGGGAAAGATATTTGGATTTATGGATTGTACTCTAATAGTTTAAATAAATCTTTAAGTTGTAATTTAAGTTTCACCTTCAAAATGTGAGAAAGAGGTAAGAATAATGGGTAAAGGAGATGGAGGTTCCTCGATTTAATAATGTCCCCTCCTCTCCCCCCCCCCCTTTAATTTCCCTCATGCGTTTCCATATGATGTCAATCTCAATTTACATTTTATTATATAACATGAACATGAAAAGGTAGATGTTATTGTGTCTTTTCATTTTCTTTAATTTATTGAAATAATAATAATTTGAATTATAACATTATATATATACAAAAATAGACTACTTTGCAAACTTTGGATTAATCTAGAATATATATATATATATATATATATATATATATATATATATATATTCAATTTCTTGATGGAGCGAAGGTGGCAAACATGCCTAGGCAATTTTCAATTTAATTAACAACATTATTTCAAGAAGATCTTGAAATTGTAACCAATAGACATAAATGTAATGATGCCCTCCTCAAAATAACAATTGTTAGTTTATTTTAAATTATTAACCCCCTCTTTTCCGTTTGTAATGATAGTTGCCTTTTCTTAAAAGTAGATTTATATGATAATAATTTGCTATAAAAAAACATTGGTATATCCACATTGCACGCAAAATTCAATTGAACATGATGTTTTTAAGTTATGGGTATAATTTATTCTTAGAATAATTATTTTAACTTGTTTTGATTATGTAAGTCTTTGCATTAGATAATGGGATGTGGTCTACCATATTCAATAATAAACACACTTCCAAGATTGGAGATGCAATCTGAAATTCACCCACATTGCACATATGTTTATTATGTAAAACATACCTCTCTTTTTTTGGGGGGCACCAAAGCACCTATGGAACACAATGTGTGTTTTTAAAGAAAGTTTGTAAGCACCAAACAACTTCCCAATAGTTTTGGAATGCTTCAAATTTCATGTTCAAACAAGGATCTTTGTAAGGTAAGTAACACCAATAGTTCAAAATCAATTTTTTAATTCACCTTCTTTTATTCCTTTAAGTTACTAAATGTTTTCATTGTCAATTAATTGTTCTAGGAAACTTAAACATTCGCATAGCTTGAATTTGTCCACAAATATAAGGTGCCCTTGAAATACATAAGGAAACTTATTTGTATGTTATGTTTCAAATTGGTGTGTTCAACAAAATTAGTATCAATAGTTTTTTGCATGGGGTAGGGATTGCATCTCCATAGTTTAAAAAGTAAATATGCCCACCATAATTTGCTTATGCAAAAACCCATTGTTAGGAAACTAGAATTGACAATTATAAATTGATTTGTTAAATTTGATACTCATATAAGAAGAGAACAATGATCATAAGAAATGGAATAAAATTCAAAAAAGCCTTCCCAATGAAATGGGGCACAAATATAACTTCCCTACTAGGTTAGTATTTGAAAGCTTCTTTTTAATGTTTGTCAATGTCCTTTTCATTATTCATGTTATTTGTTCAACGAACATATAAGATTTTACCTTGTTTTTGAATTAGCAAGTTGCACACACAACTTGAAGACCCTTGTTTTGTTCATTCATCCCCTTGCAAATTATTTCAATAGTCGTGTTGCTTATGTTCCTTTTGGTTTTGAAGTTTAATTATATTTATGTGGGCATTTAGAGAATGTTTGTTCTTGGTTAGAGTTTATTAGATTTGTTCTTTCGGTGATCATTGTTATTTTGATTCAAATGGAATTGTTTGTTGAGTATTTGGAGAAGTTTTAATTTAGTTTTTTATGAAGGATATGTAAAAGGTTGTTTGTTTTTTTTTGGGCGCTTATATATTTTTTCCATAAATTAAATAATTTCTACAAAGAATAGAAATGGGACAACATGGAAAACGTCTTGGAGATATAATAATGTTGTAATCAAACATCTTTTAAAAAATTTGAAGCTTTTATTTTAGAATTTTTTTTTGTTTAAAAAAAAATGTATGTGCAAGTTACAAGCTTGCAACTAATTACACAACCTTTACCATAGTCTGAAATATGATTCGTAATAATAATGTTTATGGTGGACCCTAAGTTCAATTTTGTTAAATACATAATCATAATCTTTGATCTCCAACATTATTTGCAACTTATGTTAATGATAATTTAACACATAATTTTTGCGATTTTCATGGCAAAAAAATGACATGTTGGAACCAATGATTTTTTTTTCAAATTTGTGAGGTCAATGGGTTGGCTATCGCCCGCAATAAAACTTAGCCAAATTTGGTTACATGTCAAAGAGGAAAGTGGAAAAGTTCAGGAATCATGCTATATTTTTTGTGACATGCTACAACCTATTGTCTAAATATGGCAATTTCAAGTTTTATTCTCTCATAACAATGGGCAATTTTTTCCCCAATAAACACCATTGTACTTGTTGTAAAAGCTTTTTGCCATGTTGCAAAATTTTGCAACAAAAAAAACTCATTGATTGGAAATATGTTTTATGTTCGCCATATATGTTACATAAACATATTTTTTGTTATTTTGTGGACAATTTGGTTTGGGCTTCAATAGTTTACTTACTTTCAAATGTTTCACACTAGAACATATTATAGATATGAACATGCAATAACATGGAATATGTGCGCATGATAGTCCAAAGTTGATAGTGGTGATTACACTAAAAGCTTGTTATGATAACAAAGAGTTTAGCATGTGTAAGTCACCAAACAGATTAGTTGAAAAATTGGATTCTTATTTACCTCTCTCACTATGGAGAATCCCCTTGAGAATTATGCACGATATTGATTGTTTCCAACCATTTCATCTTAGAAAGACCACTTAAATGATTGCTGGTAAGAAGATTTGGAGATGAAGTTTTTCGAATCCTTTTATTAACATGTAGTATAAGTATTGGTGATACAAAATAAATTGGTTGCGCACTTATAATAGTTCCATCAACAATAAAAAAACTGGGCATGTACACCACATTTTGGATGATATTTATTCACAATGGCATGAAAATCAATCTCCTTTACCAAAAATGGGATGCATGGTGAAGCTTTGAAAACCTCAACAAATAACATTGTTGCTTTTCCTTGGCCAATTAGAATTTATGATCCCATTTTGACTCCATTTTTGATTGGTCGGCCAACCTTAATGGCTTATGTATGGCTTTTAATTACAAATTTAAAATCCATAATTTAATACTTATTGTTCATTGATCCCTAAAGGTAGATAATTTTATTGACATTGGATGTTAAAATTTTTAATATTAAATTTTTTTCCTCCTAATAGTGGAACTGGGTCCATTCATGGTTGGGGTACCAAAAAAGGAAAAAAAGACTTAAGAATTTTTTAGAACTACTTTTTACAAATAGCATTTACATGAAACAAACTTAAATGAGAAAATTTGAATAGTCCAATGTAAGATAATTTATTTGTTAATGGTGATTTTTCACAATCATACATAATTGTGTATGAGTATTTTAATATAATGCAAAAAATCTCAAAAATCTCAAAAATTCCCAAAATGAATTTCAATGGACAACCAAACATGTTTTTTTTGGCATGTTTATTTCCTTCACATGTGACCTACATCTAAAGCTAGACATTTTGAACCCATTGAACATAATTTTTCTATCAAATTTTTTTTAAAAATGAATCCTTTGCCTTGCAGCCCTTTCTTTCAAAATTTAAGATTTTGAATTTTTTTAATAACTTGGTTTTTCATCAAGTTCATCCTCTGAACATGTACTTTCATAAAAAGGGGCATGTTTTTTGTTGTCCAAAAAATTTGAAATCAATTATATGATTTAATGCCTTCCTTTTGACTACTTTTTTTTAAAATGTACTTTAGACACTTTATTCTTTTAGTTTATAGGATTCAAAAGGACATTAACATAGTATCCAAATTATTTTTATTAATTTAAGAAGACATCATTTTATTTATTGGCATTCAACAATACATTACAATTATGATAATGTAAGATAAACAAAAATCCAAAGTTGTCCTTTGTAATCTTTTTTCAGTTAGACACTCTTTTTTGGTACCCCAATTGTGAATGGGCCCAACTACTTTTACCCATTATATAATTTGAACACAATCATTCATTTTTTCTGAGTTCCAACATTGTTTGCAACATATTCACATAATGGAATGACATATGCCCATTATTTATTTATAGGACTTGAAATTTAAAACACATATTGAATCAATCTTTCATTTTTTCCAAAATGTTTCACTTTGGGGAGCATGATGAATAATGAATGTGTTCAAATTTTGGTGTTCATAATTTATGTTAATTTGGTGATTATGATATAAGTTTGTCAAAGAAAAATCTTAAAGGTTGAAAAACTTTGAATATTTTTTCATGTGGGGGCTTTAAGATTTTACTTAAGTTTTGACTTTCATATGGAATACATTCACAAGGAGCCCTTGATTTTCAAATCTGGGTTGTTGTATAGGTGGCAAAACATTTAAGATATTGAGCGCACATGTGGCGAGGATAAAAAGGTGTTTCCAAATTTTATTTGGTACATGCCATTTTTATGATAATGCTTTTAAGTGATACAATAAAAGGCCACATAGTCCATGGCAGTGATGAGTTTCATTGTTGTAGTTATATCCTTTAGTTATTAAAGCCTTTCATCTAAATCATTATCTAGTTATGTGCATTGGATGTTAATAGAGAATTTGCTAATAAATCTAAGCTAAGGAAATGTTGTTTAACAACAAGCAAATTGAAAAGAGCGGCACAAAAACACTAGCAAAATTCAAGTATGTTGTCCTCGACCATTTGTTGATTAAACATTAGACCACATATTATATGTAACCTTGTATGGACAGGTGTCAAGTGTGAAAATTTATGTGTGTACATAGAAACAACCAAGTGCAAATGATTGTTCAAAGGATTATGTACTTTGTTTATCAAGAAAAGAACAAAACTAAAACATTGTTTGCTCTCAATAAAACCAAGCACATGGACCATATCAATTTCTATCACCTTTAAGTACTCAAGAAAAACATGGGACAATCATTGTGATACATCGATCACCCACCACATAAATGTGGGGGGATTGACAATGACAAGGTTAACCTTGTTAAATTAAGGGCCATGACTTTTGCCATGGTTTGAACTGCATTTTTTCATGTTCAACTTAAACATGCCTTGTTGAACATCCAAATCCCAACTTGAAAGAGTCACATGAACCATAGGGGCAAATTTCCCTTCCTTGGCTTGTCCACATGGACATGGGTTGTAATAAAAATTCTTTACCACTTTTGAAAGTTGAAGAAATATCACCTTTACATTGGGGATAAATAACCCCATAACATCCATGACTACTTGCTCAAGAAAATGCACATGTCCAATTATGTTATTAAACTAGTCATGAATTCAATTCATATGGATTTGTTGGTGGTCACCTTGTGATAATTGACGAAAGGACCATAGTTCATCCCCTTGGAATAATAAGGTGGTATCACAATATAGAATGCACATCTAACCTTAGAATACTTCAATTGTAGTTATGAAATTACAAATGAAGATATCCCCCTTTTGAGCAAATTCGAGGAGAAATTGCATGCTTTCCATAAATGGCAAAACACAAGCAAACTTGAATTACAAATGTATGTCATTCAATATGCTTATATTGGTTTGCCACATACATTACAATAGTCCTAACATTACTAATACCACTCAACATTGGCAAAATTCAAGTTTTTAAAGAAAGTACCAATTGTGTTCATATATGTATTCTAAACACCACACATTAAAAATATGAACTTGGACATCATGGTTCAACACAAGAATCTGCAAAATAGAGATGAAAAAGAAGAGAACCATCATGTTTCAAATCCAAAACTACAAAACAAAGGTATAAAAACTCACCTTTGCCACCTAGGTTGTAATGTAATTAGCTTGCATCATTGTAAGCAAAAGTTGATATTCTGCCACGATCCTTTTTAGAGGTTTGAACATGGACATCCATTTCATTTTCACATTCTTGAAAATCTTATTCCCCTTCTTCTCCAAGGTCTAAACAAGCCTTTGAAATTCCATATGCCTTTTTGGCAAATGGTTGAAATAGCCATACATATTCTACATGAAGATCTTAATTTTAATAATTAATTCCAAATCCCCCAAGGATTGAACTACTAAATTCACTACTAGATATTTTTGGTGGTCTAGAAAAATTAAGCTAGGCCACTTAGATTAAGCTAGCTAGGCAATTGAGGTAGCCTAGGTAGCCATTAAAATACCTTAGGTTGCAAAGGTGAAAACTTGAACTCCTCACTTTCACATTGAGAAGTTAAATTTAACCATTGCATCACCAACTTCATAAGGTGAATTTTTTTGTCAACATATTATAATGAACTTCAATGAATTTTCCTTTCAAGATATTACAATGAAATTATTATTTTTCCAATATGTCTGACATAGGTAGATAGATAAGTTAGTTTAGTTAGGTAGGAAGGTAGCTAAGAAGGCAAATAAATAAATAGTTAATTAAATAACCTAGGTAAGTTGTCAAACATACTAGATAGATTAGCTTACCTAGCTTACTTGGCATGCTAGCTAGGCCTACACTACCTACCTACACAATAACCTTAACCTATGTAGCCAGTTCACCCACCTAACCTACCTAGGTCTAGGTTACCTTCCTAAGACCAAGGTGAAGCAACACCTACAGTGGCACCTGCACCTTCTGTACCTCCTGGAATCTAATATAGAAATCTGGTGATTTAAAAAAGGATCCCTGAATCTGAAAATTAAAAAACCCAAAAGGCTACTTATTTTTCCCATTTGTTATTTATTATTTAAAAAAAACTAAAAACAAAGACAAATGCTGGAACTCCTTAAAAGTGTAGTAATAATGTCTTTAGAAAATGAAATTAACAATATCACTTGTTCCTATGTTTGGCTGCTACTACGAGTCATTATTTAATTTTACATATCAAAGTCATGAAGAGATGATTTCCTTGAATCTGTTCTAGTTGAACCATCTATATTGCGTTCAATCTTTGTATGAGATCTGCAGTAGTGTGTTTTGCGGTGGTTATTCGAATTTAGAAATAATTTGTCAATCTTGATTATTTCAAAAAGACCTTAAAGAATGGATGGTCTTCATGAAAAAATTGGCAATGAACTGGTGGTATTATGGCTATTTGATTTTTTTCCCCTAAAATTTGAGAACCGTGATTATATACCAGAATCAAGTCTTTGAGTTTTTTCAGAATCGCAAGTACGAATTCTAAGAACCAAACCAGCCTCATAACCACCAGGTGTCTGATCTTTTTTTTAATAACCACCCAACACTTGTTAACCGTCATTGTCTGCTACAAGATCTTACAGTGGAGTTCTCTGAAATGATGCTTTAGAGCAGCTCCACCCACAACAGCAAAATGGCCATAGTACCTTTGGCAGCTTCCACACATCTTTGTCAAAAAAAAAAATTGGTGTAAATTTCATTTGAAAGATATAAAATATTCTTGAGACTTCAATATTTTCCTTCAAAAAAAAATTAATTGATTAAATTTGAAACTTTCAACATTTCTGAAAATAATATAATTAGTGTCAAATCTGCCAAGAGGTGTTAGGGTATTTTGGATGACTGTAAGATGACTGTAAGTCAACATGAGATAATAAATTCTTGCTGGGTAAGAAGAAAAGGTAGCAATGTTCTTTGCTAGGGTTTTTCAAACTTTCGGCATGCGCCCCATCATACTTGGCAGAGGCAATTGAGTTTCATGTCATCATGGTGCAAATATCATCCAGAATATGATGTACCAACACGTTTAAGTTTAAGAATACCAACGGAGCAAGAGTGTGACATATTCACTCATTTTTTACTACAAATGGAGCCAGAATGTGATGTATCGGCTCATTCTTGACTAATGATGGAGCCAGAGTGTGATACATTGGCTCATTTTAAACTACTAACGGTGGAACCAGAATGTGATACATTGACTCATTTTAAACTACTAACAGAGGAGCCAGAATGTGATGTATCGACCTGTTTTTGACTACAGGTGGAGGTGCTCTAAACAGTGTAAAATTGAGGTTGAGATTGTAACCACGACTACGATTATTATAATACAGTGCCTCCCAAGGGGGCCAGCAATAGGAATGGACTGTTTTTGATAAGCCAGCCATAATAATGATTTGAGACCAAATGGTGACATTTAATAAATAGTCTTCTTTCACTTGATGGGTTAAGAGCAGAGTCCCCTGACACAAAAGGAAAAAGATCCAACAAATAATATGCACCAAATTCTCAAAAGAGGACACAAGGTAAGGTGGAAAAAAACTCAACCCCACGCATTCCCAAATCTAAAGAGAGCTACTATACACACACATACACACACAAACACACACAGAGCATTGACCAATGGGTGTTATTATTAGATAATCTCTCAAATGTCATAATAATGGAGGTGTTTTTTTCTTTGTTGTCATGCCAATTCACTTGGGAAAACGTGTTGCATTAAATGTGTTGCATCAATGTTCATTACAGTTGGGCTGACGACTTGAATTTCAGTAGAAATGACAATTGTACATATAATATAATATATGGGCCACAGTGAACCAGCACCCACCCAGTGCACCAGCGTGGATGGATGGTGCACTGATAGGATTCTCTTTTCTATCCTTGTGCCATCCCAGGTTGACTTTTTTTCTTTGCCCTTTCTCAGCCCTGATCCCAGTTTTTTTTTGGCAACTTTATTTTCTGCCTGCCCCCTTCCCAGTTTTTTTCCCCCCTCCTGATCTCTGTTTTTTTTTTCGGGGAACTTCATTTTCTCCCAGCCCCCCACCCAGTTTCTTTTCTTATTTATTTTTTTAAAAAAAATAGCTTTTGAAACTTTTCCCACCCACCCACCTACTACTCCCCCACTGTCCTCCACCCGATCTACTCACCTATATATTTAAATTAAAAGTAGACTCTTCCCCATCTACCTACTCACCTATAAATTGAAAATGTGCTACTCTCATCCCCACCCCCCATCTATTTATCTACCTACTAACATTTTAGGTAGGTACTTACTAAACCCCAACTACATGGCTACACCTACCTACCTTGTTGGCACTCCAATAGACCCCCAACAGTTGAAAATGATGAGAAAAGAATAAAATGAACATATTGCATGGAACTTGGTCTTGTTCATTGAAGCAAATTAATGTGACTAATTTGACAATATCCTCATTTGTACCGTGGTTTAGGATATTGTCACAATATGGTGCGGGTATTGTATTGCTTTTAGGTTTTGGTAGAGTTATGCAGTACCCCTCCAAGTTTCATGGTGAATGCAAATATTTTAAAATGATGCAGGTATTGCATTTAAATTCCATAACACTTTTGTTCCATAACATATGTCCAAATTCCAAAATATATGTTATGGAACTTAAACGTTTTATGGGATACACTAAGAGGGGTAGTGCATGCGAATTGAGTAATTTTGGGCATTAACAATACCCCTCCGATAACTCGAACCAAAATAATTGAACCCATAATGTTTGTAGATTACCCCAAAAAGTGTATTGCTTTTCTTATAGGTTTTGGTATGGCTATGCAGTACCCCTCCAAGTTTCAATAAATATTTGATGGAACCCAAACAATTTTTGATATACCCTAAAAGAGTTATTGTACGTGCATTGAATAATTTTGGGCATAAATAATACCTTTCCAATAGTCTAAACCAAAATCATTCAATCCATAATGTTTACATGTTACTTTCATGAGGGTATTGTTTTCCTTCTAGGTTTTGTTTAAGCAATGCAATACCCTTCCAAGATTTTTTAGATAGGTTATGGAGCCAAAATATTTATAATATACCTTAATAGGGGTATTACATGTGCATTGAATAATTATGGGCACAAGTAATACCCTTCCAATTGCATGGACCAAAATAATTCAATCCATGGTGTTTACAGAATACCATCATGAGGGTATTGCTTTCCTTCTACATTTGAACTTCTTGTTTTTGGGGGTAAAGAAAGGTTTTTTGGTTTGAGTGCAAAACTATAATTATGTTTTTGATAATTTCATCAAACATACATATAAAAATATGTGAGAATGTATTTTTAATTATTAACACAAGATGTTTTCTATAAAAAATTTAAAAACACAAGATGGTGTAAAATGAAAGTAAAATGTCTTAAGTTTAAAAACATGGGTGACATGTTACAAATATGTGCAAAAAATGACCAAGTCTAAAACAATTTCATCTTAAAATGGGGAACATGTCATAATGGTAAATATGTGGATACCTAAAAAATAAATTAATACCCTAAATCTTGAAGATTAAAATAACACCTTAATCAAAATTGGGATAAACTATGAGCTATTTATGTCACTACTAGAAGGAGATGGGAACCCATTGGCCCTCTTGTAATGCGATGATGCAACTTCTTCATCATGGGCATGCCATCATGTAAATACCTCATGATTGGCCAATGTTACGTCCATGACATCAGCCACAAACACCTCCTTAGTTGTGCTTCGAACCTTAAAATAAACAACACAATACAATAAATATTGCATATGAAATTTAAAACTTGGAATTCAAATAAAATTGAGTATGACATTGTTAGAAACTCATTATATTGCATAAAAAGGCTAATTTCTTTGTTGCATCGTTTTATGGGATGTAGACTTCAAATCGCACTCCATTCAAGCACCTTTGAATGCCTTTGCATACCTAATTTGAGTTGTTTGAATCACAAATCACTATGAAAAAATATAGGTTTTTTCAACTGGGCTTGTAACTAGGTTTTCCAGTTGCAATGAACACTTGCAACTCATGGTATTTATACAGCTTTAAGTGCTATCAAACAAGTTGCAACAATTGCAACGGACATCCTATGTCGTATATAATATCGTATATACAATGCAACTCACATGCAACTATATGCAACTTCTTTACAACTAATATCCACATCAAATTCCCACACACATTCCAATGTGGCGAAAGAAATGCCAACGTGGCATTTCATCCATTTGTTGACAAATGTTGTATGTTAATACCTTTTCCAACTTTACTATTTAAAAACTAGTTTGACGAATATAATCTTTAATTATTTCATTCATCCATTTGATGAATGAATTCTATTCTTATATTTGATAACTTATCTATAATTATTTTATAATTAATTCGACAAATATATCCTTTCAAAAAAAAATTCATCCATTTGATGCAAATGGATTCTATCCCAATCCTTCGTAACTTATTTACAATTAAAAAACTAGCTCAACGAATATATCCCTTTATTATTTCATTCATCCATTTGACAAATGGACTTTAAATATCCTTATCTTTGCAACTTATTTACAACTATTTTAGAATTAATCTAACTAATATAATTTTTAATTATTTCATTCATCCATTTGAACAATGAATTTTTAAAAATATTTTGCAACTAACTTACAACTAAAAATGAGATGAAAATAAAAGATTTAGTGACTAATTTGCAACTAGGTGTTTAAATTTGGGTTTCAAAGCAGTTGTATGGTAGTTGATTTTAATAGTACTAAATAATTAAATTGTGATTTACAATGGAATTATCCAAACTTCACACAACCATAATCATGTTGTCTTAATTATAATAAATAATGTTGAATTTCATTAGACATCATTATTTACAAACATGAGATGGATTTGAAACTTATACATTTACATTCCATGTTGGAAAATACATTACAAAAAAATTAGAAAATGTTTATATCCAAAAAAATGTAATTATGAATCTAAACATAATGCCCAAGCTATATATAACAAACATTTTTTTCTATCTAAACAAAAGGTCAAATCATAAAAATGATGACCCACAATAATCAAATATTGTCATTGAAAACATTATGTTTCATAACTGATTTTTTTTTAAAAAAAAATTGAGCTTGAGCCATGCAATTTTTTCAATGCACTTTATTTATTTGAAATCTACCATGTTATGACATTCAGTTCCACATGTAAAATGAAATAATAACATATCATAACATTGTAATGTCAAAAATATGAAAATAATTCCTTCAATTTGAATAAAATTAGTTTACAACTATACTGCCAGTAACATGCAACTTATTTGTTGTTAAAATGCAACATATATAGAACATTGATACAAACTAAACTATAAATTTATACACTTGCAAATAGAATCAAATATTGTGCTTACATTCAAGTAAATTGAATTACAATTTTAGGTATTTTAAAAAAACATTTACCTTGTATACATAATTTTAATGTACATTCAAAAGCAAAAAACCTTCAACATTTAAGAGTAAAAGCAATAACCTTCAACATCTAAGAACAAAAGTAAAAACCTTCAATATCCAAGAATAAAAATAAGAACTTTCAACATCTAAAACCAAAAGTAAAAACTTTGAACATCCAAGAGTAAAACTAATAACCTTTAACATCAAAAAAAAAAAAAAAAAAAAAAACAAAAAAAAAAAAAAAAAAAAAAAAAAAAAAAAAAAAAAAAAAAAAAAAAAAAAAAA
>Ga0209611_10004189_pt1 | contig 24764 bp, 14 predicted proteins | sample S1TSphgellanicum_3_FD_187693 | JGI IMG/M metagenome (GOLD analysis project Ga0209611, IMG submission 187693) | Host-associated microbial communities from peat moss isolated from Minnesota, USA - S1T2_Fc - Sphagnum magellanicum MG (SPAdes) (version 2) | ecosystem: Host-associated > Plants > Peat...
CCCCCCCCCCCCCCCCCCCCCCCGGGTGCTTTACCCTACACCGAATCTCCTTTTCTCTTTGCGCTCCCTTGCACACTGATTTACTTCAAATTTTGACGCTCTTATAGAACAGGGTGCATGTTTAGTTGCTCCAAAAGCTTGTCCTCCCTTTAGTCCTGTGACACCCGGAGGGTATCACAAGCCAGATATATTAAAAGTTTTCAGCAGGCCTGCGCTCAGCTCCGCCTTGCGTGTGTGCCCTTATTGCAGTAAAGCCCACTGCCGAGGGCTTTATCCTACACTGCCCTAAAATGACCTAAAACATGAAGTCTAGTCTCCTTGTTCTTTTCCATAGTCTGTAAACAGCGGTAATTCGGCGGTTAAAAGGCAGGGGAGGCCATTTAGGTCTTTTCAAAGCTGATTAGTATAGGAGAAGGGTCTGAAAATAGACCCTGCCCGACCTTACCCTGCCCGACCTTCCTCTGCTTAAAGACCAGCGATGATTTTTCTTTCCTCTTCCCTGTCTAGATAAAGACAAAAACTGATAAAATGTTAAAAACGATACAAATATGTAAAAGATAGGTTTCTGAGTTTGAAAACTGTACCTTCGGAGATGTGGAAGGCCTTCCATATTTCAGAAGGTACAGTTTTCAATTGCTGCAAAATTCAGGTAAGTAATCGTCCTAGAAATACACTAAGAAAAATGTACTGCGTCTTTCCATGTAGGATAAAGCCCTCCGTCGAGGCCATTACCAAAATAAGGGCACGCAAGGCGATAGCCAAGTGCAGGCCCAATTTTGGTAATGACCTCGACAGAGGGCTTTACCCAATGTAAAGACCTGCCAGAAAGTACCGAGGCAAAACAGGAGGGGGGCATTATGAAAAACGAAATGCCCTCTGTGCTCCTGGATGAAAAAATATGCCTTATAAAGTTGCCTACAGATACACTGCAAAATTTCTGGCAGGTCATTACAGTGTGCTGAATCTGCCCAAGTGGCCAATTGGGTAGTGCACAAATCTGCCATGGATGCAGATTCTACATAAATGAAGGCCTTTTCAAAAGGGCTCACTAATGGACTTGCAACGGGCTTGAATGGGCCCTAGCCAGGCACCCAGCTCTCTAAGCCTTTAAAAAGTTTAATTTAAATCGGGACTGATTTGAGCTTGTATTGGGGCTTGCCTATGGCCTTGCTAAGAACTGGAATTGGCTGACCTAACGGGCTCACTGGTGGACATGCTAGGAGCCCCAATCAGCCCTAGCCTACTTTGTTGCATCCATCCATCCATCCATGCAGGTCTCTTCAATCCTGACCATCCAAGAAGATACTTAGTGTCAAGAGGAGTGGTCGATGGTGGTGCCACTTGGTCAGTGGTGATGAGCCAGGTCCCCTTTCTGTGTTGGGACCTCAAAAACTGACGATTTCTGGTAAATTTTTGGGACTTTTAATTTTTTACTATCTATCCGCTTTGATGACTTTTTTTTACTACCTACTAGGAAGTGCACTTTCTTTTCACTCCAATAAAGGGTCAGGAATTCACTTTTGTGTTCACACTGATTGGTCAAGAGCCTCTGTTATCTCTCCCAGGAAACAGGGAAAAAGCTGTGACCACTTTAACTGGCTTTCCACTTATTACTTTTTAAAGTAAAAATAAAATTGATTTGCTGCCTCTCTAGAGCCTACTTTCCCTATATAGGGGATGAAAATTTCACCTTTTTCATCCAAAATTCACATACTCATTCATCCATATGTGTTTTTCTGTTTATCCTTCTGTTGTTAGGAGAATCGTGTATTTTATCCACAACATAGGGTGTGTGTGTGTGTGTGTGTGTGTGAATGAGTTGCAATTTCAGGTACTATGGAACCGATCCTGGAGGGCCATACAGATGGCCATATCAGATGGACATCACAAGTGGAACTTGGGGAACCAAAAGTGGAACTAGTGTATGACCACATGTCCCACCTAGGAGAAATCCTAAAAGAGTACCTGAATAATGTACCAAAACTACTTACGTTCTATATTTTTGACAAATGTCATATTCTATGTTACTTGTAAACCTTGCATATTGTTTGAGTTTCTTAAATTTTTTAAAAATTGCATGTCAAATTGATGTGCAATTCCTTCTTTTATTCCTACAACAACAACAAGTTTCTTTATTTTCTCCACTTGAAATAGAATTGTATTTGCCTATATTCATCATAAATGCAAGGTTTGAGCCCCCCTCTTTTAGGGGTAATTGCCACATGGGCATATTATGTGTCACATTTTCCAACTACATGGCAAGGAAATAGGGGAAAAAATTGGTTAGATATGATTTGCTACAAGAAATATTCTGAGTAAGTTTTGGGGCTACAAGCTCTCAATTTTTTTCATTTCTTTTGAGAATAACTAGTTATGACAAAGCTATGTGGGGGAATCAAACCCTGACTCAAAGAGGCCCTAGCCATTGTAGCATAAAGCCTAACTTGCACAAATGAACATAATAATCTTGCATCTTCAATGTAAAAAACAAATATCAAGTCTTATTTCTTGAAAGCTCAAAAAGCGGTTTCAACTTGGTTGAAGGTTCACAAATCACCATATCCAAAACAATATGGATTATGGAAACAAGGAGCGATTGTAAAATTCACATTCACCTTCAAGCTTTTGCACCATATTGGGTTCTACTTTCTTTCCAATTCTAAATTGTTGCTCAAAAAAGGAAGTTTTACATGATGAAAAACTTATGGCTAAACATCCAAATGTTTGGCCCATCAATTCCTTAATTTAGTTTGCATAAAACACAACTCATCTTTTATTAAACCAATAACTTGCACCACAATAAGTTTAATCAACCCCATGTATTTTAAACTTTTGTTCAAGAACTTGTGATGAAGAAACGGTCCTCCATAACTTGATAAGCGGGTTGAGATCAAATGGTTTTTACATCACCAATTTAACATCATTTTTCATAAAATAAAGACAAACAAAAAAATTGAAAGGTCAAGGGCAATGGCAAAAACATTTTAAGAACCCATACCTTATTAAACACGACCTTCTTAGGTTGGCAAAAGGTAGCTTTAAGAATTGCCAAATGAGTAGGAACCTCACTTTTAAGTTTTCTAGTTGTAGCAATATTGGGGGTACACAACCCCAAATGCATCCATCAAATCTTGGGTTGGGAACCAACCTTGCAACTTTATAATAAGCTAAGTGATAACTTATGCACATTATCATTTCACAGATGGCACAACCTTTTGATACGCATATCTTGTAATGCCCCCATTTGATTTAGAAATGTGCTTCAAATATGTTTTCCAACAAACTCAAACTAAGTGATTTGTCCTTATATTTAGATTTACATTTTAATGAAAACTTATATTCTCACAAGTAGAATTGATCAAGGCATAAACGTTCACAAACACATCACCTTGGAAACAAAAATGGCTTTTGCAATACATTTGATATGTATCCCTTCACAAATTTTGTTATGAAGTCACACACAAACACATCATGCAATTGGACAAATTTTATCAGAAAATGGACTACCTCCAAAAGTGGCATAATGGCATTCAACCCCAACAATGTTTCTACATAATCAACAAACACAAGCTAGACTTAGTGGAGGTTATGATGGGTGCATCCGATGCCATTTTCATCAACACATGCCTGACAAGACTAATTATGAATATCCATCTAGTTTTGATGCTTCAAAATATGTTGTTGCCTTTAGTTTCCATGAATTTTGCCAATTTAGTAAATTCCAAATGCCTTTTGAGGCTATGGTTGAAATAAAGATACAAACATTGCAAAAGACTTTCAATGTGAAGGGCAAAAACATCCTTGGGTGGTATCACTAGGAACATCAGACCTTAATTTTCCTAGACCCATTGAATTTTGAGAAATCATAGGAAACACTTAAATAAATATTTTCATAATTTTTTTATGAGTGCATTTATTAGGTTCCATAAATTTTGAATTTTGAATAATATCAATAATATTGTGTATTTTGATGTTCCTAATCATTGTATTTGGCAAACGTTTTAGGAATGTCACGCTAGTTCCTTTCTTTGAACTTTTTAGTCAAAAGCACAAGTTTGAAACATGATTTGAAAATTTTCTTGAGAAGTTTTTTCTTAAAATAATTTGGAAGTCATTCTATGTTTAGGTTTTAATTAAGCAATTAATTGAGCAAGTAGAATTTAGTTATGAACTTCCAAAGTTAAGGCTATCAATTTTTGAAGGGGCACTTTTGACTAAGAACACAAATTTTTAATAATTTCTAATTTTTAAATTGAAAAATAAACTTCAAATTATATATTAGTGCTTGCAATTGATAAACATGAAAAAATAATAATTTATAGTTGTGAAAACATTTAAAGTAAAAGGGCTAGGAACATGATTTGGTCGTTTTTGGTTCCTTAACCATTTTTTGAGGTGGTTCCTAATGGTATCACCCAAAGATGTTTCGCTTTGAAACACCAAAGAAAAGTTTGAGAAGATTTGTACCACCAAATTTTTCCAATGAACCATACAATGCACATTAGTGATGAATGGAGCATATTACTTTTGGATTTGAACTATAATTCCAAATTTGAAACCTCAAAAGGTACTAACCCCATCAACACCTAAATAGACCAACCTTGAAGCAAACTCCTCTTCCTTCAAACCATTTCAAAAAATTCATGATTAACAAAATTAAACTATCAACTCCATATCCAAGAAACACATATTTCACATTCAACAACAAGGTATGTGACACCAATCTTGAATAATGTACCTATCACACTTGCCTAACTTGCATTATCCATAGAGTGACCTCATCAAGAGTAAAGGATACAAACTTGGTATTTTGGATATTAATTTTAATGGTCTTTCTTACTTTGTTGTTTATGTGTTTTACCATTTCCCAACTAGCTTTGTCAAACCAATGTTTGTTGCAGATAGATCAAAATTTCAAGAATTCAAACAAAAAGTGGAAATCCTCATAATCTATCATAAGCTTACTTTCACTAAAGAGATTGAAAATAGTGGCAATTTGAATGTTTTTATTATCCTCCATTATTTGACCAAGATTAAGTTGTTAGAAGATAGTTGCTATGGAAATCTTTGCATAAACAATTTCATTTTTTGCATGCCCACATTTTGGATCCATAAACCATTTACTATGGAAGTTTTTTAAAAAAATTGCATGCCTCTTTATAGAATCTCACTTAGCCACTAAAACCTTGTCTTTCCTTTGAATTTTAGTAAAAAACAACACATGTCAAAAGTTACCAATCTAGCCTCATTTAGAATAGGTTGTGCCCATGGCACTTTTTGAGCTTTTGAAACTTGTGGTTCACATCAATTTCACCTTTCTTATCTTTTTAAGGACTAGGGATAAGCCCATCCTTGAGAGTAACAAAGGTTTTAAGGGGTTCAAAAGGAAATAAAAGGTATGTGTCATAATTCAAGGTGGAGTAATATGTAATTTAGGGTTAGGCACATTGTTTTTTTGTGCACTCACAATATTGGATTTAAATACATCATAAGAAAGAGACTCGATAGGTGTAAGTGTTGTTCCTAGGACTCAACCATACAAAAAAAAACTTGTATTTAAAATTATTGGGCACTTGTAAACATGGAAGGATGGTTAAAACCAAAAATATAATACCTTAAACCCAAAGCCCAAATTAATCAAAAGTAGAAATTCACAAGCAATAGATAATCCTTGGACTTTAAAATTTGTAAATTCAACAAAATCTTCAAAGGGCCCACCTTTAGGATTGATGCACAATAATGCTTTTAAAACAAAATTGAAGTTGAAAATTGAGATGAATTTTTTTTAGGATATGTTTATTAATTGTCATCATGGGTCTTTCATGAAGTTGTAACTTGCAATCCAAGGATTGGGAATAATAAAATGAGGTGGGAGAAAGAAGGCTTGTCAATGATCATAATTATAGCTCACATAATACACATTAATAAGAGAAATTTCAAAAAAGGACTCGTCAAAGTTTGAAGTCCTTAATTAAAATTAAATTTCTCATTATTTTGAAAAACATTGGACTTTGTTATAATGCCCAAACTTAATAGACCAAACTTTTATTTCAATTCTATGATGTTTTCGAAGTTGTAATCATTCATAAATGATAGTAGCCAAATTTGGTTATATTCAAAACATGAAAGTAGAATATCTTTCCATATAGCAAGAAAATTCTTATAGTTGACAATCAATGGCATTATAGTCTTATGTACCATCTCCACAAATTTGGGTTGGATGTGAAGCTATGGTACAAATTTTGTCTGTAATTGTTATGAATCAAAGTTGTGGACATTAGTTGCTCCCAAATGTCTTGCAATTTACAATTTCAACTTGTCAAGATAATAAAAAGAAATTAGCATTCCAATTCAAAATTTGGAAATTTTTTCAAGAAAGAAAGAATTTATGGTGAAATAAATTTTTTTTTCAAAATACTTTTCACAAAATGGGGAATTTTTGCCACAAAATATAGGAAAACATTTCAACATTGTGATTTAATTAGGGTCTCTTATTTGTTTAATTTCATTTTGAATGTTCATAGTTGATAACATGTTTACTAATGTTATAATGAACTTTCCCCTAATTAATATTAGAAGCCACAATGGTTGGGATGAACTCTTTTTTTGGCAAATTTTCATGTTGTGGTAAGAATTATATTTGATTTTTTTGGAGGTTTATGGAATATTAATGCAATTTTGCTTGAGTTTGAGGTTTTTGTTATTTGCCATTTTTTCAACCTCGCAAAATTGAAAAAACATCCCTTGTAGCATGTGTGTAAATGATTGTGTGCCAATGTGGAATATTATTGATTCCAAATTTTGATAAGTTTTCAAATGCAACATGGAAACATGTGCATAACATGCATTATAAAGTAAAGCAAACTAGAGTGGACCAAAAGTGGCACGATAAAAGTTCATTTTTGCATAATTTTTATTATTATTAAAACTTTCACAATGAGTATGTCAACCAAAAATCATTTTTTTTGCAAGAACTATTTCTTTCCCTCCTTTCCTAGTACATTATTGAATATTTTGAATGAAAAAAATTCCATCAAATTCAAATTTTTGACATTGAAAATAGGATAATGAATTATGGGGCTTTCAAAAGTACTTAATGTTTATTCCCATTTGTAATCATGTCCCCAATAAGTCCCAATAAGAATTTTATTTTCATTTTAGTCATACAACTTATCATAGAATACCATAACATATTTCATTTAATATTCCAAGAGTTGTGAGTCCATTTAAAAAATGTGTATGGATTGTGACATAAGATGAAACACAAATTTAAAGACCCTCAAAGACCAAAAGATGGTCATTTGGTTTTTTATTTTTTGCTAGTAGCTTTTTATAACAATGTATATTGTAATATGAGTCCCTTTTATAAATTTCTTTATTAATTGGAGTTAGGAGACATTGCCATAATAAGAGCTATTGGATTTTTGTTTTGTGTGCAAAAATGGACAATGTAGTTTGCTTTTGCCTTATATTTTGGATTAAAAACTTGGAAAATAGATGATTTGGGAATCTTATTTATGGAAAAAACCAAACAATGTGATTCAAAAATCATGGTGTGGTTCATTACCCACCATATTCTACCATATTCATTTTTTAAAATCTTTCTTCTACATTTTATTATTTTCCAACTTTTCCATCTTCATATAGCTTTTCATCCTTTTCCTTTGTTTCCTAGCTTTCCACCATCTTGTAACTTTTTTCAACTTCTGTATAGTCACGTGTTTTAATCCATCAAAGCTAAAATGAAATCTTGTAATTTATATTCAATTTTTTGCTTTTAACAACATTGATGTTTTTCATTTGCCATTGACAAATTTCCCAATCAATTTTTCAACAAAGAAGATTTTGAGTTTCATCCTTTGTATGTTTGATGGATCTTGTGTCATTGAACATGAACTTTTTTTTAGCAATATTAATGTTGTAATGTTGTTGTTTATAAATAATTGAGATCAAATTAGCTTGTTATATTCAAAACTATTGATCCTTTTTTTTAGCAAGGCAAACACAAAGCAACTTGGAAGATCATACCTCTTACAAACATGGTCAATGCAACAATTAATAATAACACAAGAAACATAAACCAACTTGAAAGATTGTGCCCCTTTCCACTTGACTAGTGTAATAGTTGTTGATGATGCAAACACTATTAAAATGTAAATATGGCCAATATAGCAATTGGTGAGGATGTGGAAATTGCTAGGGTTTTCCCAAGAAATGTTTCCTTGTAATCAATTCTTTAGAAATTACCCAAAATTTGGACATCATGAGACATTAAAAAAAAATCATGTTTAAGCATGTGATTTCATATAAAATAGAATATATATATATATATATAATTGACAACAATTATAACAACAATGATAAAAACTATGGAAGGTGGCATTATGTTTCATTTACCTATTTATCTTCCATAGTAAATTTTTTTTTGGTTTGTTATTCATTTTGAATCACTCACACTAATTCATTTGGGTTGTCAAATGCACACATTTGGAATTTAATTGAAAGAATGGCATATACATAAGTCATAGATGGAAATAAAAATAAGTTTCCATATTCCTAATTAATAGTTAAAATGATTATTTTCCATCTAGATTACGACCCAAAATATGCATTAGTTTTTAAAAAATAGATATGTGTAATTTGGCAATTCCAACTCTATCCATTACAATAAACACAATAAGAAGTTTCAATTGCCCATGCTTGAGTGCCCAAATTAATTATGAAATTTTTATAATAGGTTGTAAGAAATAACCAAAATATAATTTGTTTTGTTCCCAAATCGGTGAATATTCACAAGAATAACATTCATGTAACATTATACAATAACATGTAGTTCATATGTAATTCACTTTCAAAAATTGAATTAGTTCATTTTCTAAAATTAAATCACCACCAACTTCATTATGTTTTTCCTATTATAAAAGGGCTTATTGTTGCACATCATTCTTTTGAATCATGTACATGTAGTGGAATATGTTTGTCACCTTTTTTTTTGGTACATTTTTGCAACCTTAACACATATGCATGCCATTCAAATTGCTCACATAACATGCTAAGATAAGCAAATTTTAACATGTATGACTACTAAAGAATATAAATGAAGGTTGTTGCCAAAACTTTATGTTCAAAATTGAATATAATTACCCAAGGTTGTGTGATAAATTAACACTTGTGTTTATTCACCCTCAATCTCTTCAAAAGACATTGGGCCATTTACAAAAACATCAATAGAAACATTTGCATCATCATTTGCACCTTTTATAAAACATAAACAAAAGGATCTTGAATTATTTTAGTATACTCAATATATTTTTTGAAGAATATTTAGAATTTTACATATAATAAAAGATGTACAAAAGACAAAAAATTTATATACCAAAATCTACACATAATAAAAAATATTTTAGCTTGACCCAAAATTTGATTACAAAATCACCCACAATGTTTACATTAAGACCAAATTATTGTTATTATCCACACAAGGAACAATTTTTAAAAACATAAAAGAGGATTCAAAATGATTAAAAATGCCTTAATGCATTTCATAATCAACTTTTTTTTGGTGATACCATTTAATTTCCAAAAATAAATATTTATATATGTCAAAATGAACCAACAAGGCAACAAACGAGAACAAAACCAAAAGGAACAAAAATTTAATTTGTTTATGTGCACAACAAAATCCAATGTGTAAATTTTTTTATTTATTTTATAATATACTTTTAAAATGAAGTCAATTAGAAGTGTGTATCAAAATTTCAACTCATGACACATTTTATCTAATATGTTTGTGGTTGAAGTACTCCATGAACTTCTTCACACAATTGATTACAATGTTTTTGTTTTTTTTAATAAATATAATGCATGCAACTATATTCCCCACAATGCATTTTTCATGAACCCTATAAAAGGAATGGAAATATCATTTGAATTCAAGCAACTGTATGAAAAAAAATCAACAATATTTTATTTTTATTTTTTCATGCTTAACATGAAAAATTCAATCAAGCTTATATTTCAAGATTCAAAACAAGGAATTAAACATTGCACATAAATGTGAACATATTTGTCATGGGATTGGAAATCATCAACATAATGCATTCAAATTATAAAATTATGAATGTCATCCCAACAAAAGAAAATTACTTTTAAAAGTAACCCCATGGTTTATATGAATTTTTCTTGATTACAATTGAATTTTTTAAAAATAAGTTTTAATTTAAGATCAAACTTGTTTTTCATCAAAAAAATGGGTGAAAAGGTTGTGAGACCATGAAATTGATAGCTTAACTATTATCATGAGAAAGGATTGTCATGTAAAAAATCAAATAAATATGATGAAAAACACTTTTGAAACTGTATTTTGTTAACAAAATCAAAACTGGAAATGGAAGGCTTGACAGTCATTATCTTGTACTCCTTGGATAATACTTGTGTCACAAAAAATACTTCAACTTGTTACTTTCATATTTTATAATTATGTTACCTTCCCATTATAACTACCTTTTTGTTCTAGTTCTTGTCCAATGATTAATTTTTAGCAAATATGTTATAAGAAATTTTTTAAAAATTTAATTAAAGTGACAGTTTTTGCCTTCAAGTTGACTACCTTCTGATAACTACCTTCTTATTTCAGTTATTTTATTCTACATAAAATTAACTTAATACTAAAAAATTTCTTTAATTTAAGAAATCAAAACAAAATGTAAAAAAAAAGATGTGATAACCTTTAACTAAAATCCATTAAATTTATCCTGACACAACTTTAATCTTCTTTTCTCACTTCACACACCCTAATTTAAAAAAAATCACACACATATAATGATAAGGATTAATAGAATGAAGGAATGAACCCAATAGACAATCAAAAATAAAAAATGATTTTGCATCACAAATGGGTTTTTTTAATCCTCCTACATTTCCTTCCCTTATTTTAATTTTTTTCACATATCCTACATAGTAACAAATTACTTTATATTCTAAAAACTAACTATTTTAATGGTTTTATCCCATAGTAAATAAGAGATGATAAATATGAACCTTCAACTAGTAATTACATAATTAATAAAAGGCCTTTTAAGCTAGTTAGATTAGGAGATATACCCATTAACAAAAGAAAATTATTAGAATTATATTTTAGAAATAATTTCTGATTATTTTATCATGAAAGTAATCCGTTAATAATATTTCCATCAAATAACATTTCCATTTCAAAATTAACTTTTCATTATTTTTTTATGTGATGATAACTATTGTCCATTAACAAAGGTTTTTTTTTGCAATAATCTTTTATGACTTTTAACATTATGAAAATAAAACATAAAATGACATTTGATCAATGTAATTATGTTTGAAGCTTTTATAAATTAATTGTACATCCTTTTCCGTTGCATCCTTCATCCGATTTCTTATAATCAAATTTAAAAAATGTGTATGTATAAACAAAGGAGCCACTTTTAACATAATAATGTTTATGTGACATGTTTACAAGTTTAATACATTAAATTGATTTTGAATATTTGTTATATTTGTGGTACCTCTTTTAATATATCAATCTAACATTTGAATAAACTTTAAGGAATTGAATGAATATAAAACATATTTCAACACGTTTTAAAGCTCATAATTAATATTTTCAACATAATGAAACAATGCTTTTAATCACTGTCTTATTTTACTTAAATATTTTCTTCCAAAGCATTGTTAGAATTATTTAAGAATTGTTTTTGGTTACTAGGACTATTTTAATTTTGTTTAAATTCACAAGGGATTACAAATTTTTTGCAAAGGTGCAAATGTTGAAGATGATTAACATTTTTGGATTTTGTTTTTTTTCATGTATCATTGAATTGAGTGTGGCCTAATATTTTGGATGGGAGTGAAATTGGAAAACCTTGTTCATTTTTTAATTCTCCATCATTGGGAGGTTATGCATCCTTAACAAAATTTGCTACATTGATAATCACATTTTTCATAATTACACAACACATCAATTGTAAAAAAAAAACTTGTGACATGTTTGTTGAGAATTATTATTTATAGACAACAACTTTCACAAATTTGTCAATCATTCACATATTATCAAATCTTGAAACAAACATTTACATTCATTTTTGAAATGAGAACATTAAAAAATGACATTGAAACCTACTTTTACAATTTTAATAACTAAATTTATTCATGCATTGAACAGAAGGTTAGGTTATAAAACATAGCTTCATACCTTCCATGAAGTTTACACATAGCATGGGTGTTAAAAAAAGAAAATGTTATCAACTATACTAATCATAACTTTCTTTGACCCATGTTTTCATTATTTCACGAGGATGCACATCAAATTTGTCACTTTTAACTGACAATATTGATCACATTCATAACTTATTAATGTTTTTCATAAAATATCAACTTTTATTTCATGATGGAAACATATATTAATAATAAAACATTTGCAAAATGACATGCTTGAATTATTCCACATGGTAGGTCCCAAATGTCTATCATTATTTGTGTAAGAGTTATCATCCAAATCTCGAAATACAAGCCAATTTTGGTTTATAACAAAGACATCAAATGTAATGGATTATCACACAAATTTTTTTCATAGAAGTTTTTTTTTTATTTTTTTTTTTTTTTATTTTTTTAATTTTTTTTTTTAACTTAAAAAATTTACTCTATAAAGATATAGTTGGAACTTATTCACACAAAATTTGATTCCAACAATGAAATACATCTTACAAAAAATCAATGTTTTACAATAAATACCTAGCAAAAAACTATCATTCAATTTATCAACATAAAATGAATCATTTACGTTGAATAATCACAACCCTATAAAATTTCAAGTGAGGCCATGCATTAAACAAACATTAATAAATGGATGAAATAAACTTTCAATATCTTTAATACTTACAACTTATATTACAAGGAATTTGCAAATATATGACTAAATTTATGATTCAATTTTAATCTTAATTATCACATGTGACTCATTATAATTGCATGTGTTTATGTTTAATTGCTTTGGACAAGTCGCATAACATTTTCGTCACAAAAAAAAAATGTGACACCAAAATGTAATGACAATTGCATAAAGATGCGACCTACATGAACTTTTTATCCATCCAAATTAGCTTACATGGCATCATCATTTTGTGATTGATTTTACGAATTAAAAATGTAATCGCATTATTTATATTTATTTTAAATAATAGAATAATAATAATATTATATATTATATTATTGTTAATTTCATTAAATGCAACTTATACCATGTTGACACATGTCATTATATAAGCTAGGTTTTAAAAGTTAGTTCAAGTTGTTAAATAAGCCACCTATTATGTCTACTTAAGGCCATTGAATAGGCATCTAGTGACACGAATACAAACACAACCAAGATTACGACATGAAAATAACCAAAATTACAAGATTTTTAAAACCAAGGTGAGAACAAAGGCATGCCTAACCCCAAATCCAGATCATGAAATAAAAAATAAAAAATAAAAACACAACATGTGTAAAACAATAATTCAACAAATTTTATTACAAATAAAAAATAAAAACAAGGCATGATTATGACAAAAAAAAAAAACAAAAAATTAACATTGAATAAACTAAATGTAATAAGGAATTGTACCTTTATTTATACCCATTAAGCATCTAGTTCAAAAAAAATTCCAATTTACATATGGCCCATGTGTGAATTTTGAGTGAACAAAAATTTAACTAAGAGTGTATTGAGAGTTAATTAAGAATTAACTAGAAATGAATTAGGAACTAATTAAAGCGAACTAAAAATGAACTAAAAATCAATTAAAAGTGAGCTAGAAGTGAATTAAAATTTAATTATAGTTAATTAAAAATGAATTAAAACTAAACTAAAAGTTAAGTATAACTTACAAGTTTATTACAAATCATGGATGAATATTCAAATGAATAAACCCCATGGCATTAATAACTATCACATTTAACCTATGTTGACTAGGTAGGTACAAATATTTGGTCAACATTTTAATATTAATCATATTTAAAATTGCATCAATGATTGATTTGGACAAAAGTCACAAATGCATGGGTTGGAATGAACAACATTTTTTATAATGTTATGTGAATAATTTCTTCTAATCAATGCATACACCTAACCTTGCCATTGTATCACATAAATATCCATTGATTTAATCATTATATAAAAACAAAGATGGTTCATCTTGTAATGGCTTTGCCTTAGATTGTAGGTTGAAACAAAAGGTAAAAGATGTTAAAACCATGTAACTTGTTATGTAAATTGAATTCAAATGAATTTGATTTTTTTATAAAATGACAACCTAAAGCTAGGTCCTCACTTGTCACTCCCAAATTCAAAGTCCAAGTTTGATCCTCCAAATGTTATTATAAAAATATTATTAAGTATTATTGTTTGAGGATAAATTTGAATAAAAATCTCATGGCTATCTTCCAATAACTTATCTTTTTCTAGGTGTTGGTGCCAATTTTCCAAAGGGCTTGGATGAATTGACAACTAGGAAACAAACACTAAACAAGGTTACAAAATTAAATGTGATACCAGACTTGACATAATTGCAAAACAACACCCACCAAATAAAACCTTGTTCAAAGATTACAATCATGTTCCTAAAACTCAAGTTTCAAAGATTAATTTAACTATTAAGATTACATTCCATAAATTTTTAAAAACAATTACAAACCTTATATTGATAAAAACCATTTCACCTATTTCTCATGTAAAATAGTTTTACATATTAAAATACAATCTTTGCCATTTGAAAATGTTTACAAATGATATTTTATCTATTTTCTTCCATTATATTTTTACAATGTATACATCGTAGGCATAAAGAAGAATGAAAGTAAGAACTAATGCAAGTGGCAATACAATATTTGGATGAAAGTATGAACTATATTAAATTATAAAATCTTTGAACTGACAACATATAATAACCCTGGACAAATCCAAAGCTTTGGTATGTGCTCATTACAGGTTCCAACTTTATGATGTAGCAGCCAAAGTGGCAATCATCCACAAGAAGATTTAACCAAACAAACAAATGAAAGTTTTTAAAATAATAAATTAAGCATACTTCATTATTACTTGTTACTTCATTCTGAATTTTTTCAAAAAAACCCCCCAGAACTAGAGCTTCTTTGATTCTGAAAAATTTCCAAAAAAAAAAAGAAGAAAAAAGAACCAAAATCTTTGATTTTTAAAGTTTTCAAGATATCAGAACTGGAGGTTATTAACCAAAAAAAAATTCAAAGAACCACCCCAGAATACTGACTGATTCATACCACAGTTGATGTTTGTCTAATGCTCCATTTTCTCCATAGTCTTCTCCCACTCGTGATCCGTCAACACTTCCTCATCAAGAATCCCTAACAGATGTGCAAATTTTGATAAGTAAGAACCAGGGTTGCTTTGGTATATAGGCTTGCACCTGGTATCAACACTGGTAGCAAGGACCCTACCAGTCTGGTATGACTGGTAGTAGTACCAACCTGGTAGGGATCTGAGGTAATACTGTTGAACAAGTCTCTTCAAAACCTTGTACATCAATGAAAGATTTGTTAGTTGCTACAGCATACGCTTCATGCTGGAGACCCAGCCAAAAACAAAGCCAAATGGATAACTTATCAGGATTCCTTATGAACAGATCCTATCTTCTTGTACGCAAAATTTGTCATACCACATGCAAGCTGCCACACCTTGACCCCCAAACCTAATAATAGGTATAGTTTTCACGTGCTGCCAAATGTTGCAACTAGCCCTTAAAACCATAAGTTACTATTGATTTGTCTACTATCACATAAAAGCCCTTAGTTACAAAGTAGGGTACATTATATCTCATAATAGTGCCACCTCAGTATGTTTTGTTGTCAAAGATACATTTTGTTTCTTTCAGGTTGGACTCAATCTTGTTTGTTTTCGAAGAGCTTCTAATGGCACCAAAGTTTAGAACTTAGCCTTTCCTACTCTCTTTCTGTTTCTTAAGTTATTGGGCACTTCATTCCACAGGAATCAACACCCATAAGATCCAACTTTTACATAACAAGACTAAGGCAGCCCCAGCAGCGTGTGAGAGGAAGAGGTTACTTACAAGAAGGAATTGACTTGGGAACTCCTGAGTGAACATTAAGCCAACAACATTGTCCAGAATTGGGTTCCATCATTCACCTGCAACAAGATGCATCCAACCATGAAGCATAAGTACTGATACTTTCTGCGACATGATCCATCCAACCTTGAAGCATGAGTACTGATACTTTTGCAGTTGGAGATCAAGGAGAGCACGTCTGTCAGGTGCAGACCAACTGAAAATGATGAGGTATTGAGTGTCCAGGAGGAGCCTGCAGATAGGTGTGGCAAAGTCATGGCCACTTGCCCTGCCTGCAAGCATCAGTGCATGCTAGACTGTGATGTGCATACTACATCTTGTGAGGTCTAGTGCATAATCTATAACGTTCCTCATGATTTGCTAATTATGTCACATAATGGCCAATGGTCACACCCAGCTAGAGGCCACCCACCACTTGGTCAGGTCCTCCAAATGGTGACTACCTATAACATAAAAGAAGACTGCTGCAAGACATTACCCACATGAAGAAAAAACAGGCTCAGATCTCATTGAAAGTGATCAGAAACACAATACCTACCTTTAAACAAATGCTCACTGCATGGTAAAGCATGTAAGGCCAAATTGAGCTCCATAACTCAGAGCATGAGACATCCACATTTCTTCAACAATTTTGGCACAGTTCCAACCCTGTGAGAGGAAAACAGAGTCAGAATCTGTTTTGCCAATATTTAGTCAGCCTCAATGGACAGCTCATGTAAAAAATTGACTTTTACCCATATTGTGGATTATGCCAGGTAAAGGTCATTCTTCTTGGTGAGGTGCCTGTGAGGAATTAGGGCAAGCCCTACTTTCCAAATGGGCAGCAATACAGGCAGAATAAACCATACCCAGCACAATTCTTTGTGTAGTGGTTTTCATGTGGATTTGCAGAATGGTCATGTAGGTTATGACGGAAGGATTATCAACCTCTCCAACCATGGCTCCAGCAACTGCCCCTGTTCCCAAGCCTTCTCTATCTACACAGCTCTCTCCCTCTGTATCTCTCTCCCCCTCAGTTTTTCGAAGCCCTGCAAAAAGAGGAAATGGTTCCAATTCCTGTGAAGGATATTCACATTTAGGGTTCAGAAACTCTAAAACATCATCTACCTCCTAGCAATCCCAATTGCCAAGGAGAGAAACACCAAATGAGATGGATGATGATGGTGCAAGAGTGCAACGGACAACAAGGGTTGTCAAGGATTGCACATCAAGGGTTGTTTTGTGTTATTAACCAAGGAAAACAAGGATTGGTAAGGTAACAATACCTTGACAAAGATTGTATGCTTGCATCAATGGCAGCAACTACTGCAGCAGCAGATGAAGGTCTGAGGTTACCAAGCCCATGGGCAGCAGTGGGTCGTGACACAGAAGCAGGGCGTGCTCTGTTTGCATTGTACAATGGATTTGGTCAAGCAAGAAACCAAGGGAACAAGTATTCTTCACAGAACAGACTCAAAATAATGCATCAGCTTGCTATGAATGGACCACAACTACCTTCATTACCAAAGCCACCTCCTCCCAAAAAGCCTGTGGTGAAAGTACCTCAGTTCCACAGAAAGCAACACAATTTTGAGGATATCTGTCCAGTAGAATTCATGCGAGGCCGACGGAAAGCTTCACAAATCCTTGAGCAATTGCGAGAGGATTCATACGTTGTGGAAGTGCCTCCTGTTCCTCAACGGCCATTGTTGGATGAAAGAGAGAAATCCCGTCTCCAAGAAGTCTTCGAGTGGAGTAACAGGGACCTTGGCCCTGAACCACTCCAGGAAGAAGAGCCATGGCAAGTCATTGAGCCTGAGAAAGGTTCAATACAAGAGCAAGAGATGCTCTTGGACACAATTGCACAAGAAGTTGAAGAACGCAAGACTTTCATAAAGGAGATGGAACAATATGGTAAGGGAGACAAGTACCGACTTCAAATTCACAAAGAGATTGAAGACCGTATCAAGCAGATGAGCATATTGCATCAAAGTATAACCATGGAAGAAAAGAAGATCCTTGAAAAACAAGCTAAAGCTGCTGCTACCGCTGTTGTCATCAAGGATCAACCAGAAATCACACCAGATTTGGTTGCACAACCTCCAGCCAAAGAATCTCCACATGACCAGGAACAGAATTCAACATCCACCCAATTTCACAACCATAAATCTGAACATGGCTTCAAAATGGTGTCAACAGCCGGTATCCAGTCTCCAACGCAGGAAACAAAGGTGGACCACACAGACAAGCTGGTGATCACCGACAGCAATCAAGAAGGCAATTACCATAAGGCCACAAACATCAATGAACTTGGAGGACTCTCAGAGAAACCACCACACAGATTGTCCAGGCCCAGTCACTACAAGATACCTTTGAGTGTAACAAGTCATGCTTCACGTGTATCAAGTGCAAGTTCCATCATGACTCATGTGTCACAAAAGAGCATGAAAGAATTGCCCCCAAGTGAAAACTGCTCACCTCTGAGAGTACAAACAATCTCTGCAAAACAGCAAGGTGTGCCATTATCTCCAATTTCAACCCTACATTCCCTGTCTCCAACTTCAAACCAACATTTTCTGTCTCCAAGTCCATTATTTCCCAATACTCCAGAGCATCACAAGTCCTACATAATATAAATTGCCTTTTGCCCCAAATAGTACTTGCTACTGAGTGCTGCCAAATACTGGTACAAGCCTCTGTTCTGACCTTCTGTGTCCCTCTTTGGACATGATGTTACTGAATGGAAATGTTACTCACTTTGAGGCAAACCAAAGATTTATGTAGTGCATATCTTTAACACCACCAGTTTCCACTCAGCTTTCCTTCACACAAATCTGCAATTGAGATTTCCTCCAAAAAGAAAAGGGGATAGGGATAGTAAAGTACCAGCTTGATCACCTCATTCAAGCTACCTTGATACACTTTACGGGCTTTCCCTCAGCAATTGGTGATTACTGATGCTGCACAAGAAACATTGGTTTCCAGTCGATCTCAAGCAACAATTTAGCACCAAGAGACCCTTGAAGTCAGAAAGTGCAGAAGTCAATCCATAGAAAAACACTACATCTGTGCTCGAATAGAAGAGCACCAGATGCCTGCCTACAGCAACAAATTCTACCCATGAGTCAGGAGACAATTGAACCTAGAGGGACTACAAAACATACCAACCAGATCCCTGCTCAAAAATTTCCCACATAAAAAGCAAACACAAATGTACATCAAATGCCAATTCATTCACACAAAGAAGTATCTGAAAGCAAAGAGAATCAAAACACATTGAACAATTGAAGTATTTACAAATTCTAATGACTGTATACTGTTGCATCCACTCATCAAAATTCCAAAATGTCTGAAGCACTCAGGGTACACAAAGTTTGCCAAGTACTTTCAAACAGAAGAAGAGGCCTGCAGAATATTCTTGGACATACACTACCAAAAAAAGTAGCCTCTGACCTAAGACTGACTTGAATGACTTCCATTCTACCCCCAACATAAGATTACATGTGAACAATCATCCAGGAAGGCTACATCAATGTCCCAAACTTCTTTCTCGTGCCAACATATGCTGAGGGATGCTGTAAAAGCACTAATCTACAATCTCACACTGTTTTTTTTTTCTTTCCTTCATTTTTGGATTTTTTGGTTTTTCAGGGTGCAAAAACCAGACCAAATGGTCCAAGCAAAAAATGCCACTCACAACATGCAACTTGCCTTCTGCACAGGTGGCTTATTTAACATGGCAGGGAGTCTTGGTAAAGAGTTCCATGGATTGCTTGTGACCTTGCATGGTTGCATTTTGACCATCATGAAAGCCAAAGAAGGTACAAAGTGGCTTCTAGCATAAATGCCAACACTCAGCGTCCAGAATTGCTACGAGATGTGAAGAAGATGTAGTCCGGATGCTGCACACCTAATTGCTTCAGATGTGCATCTGCAGAGTTTTGAAGAAGGGTGGCATGCCGCCGCTCTAAATTAGATGTCCACAATGCCCCTTTCAGCTTGTAGGAGGCAAGCCCAAAAGCTCGCAATTCTAATCGTGAGGTATCATGTGGACACAACATTGGCAAGTCACAAGCTTCACTGCAATTCAGCAACTGCCTAGACCCTTCTGTTCCTGCAAAACATAACCATCAGAAGATGTTATCAAGCAAAGTATTGTGACAAGTTCTTTCACAGTCATGTACTGGGAGCACTTCTCACATTGATCACAGAAATAGGAGTCTGAACATGAGTTATATCTGTTCAATAGATCAGACTGAAAGCTTGGCAAAGGCTCTAATGCAGTTGTCAAGTTTTCATCAGATCAACCAGAGTTCTCAATTTCAGTTACCAATTTCCAGAAATATTTGCTCTATTTAAGTAGAGCTGGTAAGAACAATACTGCTTCACTTGCCCATTGAACCATATGTGAAGCACAGTTCATCCCACACACCTGAAGCACCATGCATGGATGTTGAAAGAGAGTGAAATGTTAGGAAGCATGCTGCCAGATCACGTAATGTAGGACCAGTTGGTATTCGATAAATAGGGTACCTGGAAAAACCAGCCTTACTGGTCAGCAATGCTACACAAAGGATGATTCTAAACTTTCCCAGAAACCAAGACTCTACGACGGGCATAACAGATACTCAAGCTCACAGAATTAGTCAAACATGTAAGTAACTGCAAAGTCACAAGGTGTGAAAAGATACTGCCCACAGAGATCAAGCACTGCCCTCTGCATTGAATATAAAACCATAAAAAGACAAATTCACAGACTAACCAGTGTACTACACAGACTGATGGTGGTGGGACTCGAATGGCTGCACAAATAAGATTGACATACCAGGCCACAGAGAGCCAACTATTTGGCAAAAGGTCCACACTCCGCAGTGTTCGCAGAGGGTTAGACTCTGGGTCAAAGTCCTGTGACAAATCTGCAATCTGAAAAAAGGAGTCCAGACATAAGTACTGTAAGTACCAGATGCCAACATCTAGCAACCAACTCAATGCACCTAATGTGACAGTAATGAAGAGTCAGCCTACAAACTCTCTACATGCAGCAATCCATTACAAACTTTCACCAAGAAGAACTAGATCAGAAGATCTAATCTGATGCAGATACAAAGATTGAACAAATGCAAGTGAAAGCAGGTGAAATAAATAACTTGTTATTCTTTTGAGCTGCATTAGTTGATTCCAGACAAGTAGGACTATTCCCTTGCAGTCTAGCAGGGGGAATGAAAAATATTTCTACACAACTAATTAAGCCTAACACTCCTAACATGCTAAGATTTCCCAGGAAAAAAAAAGAATTGCATGCTCATATGGGCAGCCCCAGTAAACCCATCCAATCCACAAATGAAGGGTCAAAATGAAGTAGCAGGAGTTCCACAAATTCATCTGCATAGACTCTTGTGAACAAAGAGTCTCATATTGTTGCCACTGTTCATTTGATTTCCAACAAGAAAGCACATGGATGTTTGCAGGACCCACCTTATCAACAAGAGGAACACGGCTGTAAGGTGGGCTGGTCTCAAAATAAGACCAGACCTCTCCCTCTTCACCATCAGCATTTACAAAGGGAGAGCATTCCAACCTCGGACCACTTCCCATGTGACTACATGAGCTGGAACTATCAGAATCCTTGAAGCTTTGCCTTCGCAGACTTCTCCCTAAACCCATTGGACTCTCATTCTCACCATCACTGCTTGCCTCACTGCCCTCATCACTTTCTGCACCAGGTGCCCTTCAATAGCAACACCATAAAAAAAATTTAGAGGGTTTCTTTTGGATTTGACTGACAAGAGGTGTAAATTGGGGTGGAACTACCTAGTGCTGAGTGTACCTCCCTTTTAGCTCATCCAAGCTCTGATACACTAGATTGTAGACCTGACCATTTGAGACTAACATCTTGTAGAATGCTGTTAATCGACACTGAGATGGTACAAATTTCCTTGAATCGTCATAAATCGAGGACCTCCTTATTTACACATTCCAAGGCCAGAAACAGAAACTACAATGCTGCTGTGTCAACAATACTATCTATCCTGTTTGCTAATGCTAGTCACCAGGCCAGAAACAACAATGGTAAAACTAAGATTCAAAACTGCATCAACTTACAGCATGCATCACAATGTTTGCTAGCACAAAAAGTGGCAAGCTTCAAAGCAAAATTCAACTCCTGCAAGTAGAAGACATCAAATACTTACCTATACCCAACATGAGGCCTTCTAGAAGGAAGTGTGTATAGCTGCAAAGCAGACACATATGGTACATAGTATTGGACCACATTCTCATCACCATTTAACATGAGAGGCACGCCTGCTCCATAAGCACTCCACTCATCAAACGAGTCCCATAGATCTCCAAGACTGAAGAATGGAATTCCGTCCGGATCAATGCACCGCTTCAGAGAAGGATCCCGCAAACAAGACTGCAGGATAGACACAACCCTAAACATTCAGATCAGATACTCTCTCTCTTTCTCTCTGTGTTTCTGTACCAACCATTGCATCCCAGACTGCTGCAGACTACAAATTGTCAATCAAGAAAAACAACACACAACATTGGAAGCATCCGTACCTTCCGGAGAGTTTGAGGCTTCACTTTGGGAGTTGTAACATCCAGAAAACAATCAAGATTGGAGTGCAGGAGTCTGCCTGAAGGCGAAGCTGTTGATGATGATACTCCTGCTGCAACTCCTCCACCTCGTCCTCCTGCTGCTGGTAGAACATCATTGGCAATGGCTCCCCCAGCTCTGCTTTCTACTCCAGCTGTTCTTCCTCCATCAAGCCTGTGAGTGCCTCCTCTCTTCCCAGACTCAGCACTGTTACGCTTCATATATGTTATTCTGGGAGGATGAGATGTTTGAGGAGGAGCTGGCCGAGGGTAAGTATGCCATTGATGCTTATCCTCCCCCCTGCCATACTGCCGTTCATACTGTAACAAATCATCGGCACTGCTGCTGCTGTAAGCCCTCCTCTGTAAGGCTGAACCAAACATAGATTCCTAACTTTGCTCTTGAAGAGGATGATGGATTGGAATCCTCTACAAACAGAATCACCGCTGCAATGATCAGCAGCTCTTCTTGCCCTCCCAAACTGCCTAATCCTTCTGAAATCAGCCTCTTTTCCTTTCAAGGAAACCGTGAGGAGGTATACACACTGAAGCTTTTCACGCTAACTGTGCGCAGATCCTGCATGAGCACAGCTAACCTTGTCCATTTCCTGCTCAACAATCAGCTGGTCGATCTACCGCTCAAGAACAGAATCCTTGCCCCTGACCGGCCTGTGAACAGCTGCAACTCCTACAATTGAGGGAAGAAATCGCTCCTGAAGCAGAAATCAGGCGGTGAAACGACATCGCCGACGCAGGAAAATAATGCTGTGGAAACTGCTGGACTTCAGCTATCAGGCCCGCCTGTGGCTTCTTCCTCGTGTCGCTAGCCCTCTCGACGTGCTGATCACTAGCCGATTTCGTGAGGAACTTCGGCAAAAGTTCGTAGTAGAACAGAACACGAAGACAACAGGCTAGAATCAAGCCTGTGCGCGGCTCGTCAAAGCGATCTAAGTCGTCAATGGAATGATTTTCAACTGCAGAGCAAACAGCACGCACCTTCGACCATACGTCCTTGATCACAACTGATCCGAAGACTCCAGCAACCAGAAGCAAATCTGGTTATGGAGCACTGTGTATATCAACACAGAACAGGAGTTCACAAAACGAGGATGCGACTACAAAGAGGAGAGCCCCGCAACTCTCGCAAAACCTCGATCAATACTCCGGACTCGTCACAACTGATGGAAATGATGCAACAAAACTGCTGCAAGCGGCATTTCAAACCGCACTAAATTCCGGCACCAAAAAGGTGCAACAGTCCCGTGGAGAAAGAAAAGAAAGAAAGAAAGATGCCTCAGATGAAAGAATAAAGCACCTCAGAAAACACTTTCTTCTTGGTCACTTCCGCAACAACACCATCAACAACGCAGATTTAGCAAACGGCCTGAAAAATTCCGCGGTCGCACAATCAAACACTCAATATGAAGTTCCAGTCACAGGAAAAGAAATAAAATAATCGCAAGATCATCAATGGCGAGAGAAACAGAGGAAACAGAAAGCAGTACAACCAAAGGAAAAAAAGAAGAAAGAAAACATAACAAAACAAATCAAAAAACTCCTGCAGAATACTCACAACCGATAAGAAATAGGGGCGAAGTAAGAAGAAGAAGAAGAACGGGGTAAGGAAAAGAGAAAAGAGAAAACGAGTCCAAAAGCAAAAGGGGAGCAACAGGGGGGCGGGGGGCACAAAATGTGTTTACTTTTTAGACTAGACTCTCTGACAATCCTACTATTACCCGCAAAACTAAAACTTGTACCACAGCCAAAAAGTTAAAACAGCAAAGTGTGAAGCTCGAAAGCGGCAACTTACTGGTCCGAGAATGCAGTCAAGAGGACGGGAAATCGATGAAGAATCGCCAGCTTGAGAACGCACCACAACACGAGAGAGACAGAGACAGAGAGAGCGCGCGCGAGAGAAGAGACGACAACGAAGGAGGAAGAAGAGCCTAGAACGCGATCTGCCTTTGTGTGTCCAGCGGTCCGTCCGTTACTTCAGTTCCCTGGTGGTCATTGCTCATTATCCATCGGTTGTCCACCCGGTGGTCCTTCCTTCGT
>Ga0209611_10004190_pt1 | contig 24761 bp, 17 predicted proteins | sample S1TSphgellanicum_3_FD_187693 | JGI IMG/M metagenome (GOLD analysis project Ga0209611, IMG submission 187693) | Host-associated microbial communities from peat moss isolated from Minnesota, USA - S1T2_Fc - Sphagnum magellanicum MG (SPAdes) (version 2) | ecosystem: Host-associated > Plants > Peat...
CCAAATGATTTTTTTGTCTTCAAATTACATTTTCAACTAGGTTAAATTTATGCCTACAATACTAGTCCTTTCACCTTCTTGAATAAGGCCTCCTAAAAGCTAATAATTAGAAGGAAAAATGTTAAATTTGAACTAAAAGACCTTGATTTTGTTTAATGATGGGATATTTATAATGTTTATAAGCAACCCAAATTTTTTTCGGGTTTGACCATAGTTTTTTGGTTACTAATAAAGGAAGTTCTTTTGGTCTTAGTTTTAACTTTTTTTTAAATTTTTTTATGGAACCTCTAGTTTGATCTTGATATTGGTTTTTAGATTTTTTAAACTTTTGGTTCTTATCATGTTCACAAAGAAATTAGAATCAATTTGATTTAGATCGTGTCTAATTCCATCTCTGTTACATACAATTAAACAATTTTTTTGTGTAGTTGTTAAAATAAGAAAATTGTTGAAAATTTGAAACTTAGAGCCTTTAGTAGCCATTGAGATACCAAAATAATAAGTTTTAGATTAAATTATGGATCAATAATAGATAGTTTTTCAAATAATCATTTTGGAAAAATCACTCAAGGATCAATAAGGGTATTGACACATAATTTGGTTGGTGCAACTTTTACTAAAACTCATGTGATATCCTTTCAACATGGACAACACCACACATCTTCAAATATTTAAACATTAAGTTTTGCAATTTTGGGACATTTTAGAAAAAAATGCCATTTTGCAACTACAAAATAATCACAATAAACATTTACAATTAAATTCCATTAAGTTGCATAAGTTTAATCACACACAACCTATAGTTGCAAATGTTGACATCATAGTGATGTAAAGCACAACCAAGGTATGAAATATATGGTTAACATATATGTTTTCATTCATTTACCAACCGTATACCCATTGCAATTACTTATCATTATTTGTGATTACCTCCCATTATTTGTCATTAAATTGTAGTCTAATGATTACCTGTCACATGCCAACATAACTATTTTTTCTCAATGTTTTCAAAACACGTTTAATCTTGGTTGTCCGTTTTAAATGGAACTTGATTTTGCCATGTGGCCATGGCCAATTGACCTTTGCCACAAGACATGATAATTTCATTTTGGAAAAATGAATTGAAAAATTAAAAATAAAATTTTCATCGTCCATTCTGGATGGTTTTAAATCATGACATACACATGGCACAAATTTTTAAAATCATCGCATGGTATATTAATTGAATTTTGGCCAAAATATATTTAAAATAAATATTTAACTAGTGAGGTAGGTAGGTAGGTTAGGTATCTATTGACATAGGCTAGGTACCTACCTACCTAAATGGTCTAGGTAGGTAAGTAGGTGTTATGGGTATGAAATTAACAACCAAGACATATGGATTTCCAAAAGACATGAACAAAACATGATGAAAAGGTAAGTTTAGTTATAAGTTTAAACACAAAACACAAAAAACCAAAGATAAAAACAAAAAGTGTGTAAGATGTAGGTCAAATGGAATTTTATTATGAAAACATGAAAATATCATTAAATGGTTATGGTGTAAAATTGTACCCAAATTTAATGTTGAATAAACTAAAGGTCACATGAAGGGAACTAGCTTTATTTGTACACTATTGGGGACCTAATTCAAAGCAAGTTATTTCAATATATTTCAAAAAATCTCAAATTAATTGAAGTTGTTTCAAAATATCTCAAATTGTTTACAAATTTATCTCAAAATATCTCAAATAACCTTTTTGGGAACCTTTTTAATTACATTATGGATGAAGTTCATCCATGATGATGTTAGTGATGATGTTGGTGATGATGTTGGTGATGATGTTGGACATGATGTTGAGGATGTCATCCATGATATCACATCTTCTTATAACAATGAATTCCACAAGGAGTGGCCTTTAATTTTCTTGGGTGTTGTTGGTGGAGTTTTTTCACCTTTGCCATGGTAATTGATAAGTGTTTAATTAGCTCCCATGTGGGTTCACTCACATCATAATCGTGTTGATGAATGAAATATTGTAACTAACCATTTGATATTTTCAAATTAAAATTTTCTTCCATTTTGTATTTTTGTTCATTCATGAACTTTTTTTAAAATGGTCACTATGCCAAACATGGTTTTCATGACTATGACAACTTGCAATTATTTTCCAAGTATAGTCATGCAATCATATTTAAACTTTAGTTATTATCATTATTTTGACTACAACCATTATTAAGACCACATTACTATAAATATGACTATAGGTAATTATATGATTATAATTTATGATTACTCAATTAATAATCATGTTGAATATAGTTGATGTTGTTTGACCAACTATAAAAAAATTAAATAAATATGAAAATGTAAGTAAGTTTAATACAAATTGGCCTGCATTTAACCTAGTTTGGCTTTGGTTTAACCTACTTTAATTAACCTCTAGATTTTATTTGATTGAATTGAAACCTCTAGGTTTAACATCCTTAATTTATCTTATAAGATTAACTTAAATTTAGTTTATAAGTTTAATTTAAGTAGTCTTGTTTAGTCTATGTATATTTGTTTAACTGAACTTAACATTAAATAACTTAATCTTGCCTTAATTTCTTTTAGGTAATCCAATCCAACGAACTTTAATTGAAATAGACTAAATTAACACAATTTAGTCTAAATATCTTGAATTAACCAAATTTAACCAAGTTTTGACTACTTTTGTTTAAATATCCAAATTTTACCAAATTTTGTCTAAGTAATTTAATTTTGTCAAATTTTGCCTAAATATCTTAATTTTATCAACATTTGCCAAGTTTAACCCAACTTACTTCAAATAACCTAGTTTAGCCAAGTATAATTTAATTTAACCAAGTTTAATTAGGTGTTGCCAAGTTTAGCCTACTATAACCAAATTTAACTTAAATAACTTATTGTAGCCAAGTTTAACATAAATAACTTACTTTTGCCAAGTTTAGCCTAAAATAGTGTAATTTAGCAAATTATAGTTTATTTAAACCAAATTTAACCTCATATATAGCCAAATATAACTTAGTTTAACCAAATTTTACTTAAATACCCTACTTTTGTCAAGTTTAACCTAATATATCCTAATTTAGCCAAATATAATTTAGTATAGCCAAATTTAGTTTAATATATCCAAGTATAACCTAGTTTAGCCCGGTTTAACCAAATTTTACTTAAATAACCTACTTTTGTCAAGTTTAACCTAATATAGCCAAATATAATTTAGTGTAACCAATTTTAACCTAAATACGTTACTTTTGCCAAGTTTAGCCTAATATAATGTACTTTAACCAAATATAGTTTGATATAACCAAATTTAATATGATATAACCAATTATAGCCTAATATAACCTAATTTAGTTAAGTGTAGATAAATTTAATATAATATAGCCAAATATAACTTAGTTTAGCCAAATATAGCCAAGTTTAACCAAATTCAACCTAAATAACCTACTTTTGCCAAATTTATCCTAGTTTAATCAAATATAATTTAATATAACCAAGTTAAACTTAATATAGCCTAGTATAACCTAGTTTAGTGAAATGTAACCAAGTTAAACCTAAATAACCTAATTTTGCCAAATTTAACCTAATATAACCAAGTTTAACCTAAATAACTTACTTTTGCCAAGTTTAACATAGTTTAACTTAGTTTAGCTAAATGTAATTTAGTATAGCCAAGTTTAGCCTAAATAACTTACTTTTGCTAAGTTTAACATAGTTTAACCAAATATAATTTAGTATAGCCAAGTTTAACCTAATGTGATCAAGTATAGCTAAGTATAACTAAGTTTAGCTAAATTTAACCTAAATAAACTACTTTTGTTAAATTTAGCCTAGTATAGTTAAATTTTGTGGAAATGAAGATGTCGTCAATGTAACAAACATGAAATCATCCAAGTACTCATCAAAAACATTTTTCATTAGGTGTTGGGATCTACAAGTGCATTTGTAAGGTCAAAATGCATCATAACATACTCAAAATGGTCATAACATGTTTGGAATGTTGTTTTCCATTCATTGCATTTTTGAATATTCACCAAATTGCCCCATGCACATCAATCTTGTTGTACACCTTGGTGTGATTCAGTTGATTTAATAGTCTCGAGATCAAAGGTAAATGGTATTGATTTTTGTTGTAAAGCTTATTCAAACCACAATAATCAACACACATTCATAAGAACCATCTTATTTTTAACAAACATGATTGGGGCATTAGGGTCAAAACATGTAATTAGGAGTCAAAAAGGGCGTTAGACATAATCAATCAAAATCAAACATTAATTTTTTTAATTACCATTTAAAACCATAGTAATCATGGCAAATTAGTCCTTTTTCCCTCATATGAATGTTAAAAAACTTAGGGTAAAAGTTCATTTGATCCAATTTTAAGTCTTGGTTTTAATTTAGGACGTTTGAAAATGTACACCTATTGTGTTAAATGGAGTTAATTTTGCAAAGGACTATAAAAAGGATTCATATAATCAAAGAATTTTCATTGAAAAAAATATAGATGATAAAAACATATTGGTCACATTCAAAAAACACTCATACTTTTTAAAATGTGGAATTCTAAGACTTAAAAAATTCAAAGAATGTTTCAAAATTCATAACAACACATATTGGGTTTTGTAATGACTATTGTCTTTTTTTATTACAATTGTAACCACAAGTTCATGTCAATGATTTCATAGTTGTAAAAAACATTATGGTGTCACATGGCATTATTGTTTTGTGACTATAGTCGATATCACAACTTGATGATTTTACACAAATATCAATTTTCAAAAAAGTTTTTTTAATGTATTTCTAATCATCCAAAATTAGGTAATAACAAAACTCCATTCATTTTTACAACTTTCGGTGAATAATAACAACTTAAATGGTCATGAGATGTTGACGTGGCATGCCGCATGGCAATGAGGTTGACTAGTAGTTGCAACACCTCATAATTTATGACACTAACTTCATATCATGATTCATGTCATTGATTTGATGAATTAATTTCATTTATTAGTTAGTCAAAAATATTGTTGTCTTTTGCAATTAATAACAATTCAATCTTCCATGTGATGAAAACATGGCATGCCATTTGGCAACAAGGTGTCACAAATTTTCATGGCAATCCATGATTTTTTGTGACACCATAAGTTTTTGCGTGTCTTGAATTTATGGCACCAATATTTGTCATGGCATGCCATATTTTTTTGTGTGCCATGAGGTTTTTGAAATCATGAATTCACATGCATGTGTATGTGTATTAAACAATTTATTATTAATTGTAAGTATGACTACAATATTAATAGTCGTTTTGAAAAAGGTGACACATAACTCCTTAACTTTTTAATTATTTAACACACTAGCTTAGGTTAACATACCTATTAAATTAATCTATGTATGTAGGCTATTTAGTAAGAACCTAATTTGTAATATAAGCTACCTTGTAAATTATTTAATTAATCATAAATAAATTTACTACATTTAATATGTTTAAATATACCTAGAATGTGTTACCCTACTAATATGTTAATTTAGGTAGGCTTACTTAGGTTCCTAGCTTTAGATTTTTTGCCAAGTCCACTTAGGTAGCTTCATTACAAGATATTTTATCAAGTTTGTAACCACCTGAAATTTGTGTAATTAGATGTGACTATGATGCGACTAGATGTGATTATGATGCGACTAGATGTGACTAAATGCAACTATAATGCAACTAGATGTGACATAATTATCCTAGGTTTTTCTAGCTTAAGAATGCCTAGGATAATTTAAGTTAGGTTAATAAGTAGTATAAGTTGACAAACTAATTCATCTTAAGTCAACCTAGGGAGGTCTAGGTCTAGGTTAGGTTGGTAGGTAGTGAGTAGGTTGACTTAAGTCAACCTAGGGTGGCCAAGGTTAATTCAAGGTTAAAACTTTTGAATTTTATAACTTTGTGTTAAATATAATTAATATAAAAAAATGTGGTAATGCAATCGATGAAGACTTGAACCTCAAAGTGAAGGTGAGGGGTTCAAGTCCTCACTTTTGCAACCTATGATATCTAGGCCACTTGGCTTAGGTTAGGTAGCCTAGTCTAGACTTCTTTAGCTAGGAGTCCGACATTTGTTTTTAAATCTAAACCACCTAGCCTAGGTTAAGTAACCTAAGTTGCTTAACATAAGTGGCTAACTTAGTTAGGTTAAGCTAAGTTGACTTTGGGTTAGGCGAAGTAGGCTAGGTTGTTTAGCCTAATTAGGTTAGGTTAAGTTGACTTTTGGCTATGCTAACTACATGGGCTAAATTAGGTTGGTTTTTGGTCATGTGCAATGATTCATAATGTGTTTATATATTTTTTACAGATGTCATGCATCCATGAAGGCATCTTTTGTAACACTTAGTCAAATAAAATATTTAAATTGAGATGGCATGCATTTTACACATCATACTAAGGTCATTGAGGACATGGAATTTCAATATTAAACTAAAATAAAAAAATCATGGTCAATAAGATGTTTAAGCTTTGTGACTAAATGTCTTTTGCAACTAAATGGGTGAAATGACATGGGTTTAATAACTCATGAATGACTAGTTGCATATGTCCTTCTTGATTAAGACATAGTTGCAAAGCCCAATCACAAAACCCAAGATGTGTTGTTGTGATTGCTTTAAAATTCCAAAGCTTCAAAAGTCCTTTACAACATATAAATGGGTTATAATGTACATGATGTATGAAGAAAAGTTATAGTTTAGTATAATAAAACTAAAGAATGTGAAATTTTAATTTTTTGTGATGATTTAAAATTTTGATCATTTTTCAAGATGAAACATTGAATTTGCAAGGAATTTACACACATTTCAAAATTCATATTTATTCAATAATGACTTTTTTAAAAAAGTGATGCATTGGGGAACATTTAAATAATTTTAAAAACAAGTTAAAAAAAATTCATTCAAAATTTCATTTGCATTAAAAGTTTTTTTGGGAAAAAAACATGCAGTCTTTTAGTCTTTTTTCCAAAGTAATCCCTTTGGCTCCTAGTTACAAGTTTTGACCTATTAGTTGGAGATTTGGAATGTTAGATAAAGATTTTCAAGATGTTCATTGATGTATTATTGAAACACCACAAGTTCATCTTGTGACAAGTTGTAGATGGGTCCAAATGGAGGTTGCACACCTTTTTTGAAATCAATCGTGCAATCATATGATCATTGCTTTGGCAAGGTGTCAACATATTTTTTTCCCAAACACATATTTGTACTTTTTGTATTGAGAAGGGATTTCAAGTTGATGTGGCCCAACATTTGGTCTATGAAGAACATAGATCAAGAACACATTCTTAATAACATGCATGAACGCCTTGTTCCTTCAAACAACTTGAGACATTTGGATCTTCATGTATTACCAAAATCCTCCTTATGCTTGAAGTTTTGCATGCACCCATCCTCATGTTTGTTTTCGGTTGCACAATGTACATGATCATGATTTTTGCTAGACATTGTGGTGAAGGTTTCACATTTTGGGGCCTCATGTTTTTGTGTTTCAAAGTGAAGATTTATTGTATGTTAATCCACTCATAGAGCAAGCCACAATTATCCATTTATGACAAGGTTTTTTTGAAGATGAAATGACATTGAAAACCACTTTGTTAATGGGTGATCCAATAGTAACTTGTAATGCCTTGGTTTCATGAGTGACAAGTCTTAAGGAGAAACTTCATCCATTAATAATGTCAATTGGTATTGGTGTGTGCTTTTTCACCAAAGCCAACTTATGTTGTCATGCTAATTCTTTGTTGAAGCAACATGCAAATGCACTCGAATAAAAAAGTTTTGGGTCTTGATTACCATGAATTTGTTGCATTTGACGATGATTGGTATTAAAAAAATAGTGTTGGATATGAAAATAAGTGGGGAACATTTTCATCACAAGATGTGTCAAAGTTTAGTTTCATGGTCCTTATTGAAATTGGATGTCTTTGTTTTTCGACTTCTCAAACTATGATTTGGTAATAGAATTGGCATGTGCTACATGTTGGCCACATTTTTCTAGACATTCACAAGCAACATGACCTCATTCTCCACAATCAAACATAGATTGTTTGAATGCCATTATTGCTTCTCATGTTTTGTGTGGGGCTTCGATCACGTTTCATCAATTTGCATAGGATCATCTTTTGGTGAAGGTGTTAGTGGTTGAGTTGACATGGGGGATGCGAAAATTCTTATGTACGGGGGGAAACTCCAAATTCTTTTCCAAGCTATGTTCAAAAAATTGGTTATCACATTGGACCATTTGTGCAATAATTTGATTCAAGGCAATAGGATTTAATGCAAGTCCATCATGTCATTACATAACCTAAATAATTGGTTCATGAATATTGCTTCATCCCATGAGATGTCAGAAGCTAACTATTTGAATTTGGATGTGTACACCACATTTAGGTATGATCCTTAGCAAAGGGACCTCAATTTACTTGATGTGTGTTTTTTTGTTTGTATTTCCAAAGATGACATTAAATTCATCAACAAAGGTTTCAAAGTCATTCAAAAAACAAAGATCAATGTTTTAACAAAGGTGCAAATCAAATAAGGGTCATGCCTGATAACAAAATGTGAAGGAATCCAACTTGGGTTGGGCCATTTGGATAACAATGAGGATGAAAATGAATGATTAGGTGCACTTGGTTGACAAAATCTTAAAACTTTGAACATGTCCCATTGAACTTGTCAAGTAGGTTGGTTTGTGGTTCCTTTGCTTAGGGTTACATTGTAAAAACACACCCCAAGGATGTTAAAACCCAATTATTTTGAAGACAAGCAATGGACTCATGAAGTGTTTGATTTTTTTGTTGCATAATTTTAAGGGCAACATGAATGTTTTCCATTGACACAATTACCTCTTTTGTTAACACATACATAGTTTTCAAACAAGCAAGATAATATGAACAACAACATCAATATAAATAGGCTTAACGAAAGTTTGTTCAAATTATCCTCAACATGAAAATAATCAAGACACAAGGATTTTCAAAGGACATGAACAAAACATGACGAAAAGGTAAACCTAGTTTTAAGTTCAAAAATGAAACACAAAAATCATGGACAAGAACATGAAGAGTGTAAGATGTAAGTTCAAACAAAACTTTGTTATGAAAACGTGAGGTAAAAAACACAACTATGATACAAGATTGTACCCAAAATTGATGTTGAACAAACTAAAGGTCACATAAATATAATTACCATATTTGTTCAATGTTGGAAATCTAGTTCAAGAAAAAACATTTCAAAACATTTCAAGCTAACTCAAGATTTTAGGTGGTCTTACAAAAGTAATTGCAATATAATTGTTTTTGTTATCATCTTGCAAATCAAATTTTTTTTTTTTGCAAAAGGTTTTTATTTGGTAAATTGTTTTATTGAGTTTTTGATGTTTGTGACTAAATTTGTTGAGTTGAATACTATAGGGCTTTGGTTATGAAGTTTTTGAATAATAATTTGAACCCAAAAAAAATAAAATAATATAAATTGTGAAGATTTCTCACTACCTATTGAAATATTTTGATAGAAGCCAATTGAACTTATTGAATTTGGTAGCAACAAATTCCTATTTGGAAGTTTTGGATTTTGAATCTTTGATCTACTTTGTTTTGCCTTGCAATATTTTGTCTAGAGTTTCAATTTCAAAATCATTCAGTAGTGCATTTTTGCACATGACATCACAAATTTCCATGCCCAACTCAAATGTTTTTTTGAGTGGCTATACCATTAATATTAGTTTGTTCAAGTAATACACATAATTCAAGATAAGGATTATGCAATATCAATTATCTACTACTTATCAAATATAGTAACTAGTCTAAAATGTAGGGTCAATATTATATTAAAAAAATAAAGTTGTACTTATCTACCCAAAAAAAACCTAAACCCTATCCAAAATGGGACAACACCTTCACTTCAAGTTCTAATTCAAATTTGAAAAAGGCCAATTGCTTGTTTAAGTTCCAATGGGATTCCAACAAAACTTTGTTTCTTCAGATTGAAGACCTTAAAACTTGGACCTAGACTTGCTTAAATCCTAGAACTTGCCAACAATAATTTTCACCATGGTACCAATGTAGGTGTTTGTTCACCAAAGGTTTACATTTTCAAACTTTGCTACCACCTTGTCCTAGGCCCTTTATTTTGGGAAAGCCCTCACCTTGGAGGTTTACCCTACAATTACCTATATGTTGAGTCTCCCTAGGAAGGGAATAAGTGAGAGCCTCCCCTCACAATTTAACTTTTTTGTACTCAACATTAATATATATACCCATACTCCCAACCCTTACCATTGAATAATGTAGAAAATGGCCACAAATAGTGTGAAGAATAGAAAATTCTAGGAGTCAATGAGATTGTTGAGCTTGCATTTTGTCTTTTGGGGGAAAGGAGGGTTGAGGTGTGAGGACTTTTTTGGTTCTTTCCCTTGGGAGAAGGTGAAGCAAGCAGTCACATCACTAAAGTGAAGGCAACCACTTCCGTGCTACCTTGGTGAGGTGAATGCTATCTTAGTGAGCTGAGTTGTAGTTGATTGATGAAGGCAATCACCTTCATGCTTCCTCAATGAAGTTAAATGGTAGTTGAACAACCCTTTTTCCCTTACTCTTTGAATCCTTGTCTTCCCCAAGCACCCACATTTTCCCCCATATTGTTTGGGCACACTTTAACTTGCACGTATATAAATTGTGAAGGCCAAATGGAGAGTTGGGGGGTTCATGGCAGCCAAAGAGAAGCCAATGAATGAGCTTCTAATTTGGGGAGCAAGGGGCCAAAGGGGTGCTTCTTTTGGAGACTGCCCACAGCTTCAAAAAAATATGGTGAGGGACCAATCAATGTGCTCCTTCACCCTCTCTCTCTCACTTTCACACATACACACAAGGGAAAAAAAAAAAACGAAACTGTGGGTGCACCCATGGACTAGTTAATCCGATACACATTATTCTGACTTCAAATATTACAACACATATGACAACCCTAAAAAGACTATGGTATTTGGAATCTTATGGTGGTGAGGACCCTCAACACCCCCATTTTATCTGCCATGGTGAACCAGCACCCCATCAGTGCACCATCCACTGGATACCCTATATTACTCAGTTGTGGATGAACCTCAACTGAGTTAATATTTGATTTCACCTTGGTAACCAATTTTGTACGAAATAAGTCTCATATATCAGTAGGTAGGTAGGAAAGTAGGTAACTAACTAGGTTGGTAGATGGTTTATACTTAGGTAAGGGCTGATTTTACTACCTACCTACTAACAAACCACTTGCGGGTTGTTAGTAGGTAGGTAGTAAAAAAAAAAAGCAACTGAGCTAATCACCATGGTTAGCTAGGCAACTGGAACCCAACAGAAAACAGTTTCCTGACCACTTAACCATCCATCCTTCATACTGTTACCGCCCTATCTGCCTTCCTTCACAAAAGGCAAGAAAAGAATTAGGTGTCCGGTACTATGTAGGGGAGGTATTATTCATGAATATAAGGTGTCCGGTGTCCTCCTCTTAACAGCAGGGGGAAAAAAAGAAAAAAACCCGAAAAAAAAAAGGGTTCAAAAGTGCTTTACACAGTGGGGGAATGGGGGTCCCAAAGAAAGGAATTTCAGAAAAAGGGCAAAATAGTGGGTCCAGAGTGGGAAACCCTTGGGGGAGGAGGGGGGGGGGTTTTTGCCCTGAGGAATCCAAATTTTCGGGGGCTCCATGTGGCAGACCCATATTGGGCGGAATACCCCCCCACCCCTACGGCGTATGTAGGGGAAGTTCCGCTGATTAGGTACCTACTATAGGTAAGGAATCAGCGGGCAGCCCAGTTTTGAACTAAATAAATATCCCACCTGCTGTTTGTGCCAGCTGCAGCGAGTCAGTGAGGGAGTCAGTGTGGTCCCAGGAATCTTTGTTTTCTTGTCCTGCAATTCGTACCCAGTTTAGAATGATTGCCACCACTTTCATATCGTTTTTCCAAGTACAAAATTTACTTTTTAATAGACGAAGGTAGGAAGAGAAGAAGAAGAAATGTTTGTTTCCTTTATTTATATCTGATTTTGGTACCTATTTTTGTCCTTCCCCTCTCCCCACCCCTTTTCAATTCCCCCAAAATAACCTTCACTATTTTTTTCATTTTGAACATTCTGAAATACATTGGGTTCACTGGATGTAATCAATGTTACACTTTCTAGGAATTAAAAAAATGTAGCCCAAGTGATGATCATACATAGGAAGATGCAGAAAAAATTGGTAATCAGACATTTTTTTCCTCAAAAAAAATATTTTCAAAAGTTCTGGCTTTTAGTTCCTGTTCTAGAATCAAGGCTAAGTTTGGTTCGGGTTCCAGCTCGGATCTTGTTTTAAACCCGGTTTCAGATATCAGACCCAGTTTTGGTTCGATTTTTACTATCCAAAATCAGCCAAACAGTTCTAACTGACCAAACTTGGTAATTGCCCAACATTGGTAAAAACCACCATTATTTTTATTTTAAAAAAATTCCTGTGATACCCAACGAGTACCTGCAAAATACCCAGTGGGAACCATGAGAAAAAAAATAGAAAATGATGGCAAGCTTTTTGAAATAGTGTATTGCCCTCTTAACAGTTTTTTTCTTTTCATATCAAAATTTAAAGAATAGAAAAATTAATCGAATTTGGACTAGAAAAACAAAAAATTCCCAATTTCTTTGTCGAAAAAGAGTGGAATTTCGCCAGAAAAGAAAACTCTGCCGCTTATGTACTTGGATTTAACCCTAAAATATGGTATATTATTATGGGTTGGATAACTGGACCCTACCCTAAACCTGCATAGATAGCTGTGCCTTCCCCTGTACATAAATCATTGAAGTTTCCATTTGGCATGTGGAGGGTTGTGGTGATGCTGAAACATGATGTGGGGGATCATGGACTAAGTTGCCAGGTATGGATGTCATCTTTATGTAAACCTAGCCCCTTCCCACAACATTGAGAAGTTGGTTCTTGGGAGACGAAATAAACTAAAATTTGGGTTATTATGTGGGGGACTTTAAGAGACACAACCATAGTAGAGTCCATATGTGCTACATTTGTATCCATTTGGATGGGATGCATCTTCTTGTAAGGTTTGCTTCTAGCAAGTTAATTTTCTTAGTGTAATTGACAATCAGCTATCGACTTGAAGATCTCTGGAATGTTGAATTTGGTATTGAAGAATAGTGGTGGCAAGTACCTCTTTCTTTGCCATTTTACAGACGGAATGGCATTTTTCCAAAATGACTTGCCAGTATATTCCATCCTAGAATGGGGACTCCACCTGGGCATCTGCTGGAAGTTCCTTTAGACAATGCAGATCCCCTTTTTTACCAACAGAGACAAGCCAGAGCGACAAAGGGGGAAAGTTTGTATATGGCCGGGTTGAAATGTGGTTGGAATGCTCTTCATTGTGTTTCAAAGCTGCCTTGCAATGTTGTTGAAATCCTCTCATTGTGTCTTCATGTGTTTCCAACAGCCTTGACAAGAGCTTCTGGAGATTCTGAACACCCACAATTCCGGTGCAACAATTATAATTGAGTAATACTCAATCAGTACAAAGGTGTCATGGGCAAAAACTATTGGCAAGTTTTGGGAGAACTCTAATGCCTGATTGCCTGACATAACAGACACAAAATCGGCATGTTCGTAAAATTATTTTTGGAAAATATCAGTGTTGTGACAAGCCTTCCAAATGGATGAAATTGATATATTATATATAAATAATATGTAAAATTATACACAAATAAATAAATAAATAAATATATCCTGCAATGATGTGATGAAACTATCCCTCAAAAGTCCAAAATTTTCTAAAGCTATGTAGCTAGAATCTAAAAGATCTATCATGAAAACATTTTCCAACAATATTTTTGTGTAGGGTGAGGGCAGGTCCAGCCAGGATCAGGGTTTTTTTTATAAGGAATTTCTGTTTGTAGCTAAAGTGGCAATCATTCATTGGAAGATGTAGAAAAAAGTGTCGACCATCCCAAGGAAGATTTAGCCAAATCTGGCTATAAGCTAGAAATAAAGTATGAAATTTTAATCATCCTTCTATATATTTGGCTACACAATGAAAACCCTTTGCTCCTCACTTCGAGAATGCCAAGCTCTTTGTGCATTACTAAAGCACGGGCAGAAATTTCATGAGGGCATGTTGTAAGCAGACTCTGTCCTTCTTTAAAAGGTGGTGCATTAAAAAATAAAATAAAAAATGAAATGCCCATTCAAGTGGTTATTTTGAAAAATGCCTCTAGACTTCTTTCCGTTATTTTGTAACACACTTTGGAAAAATTTCCAAGTGCTTTAAGTGTAGGGTAATGCCCTCAGAACTCAGCAATTCTAAAATGAGTGGCCGCCCCACCTTTAAGAATATTACTCTGCCAGAAGAGGAGAGATCTTACCCTACTCCTTAAAAATGGCAGGGAAATTATGATTACTTATGGTGCATTCACACTTGACGTTAAATCAATGTTAAATGTAAATCTAGGTGGCATCCTAGGTGGCACCCAATGTTAAATGGCCGATAGCTTAATGTTAAGTGAATGCTAATTTAACATAAAATCTTCATGATAAGTAAGTTTAAGTCTTAAATGACTAGTATGGTGATAAAGGACTCAACACTAGAGTCCCTAACATCAAGTGTGAATACACCTCTATAGGGTGTAAAATTCCATCCCACTCTTAAGAGAAGGTGTCTGAACTTTCCCCCTCCTATGCCTAGTGATCTACATTAACGTCTGGGGTGGCAGATTATGTCATTTTGTTCTTGGGTGCTTTGCCTAACTTGCCCTAAGGGGCTCGCCTGGCATGGCACCCTACCCAACATAATGGGTAGCACTTAACCATTCCATGGTTCACATCTACCCTTTAAAGTCCTGTACACAAGGGGAGGTAGCCCTCTAGTGTTCATTTGTTCATAGTATAATAGGCCTTCAAAATCCTTTCTGTTATGGAAGGCAGCCCTCCAGGGTGCATTTGGTGTAGGGTAAAGGCCAAGGCCATGGACTTTATTGAAATAAAAGCCCATGCAATGCGAAGATGAGCTCAAGCCTGTGTTTGAGGCCTTATAAAGCATAAAATACCTTTCTTTTTATTTTCTCTTCATGATACCCAACATTGGGTATCATATTAAAAAGTTGGGGTATTTCAAGAAATGGAATGCCTTCATCACTCAAACAAAGCAAGCACTATTTTGTTTTTTTTGAAACAGCCCCCCAAAACAAAGAAGGAAAAAAATAATACTCGGTAACATGCCCTTGTAATTACAATTAAAAGAATTAGAGCAAGTCTTTATGTGTAAGGGAAAGGCTCCAGGGTGGGGACATTCCCAAAATAAGGGGGCCTAAACAAGAGGAGGAGATAAGGTGCGCCACCTTAGTGAGGCCAGGCCATCCTATTTTGTTGCACAGTAGTTAGTTAATAATCAGGTGTTAATTGGCCAAAAATAAAGAAAATTGATCCAAATTTGGCCATTGATCAAATTTGGCCCATGTCAGTTGCCATAATAAGACAGGCCCCCAAATTCCCATTCTCCTTCTTTGCTGGCACAGCTAACACAACTGCCATGCTTCTCTGTATGCCCCCACCCGCCCTCGTGCTTGCTTTCCCCAAATTTCACTACCAACAACCACCCTATTTCTGGGGAATCCATTGAATTTCTCGCCCAATTCTGGAGATTTCCCTAGAATTCCTTGAATTTCGCCAATTCTGGAGATTTTGCTTCCTTCCATTTTCGTAGATTATCGCCCCCTTTTTCTTCTTCTTCTTCTTCTTCGCAACGCTAATATTTCCTGCTTCACTCTGTTCTGTTCTGTTCTGTTCTCTGTCTGTGTCTCTGTGCGTCTTTCTCTTCTGTCTGTGTGTGTGTGTCTCTCTCTTCTCTTCTGACTCCGCCTGTTGTACATAGTTGTAGTAGTACCAGTTGTCGAAGAGGTGGTTGCTGCTGGTAGCTGTTTGTTATTACAATATTTGTCTTGTTCTGTTTTCACTCTCTGTTTTCTGTTTTTTCTGTTTTTTTCTTTTTCCTGGTTTTTGTGTTAGTTTTTCTTTTTGCTTGGTATTTTTTTTGCTCCCTACTCTGACAAGTTTTGGTTTTCTGTATTACTATTCCGTTTTGTGGACTCATCATCAGCATCGTTACTGTTGTTGTTTATGTTGTTGTTGTGGGGGTTGTAGTACTTACTGGTCTTGTTTGTTTGCAAGGAGTTGCAGAGAGTTTATAGCTTTGCTACGTATCTGGCGTCTTTCCAGTACACAGGGGTTTCGTTTTTGTTTGAAATTTTTTCTTCGTTGTCTGTGTCTCTCTGTTGTGTCTAATTTAGTTGTGTACGTGTGAGGCTTTGTGATCAGTGAAAACTGGTTTTTCTTCCATTCCGAGCTTGGGAGGTGCGGGCTGGTGGTGAATCTTTGTTGGCTGTTACAGCTTTGGTGTTGGATCTGTAGTGCGGAATTGCAGTCCCGAGACTTCTTTTTTCCTCCCTATTGCGGAATCGTGTACTTATTATCACTGCCGTTGAGCGGGGCTAGGGACCGCGGGCGGCGTGCGTTGTGAGAATCCCTGGGGAGCGCTGTGTGCGACTCGAAGACAATCTCCTCTCTAGGAGACGACAGAGCGTGCTCCCGCCGAAGACAAGGTAGCTGAAGTCCCTGCTGCCGCTGCGGAGTCCACGGTCGTAGAAGATACTGCAGGTAAGTCTGTAGCTTTGCTTCCTTGTTGTGTGCAATACCTTTCTTCGTAAAATACCTTCCTTCTCAACGTATGTTGTTGAAAGCAAACGGAGTCTTAAGTAAATCTTGTCTCTGAAGTTCGTATTGTTGTATGAGCGGGAACCTCTAGGATGTTGAGAACTCTCTTTTTTTCCGCGTTTTGAGCGCAATTTTGACATGGTAGTAGTAACATCCCTCTTGCGTTCCTTTTCTTTGCATGCAATTAGACTTCCAGTAGAGATCTGAAATTCCGTGGGAAATCTAAAGATTCATATAGGTACTATCTGTAAACCTTAGCACACGGATCTCAGCGTTTTCAGCATTGCCAGAAATAGCCAGAGAGATCCGTGTCCTAGTGGTGATGCCTTCCTTCACCCTTTTTTTGCAGGGGAGATGACGACCCCTGAGGACAAGGAAACTATATCAGTTGAGCCTACAGCGGCATCAGCTGAGGAAACTACCCCTTCCCCCACAGAGGAGACAAAGGAGGAAACTACATCACCTCCCACTGAAGAGACCAAGGAGGAAACTACACCACCTCACACTGAGGAGACCAAGGATGTTGTCTCCGAGAGTAAGGAAGAAACACCTGCAGGTCAGTAGTATCAGAGATGTTGAAGAGGATCAAAATACTTTAGACTCTTGATATGTGTTCCTGTTTCTGCCATCCATGTTATTTTTTTTCTCTTTATTGACAATTCCACCAGTGGGTCTTTCATGAGTTATCAATCTCAGCAGCATGATGCCTTCTTTGTTCAGACATTAGATTGAACCTCAGTCAATTGTAGTATTATTGGCATTCCTTTTCCTTTGTCCTGCTCTTGTTGCCCTTACTATCAGTCTTTGAGAGATTTCTTACAACAGAGAGGTTGTCTGCACTTCATGAAGGGAGATCTAGCATCTTGTGTATTTCTTTTTCTATTGTTGGAGTCTTCCTGTCATGATAAATTTCCTTAGCTGGCCTTATGCCATTGTAGCTAAAAGTTGACACTAGGGAGGATTGCTTAGGTGCTGACCATACAACTTTGTGTTACTGTTCATATGGAGACTATGCCAGGAGACCATGCTGCTATTTGTTTTACCAAGTAGATACATTCATTTGCAGTTCTCTCTGGGAGTTTGTCTACTGTTGCTGCTGTGGTTGTTGTTCCAGTACTGATTCTACCAACTGATTTGCTGAATTCAACAGCAGCTCCAGCTACTGACGCTGCACCAGAGCCTGAGACCAAGCCTGCAGAGACTTCTGGTCCTTCCAGTCCTACACTTTTCCAGAAGCTGAAGGTGAAACTTTTGCATTCTGAAAACAAAGCAAAGGGAAAGGAAGCTCCAGTTAAGGAGGAACCCCAGTCGACCGGTGTGGATCTGGTGGCTGTCCCAGAGGCAAAACCAGAGCAGAAAGAAACCAAATTCAGTATATTCTCCAAGTTCAGGAAGGCAGCCTTGAAGAGTCCTGAACCAAAATCTAGTGCACCTGCAGCAGCACCAGTTGAGGAAGCTCCAAAAGCACCAGAAAGTGTGGAAACTTCCGCTGCCCCAGCTGAGGTATACCGAAATTTGTAATTGTCTCAAGTACATAACCTTCAATTTCCATTGTCACGAAGTTTATGTTGGCAGCCTGGTATGTGTGTCACAATTGCACTTCTAGGTTTCCATACTCCCTTGCTTTTGTCATTCTTTTGTCTGTGAGGTTCTTCAAGTTGCTCCAATGTGTTGTCTTGCAATTCCTTTGAAAAGTTGGGTTCTTTGCTGGAATTTGGCATCTCATGAAGGCCACCTGATGCTTGAGTTCATATAATTCATTTGGTTTATGTGCATACTGTGATAGTGGTCCCTGCTGATACATTCTGCTTGACCTCATGTCCTTAGGAACCCAGCACAGAACTGGTCAGCACTGAAGAAGTTACTGTTGAACCACCCACCACAGAGCCAATAAGCACTGAAGAGGCTCCTATTGAACCACCCACCACAGAAACAGTCAGTACTGAAGAAGCTCCTCCTAAGCCACCCGTCACAGAACCAGTCAGCTCTGAAACAGCCCCTGTGGAGGTGTCACCTGCTGAGAAAACTGAAGAGCCTGTAAAGGTACCAGCAACTCCTCCAGCTCCCACCAAGTCAGCACTGAAATCACCTTTAGCAATTTTCCAGAAACTTGTGAAGAGGATAATTAACAAGAAGCCTAAAGCATCAGCACCTGCCTCAGCACCTGCAGGAGAAGCCACCCCAGCACCTGCTCAAGAAGCTGTCTCTGCACCTATTGAAGAACCCACCTCTGTGCCTTCTGAAGAAGCTGGTGCTGGAGGATCTGTGGCTGCACCTGCTGAAGAAGCTGCCTCTGCACCTGCAGAAGAAGCTGCCACTGCACCAGCTGAAGAACCTTCCTCAGCACCTGTCTCAGAACCTGCTGTAGAGCCTCCCACTGCCAGCACCTGAAAGAGGTTAATGGTATCCAAACAATATTTATGTAGATAGTGTACCATAGGTTTTTTACCTATGTGTCCAGCACCCCTGGGTAGTCACTTATTTTGGGTGGATGTTTCTCACGTAGGTCATAAAATTGAGGGGAAACCCTGCATTTTTTAGCAAAGCTTAGCTGCATTTGCCCAGATTAGGCCTCATAACTAATTAGCTCCATGTTACGATGTTAAGTTCTTCATTTAATAATTGGATATGTGTCTGCTGTTCCATGACTGTCAGTCCAATCTTGTAGCAATGAATTCTATTATTACATGGACTCTCCAATCCATCAGTTCTCAGTGTTTTGAAAGGATTGGCCCCCTGCCTCTCTCTGTGATCTACAACAGAAGAGAGTAGGATGTTTTGCTTCTCCGTTTTCATGTTTTGCATTAATCTCTCAAAGTGGGGTGTTCTATGATACAATGTTATGTGGTGCATACCTTGGAAGATGTGCAAGGGCAATCTGGTCCTGAAACTGACTGGTCCATTCCATTGGATTTGGAGGACTAGTTTATTCTCTCAGGCCTTTTCAGTGGTTGGTTGTCAAGTCAAGGTACAGGAGCCAGGTGACCCTGACTGAAAACAATGGAAAATGTCAGCAACTACAATCCACTTGCCATTAGGTGCAACCAGCTGATCGACCATAGTCTACAGTTGATTTGTTTGAGCAGCAACCAAATTGTTGTTGTATTCTTCCTGAATCTAATGCAACTGAATTGTGAACAATCCTGTAGACTTGTTGGATCCCACTTCTACATCTGGAAAAAGTCAAAATTGTTCCAAAACCAGCAGCAGCAGCAGCAGCAGCTGCAGAGATTCCTTTATTTGCCAACAGGTTCTTTGTGCTCACGCTGGCACTCATTTATCTCTGCACACCTTGACTTGAGTCATCTTTAGACTTGTCATCATTATTAAGTTTTCAATGCTCAAGAACATTCCCTGAATGTAGGTATAGCTTATGTGCCCACAAAGGTTGAAGAAAAAAGTCTAGAGGTCTTCATTGACTTTCCTGAGGCTTACATCTTGGACTTAACATCAGGGTTGGTTACATGTTTTTGTCTCTTCTCCAATTTCAAATTGCAGTCTCTGAAAATTCAGTAAGGATGATGATGTCAGTGCTTTTGAGCTCCAGAGGCAGATTACTTATTTGTTTCTTCTATGTGGACTGCTCCATTTCAAATTGCAGTCTCTGAAAATTCAATAAGGGTGATGATGTAAGTGGTTTTGAGCTCCAAAGGCAGATTACTTATTTGTTTCTTCTATGCGGACTGCTCTGCACATACACGTTTCCATCCTTCTTTCAGTGTACTTTTGCTTCTTTTGTCACTCAATCCAAGCTTTGCAATTTCAAGAATTGGAATGAGTGGTACTAGGAGCTTTTCATGTCCAGAATACAGCAAAACAGGTTCTGCTGCAGTTCATGCAAAGAGAGTTGGGTTTTTTGACTCTGTACTCATAATAGGAACAATTTGTATAAAACTACCAATGCTTCCAGTGTTCTAAGTACTAACCATCTGTACTGTACCAGAAACAATTTGTATACACTACCAATACTTGCACTGTCTTAACCTCAAGAACTAGGTATGTACAATGGAACAAACCTAGTAGGGCCCCTTTCACCCAGGAAAGTAGTGAGCCTGGTAGGAGAGGGACCTTTCCAGTAGGGTGAGCCGGCTTTCTAGTAGGTGGTAAGGAGTTTTTCAAGGACTCTTCCAAAGTGCAATTGGGTTTTCCCACCGCCAACTCACAGTTAAAGCATGCTCTCTACCCACAGGCATTCATTCACATGAGAATCGAGACTACCAACGCAAGGAGCAGCAGATGGCTGCCTGTCCCGCATAGGGAAAAGGCTGAAAAAGTGCCTGAACAGGACACCCAAATTGGTTGTGGAAGAGAAATCGAAACTCCTGGCTGTTTTGTCAATGATAATGCCTTTCAAAGTCTGGGACTGATGATGCCTTTTGCACCCAATTTCTCACTGTGGATTTAGAAACACTATCTTGAAGGACTAAGAGCAATGGAATAAATAGATTCAACTGGAGTTTTGTTCAGACTCTCAGGAGATTCTTGGAGTTCTATACTTAAGTCTTTGGAGAAGGTATTAGTTAGCTTTAGCTTGGCCACAACCTAAAGCACACAGCCCCAGCTAATAATGTAGCAGACAAAGTGTACTCTACCTAACTATTTAATTACTTGTAGCCACTGAGCTACCTTAGCTTGCATAGTTGTTAGGAGGTCAGTAGAGATCAGCTGCGCTATGAGCAGACTGACACCTGCTGTAAGCATGTATGATGTCACGCACCTCTATGCCCGCTGAAGTCTAGGGTTTAGAGTATAGGTTAGTATGGGGCTGCCCAAAAAAAACTTTTAACTCACAAGCATTTTATGGTCTGCCCTTTAAATTGGGCAGACCAAATTTTTTTATTTGAACACCTGCCCGTATAAGTGTACATGTTTGGTGTTTTGTGGCAAGTATCAAACAATGTGCTCTTGCCAGTACCTTGATATTAGTGGGCATGTGAAATTGATAATGAATTGTTTTCAAAACTAGGAGACCAAGCTTTAAAAAAGTTCTGTAAATATAATCAGTATAATATCCATACACCAAAACCCTTAAAAACCTCAAATCCAAGCCTTAAAACTATATATCAATTTCAATGACCCCATTATCATCCAAGAGACTCACATTTCACTACCAAGAGACCTTCTTTTAGGTTTAGGGTGCGAGGTGGCCAAAAATGTGATCATATCTTGCCTAATCTTATCACCATTATTCAGTAAAGATATGATGTCTCGAAACTACATCCTTTACCCTAGGGTCAGTTTTCTCATTAAATAATCTTTAAAATAGTGAAATGAAATTTCAGGAAAATATGAAGTTGAGGTGTTAAAAACCATCATAACTATCATTGGCTATAATCTGAATAATTTCACTCCTCATATGACAATATCATAGTTCATGAGAAATTGTTAATTTCAAATTTGTAAAAACGAATTAAATTTTGAAAAAAAACTAATTATTTGTTTTGTCCATGTGGAAACTGACTCTAGGCTACGGTACTGTGAATTTTTTTGAGTTTTGTGTTTGAATATGGCATGTGACCATGTCTTACCTAAGTTGTAGTAGGTCTTATGCATGAAAACATAGTGTTCTTGTGAAAACGCAATGCATTAAAAAATTAAATTTGTAAATGATAAACATAGTATTGCTTGAATTTATATTTTAATGGATTGGCAAAGGCTATGTGATTTGTATGTATCAATCAACGAGAGAATACATGTGAGACTTGCAAAATGCATCTTGCTATGTGTGTAAAATCTGTTCACAAGCACAACAAGGTCTTCACATCTTCATTCACCTACCTGGAGCATTGCTCCACAAGAAATTGTAATGTTCAAGTAGAACTCCAATTTCTAATTGTGAAGGTGTGATTTGTTGATTATTAATGTTCTTCCTATTAGTACAATTTTTGTGCATAGATTTTTGTGATGGACAAATTATATGCACAATTATCCCTTTTGGAGTTTTTAACAATCTCCATTTCAACTTTTGGGTATTATTGTTGCAAAGGAATACTTTTATTTTGTTATTCCAAAAAAAGAAATATTTTTTTGGTAATTATTGACTAGTTTTGTTTCTCATGAGAAAGTAACTTGGTGTTCTAATAAAACATATAGCATGTTGGGGCAATCACATTTGTACTACTCTCAAAATTAGTATAGTTTTTTATATTTGTTTTTTGTAGCACAAATGTTGGCAATGGGTTACACCCCCACAACAACTAAGTAAAGACATACAATGGTTCTTTGTCACTTACATTAATGTTGAAAAATATATGATTTGTTATAAGATTTATTCACTAGTTGTAGCCATATTTGATTTCATGCACACAACATCAATGTATGTGGTGTATACATTAATAACAGATTCACTATTTTACGTTGCGAAAAATCAAACCCCAGAGCCCAGAGCCCAGAGCCCAGTTGCTCATGTAAGCTATGAGCAGGGTTTTGACACACCTGCTTTATGCATTAGCAACTTCCCCTAATGGACAACCCACCTGGTGGGAATAAAGTCCTCTTCTTGCTGGCTTGCAGATTTGTATCTTTCAGGAGCAAATTCAAATGAGTATGAGTTGATGCGGGTGTCTTTGTGAATGAACATAAGGTAATTTGAAGAATGTGTGTAGTCAGTGAATGAACAAGTCATCAGATTTTCCCATGCCAAGCTCCTTAGAGAAACAATAGCCCATTCTTGTTGGTTGGGAATGTTGTCAAAAGTACCTGAATTAACATGGTACATGACATAAAGCTCCTTATAGACAAACAACAGCCCATGCTCATCAGTCAGGAATATTGTCAAAAATACCTGAATTAACATGGTACATGATGTTAAAGCACAAGGGGCAAACATATAAGTCAGAGGTGATAGAGAAACACCACTCTGAAGTCTAATCATTCTCTCTCTCTCTCTCTCTCTCTCTCTCTAGATCCCAAGTTTGAACTCACACTTTGTCACCAGCAAACTTGCAGTCGTGCAGAGTTTTCATACATCCTGCCACTTTGGTTTGGTGTGAATTAGCATCCATACAAATCAGTGTGCTCATAATGGACAATACTGCATGTTTTTCCACAACTAGTCAGAAAAGCAGCAAGATCTTGAACTTTCATGCTGATGTACAAGTTCTCAGGATTAGGCAGGAAAAACAGGAATTTTTGATAACAGATTTAGTCAAAATTTGAAAACCTAGAAACTCCATGCTTGTCACAAAAAGCTCAGTTGCGCTCCTTGAACCCTGATTGTACCTCAAGTTGACCTCCTCCTTGAATCATGATGTACATCTGTAATTGAAGAAGAGGTAGGTGACATAGAGAAACTGAAATTTGAAAATGCTTTTACCTGCCGGATGGAAGATTCATCTTCGAGGTGTCCAGTGTCCACTCTGTATGACAGCCAGTTTCACAAGCCAGAAGAAGCAAAATGGATGTAGAACAGCCATCCTGGATCATAAGCAAATGTAGACAGAGGTGTTGAGATTTCACTAAGAAAAAGTCTGCAGTGTTATGTCAATAAGAACATTGCCTGATCTTTGAGGATGTACTGAGCGTGTGAATAACAAGGTCAGGTGAATCAACTTGTTGGCCTTTTTGCTTCTGAAGCTGACTTTTAAGAGCCATGAACCTTTCACTCTAGACTAAGTACCAGGAGAGTGGGCAAGGTAGAGATGTTGTACAGTCTAATCTGCATCATTGACTGTTGTGGTGGCATCAAACTCATCCCACTCAAATTCCCCTCCTTTCTCACCTGTTTCTGGCACGCTTGTAATGATGCACAATGGAACATCCAGGGGTGGTGGCATCTTCAAACATACAAACACCTCAAATACGTAAAAACTCCTTTGTGGTTGAGAGGGGGGAGAGGGGAGGTTTGTGCTACTGCAGGCTTGCTTAGCAATTCATTTGTCTATAATGAAGGAGACAAAAAATTATCAACTTTGACTCTTGCCTTGGATATGTGAAATTTCACAAACCCTGTTTTAATTGCATTAGATCACTCACCCTGGAAGAACAGTGCACTGCTCAA
>Ga0209611_10004192_pt1 | contig 24756 bp, 23 predicted proteins | sample S1TSphgellanicum_3_FD_187693 | JGI IMG/M metagenome (GOLD analysis project Ga0209611, IMG submission 187693) | Host-associated microbial communities from peat moss isolated from Minnesota, USA - S1T2_Fc - Sphagnum magellanicum MG (SPAdes) (version 2) | ecosystem: Host-associated > Plants > Peat...
CGCCCAGACGCTGCCGTCGGCGAGCTGCAATTCGATCGGTGCGTCCTCGAGCAACGTCGCCGCGTTGTAGCGGCCGGTCTCGAGCGCCGCCAGATAGACCGCGGGTTTGACCAGCGAGCCGATCGGCCGGCGCGCGTCGAGCGCGCGGTTGAAACTGTCGTTGCCCAGATCGCGGCCGCCCACCACCGCGACCACGTCGCCGCTGTTCGGCTCGGCGACGATCATCGCGCCCTCGAGATGCGCATCGCGCACACGGCCGGCGTCGTCGAGACGCTTTAGATTCAAGGTGAGCGCGCGTTCCGCGGCGGCCTGCGCGCGCGGATCGAGGCTGGTGTACACCGCGAGACCCGCCGCGGCGAGATCTGCTTCGGCGTAGTCCCGCTTCAGGTGCCGCCGCACAAGATCCAAATACGCCGGCACGTAGCTGCCGCCCGGCGGCTTCAGTCCGAGCGGCGCCGCGGCGGAGCTGCCCGCCGCGGCGGCATCGATCAAATGCGCCGCGGCCAGCTCCTGCAACACGAGATTGCGCCGCGCGCGTGCGCGATCCGGATGCCGGCGTGGATCGTAGTAGGAGGGTCCTTTGACGAGGCCGATCAGCATCGCGAGTTCGCCCACGTCGAGTTCGGCGAGCGGCTTCGCGAAGTAATACTCGCTGCCGAGTCCGAAGCCGTGGATCGCGCGCGACCCATCCTGCCCGAGGTACACCTCGTTCAGATACGCGACCAGGATTTCCTCTTTCGAAAAATGCGCCTCGAGCAGCATCGCCATCACTGCTTCGGTCGCCTTGCGGCCGACACTTTGCTCGTCCGAGAGGAAATAGTTCTTGACCAGCTGCTGCGTCAGGGTGCTGCCGCCCTGAACGACGTGGCCGGCCCGCAGGTTGACCCAAAGCGCCCGCATGACGCCGAGGGCGTCGACGCCGTGATGCGCATCGAAGCGCCGGTCTTCGATCAGTTTGATGCCGGCGCGCAGCAGCGCGGGCACGTCGGCCGGCGCCAGCACCAGCCGGTCTTCGCCGTGGATGGGAAACACGCTGCCGATCACCTGCGGATCGAGCCGGAACACCGGTAGTTCCGCACCATCGCCCTGTCGAAGGCTGGTGATTGCGTTCGCATCCGCCTTGATGGAGACGAGTTGCGCTTCCCGCAGTTCGTCGATGAAGCGCGCCCGGCGTGCATATAGATCGAAGGAGTTGCCACCGCGCCGATAGATTCCCGGACCCTTAGCCGGGTCCCCCGGCCGGTAATGCAGTCGGCGCAGTTCCTCTTCCAGATCGTCCGCCCCGACCGGCGCACCCTCGTAGAGTTCGAGGGGCGCGGCGTACACGTGGGCCGGAACCGACCAGTGCCGGCCGGTGAATTCCCGGGTCACGACATGGTCCAGGTGCACGACCCATGCGGTGCCGACAGCCGCGAGCAGCACCCCGGCGATGAGTAGCGCCACACCCCAGCGGCGCCGCTTGCGACGAGCCACGCCTCAGCGGCCCTGGGATGCGATGTCGGTTGATCTCAAGCGAAGTACCATTTCGATTTCATTGCGGCCATTATCGCCGGACCGCTCATGAACATGCTGAACTTGGTGGGACGTCGCCGCTAGGCGACAGCGGCCGGAGATCGGACGATGGCCGGCGACACGCCTCTCTCCGACGCGGTTCTCCTTGCCGGCGTGCGTATGCGGCACGTCATCGCGGCCGAATCGCCGCGATTTGGCTATGGCCTCAAGCGACCCGCATCTGTTGCAGTCGCGAATCGACGGCCGCTTCCGCGGCAATCCAATCCGCAAGCTCGTTGCCCGCGGCAAATCCACGGCGTTCCGCCAGATAGTAGGCCTCCGCCGCGACCAGTTGACGTCGCACGTCCGGGTCGATGCCCGATTCGAGAACGTCCACCACCCCGTTGCCGGTGAGATGCGGCGCCGACACTGTTTTGGGTGTCGCAATCTTCTTGCGCGTCGTGATCTTCTGCCCGGGGGATTCGCTCTTTGTCGCCATCATTCAACCTCCATTGGTACTTTGGCGTATTGACTAACGCGCTGACTATATAACGGGCGCGCGACGATTTCTGCAATTGAAATTGCGTACTGCGTCGTGGAATTCCGAACACCCGCCGAACCGCCGCTGTGCATGCGCGCGCACGCCGCCGCCCGCCTGCCGCTTACCCGCTCGACCGGCCGCTCCATGCCCGCGTGCCCACGACCGGCCGCCCCGCGTGCCTGCGCGACCGCTCGATCGGTCGCTCCATGCCCGCGTGCCTCCAGCGACCGGCCACCCCGCGTGCCCGCTCGACCGCACGCCGCGCGCCGCGCCCCGCGCCCCGCGCCCCGCCGCACCAGCGCACGTTCCGCTCGCACGCCCCGCCTTAGTTCAAAACTTGACGTATTCCGCAGCCTGGTGCCGATTCAGGTGATATCTTCGGACCTGTATTTGAAGGCGTATCCTAACGATGACCGAAGTCTGGACGAAGTGGGAAAACCAGGTGGTCAACGGCGTCTTTCCACTGCGCCGTTTTCTGGGTAAGTCGAAGCACAGCGTCGTCTTCCTCACCGAATACAAGGCCCGGGAGATGCCGGATGCCGCGATCAAGCTGGTTCCGGAGGAAGCGACGCAGGCTGAGACGCAACTCGCCTACTGGACGACCGCAGCGGAACTATCCCATCCCCACTTGATCAGCATTCTGGACATGGGGCGCTGCCGGTTGGGCGGCCACCCGTTTCTATTCCTCGTCATGGAATACGCGGACGAGACCCTCGCACAGGTGCTGCCGCAGCGGCCGCTCACAGGGCCGGAGGTACGCGGAATGCTGCCGCCCGCACTTCACGCCTTGGCTTACGTCCACAGCAATGGCCTGGTGCATGGGCAGCTCAAGCCGCCGAACATATTGGTGGTCGGCGATCAGGTGAAATTGGCGAGCGACAACCTCCATCCGGCCGGAACGGCCAGGCTAAGGATTGCCAAGCCCTCCTCTTACGATCCGCCGGAGGCCAAGCTGAGCGGGGTTGACGCCGCCGGCGACGTGTGGGGCCTCGGCATGCTTGTGACCGAGGCGCTCACCCAACAGCTGCCTCAATGGGCCGAAGGTACGTCAACGGCCAACTTGCCCGAATCTCTCCCTTCAGACTTCGTCGATATGCTGCGGCGATGCATCAGCCCAAGTGCTGCTGACCGTCCCACCCTCGCAAGCCTCGAAACGCAACTCACCATGGCTCACGCTCCCCAGGTGGTGCCGCCCGAGTCGCCGTCCGAGCCGTTGCGCGAGTCCACGCCTGAGCGGGCATCCGGGGCGAAATCCGAGTCAGCGACTGAGCCGGCGCGCGAGTCAGCCTCCGCAGTTGCGTCGGAGCCAAAGTCAGAGTCGGCGACCGGGCCGGTGCGCGACTCCGTACTAGAACCGGCGTCAGCGCCGAAGTCGGAGTCAGCGACCATGCCGGCGCAGGAGCCTGCACTCGAGCCTGATTCGACACGCGCGATGACTGCTGCGCGGGTGCCCACGGCCAAGACCACGGCCAAAGCCGCGGCCACTGCGTCCGCCATCGAAGTCCCTGCCGGGCCTGCAGCGCCTGCCGCGCGAGCGGTACCGACGGTGTGGCGGGCACCGCCACTGCCGCCGCTACCACGTCGGCGTCAGACCGGATGGACACCGATCGCAATGATCATCCTGGTCGCGGTGGTATGGGCGGGCTGGCACCATCGGCATTCCGCCGGCCAGCCCTCGACCTCGACCTCGAGTTCGCCGGCGCCTGCTTCCAGCGCCGATCAAACAGAATCGACTGCGGATTCACCGACGCCGAGCGGGCCGCCGAGCGCTTCGACTGCGGCCGGCGCCGCCGCGCCGCCCGCCGCAGCGACGATGGCCGCAGCGGCGAGCCGCAATACGCACCCGTCCGACAAGCCGACCTTGGTGGTACACCAGGAAATCCCGGTCCTCGCGCGCCGCTCGCGCGAGTCGATGAGCGGCATCATCGAGGTCGACGTACGCGTGACCGTCGATCGCTCGGGAAAGGTGGTTGAAGAAGCCTTGGAGAATCATGGTTCCAACAAGTATCTCGAGCTTCTGAGCAGGCAAGCAGCGCGAAAATGGCGTTTTGCGACGTACGACCATCCGGATGCCCGCGCCTGGCTGCTGCAGTTCGAATTCTCACGCACCGGCACGACCGCCAACGCCACACCGCGCTCCTGACCTGCCGAGTTGCACGCAAAAATCGACGATCTGGCGCTCGCGCCAGGCGACCTACAGAACCTCCTCGAGAGCACGGACGTCGCGACCCCGGTCGCGATCCGGACGGTGAACGATTCTTGGTGGCGTTTGTCGACGTGGTCGCGCACAGAGAAAATCCTACGGGCTTGGGAGGGCTAATGGTGCGGAAACGATGCGCAGGCGGGCAGTGGGCGGTAGCAGCCCTCGCTTGGCTTTCCGTGGCGCTGGTCGCTGGTGCCGCAGAATTGGAACCGCCCGCTGCGACAACCTCATCGGAGAAGCCCGCATCGACCAATCTGGATGCGGCGTTGTTCGACCGCTACACGGGAAACTTCCTGTTGGGCACGAGCAGAGTGCTGGCGGTCACGCGCGAAAGCAACCGGCTATTCGCGCAGCTGACCGGCGAGCCAAAGGCTGAGATATTCGCCCAAAGCGAGCATGAGTTTTTCTACAAGGTGATCGATGCGCAGATCACGTTTCAGACCGATATTCAAGGACGAACCACCGGATTGGTGCTGCATCAGAATGGTGCCCACTGGTCAGCTCCGCGCATAGACGACGCGGCGGCGCATCGCATCAGTGCGGCGATTAACGCGAAGATTCAAAGCCAGACCGCCACCCCCGGCAGCGACGCCGCACTGCGGCGTTTCATCGCAGGCATCATAGACGGAAAACCAATTGCCGGGATGAGCCCCGAACTTAGGGATGTGACGCTCCGGCAACTGCCGCAGCTGCAGGCGGCGATGGTGCAGCTGGGCGCGGTGCAGTCGATCGAGTTCCGCGGCGTGAATACCCTGGGCTGGGATTTGTACGAGGTCCAGCAAGAGAAGGGTACATCGCGCTGGAGCATTGCGCTCGGTTCCGACGGTATCATCACCGGTGCGCTGGCTTCGACCGCGAGGTGAGATGCCCCGATCGAGGCATATTCGCCCGCGATCCCTGGCTGAACTGGAGCAGAACCGTTCTCACGGTGTCCACCACCTCACGAGCAGCCCGGTGTAAAGTCACCCAGCATGAGCCGATTCCTGCCCTACCCGTTTCTGGTGATCTGAGCAGCGTCTGATGCTCGCTGACCGGAAAATGCGCACGGTGGTTGCGGCGAGCGCGATCGGCACCACCATCGAGTGGTACGACTTCCTCATCTACTCGACCGCGGCATCGTTGGTGCTGAACAAGCTTTTCTTCCCGACCGACGATCCCCTGACGGGCAAGCTATTGGCGATCGGGACGATCGGCGTGGGTTTCTTCGTGCGGCCGCTGGGCGCCATGGTCCTCAGCCATTTCGGCGACCGGATGGGACGCAAGTCGATGCTGATCCTGACTCTGGTCGGCATGGGCGTCAGCACGATGCTCATCGGCCTGCTGCCCACCTACCAGACGATCGGAGTCGCCGCGCCGATACTGCTGGTGGCGTGCCGCCTGGCGCAAGGCATCGCGGTGGGCGGCGAATGGGGCGGCGCGGTGTTGATGGTGATCGAGCACTCTCCCCCGGAACGCCGCGGCTTCTACGGCAGCATCGTGCAAATCGGCTTTCCGCTCGGCATGGCCATCGGCACGGCTTCGTTCTTCGGCCTCGCCAAGCTGGGTGACGCGCAGTTCATGAGTTGGGGCTGGCGGCTGCCGTTCCTGGCCAGCGCGGCCCTGGTGGTCGTCGGGACTTTCATCCGCCTGCAGGTCGAAGAGACGCCGGACTTCAAACGCGTCGTGCGCGATGGGACCATTGCGCGCTTTCCGGTACTCGACACCGTTCGCCGGCATCCGAAAGATCTGCTCATCGGATTGGGCGCGCGCATCACCGAGGTCTCGTGGATCTACGTGATCACGATTTTCGGCCTGAGTTACGCCGTGACCAACATGGGTCTGCCGCGCCCTCTGGTGCTCGGCGCGATCGCGGTGGGAGCCGCAGTCGAGCTGATCACGATTCCCGCGTTTGGCGCGCTTTCCGATCGCGTCGGACGACGCCCCGTCTACCTGCTCGGGTGTCTGGCGGCGATTGCCCTGTCGTTTCCGATCTTTTGGGCGATCCAGACGCGCGACCCGATGACGGTGGTGCTCGGTTTCGTGATCGGTATGTCCGTGGGCCACGGCATCATGTATGGCGTACAGGCCAGCTTTCTGAGCGAAATGTTTCCCTCCAACCTACGCTACAGCGGCGCGTCCCTCGGCTACCAGCTCGCCGCACCGATCGGCGGCGGACTGGTCCCACTCATCGCCGCCGCCATCGTCGGCCGCAATCACGGCGCCACATGGCCCGTCTCGACGCTGATGATTGCCTTGGCCTTGGTCACGATGCTCGCAGTGCTGCTTGCCAAGGAAACCGCGCCGCGGGCGTTGTCCATGCGCCCGCGCCGGTCTTGAGTCCGACTACCGCGCCGGCCGACTGAATATCGATCTCTCCGGCCCCACGCCTTACTTCGGAACGGTCCTCGGCCGCTCGCTCAATGCGAATGTGCCTCCGGTTCGGCATTCGAGTAGTGCTTGGCGGCCGTTGCCGGAACGGCGGCGTCGGTGGCTGCGGCTCGCGTGGACGGCGCGCGCTGGGACGATGCCTTCACCGTGGCCGAATTGATTTTCGCGGCTATGCCCGGGGTTTCGGGCGCCAGCTCCGCGGCGCGGCGATAGGCGCGCAGCGCATCCGCGGGGCGCTTCGCGGCGAGCAACGCATTGCCCAGTGCAATCTGCAGCGCGGGATCGGCCGGTTGCCAGCGAATCGCGTCGTAACACGCGTCGATATCCCCGTGAGCGCGGCAGTCGTTCAGGTCGCGTTTGATGGCCGCGTCGCCGGGCTTGGCGGCAGTCGCCGCACTTTCCCGGGGCCACAGGGCAAACGGGAGCAGCAAACTCAGGAGCATCCATCGAGTCATCGGCACGGACGTCATGGGTCGAGCTCTCTCACCAGCCGAATCCCCACGCTGCTGGCCCGATAGTTCGCGGCAAAATGATTGCGGTAATTGGCGCGCACGAACGCCGGGGAACTGAACCACGAAGCGCCGCGCAGTTCGTGCTCGGTGCAATCCTCCTGGGTACGCGCCGAGCCGTCGATCGGCGCGCCCTTGTAGTTGTCGTACCAGCAATCCTCGGTCCACTGCAATACGTTTCCCAACATGTCGTTGAGGCCCCATGCATTGGCACTGAACGACCCGACAGGCGCCGTGTGGACGTAGCCGTCGTTACAGTCGAACACTGCCCAGCCGGGATAGCGACGTGCCGCGCTCGCGTCGGCCACGTTCGCATGGGCACAGGCACCTGATCCATCCTGACTCCAGGGTTGCACGCTCTGGCCGCCGACGCTCGCGGCATATTCCCATTCCGAAGCGCTCGGCAGACGGTATCGATGACCGGCCTTCGCCGATAGCCAGTCGGCATACGCATGGGCATCAGCCCAAGATACGCAAGTCACCGGATGCGACCCGGACTGCTCGAAGCCGGGGTTGTCCCACCCGCGGTCAGTCCGCAGCTTCCACTCGCCGTCGTACGTATCGCAGCCTTTCATGCCCCGGCCGGCGACCGCCATGAATACGCGGAACTCATCCACCGTAACGGGATTGGTGGACAGGGCGAAAGAGCGCGCGATCACCACCCAGTGCAGCGGTTTTTCGAACGCAAAGGAACCACTCACGGAAGCAGCCGATCCCTGTTTGAACCGCCCCGCGGGCAGTACCGTCATCGCAGGACACGTCGGGCAATCGCGAATGACCGTTCCGGGGGATGGAACGACCCTGCCTTGAACCGAGTTCTGCGCCGACCCTTGCAGCTGCCCGGCTTCGGGCGGCTGCAAGGATGCGGGCTGTTGTAGGGCTGGGGGCTCCTGTACCGGTGCGGCTCTATGGTGCATCAAGGCCCAGACCGCAAGGCCGAACACGATGACCGCAGTACTGATCCGGATCAGGCGGGTCCTCGCGCCCGGTACCCCGGCCAACACCCCGCGGGAGGTCCGCGCGAAGGAACCTCGCGCCGCGGCACCGCGCACCGTGTTGCGGACGGCATCGGACTCGGCGTGGGGAACGGCATCGGGCGCGGCACCAGCGTCGGACTCGGCGTAAGGGACGGCGTCAGGCTCAGGCTTCTTGGCGGCGTCAGGCGCGCCGTCGGGCACGGGACCGGGCGCGGCGTGGGCTACGACGTTGGACTCGGCGGCGAGGAAGGCGTCGGACTCGGCGTAAGGGACGGCGTCAGGCTCAGGCTTCTTGGCGGCGTAAGGCGCAGCGTAGGAAACGGCAGCGGGCGCGGCGTGGGTTACCTCGTCAGAATCGGCGAAGAGGAAGGCATCGTACTCGGCGTGAGGGACGGCGTCAGGCTCGTCGTGCTCGGCGGCGTCAGGCTCGGCGTGCTCGGCGACGTCAGGCTCGGCGTGCGGCACGGCCGGCGCGGCGACGGCTTCGGCGACGGGCTTGGCGTCGCGCGCTGCTTCGACCGGTACATCGTTCTGCTGGAGTTGCCGGCGCCATTCATGGGTTCGCAATAGTTCCAGATAGGAATTAGAACGAGCTTGCAAGGCGTGCAGTTCGAATCGAGCCGCAGTCAAGTCAGACTCATCGCGCTCCCGCTGCTCCCTGAGTGCGGCAACCGATCCCTGGCTCACGTGCAATTCAGCCTCCGCCGCAGCGGCCCGCGACTGGGTAATCTGAAGCTCGTGCTGCAGGCTTTTGACGCGCCTTTGCAGACCGGCAGTGGTCGCGTCGTTGGCAAACAATAAATCGCGCGCCGCGCGCAGTTCACTGCGAAGATGCTCGGTTTCCTGCCGCGCTTCTTCGCTGCGCAAATGCGCCGCCTCGGCGGACGCCATGCTCTCGGCCACGGCCTGGCTCGCCTCCCAGCTGGCGCTGCGCTCGGATTCCAGGGCGGTTCGGACAGCAGCGAGTTCCGCCGCCAGTCGCTCGGTCTCCTGCCGCACTTCTTCGCTGCGCAGCTGCATCGCCTCGGCGGACGCAAGGCTCTCGACCACGGCCTGGGTCAAGTCCCGGTTGGTGCTGCGCTCGGATTCCAGTGTGGTTCGGGTGGCCGCGAGTTCCGCCGCCAGTCGCTCGGTTTCCAACTGCGCTTGTTCGCTGCGCGATTGCGCCGTTTGGGCGGATTCGCGGCTCTCGGCCATGGCCTCGGTCAATTCCCGGCTGGTGTTGCGCTCCGATTCCAGTGCGATTCTGGCAGCTGCCAGTTCCGCGGCCAGCCGATCGGCTTCCCGCCGCGATTCCTCGCTGCGCAGATGCGCCGCCTCGGCGGACGCCAGGCTCTCGGCCAAGGCTTGGGCCAACTCCCGGCTGGTGTTGCGCTCGGATTCCAGTGCGGTCCGGGTAGCCGCCAGTTCGGCGGCCAGTCGCTCGGCGCGCGCGGCGACCGCCGACCCCAACTCCTGGCTGCGCTCGTAATCACGAACCATCGCCGCGAAGTCGGCACGTTCGAGCACGGCCTGCTCATCGTCCTCCGAATCCTCGTACTGGCGCGGCGACCGTATCGGTCCTGAAGCCGCAGCCGTGGCCTGAACCTCCTCTTCAGATGTCGTCTCCGTCTCGGCGGAGCCGGATTCGCGCATCTGACTATCCGATGCCTCGGTCTCTGATTCCAATTCCGATTCCGTATCCGCGGCGATCTGCGATGCGGCGTACTCTATCGCCTCGTTGAGATGTTGCAGCACCTCCTCGTGCGCGTACCTGGGTAACGGCTCGATTTGATGGTGACGCAGCAGGACGTCCACCAGCTCCTGCGGCGAGGCGCCGGTCGCGAGCAGCCGATCCAGGTGAGATTGCAGATCGGAATAGCGTAGGTCGCCCAACTCAAAGGCCCGCAGCGCCTTGTCGAACATCGAAACCGGATCTTGGGCTTTAACGGCCATGGCGTGTTCCAATATTATGTCGCACCAGAAATCTACGCGCTCTCGTCGCCAATCTTAGATGAACTTCGGCATGCCGCCACTGTAGTTTTCGTAGGCGATCGTCGGCCGAAGTGCGCTAGGATTCTCGGGATGAAGGCAGGCTGTCTGCGATGCGTCTGCAGACGATCTTCGCCCGAAGCGCGCCGCGATTTTAGATCAAGGGAGGCTGTCTGCGATGCGTCTGCACGGCTCACATCGCCAATTCGCATTCTCTATTCCGCTGCTCGCAGCGTGTGTCTGCGGATGCGCGCTGCAATCATTGCCCGTTGTCGCGCGCGCGGATGAACCGAGCCGCCGCTTCGATGGCGTGTGGGACACGATTCTTTCGTGCGTCAATTCGAATGGTGCCTTGGGCTATTCCTTTCAGTTCCCCTCCATCGTCAAAGACGATGTGCTGCACGCTGAGAAAGGCACCAAAGGCGAGCCAGGCTGGTTGCAACTCGACGGTAAGATCCTTCGCGACGGCTCCGCCAACCTGTACGCGAATGGGCTGGTGGGTGCGGCTCAGTACGCGGTCGGGCAGCGCCCGGCGGGCACCGCCTACGGTTATCACCTCGAGGCCAAGTTTTCCGATGGATCCGGCCAGGGCTCTCGGCTTGAGGGCCGCCACTGCACCGCTACGTTTACCAAGCGGACCTGATGCGGCCCACGGCCTAAGCACCACCGGTCACATTGCGTGAACGGCAGCTGAAGTCGATCTCCCTCATGGCTGGTCCGCTCACCGTGGGGGTGCTCAGCCTTCTGTCGGCGTGCTCACCCTTCTGCCGCGGTCCTCATCCCTCTGGCGGGTTCCGCTCAACCGTCTAGGGCTATGCCGCTAACGGAATACGCGTTCGAACGAAAAACGAACCGTAATGCGGGTGCCTCGATCCGACGGCCCGAATGATCGCAAGTCACCCCCCAACGTCGCGGCTCGGAGTTGCAGCCGCAGGAGCGCGTACGATGCATTGCCGTCGGCAGCACGTTTTGCCGCCGAAACGCCGTCGGAAGCGATCGAAACCGTGAGTACGCGATCGATTGCGGTGATAGTCAGGTCCGTCGATGTCACCGATTCGTCGAGCATCACGCTGTCGAGCGCCTCCTCGACAATGCGAAAAATGACGATGGGCACGTGCTCGAGACATGGGGGTTCGATCTCCGGCAGATGGATGCTGCACGCAATACCGGCCGACTCGCAGACGGTCCGGAGGTGCAGACGCAAAGCCGCGAACAGCCCCGCCTTCTCGAGCAGCGATGGGCGCAGCTCCTCGAGCATTCTGCGCCCTACGTCGAGCGTGTTTGCAATGCTCTGCGCCGCGCGTTTGAGTCGCCGTTGATTTTCATGGCTGGTGGCGGCCATGTGCTGCTCGACCCAGGCGAGATCGATGACGGCGGAGGCCAACGATGCGCCGACTTCATCGCGCAAGGCCTGCGCGAGCATCGACCGGCGGTGTTCCTCGAGCGCCTCCAAATGCGCAACCAACTGGGTCGGTGTGGGAATCCCGACATTATCGCGGTCGGCGGTATTTTGCGGCTCGCTCCGGGGCTCGACATGGGGGCCCATCATCAGATCATCGCGGCGCCGGCGATGGCTTGGCGCTGGTGCTGATCCTTGGGCGCAGACGGGACCACGGAGGCCAGCATTTTCTGCGATGTACCCAAGGGCAGGCGGACAGTGAACTGAGTGCCGCCCTCCTTGCTCGATGTAACCGAGATTGTGCCCTGGTGAGCGCGCACGATTTGCGAGCAAATATGCAGACCGAGTCCCAGGCCATTGCGACTCGCCGAGACGGAGCAGCGCCAGAACGGCTCGAATATCTTATGGATGCTCTCCGGCGGAATGGGCTGCCCGGCATTCCAGACCGCCAGCACAAAATCGTGCTCGTCGGCGCTCGCGGTGATGGTGACGGGGGTATCGGCCAGTCCGTGCGTCAACGCGTTCGCCAGCAGGTTGGAAGCCACCTGCTGCAACCTTCCGAGGTCGCACTGCACCGGGCGGTCGACATCGATCTTGGCAATGATCTTGCAATCCGGCTGAGCGTCAATCAGTTCCTGGACCACCGTCAGCAGACCGGTATTGAGGTTGTCGACTTCCGTCAATTCGACTCCCAAACCGCCGCCCAGACGGCCGCGTGCGAAATCAAGTACATCGTCGATCAACGAAGACATGCGGCGAACGTTCGTTTTGATCCGCGAGGCAACGGCCATCAAGCGTGGGTCGGTCAGCTTTCGCTCCAGCAGGTCGCTGCCCGCATAGACCGCTTGCAGAGGATTGCGCAGGTCGTGCCCCAAAATCGCGATAAATTGCTCCCGCAGTTCTCCGACGGTGCGCTCATCGAGCAGCGCGCTGTGTTCCCGCTCGTGGCGGGCTTGACTGTCGAGTTGCGAGGCGATGAGCGCCGCGAACCGGTTGAACATCGACAGAATGCGCGGCTCCTTCAGCTTCACGGGACTGGGATCGACGGCACACAGACTGCCGAAGTAACGGCCGTCGCCGAGGATGATGGGCACCGACACGTGGCTCTCGAACGCGTAACGCTTCACCGCCGGATGGGCGTGGTACCGCGGATCGACGCTCGCGTGCTCGATCAGTATCGGAGCACGCGAGGCGCGCGCTTCGAAGCAGAGGGTCGAACCCACGTCGAGTTGGCCGCCCGGCCCGACACCAAAGTGAATGTCATCCTGCACCGCGCATGCCGTCCAGGTGGTGTCCGTGACGTGAGCCACGACGGAGAATCGCATGCCGGTGGTGTCGCACAACACGGCCAAAATAGTTGGCACCGCATCGATGCGGCCAATCGCATCAATCGCCCTGGCGATCTCTTCGGGGTTTTCAAACATATCCGTATAGCCCCAATGTTGCAGCGCGGGCAGCCTTGATTCCGCACGCTACGACCCTGGCCACCGGAGCGTCTGTGCGGCGCCCCACATTCAGTTTGAAATATTTACTGAACTGTGTTTGTTTACGTTATGTCTGATACCGCACAGACGGTCCCCGATGGGTCCGCGTATCCTCGGTTGTGAACAATGGAAGTTCCTCAGTCTTCTCAGGGGCTGCAGTATGGAGCGTTGGATCGAGGTGCACCGCCCATGACGGCTGAATCGGCACCGGTGATCCGTAACCATTTGCTCGGGTCGTTACCCGAGGTGGAAAAGCAGCGCTGGCTGCCGTTGTTGGAGCCGGTCGACATGCCGCTCGGCACGGTGTTGTACGAATCAGGCGTCACGCTCACCCACGTGTACTTTCCGACCACCGCCATCGTCTCGCTGCTGTATGTCATGGAAAACGGCGCGTCAGGCGAGATTGCCGTCGTGGGTAACGAGGGTGTGGTCGGCATTTCGTTGTTCATGGGGGGCGAATCCACTCCCAGCCGGGCGGTCGTCCAAAGTGCCGGCCAAGGCGTCCGGCTGAAAGCCCACGCGATGAAGGAGGAATTCAATCGCGCAGGTCCCGTATTGCATCTCATGCTGCGCTACACGCAGGCGCTGATCACCCAGATGGCGCAAACCGCGGTGTGCAACCGTCACCACACGTTGGACCAACAGCTGTGCCGCTGGCTGCTGCTGAGCTTGGACCGGTTGTCTGGCAACGAATTGATCATGACGCAGGAGTTGATCGCCAACATGCTCGGCGTGCGGCGCGAAGGCGTGACCGAATGCGCGATCAAATTGCAAGAGGCAGGGCTCATTCGATACGCCCGCGGGCGCATCACCGTGCTCGACCGCAGCGCCTTGGAAAAGCGCAGCTGCGAATGCTATGCGGTGGTGAAGCGAGAATACGACCGGTTGCTTCCCACCGTAGTGGCAACTTGAGCAAAGACGAGAACCCGGGCGGCTCAGCTCTGAGACCCGAACCGAGGCTGACCATCGATTCGCAGTCCCGGGGCGGAGGCCAGCGCCCGCGCGCCTCAGGTCGTAAGATCCCACCCCAGGCGAATCATCGACTCGACGCAGTCCTGCGGCAGATACGACATCCACTCAGTCACGTTTCGTTCCGAGCGCGCCACAGCGGCTCGGGAGGTATCCTCCTGCGCTCCGGATTGGGAGTCTTGAAAATTACCCGCGGCTTCCGCTTGGTGGATCGTCTCGCTTTCCATGGCACCGCTCCTGATGTTTACTCGGGAGTGTAAGAATTACCGCAAAATTTGTTTTCTCTCTGTGCGGTGACACACTCAGCAGCGATGCGCGGAGCAGGGACTGCGCAGCGCCATGAAAGCCGAGGCCAGATCGGCGCGAATGCGAGGCGCATGGTGGGGCTTGCCAACGAGCAGCAGGCTGCTTGGACTAGGATCTGCCGCGTTCGGGCTACGCCAGGAACTTCGAGTACGAACGCCGGTCGGATGCGTAACACGCGCAGGCCGCGGCTTCCAGAGCCGATCGGTTGAGGACGGTGATCTTGCCTCGCGAGTACTCGATGATGTTGCGGCGCTGCAAAGCGACCGCGGCCATGGTGATCCCGACGCGCCTCACGCCCAGCATGGTTGCCATCAGTTCGTGAGTCACGCTGAAGGTGTTTTGGTGCGCGCGATCGTGCGTCATCAGCAGCCAGCGCGCGAGCCTTTGGTCCAGGCTGTGAAATCGCGAACAGCGCACCATCGAGAGGCTTTGCAGGATCATGACGTGCAGGTAGAGATGGATGCTTCGCTGCAGCGGCACGCTGCGCGCGAGTTCGCTCCTGAATGCGCCGGCCGCGATGCGCCACGCGGTCCCCCCTCCCTGAACGCGCGCGAAGGTGGCCGACGTCGATACCCCCAACGCGAGGTGCGCACCCAGCATACCTTCGTTTCCGACCATGGCGACTTCGAGCACCGGCAGATCGCTGGGCGGCGACCACAGCGACAATGTACTGCCGGTCGGAAAATAGATATGCCGCGCGAGTGCGTCGCGATGGCTCAGCACCTCCGCCAAGCCCAGATCCACGGTGTCCGCTATCGCCAGCAAGTGCTTGCGATGTGCGCGCGGAAGGCGTTCGATGAGCTGATTGGCGACTGATGGCATCGCGTCCGAGCCTAGCGCAAGCCTTCGCCAAGTTACCGTCTGTCACCGCACACAACGTCGCCGACAGCGTAATTGTGCGGCAGCGCACAGATCCGCCGCAGGGATCTTGGCTAACCTAGATGCATCCGATGTCAGGAATTATCACGATGCCGACCGACGAACAGGTCTTGGAAGAAGTTGTCACCGCTTTTGAGCGGATCCCCGAACTTCGCTCCTCCCGCCTGTACGTCGACGTGCAAAGCCGAATCGTCACCATCCGAGGCCGTGTGCAGAGCATTGCGCTGCGCGAACAGATCGAGCGTATGCTCAGAGACATCGTGGGGATGAGGGCTCTGGTACTCGAAGTAAGTGCGTCGGTGTCGAGTACGGTCCGCGCGAGCCCGCTTCCCGCCTGACAGGCAGCGCGCTCCTTGAGCAAGCGCCGGCGACCCAATCTCGCTGGCCCCGGCGCCGGCCTTCTCCCCTCCTGACTGACTGCCGCCGGTCTTATCACGCGCTCGCAGCCTTACCTGCCGAAGTGTGTGCCCCAACGTACAGACGTTCGCGCACCGCGCATTCATTCTGAAGTTCCGACGCGCGAGTACCTATGCCAACCCCTGTTTTGACGCCCGAATTGTCGAATCGCATGAACGCGTATTGGCGCGCCGCGAATTATCTGTCCGTCGGTCAGATCTATCTCTACGACAACCCGTTGCTGAAGCGCCCGCTGCGGCAAACCGACGTGAAGCCCTTGGTGGTGGGGCATTGGGGCACGACCCCGGGACAGAATTTCATATACGTGCACCTGAATCGTGTCATCAAGAAATTCGATTTGGACATGTTCTACGTGGCGGGTCCCGGCCACGGAGGTCCGGCCGTGGTCGGCAATACCTATCTGGAAGGCACCTACAGCGAGGTCTACCCCAACATCGGCCAGGACGAGGTGGGACTGCAGCGCTTGTTCAAGCAATTCTCGTTTCCCGGCGGCATATCGAGCCACGTCGCGCCGAGCACGCCGGGCTCGATCCACGAGGGGGGTGAGCTTGGCTACTCGCTGAGCCACGCCTTCGGCGCGGTGTTCGACAATCCGGATCTCATCGTCGCCTGCGTGGTGGGGGACGGCGAAGCCGAAACGGGACCGCTGGCCACCGCCTGGCAGTCGAACAAGTTTTTGAATCCGATGGCGGACGGCGCGGTGCTGCCGATTCTGCATTTGAACGGTTTCAAGATCAGTAATCCGACGGTGCTGGCGCGCATCGAGCACGACGAACTCGAGCAGTTCTTCCGCGGCTGCGGTTGGGCGCCCTACTTCGTCGAAGGCGATGAGCCGCACGCCATGCACGAATTGATGGCCGCCGCGCTGGATAAGGCCATCATCGAGATCCGCCGCATCCAGAGCCATGCCCGTGCGCACCGCGACACGACACGGCCGCGCTGGCCGATGATCGTGCTGCGCTCGCCCAAGGGTTGGACCGGACCCAAGGTCGTCGACGGCTTGCAGGTGGAGGGGACGTTTCGCTCGCACCAAGTGCCGCTCATCGTGGATGCGCAGCATCCGGAGCACCTGGCACAGCTCGAGTCCTGGATGAGGAGCTACAAGGCCGAGGAACTGTTCGATGAGACGGGCCGTCTGAACCCTGAGCTCGCGGAACTCGCCCCGCAAGGCGAACGCCGCATGGGCGCCAATCCGCACGCCAACGGCGGGAGGCTGCTGCGGGACCTGCGCATGCCGGATTTCCACGAACATGCGGTGACCGTGCCCTTTCCGGGTGCGGTCGGGGCGCAGGACACGCTGGTGTTGGGCGGCTTCCTGCGCGACGTCATCAGACTCAATCAACGCAATTTCCGCCTGTTCGGTCCCGACGAGACGCTGTCGAACCTGCTGGGTGCGGTGTTCGAAGTCTCCGATCGACAATGGGATGCGCGCGAAGCGCGGAATGATGAATTCCTGGCGCCCGCCGGGCGCGTGCTCGACGCCATGCTGAGCGAGCACCAATGCGAAGGCTGGCTCGAGGGGTATCTGCTCACCGGTCGTCATGGAATCTTCAATAGTTACGAAGCCTTCATCCGCATCGTCGATTCGATGTTCAGCCAGCACGCCAAGTGGCTGAAGGTCACCGCCGAGCTGCCGTGGCGGGTAAAAATCGCGTCGCTCAACTACCTGCTCGCCTCGCATGTGTGGCAGCAGGATCACAACGGCTTCACGCACCAGGATCCGGGGTTTCTGGATCACGTCATCAACAAGAAAGCCGACATCGTGCGCGTGTATCTGCCGCCCGATGCGAATTGCCTGCTGTCGGTCTTCGATCATTGCCTGAGGAGCCGCCATTACGTGAACGTGGTGGTCGCCGGCAAGCATGCCTTGCCGCAGTGGTTGACCATGGATGCGGCCATCGTGCACTGCACCGAAGGCATCGGAATCTGGCAATGGGCCAGCAACGATCAGGGCGGTGAGCCGGATGTCGTGATGGCGTGCTGCGGCGATACGCCCACGCTGGAAATCCTGGCCGCCGTCTCGATCCTGCGTGAGCATCTGCCGACGCTCAAAATTCGGGTCGTCAACGTGGTCGACCTGATGAAACTGCAATCGCAGAGCGAGCATCCGCACGGTTTGTCGGATACGGATTACGACGCGCTGTTCACCCGGGACAAGCACATCATCTTCGGCTTTCACGGCTACCCGCAGCTGATACACCGGCTCACCTACCGGCGCGCCAACCGCGCGCTCCACGTCAGGGGCTACAAGGAAGAGGGCACCATCACGACGCCTTTCGACATGCGCGTGCAGAACGACCTGGACCGATTTCATCTGGTGCAGGACGTCATCGACCGTTTGCCGCAGTTGAGCGTACAGGGGGCTTACTTGAAGCAAATGCTCAAGGACAAGCTCGTCGAACACAAGGTTTACATCGATCAACATGGCGAGGACATGCCGGAGATCCGCGAGTGGAAGTGGCCCGGCGGCACGGCCGAGAGTGCGGGCGGCGGCACCACGGGCGGTGGTACGGCCGGCCGCAGCACGACGGTCAAGCCGCGGGCGGAGTTGGAAACGGCGCATGACGGCTGAAGGGACCGCCGTTGAGGACACGCCGACGGGCGTGCGCACGAGTGCCGATCAGCGTCAGGTGACCGCCGTGCGCGGCACTGCCGGTCAAGGTGCCGCCACGGCGATGCGCGGTATTGTGCTCAGGGCACCGTGACGGCCGTGGGCGACAGCACCGCCGCTCAGGGCACCGTGACGGCCGTGCGCGGCAGCGTGGTCGATGTCTGCTTCGAGCAGCGCCTGCCCGACATCTACGCGGTGCTGCGCGCGCGGGAAAGCGATCCCATCATCATCGAGGTCATGACGCAGCTCGATCCGCGGCATGTGCGCGGCATAGCGCTGACGCCCACGCAGGGTCTGTCGCGCGGCATGGCGGTCGTGGATACGAGAGTGCCGCTGCGCGCGCCGGTGGGATCAACCATCATCGCGCGGATGTTCGATGTGTTCGGGCGGCCCATCGACGGCGGACCGCCCCCGGCCGGCGTCGACTGGCGAAGCACCCGGCGGGCGCCGCCGCCTTTGTCGGAGCGCCTGACCCGGTCGGAGGTCTTCGAGACGGGCATCAAGGCCATCGATGTGCTGCTGCCGCTGGAGCGCGGCGGCAAGGCGGGACTGTTCGGCGGCGCCGGCGTCGGCAAAACCGTGCTGCTCACCGAGATGATTCACAACATGATCGGGCACCGGCAGGGCGTGAGCATTTTTTGCGGCATCGGCGAGCGCTGCCGCGAGGGTGAGGAGCTGTATCGCGACATGAAGGCGGCGGGGGTGCTCAAGGACATGGTGATGGTGTTCGGACAGATGAACGAACCGCCGGGTAGCCGCTTCCGGGTCGGCCAAACGGCGCTCACGATGGCGGAGTATTTCCGCGACGACGAGCACCGGGATGTGCTGCTGCTGGTCGACAACATCTTCCGATTCATTCAAGCCGGCATGGAAGTGTCGGGCTTGATGGGACAAATGCCCTCGCAACTCGGCTATCAACCGACCATGAGCACGGAACTGTCGGGATTCGAGGAACGCATCGCCAACACCCGAGCCGGGGCGATCACATCGATCCAGGCGGTCTACGTTCCGGCGGATGATTTGACCGATCCGGCCGCGGTGCATGTGTTCTCGCATTTGTCCGCCTCCATCGTCCTGTCGCGCAAGCGCGCCAGCGAAGGGCTGTATCCGGCGATCGACCTGCTGCAGTCGAACTCCAAGATGGCGACGCCCGGCATCGTCGGCGACCGGCACTACCAGCTGGCACAGCGGATCCGGCGCACGCTCGCGGAATACGAGGACCTCAAAGATGTCATCGCCATGCTGGGCCTCGAACAGCTGTCCCCCGAGGATCGCAAAACAGTTGCGCGGGCGAGAAGACTCGAGCGGTTCCTGACGCAGCCTTTTTATGCCACGGAAAGGTTCAGCGGCATTGCGGGGAAGGTCGTGAGCTTGAAGGACTCCCTCGACGGCTGCGAGCGGATCCTCGCCGATGAGTTCAAGGACTATCCGGAAAGCGCGCTCTACATGATCGGCGCGGTTACCGAGGCGCGCAAAGACGCGAAAGGGGCCGAAGCGTCAGCCGCCGCGCCGGCCGCGCCCGCGGGCAAAGCGGCCGCGACGGGCAAGCCTGCGGCGGCGCCTGTCAAGGCCGCCGCATGAAGCTGTCCATCCTGCTGCCGTACAAGGCCTGTCCCTGGCTTGATCAGGTGTCGCGCGTCCTGCCCAAGGCCGCGGCATGAAGCTGTCCATCCTGCTGCCGTACACGATCTTTGCCAGGCTGGATCAGGTGTCGCGCGTCGTGGCCGAGACATTGGATGGGTCGTTCGGTCTGCTGCCGCATCGGCTCGACTGCGTGGCGGCTCTGGTGCCGGGAATTCTGAGCTATGCAACGCTGGTCGGCGGCGAGCGCTACGTGGCCGTCGATGAAGGCGTGATGGTGAAGAGCGGTGACGAGGTGTTCGTCTCCGTGCGGCGTGCGATGGCGGGTACGGATTTGCACGAACTGCAGGGGGCGGTGACCCGGGAATACCAGCAGCTCAATGCGCGAGAAGTCCAAATGCGCTCGGTGGTGGCGAAGATGGAGAGCAGCATGCTCGGCCTGTTGACGGAATCTCAGCATGAGCGGCGATGAACCTGCCGAACTGCAACTGCACTCCATGGTGGCGAAGATTCAGAGCAGTATGCTCGGTCTCGACGGGACATCAGCATGAGCGGCGATGAACCCGCGTTCGCGCTGGCCGTTGCCGCGCAGGCGGCGCGCAAGTTGAAGGCGCAACGTGCGGGCGCGCAAAGTGCGTGGTTCGGTCTCGGCATGCTGGGGGTGATCGGTTGGTCCGTGGCCGTGCCCACGGTCTTGGGTACGCTGCTCGGGGTTTGGTGCGATCAGCGCCATGCGGGCTCTCACTCGTGGACCCTCGCGCTGCTGGTGGCCGGCCTGGTCCTCGGTTGCTGGAACGCCGGCTACTGGGTCGCGCGGCAGAATGCCGCCATCCATCAGGACACGGCCGGCGCGCAAGCCGCGCCCGAACAAGGACACGCGGCCGGCGCAGGAAACGTAACCGCCGCGGAACACGGGGGCGCCGCCGGACACGGTGCCACCGGACACGGTGCCACCGCCGTGAGTACCGCGGGACCAGGTGGGGGCACCGAAGGGTCCGCGGCCGGCGCAGGAAAGCCGGACCCGTGATCATGAGCAACGCGCTGTCTTGGGTGCTCGCGCTGCTCAGCGGCATCGGGCTGGGTTTGGTTTTTTTCGGCGGTCTTTGGTGGACCGTGCGCCGCGGTATGCGTTCGAGCGCGCCGGCGCTGTGGTTTTCAGGCAGCTGGTTGGTGCGCAGCGCCGCGGTGCTGGCCGGATTCTACGGGGCGTCGCGCGGTGACTGGCGGCACTTGGCGGCGTGTCTGCTGGGATTTGTCGTGGCGCGTGGGGTGCTGCTGCGTCTCCCGGGAACGCTCGCGGCGCGGCGCCTGCCGCCGCTGGTCGAAGCGTCCCCATGAATCTGAGTTCAGACCAGGATGTCCTGTGGCAATACGGCTTCGCCGAGCTCAACGTGACCGTCATCACGACCTGGGCGCTGATGATCGCACTCGCGTCCGGTTCTCTGCTGGTGACCCGACGCCTCAAAACCGAACTCACGATTTCACGCTGGCAGTGCGCGCTCGAGATCGTCGTCACTTCGATTCAAACTCAGATCAAAGAGGTGGGCTTGGACCGCGCGCGGGAATACCTGCCCTTTCTCGGTACGCTGTTTCTGTTCGTGGCCGTCTCGAGCGCCTGCACGGTGATTCCCGGCTATGCGCCGCCCACCGGCTCCTTGTCGACCACGGCGGCCCTCGCGCTGTGCGTGTTTTCGGCCGTGCCGTTCTTCGGGATCAAGCAGCAGGGCCTCGCCGGCTACCTCAAGACCTACACCGAACCGACGTGGCTGATGCTGCCCTTCAACATCATGAGCGAACTGTCGCGCACGCTCGCTCTCGCCGTTCGCCTGTTCGGCAACATGATGAGCGGCACGATGATCATCGCCATCCTGCTGACCATCACACCCTTGTTGTTTCCGCTGGTGATGACCGCGCTCGGTCTGCTCACCGGAATGGTCCAGGCATATATCTTCAGCATCCTGGCCGCGGTCTACATCGCAGCCGCCACCCGCACCCAAGAGAGTTCCCATGGATAGCACCACCTGGATCGCCGTCGCCTCGATCGTCACCGCCGGATTGACCATCGGCATCGGCTGCATGGGTCCGGCCTTGGGCGAAGGGCGCGCGGTCGCACTCGCCTTGTCATCGCTCGCGCAGCAGCCCGATGCCTCGGCCACGATCACCCGCACGCTGTTCGTGGGGTTGGCGATGATCGAGTCGCTGGCGATCTACTGCTTCGTGGTGTCCATGATCCTCATTTTTGCGAATCCCTTCTGGTCCCACGTCATCGCCGCGGCGCCGGCGAAGTGACATGTTGATCAACTGGTTCACGGTCGGCGCCCAGGCGGTGAATTTCATCGTCCTGGTGTGGTTGCTGAAGCGATTTCTCTATCAGCCCGTGTTGCGCGGCATCGATGCGCGGGAGCAGCGCATTGCCGGAGAATTGGCCGCTGCCGACCGGCAGAAGGCCGAGGCGACAGCGTCGCACGACGACCTGCAAGCCAAGAGCAAGGCCTTCGATGACGAACGCGCGGCGCTGCTGGCCAAAGCGACGGTCGATGCGAAGTCGCAAGGCGAGCGGCTGTTGGCCGAGGCCCGCACGGCCGCCGAGGCGCTGGTCGCACAGCGACGCGCGGCGGTGGAGGGCGAAACCGCCAAGTTGAGCCGTGAATTGACGCGATTGGCCGCGGCCGAAAGCATCAGCATTGCGCGTGCGGCCCTGCAGACCCTCGCCGGGTCCGACCTGGACGCGCGCATCAGCGAGGTGTTCGTGAAACGCGTACGGGCGCTCGATTCGAAGGCGAAGGTATCGTTCGGCGCTGCGCTGAAAGGATCGAATGCCGGGTGTGCGGTGGTGAGTTCCTTTCCCATCGAGGAGCGCGAGAGAGCGGCGATTCAAACCGCGCTCAACGAAACCTTCTCCGCGGACCTTCACCTGCGCTTCGAGACGTCGTCCCGGGTGATCGGCGGCATCGAGCTCGAGGCGGGCGGACAACGGTTGTCGTGGAGCGTTGCAGATTATTTAAAGACCTTGGATGAGAAGGTGGGCGCCTTGCTGCGCACGGGCGACACGGCGGCCCGCGCCACGGCGCCGGCCGCAGCGGATCATGCGGCGGCAGGCCCCCGGCCGGCCGTGGCGGCGGCGACGCCGGCCCCAGCGCCTGCCGCCGCGGTAACGTCCGCCGCCGCGCCGGTGCCTGCTCCCGCGGCAACGCCGGCGGCAACGGGCACCGCAACACCGACCGCTGCGCCAACGCCTGCAGCGCCAATCCCTGCGGCCGCGTCAGCGCCCGCCGCGCCAATCCCTGTGGCCGCGTCAACGCCCGCCGCGGCGCCAAGCCAAGCAGCCGCAGCAACGCCTGCGACCACGCCGGCGCCAACGGTAGCGCCAGTGCCGGCGCCTGCGCCTGCTGCGCCGGACCATGACCGCGTCGCGCCTGCGGCCGCGGCGTGAGCCCAGTCCCTTCAACACTGCAGCGCGGACTCGATCAGGCATTCACGGGCCTCGCGCAGGCCCGCGAGAGCTTCGAGCCCCCCCTCTCGCTTCGAGAGGTGGGTGTGATCACCCGCGTCTCGACCGGAATCGCCACGCTCTCCGGGCTGCCGGGGGTCGGCTTCGAGGAGTTGGTGCGCTTTCCGGGCGACCTCTTGGGGATCGCATTCAACGTGGACCCGGCTGAAATCGGCGTGATCTTACTCGGCGACTACCAGGAACTTCACGCCGGCGATGAAGTGACACGGACCGGACGCGTAATGGACGTGCTGGTGGGCGAGGCGCTGCTCGGTCGGGTCATCGATCCTTTGGGCAATCCGCTGGATGGAGGAGGCACGATTGCCGGCAACGCGCGCCGCCCGGTCGAATGCCCGGCGCCGGCCATCATGGACCGTGCCCCGGTGGTGGTGCCACTGCAGACCGGACTGAAAGTCATCGACGCCATGATTCCGATCGGACGTGGGCAGCGCGAGCTCATCTTCGGCGACCGGCAGACGGGTAAGACCGCCATTGCCGTCGATACCATCCTGAATCAGCGCGGACAGAACGTGCTCTGTGTCTATTGTGCGATCGGCCAGCGGGCATCCGCGGTCGCCAAGGTCATCGCCAAGCTGCGCGACCATGGCGCGATGGAGTACTGCGTCGTCATGGTGGCGGAGGGCAACGAGGCGCCGGGCCTTGCGTATGTCGCACCTTATGCCGCCACCAGCATCGCGGAATTTTTTATGGAGGCCGGACGGGACGTGCTCATCGTCTACGACGACTTGACCCATCATGCGCGGAGCTACCGCGAACTCTCGCTGCTGCTGCGCCGGCCGCCGGGGCGCGAAGCGTTTCCGGGCGACATCTTCTACATCCATTCGCGCCTCCTCGAGCGGTCGACGCATCTTGCGCCGCAGCGCGGCGGCGGCTCGCTCACCGCCCTTCCCATCATCGAAACCGATGCGCAGGACATATCCGCGTACATTCCCACCAATCTCATCTCGATCACCGATGGCCAGATTTATCTCTCACCCACGCTGTTCGAACTGGGGGTGTTGCCCGCGGTCGACGTGGGGCAGTCCGTTTCCCGGGTCGGCGGCGCGGCACAGTGGGCGGCGTATCGGGCGGTTGCGGGTGATCTAAAGCTCGCTTTTTCACAATTTCAAGAATTGGAATCCTTTGCCCGGTTCGGCACGCGCCTCGATGACGCGACCCGCCACAGCATCGAGCACGGTCGCCGGATCCGCGAGTGCCTGAAGCAATCGGAGTCGCAGCCGGTGCCGCTGCCCGAACAAATCATGGTGCTGGTCGCGCTCGCGGCGGGGCTCTTCGATGGCATACCGCTCGAGAGGGTGGCGGCGGCGGAAGGCGCCTTGCGTCAAGCCACGGCCGGCATTCCGGCCGACGTCGTGGCGCGGTTCACGTCGGCCGATAAATTCACCGCTGCGGATCGACAAGCCACACTCGACGTCGCCACGAAAGCGCTGGCCCCATTCGAGCCCGCGCCGGCCGACAAACCACCAGCGGCGGCGGCACAACCTGCCACACAGGGGAAACCCACGACAGAGGGGAAACCCACGACAGAGGGGAAACCCCC
>Ga0209611_10004194_pt1 | contig 24744 bp, 12 predicted proteins | sample S1TSphgellanicum_3_FD_187693 | JGI IMG/M metagenome (GOLD analysis project Ga0209611, IMG submission 187693) | Host-associated microbial communities from peat moss isolated from Minnesota, USA - S1T2_Fc - Sphagnum magellanicum MG (SPAdes) (version 2) | ecosystem: Host-associated > Plants > Peat...
GGGGGCGGCGAAGGGGGGAAATCATCAACAGATGACACACTAATGACTTCATTCCTGACCAGGCAAACTCCTGGATTTGGTTGCAGCTCATCAAATTATCTAAACACTAGATAGCATTGTTGTTGGCAAGCTCTGGCAATTCAGTTATAGAACTTGTATTATTGTATATGATACAAGGCTTCCCTGGAAACCATGAGCTCGGGAGACAGCAATCCCCAGCTGAAATTTATTTGTTAATGTAGCTAATTTTCCCAACTTAGTGAAAAAGTAGAATCAAGAAGAACATTCTGTCACATGTTCCACAAAGAAATCATATAAGTTTGAGAAAATATTTAATTTTTTGAGAAAACTTTTGAGCCCCATTTTGACTGATGTTTTAGTTAGTAACTATGTCTCAATTAATTCAAACTCGTTATTGGGATGCTCGTCGATTGATGCTACATCAGAATTTTCTTTAATAGGCTTTGATCCCCAGAATTCATTTTCACTGCATACTTGGGTAAGTGTCATTTTCACAATGCTCTTGAGTATTACCTATTTTGGTATTTTCTTCACACTTATCCTCTGTTCATCGTTAGTGAATACCTTATGATATTTCACGGGTTATACAGGGGTGTCAATATGGCTTCCCAAGATGAGCTTTGAGGTCAATTAGAAGGCTAAATCACTTCAAATTTGGATTCTTAAAAGTTCACATGTCCTTGAAGTTGGGAAAATCTTGTTTAACTTGTTGTAGTGATTTTCCCAAAAACATATCTCTATAATAATATTTTATCATTTCAAAGATCTAAGTTTGGTGAATGCTTGAAACTAGAAACAAAGATGTGCATCTTAAAGACACCCAAATTTGCACCATTTAGTAATATGTTCTTGCAAACTATAAACCCAACCTTGATTGGTATTGTTGTACCACCTTGATGGTAGGTTTCCCCCAATCAAAATTAAAGAATGTAATTTATCATCAAAATATCCCGCTCTCTTTGGGTTCAATCACAAAAGGAGAATATCAAAATTGCTAATTTCTCCAACGAGGATTATGGTTCTGTACACATCAACCAGAGTTGTTGAATATTTCATTGGCCATCAAAAAAAAAATTAATATATCAAATTTCAGAAAGACACAGTAGAATTATCTGTAAAGTAACCTTGTCTTCACCCTGTCTTTTCACATCCTTTTACCCCCTATCCCCTCTTTTAGTGGTATCCGCAAATTAAAGACATTTTATTAAATCTCACTATGAAATGGTGCAACTGAGTGTGAATTGCTGAAGCTCAGCAGTTAATGCACGAGGTTCGAGACTAATTATAGTAGTTGTACAGTTAAAAGCAGTGAAAATATATGTAGCAGTAGTGGAGGCGCTCGGGAAAAAGGAAAGACAGGATGAAACTCCGTTTATCACCAAAATTGATGGTTTTCTGAGTTTCATCCCCCCTTGAATGCTAATGTACTTTTTTGACGCTTTTTCAAAAATCTCACCCTGTGTCTGACCAAACTCAGGGTTGGTTCTGGTGCTGTTTTTTTCGTACTTTACGGGCAACTCTATTGTCCCAAAGGACTTACAAATTTGCATTGGAAGTTATTCGGAAAAAAAATAGCCCAATTTTGTACTCTTGACCCTACCAGCTGAATAATCTGTTTGGTTATCTAAAAGGCAGCTAGTTGGTGGTTTCAATCGATCCTGCATTCCAAAGTTTGGGTACTTCAAAGTTCAAAGTGTGTGGGGGATGCAAAGATGCAACCTACCAATGTGGGATGTGTTCTACCGTCAACCACCCACCCGAATGACATAAATATTAAAATTATAAAATTATGCTGCCACTGTCGAAATGGGCAGTGTGTGCACGCAGCACATGTTGCATGCCCTTAGACTTCCATTTAGATATGATAGAGTGAATATGAAATGTGTAGGTAATTTCCATGTCCCAATTCAAGGCTGACAATGTGACAATATCGCCAAAGGTAAAAAAAAATACTCTTTGTATCATGCTAACTAGTGCTTGCTACACAGGGTGCATACATGCATTTAGGCCACATATATCCATGCAGATTTTCACCCACAGTCTGATTCCATCCAAGAGAATAAGGTCATGCCTCGCCTTTTTTGCTCCATTATTTTGTGTGTTGTCAACTCTTCCTTACAAAAACAAATAGAAAAAAATGTGATGCGTGTGTGATACACTATAATATGTCAAGAGATGCAATGTCACATGCGAGAGACTAGAATATATTGAGAAATGTGATACCTGTGTGCGTGACACATTAGAATATGTACAAACAAAACGGATGTGAAAATTTACCAGTTAGCTGCAATTGATGAATTGTTGCTAGTTAGGTGTATACTTTCACTCTATTTTGTTTTCTACCTCTTTTGGGCGGGTATTTCCACATGGGAGTTTCAAGAATCTCCCATCAAACGACCTTATTTGGCATTTTGCATGCCAACAGAGGAAGCAACAAGCAACCACCCCCAACCCAGTTCTTTATTTCTGACACAAATGGACAAAATCCATTGCTGATAACTGATGAGTGAGTGAGTGGCATGATACTCAGCAACAATTTTGACACATCACAGGCCAAATAACATGGCACTTTGGAACTGTAGTAGGGTCCCCCCTGCATATTACCTACCTAATGGCTCTGTTTTGTATGGTACCAGTCTCCAGAGCATCCCTCATTCTGATGTTTTGGATTGCCTAACTTCTCTCCTATGTGAGAGAGATTGCAGCCAAAAAATGTACCAACCCAGGCATTTCTCTATATATATATATAATTTATTACCATTTTTAATTAATTTTAAAAATATAATTTACAAGTCTCAATAAGATATGAAATGTGAATAAGTATTATGCACATATATATATAGACATATGGGAACAGATTTTTGAATTGGAACGTGCCGGTGATCTTCAAAGCCACTCTTAGTGATGCTTCAAAGCCACTTCTAGGGCCACTTCTAGGGCCATGGGGGTGAATTGGCCTGGCCAAAGCATGGGCACTATGAATAATGGTTTTTTTTTAATATATAAAAGAACACCTCATGTCAATCACCCTACATTACCATCGTGGACCCCCTTATCATGCCTTAAATTTGAAGGGCCCATGTGCCCTTCAGCTGTGAAAGACTGCTTTAGAAACTACCCTTTCCATCGACAAATCAACTACCAAGATGGCCTTCAAAATTTGGAGAAGTTAAGTGATGATATTGTTCTGGAAATATATTAACTCCTAAATGTTGGAGAAGCCAAAATTGATTTTTGGGGGATTTCAAAATGGATGTGGGCAGTCTTTCTAAAAAATAAATCTTGGGGGTAGGATCCATTAGGATTTATTGGAGCTTGTAGTTGGTATGTAAATTGGAATTTCCACCCAGATTTGGGTGAAATTTTGATCAAATCATTGCATGCATTGAACCTCTTGCTAGTTATTTGGTGAACCCAACTAGCTGCAATTGTGATTTCACCAATGAGGGCAGTGAAAATCATAAGTTGGTGGCAAGGGGCTAACTGTTGAAACTCATTTATGAGTTAACCTAGGAGTTGCAGCTTTGGATCCTCACATTCACATTTCAAAAGTTGGAATGTTTCATTCTTACTTGAAGAACCACATTTTGGCTTGGACTTTTGTTTTAATGAGTACCTTAATTAGTCATTGTGAGTGCCATATTAAGGGTCACTTTAGACAAGGGCCCAGGACCAACAACCCAGGGACCAATTTGAAGCAAATTGAACCTTGAATTGGACCTTTCTTCACATTTTAAAAAACACTTTTTCTTAAGGTACAATTAGTGTGTCTAAAGGTGTGCAGTCCAATTTGAGGGTCCAATATAAAAAATGTGTGATTGACATGTGAGAGGATTAGGTTAACCTTTGGTCTTTTCTTTCTTCCTTTTTTTATGGTTTTTTTTCCTTCTTTTTTACTCTTATTACACACAATGGATGAGCATAGGCACAAGATATAAGTGGCTCTTGTTTTTACTATGGCCATGCATCAAGTGATTGCACAAGTGGTTGCATTGCAGTGAGTAACTATTGGACAACATTGGAGTATGATGAGTGCAATGTTGTTTTTCATGGAGTTTGTTAACATGGTAGTAAGAATTGCAACATGTGGAGGTATGAAAGGGTGGTGAGATACATGAAGAGTCAACTTTTGGGGAGCTATTTTGAAAAGATGTTTCAACAACAAACAAGGTTAGGTTATGACACATTTTATTCATTGACTAGGGTTGCGGGTCCAAGTCTTGAGCAAAAAAATACACCCATGAGAGAAAATATCCTTGTTCAAACTAAAATAGCAATGGCTCTTACATAACTAAGTAATGAAAATTCTTTGCAAATGTGTGAAAAGGTCTATGGCATTGTAGAAAGTACAACATCAATTATAATGAGAAATTTTGTTCAGCAATTAAAAAACATTTAAAATCATTCGTGACCCCTAAATTGACTAGAAACAAGATCAAGAAATCATTGCTGGTTTTGAAAGCTTCCATGGAATTCCATACATTCTAGGTGCCATGGATGGTATTCACATTCCAATTGTTGCACCTAAAGCAGGCCTCCTAAAATGTGGCATTTTATTTTTAGATGCCACATTTAAATAATATAAAGTTTCATGGACGCCGAAAATAAGAAATGAATGTTTTGTTTGGAAACGTTGTGCAAACATGTCATTGGAGGTGTTTTCATTGTACCTGACGTACCATGTCGTGTAAAACACCATTCCAACTCCTTCACGCTCTTGAGTTTGGCTTGCTAATCACCAGTCGTGACATGAAGTCCCTGGTCACTTCAGTGATGTGCCGCTTCTGTGCGTGCTTCAAGTGCGTAGAATAGCTAGGGGCCAAATGCCAACGGACGGAGAACACCAAGTACTACTCGGCCCCTTTTCGCAAGGAAAACTATGAAAAATACAATAGCAGTCGACACCCTGTTGAATGGGAGAAATACAAAAAAGCTAACGAGGAAGAAAAAATGGAGTTTTTTGAAACAATGAAATTTGTTTCAATTGAACATTTTATCCGCACGAATGGCGATATCTTCGAATTCATTGTGGGTTCAAAGATTGTGGAAGGCATCGTTGCACAGCTGTTTTTTCGTCCTAACAACAATTTGGACGTGTTGTCCCTAGAGAAATCCATGGCACTTTTCAAAAAAATGCTTGACACCACAACCTCGTATTGCATCACTAGCAAAAACATGAAACGGTTCGAACTCGTTCTCGATCACACTTCAACTGGTTTGACATTTTGTCAAACGTCTACTATTATTGATCAACACAAAGAAGTGTTTGGGAATGCAAAGTTGGTGGGCCTCAACGATCACATTGTCAACCAATATGTCCGCATGGGTGTTGCCATCAATTTTCAACGCATTTCAAACATCTTGAACTCTCCTCATGTGTGGTTGTTCGCACTTGCTGTTGATAGCTCCACACATCGATCTGTGTCATACCCTGACATCCAAATCCACGTTTGTCCCAATGGCTCCTTGGAAAAACTGCACCTGATTGCAGTGTCCTTTTATGATTGTCATAATATCATGATTTTATAAGTTTTTTTTATTTTTTTTATCAAGACTTAAACCTTAGACTAAAAATCACTTTGCTTAGATTGAAGAAAAAACAGACAATTTCAACCCCCTCTACTTCCGACAAGTGTAGCTCCTTTACAATAGGCCGAATGATGCTAGAATTTGGAGAGAACCTTGTACACCTCCGAAACAAGAACTATTTTAAGTTTGACACAAATCCAACGGTGGATTTGGGAGGAACAACTATTTGAAATAAAACTCCAGAGGCTTTGTCATGGAAATCCTTCCATGTTTATTTCTTGGACACATCTTTTCCATGAACAACACCTTTCCACACATAAGAACTAATCTTTTCCTCACACATTCATTCGTTTCCTTTCCCCTTCCCCCAACACAAGATACTCCCCTCTCCCTTGATAAGCCTCCATATCCTTTCCTTGAGCTTGTTCCCCTTGTCCAATGGAAGTTTCAAAATCCTTCCTTCCAATCAATGGCCTCCTCATCCTTCAAGAGCCAATGAAACTTGAGAATGATTTGCCTTCCAATTGATTTTAGAATGAAAATTCTTGGGCCCAATGAAACACAACAAATATTCCATCCTCTAATCAAATAGGATGACAATCCTCATGACTAATGGGATTGGAGGACTCATCCTTCCCCTTATCTTGGATATCTTGATGAGGTTCTTGAGCTTGATCCTTATCTTTTCCATCCGTTGACCCTCACATCCTACTTCTTCATCTTAATTATTTCAAGTAATTAACTACTAAGACAATTTATCGGTAATAACAAATAAACATCCTTGAGTTTTTACTTGACTAAATCAATTCAATGGTTGAAGTAACATTCCCCCCGTACCATTTACTCTTTTGATATCCCCTACCTATTTTTTCTTCCATGCATTAATTAACTATTTAGTACATAGTAAATTGGAATTAAAATTTGCATCACCAAAAAACCCCACATACTTCTAGATCCACCGTCGAAATTAGGGTTTGATGAATCCAATAGATCTAGGATGTTTGAGTTTTCATGAGGTTCCGCCGTCACTCTCACACCTTACGCCTACCTTAATTTGTTAAATAAAAAAACCTCAACACCTTTTGAACGCAAATACCCCATTGTTGATGCTACCCTTTTGGTTTTTGTTGATGCATGTGAAAATATAATCATGGCGGATGATGTCGTTACGCCCTCAAATCTTATAGTTTCACTAGTAAAAAAGGAAAAGCTTGAAAAAACACCGTTTGATGTGAATGACTCTCAACGGTCGCACGAAGAAAAATCGTCCCTAATAATGGTGCGCACTCGAGTCGACTGTTTGGCATGGGATCATCGATTATCTCCTAACCCACATGCCTTAACAATCTATTTAGAATTTGTTCTTGTTTGTGGAGCCGCACCAGAAAGGTTTAAAGAGTGTCAATGTGAAGACGACGATGTTCGTCTTCATTATTGAACTTGGGTTCCCGGTGATGGCCATTATCATTGGTTGCGAGGCCCAATCAACCCCCTTTCCTTGGAACATCAAACCGAATACCTAGTTTGCACCATTCGTTGCATTCTGAAGTTTTTGCAATTGTGTTCTATCCCCTTAAAATTGTTTACTAAGTTGTAATTCACCTAAGGCCACTCAGGTGGAAATGTTAATACCTAAGTTTGATTTTGATTCTATTTAAGAGTCTGATAGAACTGAAGCTTGGCAAGTAGGCTACCAAGGTAATTGAATTATACACTTTACCATGCTGTCACTTGTGTATGTAGTTAAAGGCTTCATGTTCTTCAACCCAGAATAAGAAAGTCAAACTAGTTATTATGCATTAACAATGTCCATCACAATTAACAATGAAGCCCTAGCATAGTTGAATCTCTAATTGTTTGAAAGCTAAAAGCCTCCAAAAGAGTTACACTTTGAGGGGGTAACGGTCTTGACAAATGCAACAAGATATTTTCGTAGTATTCCACATATGGCTTCATCTTCATTTCATATGTTGAATTTTGTGCAATTCCCACCTTTTAGAAATCCACATATTTGGATAGTCCAACACTTATAAACTTTCTTTTTTCCATTGAACTCAATGCATCATTGCCGCAAATTAGGCAATATGGAACAGGGCTTGGATTCCAATAGTCAACTTTGGTGACCCATCTAGATTAATTTTCCACAATCTAATTAGTGGCTCATCTATTAGACTCCAAACATCATTTGTTGGGGGAACTTTGTATTGCATGATAGGCCAACCTAACAAATCAACGAAAAATCTAAAAAGATGCATATCAATATGCCCTACCAAAGTTTTAGGGCCACCTTTCAAACAAAATAAAGCCCAAGATTCAAATTTTGGAATCTTTTGAATCAACTAAAGAATGAACAGTTTCTCCTATGAAACCATAAAAGCCCTCATCAAATCTGTTGAAATGTAATTGTTTTCCTCCTTCAACATTTTTTACAAATAGCCAAAGCATCCATCGATATCCTCTATGTATGGCCAACTACAAAGAATCCCAATTTGACTTCTTCAAACACATCCTTTGCCATTAACAACAATAGAAATGCTAAGAATGTCGATTCTTATTATCCTTCACGTAATTATCCATTTGAAGCAACAAATTTCTCGGCAAAGACTTCGCACCAACAGTTTGATCCGAGGTGCATAATTCACATATGCAACATGATTTCCCTTGCAAGAGACATGCAAAGAATGAATTTTGCAGGGGGTGATTAAACAATAATTTTGACTTTGAAACTAAAGTTACCTTCAAAGTTCACAAAAGTTGCAACAAGGATCCAATTGTGAAATTGGGATTGTTTGGCCACAACTCATTTGAATATTATGCATACCTCTCATCCCCATGACCATGCATTATCATACCCATGAGCGTAATGGACAATTGTCCAATCCCAAATATCATTTTGTTGCACACTTGCAACCTTTTAAATGTAATTTTTGCATGGTCCATCTTGTCATGAACAATGCATAGGAATTCATCCTTCTATCACACTAATTCTATCCTCCAAGTATGGTATAAATTTCTACATAATTTTTAGTGCAATATATGATTTTTAGCTTTGCCTCATATTCAATAGCTTCATTGCTATTCTTTCCTAATTTAGATATCAAATCCTTGAAGGATTCATAAACAATGCATTTGGTGAAAATCAACCCTCACTTTTGCACAACATTTAAATGGTGTCTTTTCCTCAACCTATTCATAGCAGATTGAGAAATACTTCCAATGTTTAATTCCTTACTTATTTGCAAAATCACAAATATGAAAACAAAAAAATATTAGCTTCTCAACAATAGATGGCAAACTTAATGCATGTTCCCAAATATACACTCAAATATTTGTTTCCATTTTTAAAAAAATAGATTTGCACAAGAAACACCCAACGACCAGATAGAAGATAAAAGTGTTAATTGTTCACTACAGTTTATTTGATCACTATAATCTTGCAAATTCTTCCATGTTTCAGGCAAAAGACATCACACATATCTTATCACCATTTCCAATCCCTTTCATTTGATGTGGCATTATATCCGCAAATAAGTTAATCAATGATTAAACATTTCACTTTGCTTGCCTGGTTGATATATGTAATTTATGTGTACCTTTGTTGCCACATGTGGTAGAAATTGACAACTTGATTTGTACAACATGTATTTTGACTTGGAAAGACCAATGATTTGGTACCAAGCAATTTTGTAAATGTCTAAAACCTTGAATGGTGATATATTTTCATTGCCTTTCATCTCTCCTTATATGCAACCTTCTTGGAATATCTAAAACATATGTTTAAGTCTTCAAAGGACAAACTCCAAAACTCTTATATCAACAACAAGGTCTTTTCATGAGGAAAATGTTGACAATAATTCATAGTGCAACATGTTGTCATATTCACATTTCACATAAACTCTTCTGACAACACCTTTTCAATTTTAGAAATTGAACCTTTAGAATCAACTACGCTTCGCTTCCTCTTACAAAAGGAATTTTTTTTTTCTTCACACAAACCACTCCCACATCATCAACATCTAGTATATGGGATTCATTTTATGATATGAGATGCTCTTTCAAGGGGTACCCATCAAGAATCGTTTGAACCAATGGCCATTTCCAAATGGTCATCACGGGTGACACAGTCTTAGGACAATATAAGACATGGTCCTCACCAAACTGATCATCAAAAACTGCTTCATGTGGGTCACATGCAACCACCCAATCTTTTGCAATGAAAACCCCACCACTGTTTACAAGATCGCATTCAATTCCTCACCATTCAGACCTACGTTTTCCAACTATATTTGATTTTTTTCCTCTCATAGCATTGCCATATATTGTGTCACTATTCCCATGAGAAAACCCTTGGTAATTTTCCTCCCCATTTCGTTCCAAATTTTTCTCAACCCCAACCTTCTCATTGCTTTCCACAATATCCTCTTCCCTTCCTTTTTCACTCATGGAATCAAACCCAAACTCCCTAGTAAAACCTTCCACACTATCCTTAAAAATGTAATTTCTTTCTCCATGTAGGTCCTAAATTATATCACCCATATTTTCTAGTGAAAGCACATTACACTAAACCAAAATTGGTAGCTCAAAGTCCATTTTTAGAATCCAAATCCAATGATTTTTTTTAAAAAACATTTAATGGTGTTGAAGTTCACATTTTTTTCCATTTCCAAGTTCATACCACCATAATTTAGACCTTTTTAAAACACCTTTAAAAATATGGGCCTTGAAAAAGTAAATTTAGATATTGAAATGAACTTTACGAATTTTCAATTTTCAATTTAAATCTTAAAATTTTTGAAAGACTTTTTCTTATTTGATTTTTTCATCTTAAGTGTTATGGTACTTCAATGTGTGCTGGTAAAAAGTTGTAGGCTTAGTTTCCAACTCCACTAGAAGAAAAAAAAATCCATAATGATAGTTTTTTTGGAGTAATTTGGATTGGGGACATTGGATGTACCATCCTTTGTAAAGTGCACCTTAGATTGAACATTTATCCTTTTGGTAATTTTTTTGGGGGTTTGAAAGATTAAAATGTAAGTTTCAATTTTTCATCTCATTTTTGCTAAGTTTCTCAAATAGATTTGCATACAATGCAATAATACTTGACTTCCTTAAAAAAAAACTATTATTGGGACATCCAAAAAAGTTCATCATAGCATGCTTTTACCCTTTCAAAATCAATGATGTTCTTAGAACATAAGCTCTTAGGCAAACAATTGTCCATGCATGAAATTCACTTCTTCTTCACCCCATCCATTGTCACATGACCCTATTTTAAACACCATGTTAGCCACTTCATCATTCATTATTGATAGATCCTTGAAAGGCCAAAACACCTCCATTCCAACTACTAACTTGTTGTATCTCATAGTTGGAACTACACAAAATAATTTTCGATGTTCAAATGCCTCAAACACAATTTCAATTGAAACCAAGTTATGAAATTCTCCACTCCACAAGGTCAATATATCAAACTTATGATGGATCTTTGCAGATTTTGATACCAATCTTCACCTTTTCATTTTTGCAAAAATCCCAAATGCTAATAGGTTGAAATCTACAATCTATCAAACATGAATCCCTTAGCTATATCCTACTAAATCAAGAACAAACGAAAAGAAACATTATCTAGATGAACATAATATTTGCCACATGATCTATGCACCAACATGTCAATTTTGAAAGGAGAAATTAGGGCCAAAATCACCTTGTGAAAACCAAAGATTTTTTTATTCAAATCCATTTTGTGAATAATTTCCTTACAACAACAAGTTATTTTAGATGACAATCTATTAAGCCAAAATGGATCTCGGTGTTTCTTACTACAATCTATTTGGCAAGAATCACCTTGCAACCACTACGTGATTTGACTGCCTCGCCATCTCTCCAAATATGCATGGCTGCTACTATTGTTTTCTTTAATAAGACTATCAATGGCAATTATCCCAAAACTCCATATAAACAAAAGTTCATGGCATCTTCTAGCCTTTTAATCATCCTATTTATTTTCATCTCTCGATAATCACCTTGGCTAAAAATGTTTTGTGGCCACCAAGGGTTTCTCCCACAATCATTTGTAGCCAAAAATGCCTAGTTGCTGCCATGTGTTTTTCTAGCCAATATCCCTAGACAAAAACACTTGATGACTACTAGGGGTTTCTCATGCCCATATTTGTGGCTAAAAACGTTTGGTTTAAAACCATGGTCTAAAACTATCATTGATTCTTTGCATATGCAAACACATAAAACATCCAACTCCCAAATTACATTGTGCATGTTTCATATTCACCAAGTATTTGTAACGGGTTAGAAACACTTGATTCTTGCCAAAGAAGTCAATAAATATATTGAGATTTTTGAGTCAGATTGAAAGAATGGAATTATAAAAAGAAATTGAAATAAGGCCACTGCATTGACTAGTTTTTCAAGAGGAATTATAGTCCTTAATTTGCACTGCAAGTAGCTAATCCGTTAATGTTTCAAGCCTTATGTGCCTTGTGTGTATTTGAAATTTCTTCTTACTATCATACGATGTGTTTAGTTTGTTGGGTTTGGTTGTTGCCAAAGATTTTTGTTCACAACTTGAGTTCACAACTACTAGGTCTTATAAAGAAATTACATTTGACATGTTGTGAGGAAATCAAATCAAAGTCCCAAGAAATAACATCCAAACCTATATGCATTTTAAATTTTGATGTTCATTTTCCTTAACAAACAAATGACAAATGGTCTCTAGCATGTTGCAATGACATAATAACCTTAATTCAGTATGTGCTCACGTGAATATTTCAAAACTTATTGGGGATAGTCATGAAACCCTAATTGATGAAAGTTGCATGTAAAAGGTGTATTATAATCGTTTGATTTTCAAAAAATTGGAATGATGAATCTAGAAAATCACTTACCACTTAAAAGTGTTTTTTTTTTTAACAGATTGCTGAAAATATCCTTGATGAAGATGAGGAGATCAAACATCAATAGGATGTATTAAAAAGGTTTGGGAATCTTCTTGGCATCTCTTAACTATTGGTTCTCAGGCTATGTGTGACCTACAAGTTGAGGGAGTTGTTAAACATCAACGAGAAAAACAAAAAGGTTGATTTGATGGAAACATGTCTTCATTTGCATAAAAGAAAAACACTAGGAATAAATCAAGCATTCAAGGAAGATAGAAGGAAGGAGAGATCAACTCTACACGTTGAGAAAAAGAAGAAATGCTTATAGGTAGAGTGAGATAAAATGTGGAACCTAAACAATGATTATTCAATTGCTGAGAGCAGCCATTCACAATTGTTAAACAACAACTCTTTAGACCAATTTGCTGGTTTGGAGATTTGGTGTAGGCATCAAAGCTCAAACCATTCATTGCTCCTCGTTGGTGTCATCTTTGGTGTCTTTTGTGGAATTCCAAATGCCCGTTCCCCTCCTCCTCTAAAAACTTTTGCATGAGGTTCACCTGACCAAAAGGAAAACTCATACACTCAACCTAATCTCCCACTTCTCACTGCACAAACATCACCATTGCAAGAAGACACTCCAAAATGCTTTATGGTTAAAACTCCACCTCTTTTGTAATTGTGAATGCAAAGAGTGGGGCCTCCACTTTAGGCATAATGATGGAGGAGTACTTTCAAAACCCATCTTTACAGTGTATATGAAGAAACCTTAAATCCTAATATGTATAATTAATAGTTAGTAGTTAACAATTAATAAATTTTATTATTTTTCTAATTGATAACTAAAAACTTGTAGCCTTTAATTAACAACTAAATTTGATTTGAAAAGTTTATAATCATCTTTCAATATTTTTGGCTATAGTGAAATTCAATGACAAAAAACTTTTGAATTTTGGCATAAATTTTTTTTTGTGTCTTTGAAATTGCGAAGCTCCAAAATTACTTGATGTTCAAGTTTTGAATTTTGAATGTCACCTTTTTGAGAAATTCCTTAAGCAAAAAAAAGCAAGCCACTAGTGGCTTTGTTTTCAATTTTCTAATGTAATGTATCATTGGCTAGCATCCTAAGAAGGATTTTCAATGGTTTAGTGTTTCACATAAACATTTAAGGTGGTCCAGTCTAAGGCTTTGAACTTAGTGTTTTTTGTGAAGGGTGTGAGGTCTAGGTTTAAAATTTAGTTTCGTGATTTAGCATTTTTGGTTGAAGCATATCTTTATAGAATTAATTATGTAAGGTTTGGGCTTTAAGGTGGCGCTTAGGGTTTTGTCCTTAAGGTTTGGGGTTTAGGGTTTTAGGGTTTAAGGTTTAAGGTTTAGGGGTTTTAGGGTTTAGGGTTTTAGATATGTGTGTGTTTTTTTTTGAATCCACAAATGTTTGTCTATTTTTATGGTATTTTTTATAGAAATAAAAGTTGCATTATAGGATTTAAAGTTAAGTAATGATGATGACCTTAGGTTTATGATTAAAATTGACGAGTGAAAGTACAATTGGGTGGTACCATTAAGAACCACCTCAAGGGATGGTGAGAACCAAAATTGGCCAAATAATATTCCAAGGCCTTTTCCTTTAAAAAATTTCACAATTACAATTTTTTTTTTCTCATGTTTATACATGACATTCCAAAGTACATGGGCTTCAATTTTTATTGGAAAAAAAAAATGGGAAACAATATGAATTTGTATTCCTAATTGTCATGGCCCCTTTAGCAATCACACATTTAAACTTTGAAAATTGAAACTAAATCAAATATACTCAATTAAATTCCAAATTAAAAAACCAAAGGTAATGTCATCTGAAGTACTTATGAAAATTATATAAATAATAAAAAAAACCTCGACTTGTTTCAAAAGGGTTCCTAACCAAAACTTTTAGGAAAGGTGGCCACCGTGACATTCTTAAAAACATTTCTAAGTACAATGATAATGACATCAAAATTCAAAATATTTTTATCCCATTATAATTTCAAATTCTACAAAACATGAGTAATGTATTCAAGAATTTTTTTAAATGAAAACACTTTTTAAAGTGTTTACTATATTTTTTCAAAGTTCGATGCGTCCAATAAATTTAATTTTATGGGTCTAATAAAATTTCACGATCGTCTACACAACACACACATATCCAGACACTCCAACTATATGGCCCTAATTGGGAGTCTTTCTTAATTGGTTTGTTGTAGGCAAAGGCAAGGTTTAAAGTCATTGCTTGTGTGTGTGACCACAAGTCATTCAAAGTGATTCACAACTGTTTTCAAATCAGGTTTTGTAACAAAAATCCATTTAAAGTTTGGTCAATACATGGCTAGAGGTGCAAAGGCTCCAAGTTCTTTGAAAGGCATTATGCAAGATTTGGCATTCTTCTATGTTTACCTATTCCCATGCAAAATCAAAACAAATGTACATGACATTATAGGGAATAAGAAGTTGCCATTACTAATCCCTAATTTAAGTTCCTCCTTCCCCAATGATTTGAGCTTGTACAAGTATGAGATAATGCCAAAGCACTATTGTAGATTCTGTAGCCAATATTGCATGACGATCTTGTTTGCCTTTGAATCTTTGGCACAGGGTTGTTACATTTATTTATCCCTTAAATTGTTACTTTTTGATGCCACTTTCAAACTTGCAATTTTTGCTTTACATCTTTCAATCACTCTAAATTTGGATATTATCTGCATTTTTAGGGAAAAAAAATGTAAAGTGCTTAAAATTATTCCTAAAGACAAGGAAGGGGAGAGGTGTGTGATAGTCGCATTGGTTTGTCCTTGAATGTTGTCAGGGGTCACAAGGAGAAATGCTACAATTGAAACCCCTAAAGGTGAAAACATGAAAAAATGAGCCAATCACGCCAAGGTTAAAGTCCTTTCCAAGGATTGCATTTTCCATGTGGTAGTTTTCTATTAGCTTATATTGCATTTTTCACACAATTTTTTAAACTAAATATCAAATTTGAGGCCAAATATGACATATAACAAGATAAAAGCTCAATGTTTTTGCATCAAACCTTGCATTATAACCAAATCTATAACTTTACTTTGAACCAAGATTACAAATTCAAAACTATAATAATGTAAAAGGACATTCGAGTATTAAAATCTAAAATGATATATGTATTTTTATTTTTTGAATGTTTTGAACACATGGATCCCTTCTTGTGGAATATATTAAAGTTCAAAAAAAATTGAAAAGATTTGGTGAACATTTAATAAGGGAAAAGACTTTTGATATTAAAAAAAAACCACGTGTCCACATGCTTCTCTTAAGTGTTTTAAACATATAAAAGGACTCTTGAAACATGATGAATTTTTATGAAAATTTTGTAATTGCAACTTTGAAAGTATAAGAATTTATTTCAAATTTTTTCAAAAAAAATTGATATATTATGTTCCCATGATGATTTTCAAATTTTCAAAAAACAATTTTTAAAGGATTATCCACACATTGTTTGACTCTTTTTTTCTTACTTTCACCCATGAGGTTATTATAAGGATCACAAATGAAGCTCAAATAAATGCTCAAGAATCGGATCAGCCTAAGGGAGAATAGGAAAGGGCTTCTGAGAGCCAAGCCTGACTAAATCCCCCAAGGGTGAACAAATTAACGACCAAGCTTGTGAAGGTCACAAAGATGAAACGGAAACCAACTACCCCTAAAGCAAGGAAAGGTGCTAAATATCTGCAAAACTCAACATTGTTTCAAAGTGAAGGAAATGTTGCAAACAATGAAAAGGAGGCTAAAGATGGCCGTGAATTTCTTGCAACCCTAACATCCTTAGTATCACACACATCAATAGCTTCATCATTGGGGCTAAATTTGAAGGGACCAGATGAATATGACAAGGAAAGAGAGGCTAGTGAGAAATTGTGATGCAAGGAACTTCTTGTAAATATTTTGAACCTCGTGAAAGATTTCCTAGGATAAGTAGAAATAACCCTATGCAATTGGGAAAATACATAATTGTGAATTTTAGATTTGTGATGATTGTAAATTTAAAAACCAAAAAACTAGAGATTATGTGCACTTCTTATCCTTCAAGCATGAGACCTTTTTGCCTTATCAATACTGTGATATGATTCGGTTTATGATTTCAATAATATGTTATAGTTTTTAGATCCCTACCTAAAATGTCAAAAATCATCATTTGTAATGAGGTCACCTAGTGGCCACCAAGGTATATAGGTGGATTAATCTATAAAAAATAGATCACCTACCGATTGCTAGGCTATTTTTCTTGACAACTCTTCCTATGAACACTTAGTGACTATAAGGGTTTTTTTCTCGATGACTTTTCCCATGAACCCTTGGTAGCCACTAGGCCATTTTTCTTAACAACTCTTCCTAAGAATGCATTGTGGCTGCCATACCTTTTTTTCTTGACAACTCTTCCCATGAATACCCAATAATTAACCACTAGGCCTTGTTGATGATTATTTTGCGAGAACAAACATAGTATAATTAACATCTAATAGCTAGTAGGCTTTCTTGATGCACACATTTCGATTACACAATCTTGTTCCCATCCTAACGGCCACTAGGCTTGTTGAGACATATTAAGGATCTGCACTTCTAGTATTTCTGCCAGTATGCCACCTTTTATGAACTTGAAAAACATCATATTTCTTTTGTATCCAAGGATGGTGAACTAAGTTATTAATGGGTATTTAATTAAAAAGTTTTACTTTATAAACTATGGCAGTAAAAATATGTAATATTTTAATTTTTATTCCTTTACATATTTTTATTGTTAAGCATCACTAAATATTATTTTCTATACAATATCAATTTTTCTATGTTTGTTTATTTACTTTGAATGGATGTGTACAAATGGCTTGGAATTTTTATCAAAGGATGGCCATGAAAATGCATTTGAAAGGTCATGTCCCACTAATATGAACCAAACAATGTCAAACAAAAAATGTTCATTTGACGCTGATGGTGATTTTTCTTGCTACTTTCCAAGGAGTGATATGTGAGGAGATGTATTTTGAATTGGATTGAATTTCTAATTTGTAATTCATTTTTTGTTTGAATTCAAGAGCTTTTGAAATGGAATCAATGGACAATTGCCAAAGTCTTTGTGAGAAAAATGTAGACATTGCTATGATGGATTTAGTGGACAACAATTCCATTCTGTTTGTAAAAGATGTGGGGATTTTTTCGATGGACGATGACTCCTATCATTTTAGAGATCAACACATCAAACCTAACTATGGCCTTCAAAGGAATTCAGAGGTGAGTCTAAGCTACATGTTGTTTTTGGCTTGAAGGAAGTTTTCCCGAGACAAAGACAATTGTTTAAATCTTGTTCTTTAACTCCAAAGGAATGGTATGAAAATTGGTTGTTCAATCCTTTCATTGTTGCAAAATCGAGTTTGCAAGACTTCCTCCAAAGGTGCGTTCAATAGTTTGTCATCTATACCTAGACAAAATGTAAACCTTACAAAACATCGTCATTTTTTAGATAATTGAGGAAGGATTTAGTATTTAATATCAAGCCATCTAAGATATTTGGACATGAGCTATGCCAAAAAAATAACCATTTCCTTTTTTAAAAACCCAAAACCATAGTTTACCATAAGTTCTTAAATGATTTATTTGATAGAGTCTCAAGGACACATATTGGAAATACTACACTTATAGATCACAATCCAATGAGAACAATGAGAAACCCCATGAACAATGTCATGCTTGTTGAAAAATGGAATGGTAAATGAGAGGATTCTCTTAACTACTTAATGGAGGTTGTCCTACTATACTTTGAGTCTTTTCATTCCTTTGGAAAGTCTATGTTTACTAATTCATGGAGTCTAATCCCTTTGGTAGGATATCACATTTAATTGTTGCAGATATTGATTTTCGAAAGCTTTTCGAACCTTGCAACAATTGTTGTAATGCCACCTTTTGTATGATAAGATCAAATGATTCCATTATTTGAAGATAAAATTAAATTTTTATGATGTGTGAAGTTACCCTATGTGTAGTGGTGTGTTGAATGAAATGGTTACAATGTTTCATGACCCTATATAAAAGCATGGACCTACCATATTGAACATGATGATAATAAGTTTACATTGTGAAGTGCAATTCATTACAAATACAATTGTGTCTCAGCTTGAGAATTGAAAGAAATCATGGATGATGCCAAAATCTTGCTTGTTTTAAACCCCTTGAAGGTCTTTTTCTAAATGTGTGCATTTGTTGAAATCATAGGCCCAATGTTCGTCCCCCTCGCTGGAAAATCAGATGATGGAATTGTTTGCATAAATATCATGGATGTTAAGGAACCATTTACATATGTCCACACACTAAGTTAGGATTGTAAGAAATCACAATGACCTCTAGATTCCTAGAACAATCTTTCATTGAATCAAAGGTGAATGAATATCATTTGATTTTTTTATTTAAATGGAACTAGTTGCAATAGGAGAACGTCAACTAGATCTTAGCCAGTGCTTTTGAAACCTAGGTTGAAAGAGTTTTTCTCCACATGTGCAACAAAATTCACTCTGTACATATGGTTTTCCACAATGAGGAAAATTTTCTCTGAGCACTTGGAAATAATCAAGGAAAGATTTGGTGTTCACCTCAATTCTTCAAGAATTGTAGACCAAATGTTATGCTTAAAAAATGACCATTCTTCCCCAAGAAGCCCAAGAAGCCTATTTTGCATAAAAACCTAGATGCATTTTTGTGTGTTTCGTGGTACGAACTATGAAAATGCATTACTTGTTGATGACATGCCTTACAAGAGTTTATTTAATCCTCCTTCAAGTGCCATTTTCCTATAGACATTTTATAGGTCCCAAGAAAATGGTAATTACTTGTTCGAAACTATTTTCCCTTAGAAGCCTTGCATTCCACTGGAATGTGGGTTTTTGAATTTGTAAAATGTAATCATTTTAGGAGCATTACACATGTCCCCCATTCTAACCATCAACATGAGAAATTGGTTGTAAGTTACTTTTCCAAATGTAATGAAACTTTTTGCAATAGGATGAAATCTAAACCTACAAATAAAAAGAGGTGAAATATTTTATTTAGTTGTTTATGAATTATGTTGTATGCAATGCTTAAATTTTTTGTTTCCTTTCTATTTGTTGAACAACTCTTGAATGTCAATCAAGTAATATATGTTCATGTGTTGAAAATTATGCATATCTTTTTTTGCAATAAGTTATAATGATTAGTTAGTTATTTGTATAAATTTCACTTGCGTTTGGGCACAAGGTTCCATTGGCAATAAGTTCAATGATTTATTGATAAATCAAATATCACTTAATGGTCACTAGGTTCTTATTGGAATTTTGTTTGGTCATTGTTATGTGCATGTGTAGTCAATTATTATGGAAAATGCTTATGGCCAACATATGTGTAATTACAACTTTCTGTCATTGTTTTTTTTTATATATGGCAATGTCATTTGGTGGCCCACTCGATGCTTATTTAAACAACATTGGAATTGCATGGGAATTTCATTTTTTGTATAACATTACAATAATATATATTATTGATTTCACATTGTCAATTGATCATGAGCTGCAATTTAAAGTTATAGATAATTATTAATTTGTTGTCTCCCATATATATTGCATTTAATAACCACAAATTTGGTTTTTATCATAGTTCACAACACATTTTGAGTTTTGTGACTCGCTTTTACAACTACGTACTAATCAAGAAGGACATATGCAATTAGTGGTTAATGAATTGTTAAACCCATGTCGTTTCACCCATTTACTATATAATCACAAGGGATGTTCAGTTACAAAGCTTAGTCATTTTAGCAACTAAGATTAAATGAAATGAATAGATTTGATAATAATGAAATTCCATATCATCATTAACCTTGGTATGACATGTAAAATGCATGTCATCTCAATTTAACCATTTTATTCAACTAAATGTTACAAAAAATGCTTTGATGAATGGATGATATGTGTTAAGAATATATAAACATGTTATGAGTCATTACACATGACCAAAAGTCAACCTAGTTTAACCCATGTAGCTAATGTAGCCAAAAATTAACCCAATTGAACCTAGTTTAACTCACATAACCAGAAGTCAACCTAGCTATCTAACTAGTTACATATGTTAGGCAACCTAGGCTAGGTGAGGCCTAGATTAAAAACAATTGTTGAACTCATAACCCAAAAAGCTTACACTAAACTACCTAACCTAAGCCAAATGGCTTAGGTATCATAAGTTGCAATAGTGAGGATTTGAACCCTTTACCTTCACTTTGGGGTTCAAGTCCTCATCGATTGCACTACCACATTTTTTTATATTAATTAAATTTAACACAAAGTTATAAAGCTCAAAAAATTTAGCCTTGAATTAACCTTGGCCACCCTAAGTTGACCTAGGTCTACCTACCTACTACCTACCAACCTAGCCTAGACCTAGACCTCCTTAGGTTGATTTAAGATGAATTAGTTTGTCAACCTATACTACTTACTGACCTAGCTTAGGTCAACCTAGCCTAAATTAACTTAGGCATTTTTAGACTAAGAAATAAATTAACTTAGGATAATTTTGTTGCATCTAATCACATCATTGTCGCATCTAGTCACACAAACTTGAGGTGGTTACAAACTTAATAAAATATTTTGTAATGAGGCTACCTAGGTTGACTTAGCAAAAATCTTAAAGCTATGAACCGAAACAAGCCTACTTAGGTTAACCTATTAGTAGGGTACAACTATATTAAATATATGTAAACATACTGGATGTAATAAATTTCTTATGTCTAGTTAAGTAACTTACAAGGTAGCCTACATTACGAAGTAGGTTTTTATTAAGTATCCTATATACATAAGTTAACTTCATAAGTATGTTCACCTAAACTAGTGTGTTAAGTAGTTTAAAGTCAAGGAGTTATGTGTCCCCTTTTTCAAAATAACTATTAACATTATAGTCATAATTACAAGTTAATAATAGACTATTTAATACACATACACATGCATGTGAATTCATGATTTCAAAACCTCATGGCACAAAAAAAATTATGGCATGCCATGACAAATATTGATGCGATAAATTCAAAACACACAAAAACTTATGGTGTCACAAAAGATCATGGATTGCATGAAAATTTGTGACACCTTGTTGCCAAATGGCATGCCATGTCATCATCACATGGAAGACCAAATTGTTATTAATCATAGAGGACAACAATAATTTTAACTAATTAATAAATGACATTAATTCATCAAATCAATGACATGAATCATGATGTTAACAAATAGGACCACATCATCTTATTAACATATAACATGTCATGTCATCATCATGGGAGATTAAGTCGTTATTAGTCACAAAAGTGGATGGTTCTTACAACTAACTAAATAATGAACAAAAATTGACAAATAATATGACAATTTACCAAAAAAAACCAATAAGTTGTCATATTTATTCCAATTGCAAAACCATGATGCCATGTGGCATGTTGATGTCTTTTACCATTATTTACTAATTGTTATGACTAAGTAGTTATAAATGTAATTGAAAAAACAATAATCATTTTTGTGTCTAGTTTAAAAGACAAGATTTGTTGTAATGAAGTAAAGTTTTTAGATTTGCATTTTGATGCAAAAAACTACATTGAGGGATTAGACATTAACATAATGATTGACCAATAAATGCTTTATTTTATCCAAAGTAGTGTATGAATCATCATGTTGATTAATAGTCAAATATTTTATTACCACATGATAATGCCAAAACATGTCTTTTATGACTAATCATTTTTCTAGTCATTTCTCCCATTATAATTGAATAGGACAAGTCATAAAAAAACATTTTGGTGTTGTAATTGCACGTGGAATGCCACATCATCATGTTGTGAAACTAGAAGTTATTATTTTAGTCGCAAAAATTAGGGTATTTTTAATTAACTAATTTTAATTTATTTAAAGCATGTTATTATAATTTCAAAAATAATAATATATCTATTTAGTAAAAAGCCCACTAGTCATCAAACTAACTATAGTTGCAAAACCATGACATCACATGACATCTCGATGGCCTTTGCAATTACATAGTGATTTTTGTAACTAACTAATTACAATTGTAGTTGAAAAGGGCAGTAGTTGTTTATTTAACTAATCAAAAAACCCATAATGTGTTGTTGTGGTTGAATATCCCCTTGCATCTAGGTGAAATGATCAATGGAACTTTCGTGCAATCATGTGTATGTTCATAGCCTTCCAAGTCAAAAAAAATTATTCATTTTCAACATGAATGTTGTATTGTGTTATTTCCCCCAATACGTTATTTTGCAAGATAATGTTCGAGTGTTTGGAAGAAATATTGACAAGAGCAAAATTGAAGTCAAAGTTGGAGTGGAACATTTTCTTGTTAACGCATTTCAAAAGTTTTACATCATAATTTAGTTTTGTATGAAACTAAAAGATGTGCTCAAGGTTTTTCCAATGTTGATGCGATAAAAGTTCATGGATTAGTTCATGTTTATTTGGGGATGTGAACAATGTTCAAATACTTTTGGTGAAATTTCTCCTAGTTCCTATTATTATTTAAAAGATTTGAACCATGTGTATTATGCTTGCCGTGGGCTACCTTATGGGAAGGAAGATCAAACATTACTATTTAACAATGAACCCAACAAGGCATTTCGAAATCCAAAGTGGAGTGGTCTTTTTCTAGAATCACTTAGGGGTAGTTGTTGTCAAAGAAAAAGGTGTAATCCTTGGATTTAGCATTTTATTTATGGTTAACTTTAATTAAATTGCCTTTGGTGAACATGATTCAAGATCATTATGATATTGTTGTCAAGTATTCTAAGCCTTGTTTAAATTCTTCTTCACAAAATTATTTTTGGTTCATGCAATATATGAATTATGACAATGACGATCTGGGTGAAAGCACACTAAGCCCCCCCAAAATTGTAATCATAAATATAATCTTTTTACAATTAAAATTTTTGGTAACATATGGACATCACATCTTGGATTATTTTTACTTGTTTTAAATATATTTGATTAGTTTTAGACTTAGTCTAATCAATTCTTTTGAAAATTCCAACAAAAATTGAAAATTTTGAATGTATGGAATATAATTGTGACCAAATAATACTCGTCACAAAGTTTGAAATCTGAATATGTACTCAAAAAAGTAGGTTTGTTGATGGAATTCTTGGGTGAATTTTTTTATGGTGTATGATATTGATATACATCAATTAAATTTAGAAAAATTTAAAAATTTAAAACTTTTGGATGAAATTCCATTTCAAAAAATATGTTTTTTTACATTCTTTTAGTAATGAATACATAATAATATCTTCCTTTTAGGAAAAAACCATTACCATATCAAAGAGAAGGAGGTTTTATAAATGGTCATTGCATTATTTTTTCGATTTCCTTTTGTTTGGTAGTGTTTCATGAATAAAAAACATGAGGCCCTATGGCCATTGAAAAATTGTAAGTTTTATACTATGTGTACATTGATTTTATTTTATCCTCCTCATCTAACCATTGGATTAATGACTCAAATGAATTTTGAGTTCCAAAATGTTATGTAAATTTTAAAGTATTTTGCTTGTGTTTAGGTTAGCCAAAGGATGCCATCAAGATTTTAACTCACTATGTACTATAATATTTGTTATACATCACCTTTTTTGAACAAAAATGACTCACCCTTAGTGTGTTTTCACCCATCTTCTCAATGTGTAACCTCTTTTGGGTACGCCCTATGCACTCTAAATCATTTCATATGTTTTAAAATTTCATATTTCAAGTCATTTCATATGTTTTAAAATTTCATATTTCAAGTCATTTCATATGTTTTAAAATTTCATATTTCAAGTCATTTCATATGTTATATGTTTAATAATATGTTATATGTTTTCATTTGTTAACACTATTTATTTTTTTTGCAACTAGTTGTGCTTATTGTTCGTAGATTGCATGAAGGTGTTTGTAATTTTGAAAGAGAAAAAGCAATGTTTGCCGCTCAAAGTTTTATTTTGTGATAACGCTAATATAGTTGCATATTTGACCATGGACCATCACAAAAGTTTTAGGAAGAAGAGGAATTGACTTTATTCCTACATGGTGCATTGTTTTTAGGGTGATTTATAATGGACTTTCATTTATGATTGGATTATCATTGTTAAGTTTTCTATGCAAACTATTGTTGGCAACTAGGTTCATTTTGTATGTCAAATATGCCTTATTTATTCTACTTATTTGTTTTTTTTTTTTTCTTAATTTTTTAATTTTTT
>Ga0209611_10004197_pt1 | contig 24733 bp, 29 predicted proteins | sample S1TSphgellanicum_3_FD_187693 | JGI IMG/M metagenome (GOLD analysis project Ga0209611, IMG submission 187693) | Host-associated microbial communities from peat moss isolated from Minnesota, USA - S1T2_Fc - Sphagnum magellanicum MG (SPAdes) (version 2) | ecosystem: Host-associated > Plants > Peat...
CCCAAAAAGGAAGTTTTGATTTTGTTGATTGTTTTTGGATAGAGTCATACAATATTCAATAACTCTGGCAACATAAGGTTGAAATGATGTGAAATTGCTTAGAGCACCCTTCCTCGTCAAGGGCTTTCCAATGGTATCAAATGGGGAGGGCTTTTCAATGGTATCAAGAGTATGATGGGGACATGATGGTTTGGGAGATTTGAACATGACTAACAAGCTTCCTTAACCCCTAAATGTGAGAGTTAAACAAAATTACATTGAAAAGTAGATCAAATTGGTCCTTCCTCATGTTTAAGGGTGAATTGATAGATTGGAGCCAAGTGTATAAATTTTAAGTTTTTTCTATGTCTAAATTTACTAGGTGGGATAAGTTGCTTCCACACCTCCTTTTCCTCTTAGAAGGAGGGTTGTTTCATTTATTGTTTATTATTAAAAATTTATAAATTATAAATTATAAAAAATTTATAAATTTAAAAAATCAATTTTGTGATGTAGGTGCGGTGGCCATCATCCATAAGATAATTTAACCAGATTTGGCTACATAGTAGATATGAAGATAGAAAAAACTAGAATTCTTTCATATTCTTGCCTACCATTCACAACTGAGTAATATTAGGTTTTCAATGGATGGTGCACTAGTGAGTGTTGAGGAGTTACATGATTTCAAGTTAGAGCATCTTGGAGCTCTGCCAATACCCAATTTTGGGCCTCCAACAATATTTCACATTTGGTTTACTTAACCTTTCACTAGTTTCATTCACAAACATCAAATTTGAAATTGTAAAAGGTGAGAGAATGCTAATAGCAAAATATTTGACCAATCATTCTATTTAGGTAATCAAGAATAATTTTAAGATTTGTGTAGCAGCATTTTTTTTGGTGACTAAAAGTAGTCCAAATGTTATGATAGAAATGCCATTGCTAAAAGTAAGAAAATAAATGAGATAAACATGAAAATATCGTCAAGATTTGTTTACTTTTCATGCCATGGTAGCCATTACATGATTATAATGATAGTCTAGATCACCACAAAAACTAAAGTCATCTAGATATATTTGTAATTTTGCTCATTTTTCATTAGAGAGTTAACAGTTTATCATCATTGCATGAATGAAATGTGCATCTTGTCGCATTGTCATTGTTGGGATGAACTTGTGTTATGTCTTGTTGTGAAGTGTCATTTCGCAAAATCTTTAGAGCTTGGGGTTAGAATGACCCAACACTTATATTGGTGGTATTTTAAAGTTTTTGAGTGAGGCCTCCTAGTGGCCAGAGTAAGGCTGAAAAATGTTAGGCTTGTACCCAGAAACTCAGATTTAGTTTGAGCTTGGGATACTTTGTAATGTTTAGAAGTAATTTAAATTAATTTTGGGGGTTTTAGTTTTTACCATGGTATCAGTTTGGGTGTTGGTTCACCCAAAACTTAGGTGATGTCCAATTTTTTTTAATATTATTTTATTTTTATTTTTTGTAGGAACATGAGTGATGATGATCCCAAAAAAGATTTAGCATGAGAAGTGATGATCCCAGAAAAGATTTAGCATGAGAGGTGATGATCCCAAAAAAAATTTAGCTTTAATGACAACAAGTATTTGAGGAAATTGTCCAAACAATTAAAAATAGCATAAAAATCACTTAAAAATAAAAATTTAGTGAAATTTCCTTTGTCCTTGGATGCAACCTGGCATTTTAAACCTCATCTAGAAACCATGTGTGGTGAATTGGGAAACTAAAAACTCATGTTATGGTGGTTGCGCCTCCTTAGCGAAAGGTGAAATCAATCTATCAGAAAAGAAAAGGCTAGCAATATTCCTTGCAAAAGGATTGTACCTATTTTTTGTACTTTCTCTATGAAAATATGTGTTGCTTGAAGTTGTTATTGAAAAATATCTTTCACTTGTTTTACTCCAGATTGCATTGTATAATTATAGCAAATTGAGAAAGAGTTTTAGTGTTTAAGTTAATTTTGCTTTTCAATTCAATTTTTTAAAAGTTTTGAACTTCGTTTCAAGTTTTGGACTACATCTTACTATCAATTTTGAAACTTGTGAAAAAACACATATTAGCAATGAACTTTCACCAAACTTATATTTTATTTATCTTTTCATAACCTTTTTTTGCTATTTTGGTGCAACAAATCATTGTCACACGTGTTCCAAAATGAAAAAAATCACTTTCTCTAGATAGATACAAATAATTCATTATTTTTTTCATTCATGTGTGAGAAAAAATAACTAATGTTTGCCAAAAATATCTTCACTTCGTTATACAAAGAGGCATCCATAAAAATTTCAAAAAGTCAATGAAAAGCATTGTTACATAATGCTTTTTGTAAGCACAACTAGTGTTTTTTTTTCAATTTCTTGATCGAACATCTTCAAGCAAATTTCAACTTAATTGGTGATTTTATTTAGAAGAACTCTTAAAATAGTTGACAATAGACATAAATGTTGGAAATTGACAATGGATCAATAAGAAAATAAACATGATAAACATCTTTATTTATCACAAGCTCTCCACCTAACCTTAGGATCACGCAAATGTTGCTACAAACCTATGATCCACCCTTGAGCTTTTGTCTAATCCAAATACAAAATGAACACCCCCATGTAGATGTTACCTGCTTTAGAAGGCACATGGACAAGGTCATCATCTCATGCATTGAAATATTTCACACTAAACTTAATTAGAGATATATAAACAAACTTACTTAACATATTTCATAGTCCCAAAAGTATGTGCATGTAACACAAATATCTCAAATAACTATAAATTGGTAAAAGCAATTTAAGTAACTTGGTAGGAGGTTGATATCCAACACTCCCACTCAACAAACTATTAAATTATGCAATTAATCACACCCATCAAATGTCGAAAAGATTCATGATTATTAGCAGAAAATCCTTTGGTCAAAATATCTACAACCATATTCTCTGTGTTGTACTACACCAACTTAACAAATCCTTCCTCAACCTTCTTTCACATTAAATGATGAAGAACCTCAATATGCTTCGTGCAAACATGAAAGACTTGGTTCTTTGATAAATATATACAATTTTGATTATCATCATATATGATGTGGGTTTCATCTATGGAACACTAATGCTCCCAACAAGTGATGAGAACCACATTGCTTGCCTTGTTACTTGTGAAGCTACCATATATTTTTCTTTTGTTAATGACATAACAATAGAGGTTTCTTTCTTGTTATTCCAACTACTAACACCATTTCTCAATAAGAAAACATAATTTGATGTGGATTTGCGGTCATCCATATTGTTAACTTAATTTGCACCACAATAGGCACTTATTTGTGTGCTTCCATAAATAATATCATAATCCCCAATATTGGGACATTGGCTTTGATAAACATTCATTTCGAAATGTATTTCACCCATATTGCTTTCATCAATTCCTTTGCTATGATAAATGTTTCTTTTCCAATGCATATGGCCCTTCATGTTCTTGTTGGAACCTTAGTTATGACTTATGTTTCTTTTGAAACATGTTTGGCCTTGGTTATGATTTACATTTTCCTTTTGGAACAATAGCCATGGTTTACATTCTTGTTAAAATGTGCTTGGCCCCTCATTTTTTTTCATAGCCTTAGTTATTGCTTACATTCTCATCAAAATGTGCATGGCCCTCATGTTCCTTTCGGAACCTTGGCTAAGGTTCACATTCTCATTAAAATACACATGGCCTTTCATGTTCTTTTTGAAACTTTGGCTATGGCTTACATTTTTGTCAAAATGCACATGACCCCTTGTGTTCTTTTTGGAACCTTGGTTATGGCTTACATTTTCATCAAAATGTGCCTAGCCCTTCATATTCATTTTAGAACCCTAGTTATGGATTACATTTTCATCAAAATGCGCCTAGCCCTTCATATTCATTTTGGAACCCTGGCTATGGATTACATTTTCATCAAAATGCACCTAGCCCCTCATGTTCCTTTCAGAACATTGGCTATGGTTTACATTTTTGTCAAAATGTGTTTGGCCCTTCATGTTCTTTTTCAAACCCTGACTATGATTTACAAATCCTTTCAAAATGTGTTTAACCCCAACTATGGTTAACATGCTCATTAGAATGCACTGTGCCCATAATAACATCCTTGCTTTTTTTCTAAAACACAAACCAAAATCTACTATGCCTTTCAAATAACAAAAAAATTGTTTCATTACAATCCAATGTGACTGTCCAAAATTAACCATAAATTGGCTCACAACCCCCATTGCCTATGCAATATAAAGTCTTATGTATACCATTGCATACATGAGATTTCTAATAGCGTTTTGAAATAAGAGGCCCACATTGCTTTTAAATTTGCATCACTTTGACATATCCTTCAAAAGCTTGCAATTGGTCATAAAAAAAATTTAACTGGCTTACTTTTAGTCATTCCAAATTGTTTCAATATACCTCCAATGTATTTGCTTTGGTTTAAATAAATCGCACAATTTTGTCAAACACGATTTATATATATCCCCAAGCAATATTAAATTTCACCTAGATCTACCATTTCAAATTTTTTGGGTCACTACTACAAAACAAGGGTTTTTTTGCTACTAATATAGTGATTAAGATGACTACATATTCATTTTAGTCGCAATGTAACATGTTTGGTTTGACTAATAATGTCTAATTTGACTAACATGAAAAGTAGGTGTGTTTGTTGTGACTAAAACAAACTAGCACCTTAGTCACATTAGACAATTGGGTACACATGTGGCATGTGTGGCACCTATGTAGACTCATTTAATTTGATTAAGATGACTAAGATGACTAAAATCAATCATTTTAGACTAACTAAATGTGATTATAATGCAACTTTTTAATGAGGTGGCAATATGAAAATAGAAAAGAGATTATTTAAGTTTTTAAATAGCCAAATTGTTGGAAAATATGAAAAGACCATCGAGTTATCGAACATTCAATTTATGTTTTTGATCATTCATAGTAAAATAGAAGTAGAGGCAACAATGGAAAAATAACAAAATGCATATGAAAAATGAAAAAATGGAGGATTGAAATTGAAATTTTATATTAAAATGGTTTTTTGAACTTTGATTACTTGTGCACTAATGTCCAAGTTTCATAAATTGAACATATAAATGTCTAGCTCCAAACTAAACTAAACTAAACAGCAAGGATGGTCCAACAATAATTAACCAACCTTTATGTTATAATTAATTAACCATCACTATCACAACTTGTTGCATATTCCTCTGCACTATCTACTCCACCATCTTCCCCCTCATGAGCAACCAAATCTAAATTTAATGATGCAACAATAAAACCACCTACAATTGTGGCAGGTTGAATGGACTCTTGAATGGAAATAGGAGCTTGCAAACATGTGTAATCATTAATGTTGTCAAATCGAAACATATCAAATTCCATAAGGTCAGTTTGAATAATTTTAATTATCCCTTTCCCATAGTGATCTTTCCGTAGTACTACCTTCCACCCCCTTTCTTTTGGGTCACTAAAAAAAAAACTTGTTTTACATGTAAGGGGAAAGCAAATGATTGGTCTGAAATGGGAATAAGGGATGAAAGTCCACAAGTGTGAAACCATATTCATTTCATTTAACTATTGCACTACTCCTAATGTAGTTCAATCTCACCCAGTTGCATAAGAAGACAATTGTGTTGAGCACCCCATAATTTAGTTCCAATATCTCCTCAACTCGACCAACATATTCCAATTTTGCAAGAACCGGTCTTTGATCACTTGGGCCTAATATGCATTCTTGTTCAAAAGTTGCCACTACATCACAATCATTTGTTGTTAGATGTTCTTTAACACTTGCAACACGAATGTGGTTACCATAAGCATACATGGCTTGATATGACATAGCTTCCAATGTTGGAGGCATGTACATATGCACGATGTCTTTGTCAATTGTGTCCCCATCATTGAGAGTCACTGTAATGGAAGCCCTTATCCATGTTGCAAAGGGGGGCAATGGAGCAAGGTCATATGGGAACACAATATTCCTTGCCAGAGACCGACCTTGAAGTAGCAAAAAATTTCTCCTCTCTTGATCCCAAATTTTAACTATTGTAAAATGTGTTTTGCCAATACAACATATAACACCTAATTAACCTTTACAACTCTTCAAAAAATTTAAAAATTCAAATTGGTAATACAAAATTGTGAAACAACAAGTGGCTATAACATAGCTACAACAATAACAACAATTCTTGATAAATTGAATGGTGTGACCTATCTAAAACATATTCTTAAAAGAACTATGCAACTTCATTATTAAAATAATTAAAAGTAAAGAATACATTTCTCATGCCATGTAGCCATTAGTCCCACATTTTGAAGCACAAAAGAATGGACCATGTCTCGAAGGTTTGTAGTCATAATTCCTGGACGCCCACCACCTTCCAACACTTCATCAAACATGGAGGGGTCTTCTTTGTCATCCCACACCCTACATCTTGTGGCTGTAAAATCCACAAGATACTCAGTGCAAAACCCAAGAGTTTACTCTATTGTGTATCTTTTTGCCATACTTCCTTCAAGTTTTGTTCTATTTCCCACATATCCTTTCAAGGTTTTCAAATACTTTTCAATAGGATACATCCACCAAGTTTGGACTAGACCACATAAATCCAACTCCTTAACTAAATGAATTAACAAATGTGTCATGACATCAAAAAATGAAGAAAGGAATTTTTGTTCTAACAAGGTTAAGGTGATTGCCACTTCCTTTTTCAAGTCCCCCATCAATGTTGGATCCACAACCTTTTGAAAACTTGACACAAGTGAAGAATTGCCATCTTCCATTCCTTAGTCATAAGATGTTGCATGCATAAAAACAAGATTTCTTGCATCACAATGTGGTAGCCGTGTGACTTCATGCCCTTTAAATCTTGGTCTTTGATTCTCTTATTGAGTGAAGAAACATAATGTGTAGGTGTCTTCAAAGTCTCAATAATTTGGATAAACCTTTCCTTTTCCTCATATGTCAACACATATGATTTTGCTGGTTTAATGAAACCATGGTTCACAACACTAGCTTGTAGCCACAAATGTGGCTGGATGTTACACTCCTTCAAGTCTTCCCAAACTACTATTGTGTTCTTCATCCCAAATATGGTTTTCATCACATTTTCACAAATGTTTTTTGCACAATGCATCACATCTAGTGTGTTGCAAATGACCAAACCCTAGCCAACAAATAATTAAATGGAAATAGTGTTTTTTATAAATCAAACCTTAACCTACCTTATTAAGTATTGGGCCATGTTAATGTAAATAAGTAAATAACAAAAAACTAATTGTGATTAAATGTTTGGTTGAAGGAAACTTACTTCCCAGTATGGGAGTTTAAACATGATGGAATGCCATTTGATGCCATGTTTGTGTACATGATCATGTTTTGAACTAGATCTATTTTGTGGACCTTGTAACCACATTTCCCGTTCCTTGTTCCATTTCATGGTGTCTAATGCAATTATTCGCACATGCGCCACCCTATTTATGTTTCCCCATTTAAAGCACCTCGAGCCCACCAATATGGAAAATACTATCAACTCCCATAATAAATGACTTTCTTCAATTTCCTTGAATACTATGATTTTGTAGCTAGGCCACAAGGTGGGCAACCCACAAGACCTTTGGTAACACATCTTGCAAATAGCCCATAGGCTGGAAAGTCATGGATGTTCCAAATGCACATAGCCCTTAAATTGAATGTTGCCCCCTGGAACGAATCATAAGCTTTAACACCTTGCCACAACAATTGTAACTCCTCAATAAAAGGCTCCAAGTACACATCCACATTTGTAGTTGTTATTAATTCCTTGCCAAGAATTATTAAAGCCAACATCAAAAAGTAATGTTTTGTTACCAACCAAGGTGGCAAATTGTAATTCAACATAATTATTGGCCATGTAGAATGACAAGATCTCAAGTCTCCAAATGGGTTCACCCCATCTAATGCCAACCCTAATTTAATGTTTCATGCTTTAATTGCAAATTCAGGCCATTATTCATTAATGTGCTTCCAACTCCTAGAATCCGACATGCTTTGAATTAGGCCATCTATGTTTGTTCCATTTTTGTGCTAGATCAACAACTTCAACAACTCTGCCAAAGTTTTGCACTTGTACATTTATAATAGCCTTAGAATCAAAAAGAAATGTTGCAGCACTTTCTATGGAAGACATTGTGATTCTTCCACATACCTATTAGTATTGCACTTGGGACACACTTTGTAATCTGTCAAGGCGCCTTGAAAAAGCACACAACCATTAGTGCATTTGTGAATGGAATCATAACATAAACCCAATTCCTTAAGGGCCTCATAAGTTGTGGTTGGCATCTTGTTCCCTTTTGGTAGTAATTCCATCCTCAACAGTGAAAATAATTCGTCCATGAAAACATTGATAAACCCATGGACTATCTTCAAATTCAACAACAACAACATGGCCGACAACATGCTCATGAAAGAACCTTCAAACAATGGGGTTGATGCTTTTGTGATCATTGACTCCATTTATAGCTTCATGTCATCCTTGGTCAACTGGGAAATCAGTTCTTGGATTCTCCAAGAGTTCAATGTTTAGTGGGTTTTGCTCTTCACACCCCTATTGAAATTTGTCAAATTTGGAGAAGGCATCAACAACCATTCTATGAACCTAGATTTATGGGTCAAGTGTGGGAATTATAGCCAAATTGGGTGTTCTCGAGCTCCTAATTGTATATGTTGTAAGTACATCTCCTCCTTCCTATCCATAAAATAACCAATGTCACTATCATATATCTTTGGATAATATTACAAATAAATAAATCTAGTTTCACATGATTCTTTCCCACATTCTAGGGGTACAAAAAAATATTTTTTGAAATCAAAAAATTTGATCCACTATTTTAAAAGTTAGGGTGCCAATCCATACCACCATTGGCCATTGGAAATATCGATCTCACCCATTCAATCTCAAATGTTTTTAAATTGTAGCCCGAGTTTGACATCTTCTGCCATGGCATGAGTTACATGGGCACTTGTAGCTTGTTAATTGTTGTCAATTTGCTTCAAGCTCTTCAACCTCAAATAATGCTTAAGATGCAAGGTGCCATTGCATTTGTGCAATTGGCAACCCCTCATCCCTTGACATTTGACAATAAGATCCTTGCATATTATAACTTAATCATTTCAGTAAAATTTCAACATTATGTATGCTCACATAACTCATTCAAGTCAAGCCATTTTAGATTGCACACATGCTTTCCTATGTCTAGGAACAGATAAAATAATCATAAGTAAACTACATGGTCAACTCAATAGATTGATACAAATCTCCAATTTTCCAAATCCAATCATGTCTTAACACTTTTGCAAATCCTAATTTTGACAAATCACACATGTCATCCAGCCACTACTATGTTCAATTTGTTCAATCAATATATATTTTTTGGCATTTAGGAAGGGTGCATAATAATCTACCCCACTGATGCATGATCTTCTATCTGAATTTAATTTATGATCCTTTAACATTTATGGTAATAACAATGTATCAGGATACAATGAAGGTTATGTATGCATTAAAAATGTCAATGCACATAATACATATATTTAAGGTTATGGTTAAGTTGAAGGAAGGTATGTACATAATATATTTCAGCTAGAAATAAATACTTAGTATCCATATGTTTGTCATACTTAACAAGTATTGATTAGTACTTGTTTGTTTCATACTTAAGCAACCACAAGTACATGTTAACTACTTGGGTTTTTCTTTAACCTCACGAGGGTAATGTGAGCATTTAGTAAAGGTCATTTGCTCACATTAGCAATGTGAATATTTAGTAGAGGTCATTGGTTCACTTAGTATTAGATGTAGACAATGCAATTCTTGCCATTTTAAATTATTGATGCAAGCTTGGTCATTGTTCAAGCTATTGGCAGCAATGGAAGATCTAATTAGACCTTTGCAAAATTGTTGTAAGAATGGATAGAAAAGGGTATATGGCAGAATATACTTGTGGGTGTAGAAGGTGTAAAGGAACAAATGTGAACCTAAAATGGCAAAGTTAAATATTCATTCAAAAGGAAAAATAGAGGTGGGGAAGGCATTTATATTTGGGATAAGGGTTGTTGTTTACCTCATGCACTATTGTTTGTTATCCACTATGACTAGATGGTGATGGCAGGTGTGGATGGTGTGGTAATGATGGTGGCAAGTGTAAATGTGACTGAGCAGGCAATTCTTAATGCAAATGCCGGTGTTCAATTGGAAGAAGAATATGATGAAGTTCGACAACGCACCATTGCCAAAAATGAGGCAAAGTTCACTTTGATTTTTGGTGCAGATTGGAAGTAGGATATGAAAACTTTTCTTTCTTCACAATTACCTATTGCTTAAGCTTGGTTGCATTTTTGACAATTTTTAGTTAGGGAAGTAGTAGACATTTGTGTTTGGGGGCCATAGTTTCCTTTGTATAAACCCTATTTCATCATCAAAAGTTAGGATAAAGTTCAACTTTAATTTCTTGCACATTGTTCTAGATGTCATCCAAGCATTTAGGATTCAAATTCCTCATTGCACTTTTTTTTATTTTCTTTTCTTTTTCCCTTTCAGTCATTGTCACTCATTCACTCTCTACCTGTTTTCTTTTCTCTCTTTCACTTTCACTCACTCTCATTCACTCACCTTCTAGTTTCTTGTGTAGTTATAAAATGCATTTTTATTTTTCTTTATGTTGTTGTAGAGAGAAACAAATTACAAACAATGTCATCCATGTTGCTAATCAATTTCAGAGGTTGAGGGTTCTTATGGATCCAAGTGTGAAACCTCAACGCATCTCTCAATTTCACAAACAAATCACAGTGGTGGTTGATAACAATTTAGAGTTGAACAAAGGATGGGTGAGGTCAGATTCAGATCGTGGGTATAAAGCAAATCTAGACAAGGATTTTGATGAAGATGACGTGCAAGACGAAATTGAGGAAAATTCCAAGGAGAGCTTAGAAAAGGAAAAGCCACAATGATAGGTATGCACCCATTTTTCTAAAATCCTTTTTTTTTGTGTTGAGTTGTTGAATTTGCTAAAGTAAGGGTTCTGTAGAAGTAGTTCCATACCCCATGTGCTTGATTCTGAGTGTGGCTTGCCAAATTTCTTTTACATTATCAAAATCTTTTAGGTCGATTTTTGGAAAAAAAAAGCAAGATTTCTTTTTTTGTGTTCTTTGTTAATTTGTTAGGATCCTCTTTATATGCATTGTTCATTATAAGGTACATTTCAAATTGCCATGAAAATTGCTCTTCTTTTTGTATTTTACTTTGTGGTCATCTTGTTCACATATGTCTTTTTAAATTATTGTACTTTTTTTTCTAAGTTTGGTAGGTTTGCCATAGTTTTTTCTTTTACATTTATTGAGTGGCTACCATGGCTAATCTATGCATGTTCCCAAAGAAGGGACGAGTTGCAAGACAACAACCTAAATGTTGGATGAAACAAAAACAACCCATGGTTCTCCTCAACAAATTGAACAATGCTAATGACAATATTGCATCTGGTTCAGCGCCATATGGATATACTTTTAGTGATGAAGGGACTATGAAGGAGCCATTGGTTATAGAATTTGGGATTCCCATGGTTACAGGCTCCAGTGGTGCTCATGAAACAACCATTTCTACTCAACAAATGCCAATAGACACTATAGGTAAATCTTTTGACAACCATATTTGGTACCATATTTTTCAACTACTTATCCAAGACCAAATTCGCAATTTTTTTTCTTTTCAAACATTAGTATGTACCCACTTATATCTTTGTTGTGTATTGTTTGGCACTTTGTAGGTCAATCTATAGATGCACAAATGTATGTAACAATAGGTTTAGAGGTGCCAAACATAATACCCCAAAATACCTAGCCACCATACATGGCATACCTGGCCAATACCAACAACCACCTAATCAATTCGAACAACCACCCAACTAATACCAAAGACAAACTTACCAATACTAATACCTAGCTATGCATGGCCAATACTCACAGCCCATTGGTCAATATACACAATCTCTTAACCAATACTCACAACTACCTAGCCAATACTCCAACCACTTGGCCAATATTCACAACCAACTAAACTTCATATGCCTATGCCATCCAATCAATACCGCCAAGGTATGCCAACACCTAATTACTACTTGCCAGTGTTAGGCACTCAATACCCCCCAATGCCATCTGCATTTGCTTAATACACTAGTGTAACTATCCATGCACTTGCAGTTTAGTACCCTAGAATCCTCCTAGTTCATCTAGCTTAATACCCTTCAATGCTCCCATCTTAGTCAACCTAGTACCCCCCACTCGAACCCACAATTTCAACTTAGCACCCACGAACCCCATCTATGCAGAGGCCTAATATCTTGGAAGCCCACAAATGGTAATTGGTCAATATCAGCAATAACCTTTTACATGGCCTACAATTCCAATAGTCGGTATGTTGCCAAGACAATGGCTTGCAACAAATAACCCAACAACCCCTACTTGCCCTACAAACATCCGAAATTCCACAGGGGGTTAGTCCAATGTGGGAGTTGGATCAGCTACATGCTCATCTACCCAATTAAATAACATAGTGGTCTCATTAGACCATCGTTCAAGGGAAGCGAAACAGAGGGCTAGGCATCGTGCAATGGACAAAGTCATGAATAGGCTTGGAATTGAAATGGTGGAACTTCATGGTAAGGATGTCAAACCTATTGTCCATTATAATCCATTAAGAAAACCCATTGGTGGTGGCAAGTGCGCTTGGTTGATTCCACTTTAAAGGTATACCTTGAAGCTTAATCCCGCCATTGATGACATTTGGCAACAACCTATTTAAGAGTTGTGATGCACCCCAAACTCTTCGTAAGACTCAAATGCAAGTCTAATGGTGAAAAATAACGGAAGAAAAAGTTGGGATGCACTCCCTAACTCATAGCACTTTGGAGGTAGAAGGGGCATGCTAGAGGTCCGAGATGGGGATTAGGATGAGTGATAAGTGAGTCAATTATTCACATGGCCCTGCACAAATCAAACAACAAATTGGTTAATGCGTAATTGGAACACTTTTGGTGCACAGACGAGCCACGGGCATACACGAACTCACAAGACTTAACACTGCTTGGATTTGGGGAAGTCACCACCTTCCCCTTTATAGTATTCTCTATGATTAGCCATGGGGGCTACATCCAAATGTCATTTTGTCCCAAGATTCTCAAGTTGGGAGTCCCGAGATTCTCGAAATTGGGATTCCCTCGATTTTGGAGGCCCATAACTTCTTTTGAAAACCTTCGATTGAAATGAAGTCTAAAGCAAAGTTATAATCTTTGTCAAGAGCTTTTCAACGATATGTGACATGCTACCTGCACACAAATAAACCAGGGAGATTCCTGACTTTTAGTGGTTGGGAATCAAATTGGCACTTTGACTCCTGGCCTTTTTTTGGGCCATACCTTGTCTTTTAAATATTCAAATGGGTCATACGAGCCCATTTAAGACATCTGCATTTCAAGAGCTTTCCAATGGTATAAGGAGCTTTTTAATCAAATGAGTTTTGACCCCTAAAATGTTTTTTGAAAATTCAAGAGTATATTAGGACTCTAATTCCCAAAGTGGGAACCCACTTGGGAATGTGTGAGTTCATTCCTTCACACTTTCCTACACTCCCAGGAGCATGAAATGTGACTCCCGAGCTTCACTCTTGGCTCACACTTTTGCAAACCATTGCCTTGGTCATGAGCCCAAGGCTAAGGTTACAACAAGTTGAATGCCATAAAAGAAGCTTTGGATGTGGGTTTTGAATATATAGATTTTCCACTTGCCTATAAACATGTGAAGGACCAGGTGGCCATAGTATTGAAAAGTAGGTGTGGTTGGTGAAAAAAAAAGATAGAGAAAAACAAAAGTAGACCACGGAATTGCATAGAAACACATTGGGACTAGTTGATTGAAGTTCTCAAGCAAGAGGAAAATGTAAATAGGGTTACACGAATGACAAAAAATTGGGTAGTTTGGAAGAATGCATCATGAGTTGGATGAGCAAGTGATATTGGTGTGGAGCAATGAATGGTAAGTAATTGATTTCCTACTTCTTTTTTAAAGTTTCATGATTTGCATTTCCTTACTTAATTTCAAATTTTGATTCTGAAACCTATGGGTCGGATGGGTTTAAGAGGTTAATCTAGGACAAAAACCCACATTGGTGGAGATACATAAGGAAGTTGAGAGGGAAAAAAGTTCTAATAAGTGCAAAAGGCTAGAAGTGGAGGAGGATGAGGTAAGAACAAACTAAATAAACATCTTTTCTGTTCAAACTTGCAAAAATTGCATAACCAATTCAAGCTTTGATTTGTCCTAGCTAGGTCTTGCAAGTTATTTCAAATGAAACATTATCTTTCTGTGGTTCTATTTGTCCTAGTTGTTTTTCTTTCTTTCTATATTGATATAATATTATGCACCTAATGTTATGGCCCAATAGGAAGATTTGGACAATGCAAGCCAATCTTTGACATCTAACATTGACCTGTGCATGGGGGCCATGGGAAACAATTATGAAAAACTTGTTAAGGTCACTGAAGATTTGAAATCTAGCAATGATCAACTAATGCAAAAGCAAGATCATATGTTCAATAAAATGGAAGAAATGTTTTCATTTTTGAAGTCAACAGCCACTGTAAGGAATCAAATTGTACATAAAGGGGGGAAAACGTTAAATGTTGTTGTTGACAAAGTGATTGCCTCTCATGATGGCAATATGGCTGTGGTAACTAACATGCAGATTATAGGACAAGATTTGTTCGATTATGTTTCCCACTTTGTTGGGTTGGGTTGTTATGTTTCTAATTTTGTTGGATTAGTTTGTTCTGTTTCCTAAAATATTGGATTAGTTTGACCAATTATCATTATAATTTTTACTTCCAGTTTTATAATTGTCAAAAAGCTAACAATTTATAATGTTTTATGTTAATTGAACTTCTACTGCCTTTTAAGTTTTTTAATAGGTTAAGGGGGATGAGGGATGTGGTTCTTATGAGTTGGGATGATATGTTTAGGGCGGACGTTTAACTTCATTAATAGATCACACGGATAAGGTCCAAGAACAAACAATTAATGAGCATGACAAAATGGATGAATTTACAGGCTATGCCCTCAATGCAAATACTATAGCCACTTTTGAAATGCCTATCGACAAAGCCAAGAATACAACAACGCTGGTGGTCTTTCAATCATAGGATTCTATCCCAAATCTTGTGTTTAGAGGTAGATCTAATTTAAGGTTCATGGGAAGAATGTTGTGGATAGCACCAAGGTAGCCCTAATGGACGCTCCAACTTCCAAGCATAGTAAGATTAATCAATGTGGGCTAAACCCTAAAGAAGCGAGTTCTGATTTGCCAATAGGCGCCTGTAATATTTCATATGAAAATAAGTTGCGTGCTATTAATAAGACCAAACATCTTTTGGTTCTAAATGTTAATGGCTTATTATGTGAAGCTTGTCACTTGAGATTTATGGATATCTGAAAACCATTAATTCTTGCCACTTGGTGTGGGAACAAGTTTGTAAGCCCATGGCCTCACTCTTGAGAGTTCTTGGAGGTTATGTAATAGCCATTTTGACATTAGCATCTGGTCATCAACAACATTTGCAAATTTGAAACCTATGTTTGATTTTTTATTAGGGGGTCAGTTAGGGTTGAAACCTTTGTTTTTGTGGGGTGTTGACAAATGTTAAGACACATGCATTGCCCATCAACTAAATCCACATCACATGTTAGTTCTAAAAAACATGGATAAGGTTTGGAGGGAAATTAGTCTAGGGTTTAGGGAGTTGGGTCCTACAAATACTTTATTGACATATGACTATCCTATAAGTGTTTGGGAAATGTCTCGTATTCTTATATTTTGCCTCATCAAAATGATAATCAGAAAGAGGACAACTACTTGATGGACACACTATGGCCTTACTTACTTGGATTGTACGAAGCTCCAAGTTGTGTAAAGTATGTTGGGTTCAATCCACACGAGTAGCAATGAATTACAAGGCAAGGCCTGCATTCGAAAGGCCTAAAGGCTTTTGCATGGTCTGTTTCGCCTTAAGTGATTAACTTAACAACTTATAACCCAAGAATCTTTATGTTACATGCATTTACACTTGTTGTAGTTTTTTATTTGCAAGTGTATCATTGCTTAATGTTTCAAATGTGGTAGTGTGTTTGATACCATGTTTGGGAATTTCTACAACAAGAGGGCTATGGGAAGTGTATAGAGGGTAATGGGCCCCTCAACTTTGGTGAAGAAAAATGGATCAGTATGAGATTTTGTTGCATATAAACATGCTTTAAGGATCCATGAAAAGGCAGTTAGAGTTGGTGAATAGGCTCACCCAAATGTAAGCCTTTCAATTATGCCCTCACATTATTTTTTTCTCTAAGTCATATAGTGCTTGAACCAAATTAGGTCTTTTCATTGTCTTCTTTTCTATTTTTTTATAAGGTTTTTATATTTAGTTTGTGTTAGTGGGATGTTTAGAGAAGAAAAATGTTTTTTTTCATTATGTTATGACTTATTATATTTGCATTTGTTTTGTAGTATTATAGAGGTGATTGTTTTGTCCTCCTTTCAAATGGAGGTAATGATTGTGCAATTGGAGATTTTGTGAAGTTTGGTGGTGGAGTAGTTCAATAGCACAATCTTTCAATGTTGGAACATTGCCTTTCTATTGGCATTACATCATGTTTGATAAGAGGTGCCCATTTGTGGATTCCAAATTTAGAACATGATCTTCCTCTCCGCATTGTTGTAGATGCAATTGGTTATTTTGTATTCTGGCCTTGGAAGCAAACAACTTCATTTTATTAAACATGTAGAGATGTTTGTTGTAAATTAATTACAAGGTTTGTAAACCTCATATGTCTCAATGTTTTGTACCTTTTCAATCTACTTGCAATACTAATATATCCATGATATGAAATTGTGTTTGTGTTTGTGCCATTGTAACTTTAGAAGTAGAATTGGGTTTGTTTGTTTATTATCCATGCATGTTTATTGTAGGATTTGGATTTGCAGTTCCAAAATATATGGCATATGTGTGCATTGTATATATATATATATATATGTTGTATGTGTAGTACCGTAATGTAAGGTTCAAACTGTAAGTTACATCAAAATGTTGTAAGATTTTAATTCATTAGTACGAATAAACATAGGTGGAAGACCAATTTGGCATGTTATTAATCATGTACACATAATCAACATTAGTCAAAAAGTCAGTCACAATAGACAACCATGTGGCACTTGAATATGGGTTGATTTTATTAGTTAGCTTAGTCATAAAGACATGACATGTGTCACCCATGTATAGGTTATTATTTTAGTCATCTTAGTCATAATCGACATACCACATGTCCCTCGATTATTAATTACTTATTAGTCACCTCAATCAAAATAGACAAAACATGTGCCACCTAATTATTAGTTACCTTTTTAATCACCTCAATTAGAACAAATAGGATATGTGTTATTTAGATATATGTTATCTTGTTAATCATATAAGTTAGGATGATAAGACGTGTCACCCGAATATAGGCCACCATTTCAATCACCTCAGTTACAACAGATAAGCCATGTGGCATCCATGTCAACTTAGTTAGGTCTATCATAATAGATACTAGACATTAGACATTTTAATCAAATTAGACACACAAGTAGTCACTCAGTCAAAACAAACTCAATTAGATTCTTGTCCTAAACGACTAGTTTGTTATGACTAAAGACATTTTTGTCCATTATATTGTCCATAATGACTGAAATTTCAATCATAAAAACCAACATAAAACAACATTATCCTTTGTTTCTTTCAATAAGATCAAGTCATTAAAAGCCAAAATCAAATCATCAACATACAAAATTATGATCACATAAAAATTTTATTGAACTTTTAAAAAACAAATTCATTATGGTCAACATAATTCCTTTCAAATTTTTGAGATAAGAAATATGCATCAATCTTGCGGTTCCATTCATGAGGAAATTACTTCAAACCATACAAGGATTTTTGAAGCTTACATACCATATTCTCTTTACTGTTGACCACAAAACCTTTTGGCTGTTGCATATATATTTCCTTTAAATGATTTCCATTCAGAAAACTAGTTTTAACATCCATTTGATGCACCTCAAGATCTTTAATGGCTACAATTACAAGCAAAGTTTGAATTGATTCCATTCATTGTACATGGGAAATAGTTTCATTAAAATCAATACCTTCAACTTGTGTAAATCCCTTGGCCACCAAACAAGCCTTGTGCTTTGCCACAAAATCGTCAACATTATATTTGATCTTGAAGATCCATTTCCAATTCACTAATTTGTGATCAGGTGGAAAACGAAAAAATATGCAAGTTTTATTGTTTTATAAAGATTAAAATTTAGAAACCATGACCTTTTTCCAATGTTGTGAAGCTTCACCTTTCAAAGCATCCACAAAAGAATGGGGTTCATCAACATCTACAAAGAAAACATATGAAAGATTCACATTTTCTTCAACCATTGTTGGATTTTTTTGCACCTATTGACAAATTTTTTCATCCTCCATCTCTAGTTCTTAATTTAAAATCATATGTTTTGATCCAAAATCCAACCTTGAAACATTATTTCCTCATTAAAGTTTTTAGATTCATAAAAAATAACATCACGATTGATGATAACATATTGGCTTATAGGGTTGTACAATTTATACGCCTTAATCTTTTCACAATAGCCGATGAATATGTGCATTTCACACCTTTGAAATCTAACTTTGTCCTTGCTTCATTTAACACATGAACAAATGCAACATAACCAAAAACATGCGAATGACTTTGCACACCAGACCTTTTTTGATTTCATGTTGGAAATTGCCTTGGTAGGGATGTAATTTTGGATTTATGTTGTAATTGCCATTACTTCTACCTAGAATTATGATCCAGCTATATATGTTGTAACATACATCGCACACTTTCAACAAGTGTTCAATTATTCTTTTCAACTACACCATTTGGTGTGTATGGAATTTTTGTCCATTTTTCAATGCCATTTTCCTTGTAGAAATATGTATTAGGATTTTAAAAGTTAAGTCCCCACCTCCATCACATCTGATTACTTTGATATTTTTTTTAGTCTAATTTCCTATCAAAGCTTTGAAAACTTTAATCTTGTCAAACACATCAAATTTAGTCTTAATGGTATAAAGAAATGTCTTCCTAGAGAAATCATCAATGAAGGTTAGAAAATACTTTACCCCTCCATGAGATGTTGCCATGGGACCACATAGCTTCATGTGCATAAATCACAAATTTTTTTGGCATGAGAACCCCCACTCAAAGGAAATGGGGTATAATGGTGTTTACCATACACATCCATTTTAAAAGTTCAAGTCACGATCTCCATTGAGATCCATACATTTAACAAGGTTATTTTTATCCATGGTTGTTAAAATCTACATATAGACATGTTTGAATCTTTACACCACAAATCACTTTTCTTAATCTTCGTGCTACATTTTGCAACCAAGGATTGAGCAATTTTAATGAACTTCTATTAACATTCCTTTTTAAACAACTTCAACAACCACTTTTTTTGAATGAGAAGACTTCAACGAACATTTAGTGGCTTTAAATTCCACCTTAAAACTTTGCTCTATTAATTAACTGACTAATCAATAATAAAGTTTTTGTCAACTTTGGAACATATGACACATCTTCAATACATTTGGAAATCCCATTTGGCAAGTTGAAGACAATAGTGCCTTCCCACATACATCAAACATACTATTGTCTCCAAGATATAATTTGTGATTCAAAGTAAATTACTCAAAGGTTGAAAATACTTCCTTTTGAAAGGTCAAATGTTGTAAAGTTCCAAAATCAATAAACCATGCATCCTTACAAATAAAAAAAATAAATAAAACAATCACAAGAAGTTCAATATTACTTTTTGTGGCTACTTGTAAAGAACCTTTGAATTTGTTGTTTCAATCTTGTTTCTTCTTGTGACATTTTCTTGTAAAATGGCTTTTGGTGCCACAATTGTAGCAAGCTCCTTTATTTTTTTGCTTTTCATTTTTGAACTTTCCACAAACACCTTTAACAATTAATGTTTCATGTTTTGTACTATGGTTAAACTACATTTTTCATTTACATCACAATTCTTTTTGCAATAATTGTCCATATACTAACTCCATAAACAATTGATCAGTGTAGGCATTAAGTGAAACCACAAGGGTATGTAAAGATGGTGGCAAATTTTTTAAAAATGTGAATGTTAAATCTTCATTAAAAATTTGATGATTAATGTTTGTTAACTAATTTGCAATCATTCAAAACTTGTTAATATGAACTTGCACAAAGGTGCTTTCTACATTTTAAAATTGTAAAACTCTTGATGTAGTTACAATCTATTATCAACATGTCTTTTCTCAAATGTTGCACAAAAATTGTCCCATACATCTTTTGCAATTTTTGTACATGCTACATAATGTAACAAAGAATCAACAACATTTAAGAATACTATTCCATGAACCAATTTGTCCTTCTTCATGAATAAGAGATATTCAAGACTGCCTCCTTCAGGAACAATCTCTCCAAATTCAACTTTTGGGTGATATAAATCTCCTAAGGTGATTTCCTAGAAATCTTTTTCATGTAGGAGAAATTCCATCTTCATCTTCCATGTATGAAAAGGATTACCATTCAACTTTTCAATACGTCAAGCATCAAAAGTGGACGCCATGATTGTGAGTATAACAAATGCCCCAAAACAAAACACTTAAAACTTCAAAACTTTTAGCAAAATGCTAGAAAAACACACACACACACACACACACACACACACACACAATGTTTCAAAGCTTTCAAAAAGTGTAAAAAACACCTTCAATCATCCTTTCCCTAAAAAACAACCATGCTCTAATATTATGTTGAAAATTAACAATGGATTGATAAGAAAATAGAGCTGATAAAAAGATTGATTTATCATGAGCTTTCCACCCAACCTTAAGATCACACAAATATAGTTGCGACAAACTTATGATCCACCCTCAAACTCTTGCCTAATCTAAATAGGTGGTGAACACCCCATGCAGATGTTATTTATTTTAGAAGGCACATGGATAAAGCCATCATCTCTTGCATTAATATATTTCACACTAAACCTAACTAGAGATATTTAAGTAAACTTATTTAACATATCTCATAGTCCCAGAAGTATGTGCATGTAACACAAATATCTGAAGTAAGTATACTTAAGTAACTTGGCATGAAGTTGATATCCAACAAGAAATCTGACAACACCCTCCCAAGAAAACTGTTTTCCATTAATTTTCAAGTGATTTTTCCCATTAAATAGCAATTTACGACAGAAAATTCTATCACCCACTCTGTCACCCACTCACATTTGAAATTCCAAGAAAAATCACTTTTGCCTGACCAAATGTTCAGGGGTGAATATCTACATATCAAGAGTAAAGTGTTTCTTTGTTTGGATGCAATCACACCAAAGCCCTGCCAAGACCCTTTTGGTGATGTTAGAAAGCCCTCAAACAAGGTGGTGTGCATGTTCATCATTTCACAATTTTTGAACCAACAGAACAAAAGCTGTCATATTTAGAGTTACTTTCCTCTGAAAATTATTTAAAAGGAAGGGTTTCTCACAACAAGTGTGAAGTTAAGTCCATTTTGACTGGAATAGTATTGGGAGTGGGGATTTGACACGAGCAGAATTTGACAGAGAAGTAATCACACTCTGGTGCGTAATAGTGTTCAACATACAAGTCAAGCAAAGAAAAACGGACTGTTGTACTCAAGGAACAGTCACAAAACTGTTCTGGTGTGTGCCATTGTAGTGCTTGATGCTATCACTATACAAGAATCAGAGCAAAACAAAGTCCCACCAGTTGCAAGCAAATATTTGGGAGTTCATTTTGTATATGAGTCATTCGTTACTTTGCTCTTTACTTGGAGTTAGCCTTTGAATCATTTCAACAAACCAGTCCTGCACCTGAAGCCCTTTGAGGTCAGAATCCTCACTGAGATCCTTAGCAGATATGGCATCAACTTGTGCTAACTGATGTAATGCCTTGGAAGCATTGTCTTGTTGACCAGCAAGTGCAGCTGCACATGCCAGATTGTATAATGCATCACATTGCTCTTCAAAGCTCAAAGTGTACTCTCCCTCTGTGTCTGCAATAGCAAACAAACCCACCATTACCCAGATAAGACAGCCATTCAGTAACCGATTGGTTAACCAACACACCACAACTCTGAAATATCCCAGTGGTCTCCTTATGATTATTTCCACATCCAATACAAAGCTGGTCCTTAAGAGGGTACTAAAAACATTCACCAAAAATAGAAGGAACTACAAAGATGACCTGCTGAAAGGAGCTTTACAGCTTGCAAGAATGCATCAGAACTTTGCCCCCAGTGAAGCATTGCATTTCCAGGGTTCCCTGACTCATGCAGAAGCTTTCCTGCAGCCAGATGTGCATCACCTAACCCCAAAAGTGCCTCAATGTTTGATGAATTTATTTTCAGCGCTGCACCAAAACCATCATTCACTGCTTCCTCCAGAAGTTTCAGTACCTGGAATCAAAGAACCAAAGAAGAATTAGGGTTTGATGAAATTTTTCAAATAACTGCTAAGGTTTGTTTTAATCATTGAAATCATCTTCTCACACTGGGATTTTTGGGGTTGTTAACGATGACAACAAGAACACAGATATCACACTCTAAAGAATGAGACCTCAGGTTGGAGAGCTGGGTGGTTTCCAAAACGCTCAGCTTGACTGCAAAGAGTTTCTCCAAGTGCAATGGGGAGGCTTGCATCAGTAGGTCGGAAGCTAATGGCAGACCGGAGCTTCTCTTGCGCTCCCTTGTATGCCTCCTTGGATTCTTCCAAGTCTGGTGTTCGCTGAAACCCAGAGCTCAGAAAGTCAGGTGACTACAAAAAAAAGACTGAAGATACAAAACAATAGCAAGTTCCAAGAAGATAGGCTTTACCTCTGCCAGTGACAATAGACCAGCACCCCAGTTCTGAAGCAAGCCAGCCACATCATCACCCACCCGGGCATCAGCATGGGCACATGCAGCAGCATATGCCTGCAACCCTCGCTCATACAGTGCTCTTACTGCAGCCCAGGTTTCTTGTGAGCCACTAGGAGCCCCACTTTGCTGCACTGACATGGTAGTCAGCTCTGCACGTTGCACACAGATGTCTCCCACATTTGTCAGAAGCTCCACATCTTCAGGAGTACTTGTCAAGGCCTCTGCATATCTGTTCTGTACAATACAACAAGAGTTATGGAATAAGCATACTGTGGGTGAATTTCATTAGACTAATCGGGACCTTGAGACAGGCAACCTGTGTCAGGGATACTTGAAGCCTATGTGATATCCTCAACAACACATTTAGCCACATCCTTGGACTAAAGAGATTTGTCACAACATCAAATTCGACCTAATCTCTTACCATTAGATCTTACCTCTTTGTCTGCCTCACTGTATCACTCTGCAGCAGCAGCAGCAGCAGGAACACCACCTCCATTCTCCTCAGGAATGCATGCTAGAAGAGAAGCCCAAATCACACAGAGATCTTACCTCTTGTCTGCCTCATTGTATCGCTCTGCAGCAGCAGCAATACCACCTCCGTTCTCCTCAGAAATGCTTGCTAGAAGAGAAGCCCAATCACACAGAGAATTGCCAGAGTTAACAAGAGCTTCCTGCTTCAGCTCTCCGCGACCCTCCAAAGCCCACACCCTCTCATACATCTCAAAGCTTTGCCTGCATGATTCGTACATATGGAAAAACCATGTATAAAAATTCCAATTCAGAGACAGACTTTGAGATATAAAAATTCTTTCTTTGGTGTCTATGGACAACCATCCACCATCTTGAGAAAAACTGAAAAAATTCCACAGATATGATGCTCAAAAGACAAATACTTGCAGATTCAATGAAACTATGTCTCTCTCACCTGCTGAGATTTGCTGCATTAATAGAGATCTGATGTTGCAGGTCCAGAGCTTGATCTTTCTTGATCTTCCCTCTAAAAGGGCTACCTGCCTCAATAGCCCTCCTGGCCTGCAACGAGCTTGACCATAGTAGGTAGACCTCACCCTGATCATCAAAGACACAACACAGATCTTATGAAATAATGAATGCCTAAAAGATCAAGCTCTAAACCCTTAACCTCTGGCTTGGAAGCTGCATTTGAAACCCCAAACCCTAATAACCAGCTTTCCCACACAGAAGAAACTGCTCCTAGGGATTGAATTACGAGGTCAAAGAGACTTCGTCTTGGATGGGCAGAGAGAAGAAACTGCTCATAGAGAGATTGGGCTTACGAGGTCAAAGAGAGCTTCTTCTTGGATGGGCAGGGACAGAGGCAAATTGAGGGCATTTTGGAAAAGTCGAGCACTTTGCTCCAATGTTGCCTGCTTGCTGACTACCCCATCTGGCTTCCTTTCTGCTGCCTGCTTCAACCTCCTGGCCTCTGCATGTGCAACCAAAACCCCCCAATTCCCCCATCAATGCCCACATTCTACTACTCCATCTCTATTGCCGAAATCACCAAACAACCACTAAAGATGTTGAAAAAAACATTTCAGGGAATGAAGAGAACACCTGCGAGAATGGCAGTTGCTGTTGCTGGAGCAGCAGCGGCAGAATTTGACGAAT
>Ga0209611_10004198_pt1 | contig 24729 bp, 22 predicted proteins | sample S1TSphgellanicum_3_FD_187693 | JGI IMG/M metagenome (GOLD analysis project Ga0209611, IMG submission 187693) | Host-associated microbial communities from peat moss isolated from Minnesota, USA - S1T2_Fc - Sphagnum magellanicum MG (SPAdes) (version 2) | ecosystem: Host-associated > Plants > Peat...
CCCCCCCCAAGTACCCGGACCGGAGGATATAACAGGGATTGTTCTGCTCTGGAGCCATCTCCAGTTTGCGCTTCGAGAGTTATCTGTGAAGTCACCCTGTCTTTGGTCCCTAATTTGACCCTCTATTCCCTGTTTAATCGCCACTTGGGCTCAGCGCTGCTTCACAATCAAATTCATAAGGTTGGAAATTGGAATCAGTTTCTTTTTTTTCTCTTTTTTTTCAATTTTGTGGTATAGCTGAAGTGTGATCGTCCATAAGAAGGTTTAGCCAGATTTGGTGATAAAAAAAATTATGAAAGTAGTATTAAAAAAATCATCCATCAATATTTTTGGCTACCTCCTCTTGGAACTTAGGATAGAATCTGATGATTCTTTAAAATTGAAATTTGTTGGCTAGAAGACCCCAAACATTAAATTTTTGTCATTTAAAAAAATGTCATTTGGTGAAAATTCTTCCAGGAAAAAAAAGTTGTGGTCAAAACGTTCATATGTTTTCATTTGTTCATTGAATTTTACAACATCAAAACAAAATTCCACAATGATTTAGATTTTGCATGAAATCATTTTCACTTTCATTAATTTTATAACATGAAATTCAATCTTCACCTATTGAAAACATTTTTTTAAAAAATTTATCAATAAAATCAAGAAACTCATGAAACCATATAATCTCAAAGAGAATTTTTTTAAAAATATTAAGCTTTAAGTCAATGAAATGTGACCGAAATTGAGTTCAAATATCTCACTACCTTTGACAACTTTGACACTAATTATATTATTTTCAGAAATTCTAAAAATTTTGAAAAAATATTTTTTGAAATTAAAAAAAAGTGAAAGGAATAATTGAATTTTCAAGAATATTCCATTTATTGGAATGAAAATTTCAAAATTAATTCCAATGACAATAATAATTGAAACTAATTTAAGTGAACTAGATACAAAGTTCAATGGTGGTCATCACTATGACAATTTTGAACATCATCTATTTAACAATTCCACATGGAATTGTTTTGAAATGAGATAAGTAATTGGCAGGGAAGAAAGAAATATCAATGTCATTGTCAATTTGAAATGATGGTGATCAAGTGTAGTAGCAAAACTTCATGACATAGATTGAGAATGTATGAAAGATGAGTGGTAGTCGATTCATGGTTTGTGAAGAATGAGTATGGCAACATACTTGTTGATGAAGATGAAAAAACTATAAATGTGGTTTATGCATTGAATATTGCATTTTGGTCATTGAAGCATTTGTATTTTTTTTTTCATCATTCTTTGTTTTTATGTTCTCACATGCTTTCATAGTTGTTTCAAAGTATAAACAGAAAAACACAATTTGAACCACAAACATACTTGTACCTTGGTGGTCGAAATGATGGCAAACAGAATCAAGTCAAGCCAATTTCTCAACCATTTGCTTTATGAAGAAAAAAGATTTGGTTGAATTTTGCACATCAAAATGATTTGTGTACCCTTGTTATTGCAAGAAACCTTAGGATTTTAATGTGGAATTTTTACCACAATGGAATTTGGATCCATTTGCACCACAACCAATTGCATTAAGATGAACACAACAACATCATCATTGTAAGTGAGGAATTTAGGGTTCATTGATTTCTTCATGGGAAGTTGGCAACATAGGAATGACATAATAACAACAAGCTATTTTATGCTTAATTGATTTGCAACATGAATTGACATCAAATGTCATTGCTACATCAAGAGCAACACCAAATTTGGGATGTAATCATGTTTGTCACAAGGGGAACAATAATAGCAAAAGTTGTAATAACAACATTAGAAAATGACTTGCAAATGAAAAACATGTTTTCAATAGTAGCTTAAAATTGGACACATTGGAAATAATTTGGAAAGGACACTTGAATGAACATCGAAATGAATAAGCTTTAGTGGAAGTGGCAAGACTAGAATTGTTTTCACAGTTCATGACAATAGCTAGGGTGATTTGGGATTGTAGACTTGTTGGTTCCAATGTCATCACATAAATTCACCCAAAGTCTTCATTCCATTCACACACATGTAAAGATTTCTATGGTTATTACACCTTTGTTTTAAGTCGTAAACTAGGTCAACCCATCTTCATGTGTATTGTGGAGGTAGACATTTCATTTTAGAAAGAAAAAAAATGCAAAGACATAGACTAAAATATTGCAAAAAATTAGAGGATGCTCAAATGTTTCATTGAAAAGTATAATAGGAAAATTATGGGTTTTGTATATGTTGAATCTTGTTTTTGGGTTGTTGCATTTTCAAATTCGGTGATGGAAATTGTATGGAAAGGAGTGAATGCCAATTATACAAAAGCTTTGTTCATTCTTGGGGACAAGCCTAAGTTTTTCTATCCTCAAGTTAAGGAGGAAACATGTGTAAACATAATTTTCATAGTTTTACATTTAACATCAAAATTCAACAAGGAATGAGAACAAGGGGAATTGTGTGCATATTAAAATTATTGAATTGAGATTGATTTTATGAATTGCAACTTGATGGTTTGGGACATCAATCAAGAGTATCCTATGTTGTAGAAGTAGGAAAGAAAGCTCTTAAGAAAGCTAGATTATTGTTGCACATAAATGCAAGGGTGATGTTTAGGGAACTTGTGGCATTGTTGTAAAACATTTTGGCTAGTCAAGGTTTGATGTTAAAATCCATTTTAGATAAAATTTTGGGGTTAGGTGGTGCACATTATAGATGTTCGGACAAATTTCCAAAAATTTGGCTTCCAAAAATTGTTGTAGTTTGTAAGGAAAGATTAAGATTAGGGTTTGGGGTTTTAGTAAACAAAATACCTTATTGATATGTGAATCATGTAATTGATTGGCATGTGGCATCATTTTGTATTAGTTAGTTTTTCTTGTTTGTTTTGAACAAATGATTTCCATTGAATAATAAACATCTGTGTCTATGTTAGGTGAGGAACATGTTCCATTCACCTTTAGGTTGTTGATAGGCATAAATGAAACACAAAAAGAAAGGTTGAAAATGTTGTTGTTGCTACAAAGCCTTCACCAATGATGTGGACACATGCAAGAACTTGTAATACAAGCTTCCAAACAAAGAAAGGAACCCCAATAAAAAATGTTCCAAAACCTTCACTTGGAAAGGTAGAATGGACCATAGCCATAATTTGCTAGGTGTTTGGAACTTCTACGAGTATTCATGTACCACCCAACTTGACTCCAAGCTTATATGGGTTTGTTCACTATAATGTTTTGGTGCCTTTTGATGTTAAATGATGTGGTCTATGTTTTGAAACTTCTTACATCTTCCTCCTTTTGGTTGTTCATATGATGTTCAATGATGTTTGACAAAACATTTACCCAAGATTTCAACAAGTATTACACTTCACCTTTCTTTGCTATAATCAATCATGATAAGCTAAAGTTTGGAGACATCGGGGTTCTCCTTGACTTTGTAAATTTGGGCGAGTTGAAGGTGTAAAATGGAAAGTAATTATTAAGGTGATGTCTTTCCTATCATAAAGGATTGGGTTAAAAGTAAGGGATTACCAAGAATACGTTTAATTATGCCATAAAACATTATTTGTATGAATCAGTTGTAACATTTGTAATTCATACACATTCATTTTGGAAGCACCATGGCCACATGTTGCATTATTGGTAGCAACATTTGTAAAAACAATAAATCTATTGCTACCATGACTTCCATTATATCCTTCTTACATCCACAACTTGTCAACCTAGTTGGTTTGTAATCAAGGGGTTGATTTTGGGAACAATTTAACACCCTTCTTTTCATTTATTTTCATTATTTTGTTTTAAGAAATTCACCTAAGCCAAATTTTGTGTCTTGAAAATTGTCCTTGGACATTTTCCATGAAAATTAATGGTTTAGATTACAACCTCCCTATTGTAAACCTTTACAACATGTTTATTATGTTTGCTTGTGTTGTGCATTGGATGTTTTAACTAGTTTTTCTTTTTGTACCATAAGCATGGAATCCTCGACAATTTTTTAAAAAACATTTCATAATAATATTTTGACTTTCAACTTTGATGAAGGAAACCATACTGTGGTTTCATACATGACCCAACATTATTAAAATGGGTACTTGTAAGTGCAAATAACCTTGGTTAGTTCACTAGTCCCCATTCATTAGACCAATGAATTCACTACATCCCCATTAAGTCATGTTCAATGTGAATGGTGAATTCGTTCAAAATCCAATGAAATCATTTAGTGTACATGGACACCTTTTGTTGTAATGATTATGCCATTAAAAATGGTTATCAAGCATTTCAGTAAACATTAATTTACTTTTTTTTAAGTCAATATTTCTTCTTAGACCTCTTGGTCAAAAATTGATCCAAAGTTGACTTAAACAATTTTTGGGAATATCATTAAGCACATAAGGTAGCATTCAAAAACTCTAGCAACAATTGATGCCAACATTTGGATAGGGGTAACAACTTGACAATTGTCTATTTTTATTTTTAAAAACAAGCAATTATGAAGTTTAACTTTGATCAAATTTTGATGTTAATGGAGATTTAAACATTGATAAAAATGTTGCAATTGGGTTTTTGGGTGATCATGCTTATTTTAATTGGGAGTGGTGTGTGTTTACCTTCTATAAAACATCTACATCTATGAAGGAACAAATGTTTAACTTTTTATGAAATTTATTTTATAATAAAATCAACATTCTCCTAAACTATTTCAATTGATATTTTGATGATGAAACATTTGTAGTTGGTACTTCAAATGCTTCTTATATTGGAAGTGGTTTGAATATGCCAAATTCATATTTTGTGTACATTTTCAAATTTTAGTCTGATTGGTTGCTTTTTTTTAATCTCCATGTGTGTCACATGATTTGTAGAGTTGGTTTGGATTGTCCATGAAGGATAATGTTTCATATAAGATGTTACCACATGCCCACAACATTTGATGGTTTAAATATCCCCATATATATTTTTTGGGGATTTTTTCCAAAGTGCACATTTTCATACAACAATGGCATATCCAACAAATAAAACATGTCAAAATTTGTAGCTCTTGCACATGGTTTTAAAAAGTTGGATATTGTTAAAAGGGATGTTTGTTGAAGAGTAGGAAAAGCTTTCCATGTAAATACCCCAAAGTTGGTATTAGGGACATGAATATCCATAAAAACAAAGGTTAAAGGAAAGGTCTAAGTCTAACTTTCAAATAATGAACAAAATAAGATTATGTGATTCAGAAACAAAATCACAAGAACTAAAAACAAGAACATGAAATGTGCAAGACAAACATGAAAACATATATTTATTATGTTAACATATGCAAATATAAATATGAAAAAAATATGACAAGGCTATAGAATAAGATTGTGCCCAAGACTATTGTTGAATAGACTGAAGGAAATGAAGGGTCTTAATTCTGTTTATACCCCTTTGGAGACCTAGTTCAAGAAAGCTTCCAAAGAGGCTTCTATGTGTGCATAGAATAAAGAAGCTTCTTGAAGACCTTTTTAACTGAGAGTCAACTATGAATTAGCTGAAACTTAACTAGGATTTAACTATGAGCCAACTAGGAGTTAATTAGAGATAACTAGGATTTAACGAAAAGTTAATTAAGAGTTAATTAGGATTTAACTAAAAGTTAATTACGACTTGGCTGGGAGTTAATTGGAACTTAACTCAAAGTTGATTAGGAGTTAATTGGGAGTTAACTCGGATTTAGTTAAATTTAACTAAGACTTAACTATGGTGAACTAAAAGTCAACTAGAAGTGAATTATGCATTAAGTGGAAGTGAATTAAAATTTAACTAGAAGTTAACTAAGAGTGAATTGAAATTAAACTAAAAATTCGGTACATGGATGAACATTCAAATGAATGAATTCCATGGCATTGGCATCCATGACAGTTGGTGTGTCAGGCTACAAGGTCCCATGTCCCATCTTGTGTTTCTTACTTTCACATCTTCCAAATGAGTTGTATGGAATTTTAAAAAAATCTTTTCCTCCATTTTTGAAAATTTGGTGGTCAATTGCATTATATTATATTATTCCATGAAAGTTGATGACATTGGCAAGACTTACTTCTTGATGTTTTAAAATTAATTTCATTTTTGGTGTGTATATGTAGGTGGTTGCACATCAAGATCAGTTTTATTTTTGCAAACACTATTGGAATAATCTTAATTGAAAAACATTCTAACTTGTTTTATGCCCAAAGATCCTACTCCACCAATGATACCTCCAAGTAGTTTTCATGTTTGTTCTACCTCTAGTACTTGTGAAACTAAAAGGTCCCACTCGGACAATAGTTGAAGAACAAAGAAAAAGGAAATATGCAAATTAATGCGACATGACTAGACATTTTTATTATGCAAGGATTTCATCATTAAGCACTTGAAATGGGTTTTATAAAGAAAGAAGTTTGTTTTCAAGGACACCAATTTCCTTCTATTTTTATAAGCCCAATTAAAAAGAAGAATCAAAAAAATCTTTGCATTGCATTTTCTGTCATTAGTTTAAATCTCCCAACAATTAATTGTATGTATGACTTTCGATAATTTAATACTTGCATACATCAAATTTATTCAACGCCTAAGACAAGTGGATGGACATAAGCAAATGAAATGAATGAAAGAACATGATGCTACGATCAAAGAAGGAAAACAATATAAGTATGTAATTGAACCATCATTTGATTCCAAGTTGATGAAATACAATATTAAAGGTCAAGGTTAATTGCATTCCAATATGCCTTAATGGCATAGTTAGTGCATAGAACCATTGTCAATTTGTAACGTCTAATAGGATTATGGTGATGCTATAATGAAGATGCCAAATGTTTGGTGCCAATCAAATGTGGGTTTTTGTATAGGACTAATGTTAGACCTTTCTTTGTGACAACATAAAACTTCAAAACATGTCACAATGGCTTGGATGTATAGCTTCTAAACACATCATTCCTCTATCGGAGGAGTCTTGGAAATGAATCTTTGTTTACATTAGTGAAAACTTTTGCTAGTGTGCATCCTTGTTGCAATGGTAAGAGCACCTGCATTGATCATAGTGACAAAACCTATTATTGTTTGCAATACATTAGACAAGAGATTTGACGAAAACGTCACTAGTTGTCAGTCTCCAATGATATTGTTGATGTTTCTACGAGTTACCCAAGAAAACAAAAATTGAGAATTGAAACGTCAAGCTTTTGAATCATTGTTTGGCGGTCATGAGTTATGCCTACTTAGTTTCAAAAGTCTCTTTTTGTCATAAAATTGTCACTGATATTGCATAGCAACACAAAGCCCAAGTTAATTATTCAACAACCATGTGTTGAAGCTACCAAGGTACTCCAGTGCGTGTTGGTGCGCCACTTGAGAGGAGAAAAACACATTCAATTTTCACATTGAAAGATCATGATACAAAAAGGAAAAAATGAAAAAGGTTCTAACAGGATATTATCAAGGTGAAACTGTCATCCAAGAAGTCCATCACCCTAATGAAATTTAAAGCTGCTCCTCCAAAGCCACTTCTGATGATGTACAGCAGACACTTAAATTTCATCCATGTTATCAAAATTTGCTCAAATATACATCACCATTGGTTGGTGATATCAATTTCATCCAATTTCATCCAAGTGAAGTTTCATCCATCCTTTTGATGTGGCCCTTTTTAAAAGAGAAACTTTTGGTAACTACAACATACGCTGCAAGAAACCAGAAAGATACGCGATTTTGGTGACAAAAAAAATTCATTGCCAGATATGAAGATTAGGTTGCAGAATATCGATCCATTGCGTGCCGTTGTGAGCTACTAGTAGCAATTTACAGAAGCACATTCGAGCAAGAAATGAGAAAGATACGGTAATTAGGTCTCAGAAAACCCATTGCTTAGTTTGTGAGCTATATTAGTAGTAATTTGCAGAAGCACATTTGAGCAACAAATGAGAAAGATATGATAATCAAGTTGCAGAAAACAATCCATTGCTGCGCTTGTGAGCTACAAGTAGCAATTTACAGAAGCACATTCGAGCAAGAAATGAGAAAGATACGATGACGATTTTAGGTTGCAATTCATAGGCGCAACAATTGAGCTTTTGTTCACGTCCCTATCGTCAATTTCAACCGCTTCCAAAACAAGCTCGCAGTTGCAATTTCGAGGTTAAGCAGTGGGGTCGCAATGCCGCAGCTCAAGCTCATAGGTATGCAATTTCGTCTCAAGCTTTTGCCCTAATCAGCAGTGAAGCTCCCATCTAATGGCAGTTGTTTTTTTTATCGATCGCAAGTCGCCAATTTTTTTTTTTCACTGGAGTCGGGGGTTTGTTTTGCAGACATTGGAGCCAATCTCACAGGTAAATAGATCTGCCATCTCTTGTCTCCAATGCAATGTCAAGTTCCTAGCTTCAAGGTTTAGGGTTTTGTACAGGACAGACTTGTAGAAGATGTGATGAAGACCCACATCTTGTCAGGTTCTTGTCTTGGATTTTATGGCCACCTTTCAAGAATTTTTTTGTTTCACTGATCATCAAGTAACTACATCTCCATCTCTTGTCAATGCAATGCCAAATTTGTAGCTTCAAGATTTAGGGTTTTTGTACAGTACAGATATGTAGAAGATGTGATGAAGACCGCTTGTCAGGTTCTTGTATCGCATTTATGGCCACCTTGCAAGAAGTGTTGTAGTTCGTTGATCAACATCATGCTAGATGTTATGCTTAGAAATTGAGTTTAGCTGCAGGGGGGGGGGGGTTCAAAGAATGATGTGTGAGAAGCCGAGGGTTTTGTTTCACCATGCAATGTTTGAACAACCATGGTGCTCCTTTAAAAATTGTTTGCCTCTGGAGACATTCAGTCACTCTTTGTGTATAGTCAAGAAATCATTTCTTTTCCTTTTACACTGGATTCTTGTGGAATGTGGCAAAATAGATGGCATGTTCAAGGGAATGTACCATGGAAAGCAGTGCCATGCTGCAGACTTGGTGCATGTGCTGCAGCGAGCCTGGGATGCAGGGGTTGAGCAGATTATTGTGAGGCCAAGCTCTCAAAACCTCTACATTTGATTTTGCTTTCCAATCAGAAAGTTTGGGGTTTAGATGTGAGCTTGAAATTTGCTTCACATCAAAGGAGAATGGGGCACTTAGGGTTTATGGAAGAGCCGGCTTTTGCATTCTGAACATATTAAAAGAGGTGGTTTAGGTTTATGTAGTTTTCTTTGCAGCAGCAGTTCATTAAATGTGTGGTTGGTCTGCAGAGTTCATTGGACTGCCTTTCCAAACTTGCGGGGTTCAGAGCTAATCATGTTGTCATGGCAGGTGACGGGAGGATCATTGCAGGAGTCAAAGGAGGCATTGGAATTGGCTGACACAGATGGTACACATCTTATCCAGCCTTCTCCAGCTTTCTGAAGTGAATGTGGGGAGGACAGGAGAGGCCAATGCGCAGCACAAATGCCAGCTTCCCTGTAGTGAAGATTTTGAAGATGCTGCATTTAGTTTGGTTTGGGATGCTTTTCCCTCTTTCATGTTCATGTTTGGGATGGCAGGTCGGCTGTATTGCACAGTGGGAGTGCATCCAACTCGTTGCAAGGTATGCTCTCTGCTGACCATCAGTACCAAAGCTATTGGATTCATTGAACAAACTGGAGGCCTTTTTTCACTTTGATTTTATAACCATTGTTTCTTGCATGTGTTCTTCAAGCACTTTACTACTTCACATAGTGTGTGCATTCATAATGATACTATCAGTCTGTGGTTTCAGGAATTTGAGAAAAGTGGAGATCCAGATAAGCATCTGCAAGAACTTTTGAAACTTGCAAAGGAAGGTGCTGCAAGGGGAAAGGTATCCAGTCTGCCCCTTACTTCAATTTCAGTTTTAGAGTGCTATAGAACTGGAAGCCAAGGGATCATGTGCCCTTTTTGCTGATCTTTCTGACATTGGTTTTTAGTGTAGAACTCCAATGTGAATGCTGCTATGACTTCTGGTCACCAGTTGTGGGCTTAAATGATATGTTCAGAGTGAAGGAGGCCCAATCCCTACCATCTGTGTATCTGTATGGTTTTGGCTTAGATACTTGCTCTTACAGGGAAAAACTAAGATCAGACAAGGCTCACCCTCACAAGCTTGTTGCAGCTTGAACAAGGATGCTATTGACTGGTTGTGAGTAGCTAGTCTCTTGAGTGCTATCCGGCATCATGACTGAGTCTTCCCATTGCTTCTGGAAATGTGGCACAAACTCAGGATGCAGATTTTGTATCATTGTTTGCTCAGATTTGGGTGGATCAATATGTACTTATCTAAACCCACCATTGGGAGCTGATGAAGTCAGTGAGTAGTCATGGCAGCTTGTCACTGCTATTTGTGATGAACATGATGGTCTGACACTTTGTGAGAAACTCTCATAAGGTCATGGCTGCACCCATTGTAATGCTACCCTCAAATTGCTTTTGTGGAGATTTCTCTGCAATTTCATAGATGTATGCTTTCAATTCTGTGGGTTCATCCAGGAGAAATAGGGACTTGAATGCTGCAAAAATGTCTTGTCATGAGTTGTATAATTCAGGAATGACATTGTTGGTGACCAGGTGGTGGCAATTGGTGAGTGTGGATTAGACTATGACCGGGTCCAGTTTTGTCCTCCAGATATTCAGCGGCAGTGAGCACACATTCACTCTGGCAACTTGATGCATCATCAATTGACATCTCTTTGTGATTTGAATGCATCTAGAAGTCAGAATACAGAACTTGAATGTGAGGCAGAGATGCAGGTGTGTTGTTTGCTGTATTACAGTATCTGGGTACAGAGGCATTAGTTGCAGCTTTGGGTGAATTACTTTGGGTGAGTTGAAATGCAGATACTTTGAGAAGCAGTTTGCTATTGCAGAGGCAACTAGGCTGCCTTTATTTTTACATATGCGGGCTGCAGCTGATGATTTCATTGATATAATGAGCCATAATCAGCACAGGTTGTCTTTCTAAAAGACTTGCTATTTTGATGCTTCTGAACATTGTTCATAGGAATGTGACTAAGAATGTACCTTATAATTAGTCCCAAGTTTGGTTGTGGATTTTAGTTGCTGGGTTGTTCCCTTCCAAGGCTGTTGTCTACCCAGAAGATGAGAACTCGCAGAATGCTGAGTTTCATTAGATCGGTAACATAAGACAGGTAAAGATTTGTGAGCTTGCTTCCAAAATACATAGTTGATGGTTTATGATTCTAATTGCCGGGTGGTTTTGGATGCCCTGGGTGTAGATTTCATGCAGGAGTAGTGCATTCCTTTACAGGCACTGCAAAAGAAAGGGATCAGTTGCTAGAATTTCCCAACATCTATATAGGTGAGCGCATTCCTTTCACATTGCAATTCATGGAAGCTCTATCTATTTGTAGTGGTCACCTGCAACTGACTACGATGTTGAGGCCATGTCTGGTCTACAATTGCAGAGTTGTGATGGGCTGCAAGGGTTTAGGGTTTAGACTACTCTGGCTTTTCCTTCAATATATTGCATGATTAAATAGTGGAAGCAGATCATCATAGTGATCCAGTGACATTCTGAGGACACTGTGACTGTGGGGTGATGTAATGCAGGGATCAATGGCTGCTCACTCAAGACAATGGAAAACTTGGAAGTCATGAGTGGGGTCCCAGTGGAGAGAATGATGATAGAGACTGATTCACCATATTGTGATATCAAGAATACGCATGCTGGAATACAGTATGTTACAACAACCTGGCCTTCCAAGAAGAAGGAAAAGCATGATTTTCAATCTCTTGTGAAAAGCCGAAATGAGCCTTGCCAAATCAGGTTCTGATTCAATACCGTATTCAACATTCATGTGATGTAGTGAAGATAAAACTGAGGAACTTGCACATATATTTTCGAAGAACAAGTGTGGAGGAGATGGTATGCACAGCAATTGAGATAACCAGATGAAGATTGAATTCTGAACAGCAAGTTGTGCTAGTGGGCCAATTGGTATTGATTTTCAGGAGCTGTTGGTGTATGCGGGCTTATGTGTTTTTATTTGAGTAGTCTTTTAGAAGCTTGTTCTGTTGCAGGCAAGTGCTTGAAGTTATTGCAGCACATCGGAAAGAACAAGATGTAGGCAGCCTTGCATCAACTATATATGAAAACACTTGCCGGTAATATTCTTTTCATTTTGATGAAGTTCTTGGGGAGGGGGCATTTAGTTTTCCTGGCCATCATAGTGAAAGCAAGGCAGCCTTACAGTTCCTATCTAGAGTTTCAAACCTCTTAAGAAGTTGGCTTCCAGAAATGCAACAGAAGCTCACTATACAGAGGTTTTTGTATGATTGTTTGACTGAAGTTTTGAGCAGATTATAATACACCGATCTGCACCCACGACTGGGAGCTGATGAAATCAGTTAGGAGTTGTGGCAGCTAGTCACTACCATTCATGTGAATGTGGACTGAGGACTGAAAATTGTGTTGGTGTACCTTGCAAACTGAATGTAGTTTGCTGTTATATTGTGTTGCAGGGTGTTTTTCCCTCATGACATCGACTCATTGGTAGGTGCTGTTCTCTCTGGGAACTAGTACTAATCTTCATCAGGGTCAACCACTGGTGTGCCACAAGCTCATCAATGCAGGCCAGCATTTACTACAGTATGAAAGCAGGTTCAGTAAATGGTTTGGCATCCTCAGGAATGTTGCAACACAACTGTTTACAACTGCGGGGGCAGCTGAATTGTTTCAGTATACTGTGTCACATTTCTCTCATATAATTCCTACATTCTGCTATTCTTGTTTCATTCAGGCTGTAACGATGTATTGGCTGTCATATGCAGAAGCTCACAATTCAGATCACAAAGTTTCCTGTAATAATGCAATGGCACTTGGCTTCAGTGGTGAGATGGCTGAAGAGTTGCATCCTTGGAAAAGTCAGCAGATTGTGATGAGGTCTCACAATAGGCAGATTTTTACACCCATCAACTTGTTGCAGAAGTCTCTGGTTTTAGGGTTGGGTTGTCCTAATTTTACTGACTTCCCATATCCTAAATTTGAATTTGAAAGAAAGATTGCAGTAGAGTAAATTCATCATGGGAAAATATTTTCACAATCTACCTACTTGCATCTGAGTTTTAGCATTACTTTTCAAATGAGTTGAGTCTGTGATCTTGATAACGAAATCGAGACCTGAACCTTCATATTCTGATCTATGCTTGCTAACTTTTTGGCCTTGCCTGTCCCCAAAGATTATCCCTGTCAGCTTGTTCAATTCCCTTTGCAGGCACATGTATTCAGGAGAGGCTAAAGCGAGGGGCAACTTGCCTCTCAGAGCAAAGATTTTGAGCAATAAGAACACTGAGAAAATTTCTGTTGGAATTTTGATCCAACATCTTTGATACTGTATTACCTCAAACAGTTTTGGCACTGAGGTGTTAAATAATTCATTGATTTATCAAAATGCATATTGGCATTTAGTATAACATTTTCCAAGAACTTTGGCTTACATGTGTTTATAAACAATCTTGTGTTAAATTTTGACATTGACACAATGATATCCACCAAATGTTTGCACTTATAATATCATTTTCCACAGAAGCTTGTGACCATATTATTAGCCAAGCGGAATGTGTGCAATTGTGATGACCAAAAACATAAATGAAGAACATGCTAATGACCAAGACATATAACCCTTTGGTTTCCAAAACTAAGTTTTAGGAGTAAGTTCCTGAAAAAATTAACAAATAAAAAAAATCAATTACTGATGAAACCATAAACCAGGTATGCATGCCAGCCTGCTACTTCCACACATTTCAGCTGTCTGCGGTGATGATGATTATAGTAGACATACATTTGATATGTATTTCCTAGTCCGATTTCCTTCCTCTCATGTCCCTCAAGCATTTCAACTATCTGTGGGTCTTCATGAAAGTAAAAGAGTGTACACACTGGTTAAAAAATGTACTTGATGGGGGCTACCTATCCTTGTTCTTCTCATGTTCTTGAGCAAAGGAAAAAGAAAAGCATCATGATCTTTCAGTTGAGGACAACAACATATTACTAACTAGAGCACAAAAGAGCAAAAAAGAAATACACTGTAGTGTTCATTTCACAGACAGACAGGAGGGGAGGGGAGGAGCTCTGCATGTTTGCACCTGAAACATAATCCACTAGCATTATAAACTCATTGCATACATCATTGTGTATGTTAGGGTATGGCCAGACCTCTGCTGCTAGAAATTATTGAGCAATTCTTAGTAATAAATTCAACTGAAAGGTTTTAAAATTTACACCGACTTGATGATGCTATGGGGGAGTGAAAAGGAGTTGGTGGTGGTCAGGGGATTTCATCAAAAGGCAAACTTTGTGATGACTCAAAGTCGACAACCAAAAAGAAAAAGGCTTTTCGTTTTTCCTCCCTATAAGAAGAAGATTAGGTAACTATAAATCCACAATGGATCTTTGCACATTCATCACGACATTCTATGCCTTCAATTTTGGTCATCATATTACCCAAAATGTATATACCTAATGGATGTCAAACTTTTTGCATGTCAAATTTATGTCCAATTTTTAATGTCAAATGGTTGCATGAAATCAAACTACCCAACACTTGTACCTTGGTGTAACAAAATGTGCAAAGTGATTATTTTGGAGGTATGAGAAAGGCAATCAAATGAGCGAATAATGCCAGTTGAACAAAATAATGATAATTTCTCATCTAGCCTATTTATGTACATACTTTATTGTGTGTTTTTATTTTAAATTATTATTTTTTCCTCAATTTCATGATGGAGCCAGGTTGATGAGCATCCCCCTAGGCAGATTCAGACAGAATTTCTGTCTTTTTAGGCGATTTTAAAATGGAAAACCCCCCTCTTTTTCCCTTTGTGTTGGTAGCCTTGTTTCTTAAAAAGCAGAAATATGGCGATTATAATTTGCCAGGAAAAAAAAACACTGAAGTGAAGTGTAAGGGTAAAAGCCTGAGGTTGAGTGCATTACCAGAGATCTGTCAGAAATTTCCTTTAATAATAGGCAGATTTTACAAAGCAGACCATCAAAATTGTAAAGATCACTCTGAAATGGTAAAGTCCGATCAAAATCATAAACCTCATTCCACAATTAATTGTTAAAATTATGTATCATACATGTCCTCCAAATACACTAGGCAATTTTTGGCTAATCTTTGCCACATGATAATGAATGAATTATCATGCTTGTAAAATTTAATCCTCGGAAAGGTGAAATGGGTCTAAGTTTTATTAGTTGTTTTTATAAGGGAATTTGAGTAAGAGACTGCTAGTTTAGCAACTTAGTATTTGGGAGATTACCAAGTATATAGGGCCACTTCACACTTCATGAGTTGAAGGCCCAAAGGATTTATGTCATTAGGTAATTCAACAAATAGATGTTATCAAAGGTTTTGCCTCAAATTCAATAAAAAAACTTGTCCCAACTACCAGGCTAAAAAAAAGGTTCAAAATTACCAATTTAATTTAGAAAGCCCAAAATTTCTTTGAGATCTTGAAGCCTAATCCACAAAGGTCCTGAAAATAATTATAATCTTAGCCAAGCCAATGCAAGACATTGCAAAAATTCTTGGCCTAGTTTTCTTTGTAGTTTTTGTATAGGTACCTCACACAAGCATACTTCCTCTTCTTGTCCCAGGCATCTTACAAATCTGTAAGGTAAGTTAACAAGGTGGCTTTAAGGTGCCAAAACAAGTTGGACAATAGAAATTACATTAGGTTTTCATGAGTAGGGGTAACGGCGCATACATAATTAAAATTATTTTGGGAACACCTGGCTCTGAGGGGTTTTACCTAACATTGAAAAGAGGAGGGCCATTTTGGAAAAAAAAGAAGAGAAATGCCCAACCTTTTGGAGTGGAAAAATTCCACTTAATAACATGCCCGCAAGATATACTAGTGCACATTAGAAATGTTTTTGGCAATGCTTTAGGTATAAGGGAATGCCCTGCTCTCAAGGCATAGGCTGGCCTAACATAAGAGGAGCTCCTTGGATTTCAAACAATGGTCACTAACTTACTTATTCTGAATGTTTTGCAAAAAGAGTTTTATGGTTTTGTTTGTTTTGAATGTTTTATTATTTCACACTGATCTCCAACAAAGCATCTTTTAAAAGAGAATGAGAAGACTTACAATTAGCATAATTCACTTGTGTTGAATAGTGATAATGTTATTTTTTATTTACTCTAAAAGTAAGGTCGAACTTGTCAAACCATGCAATACAATCATGTGGCTTTGTGTAGGGTTGAACATCGTGAATCAAGAATTGCACTGGACAAAGCTCCTTTGGGTGTGATTAGTGCTTTTCATGAGTCAATGGAAAGGCCATCAAGCCATTGCATTGGTTCCCCCTATTGTCTCGTTCTTGCTCTTATCACTTCTGGCTTGATTATTTCTCTTGTTGCTTCAATATTTATGAATGGTGGGGTATTAACTAGTTAAGGATTACTTTCATTTTTGATACGAGTTATCATTTTGAATTCAGTTGAAATATGAGAAGATCATCATTTCTTTGCACTATTGGGAGTCATGATAGCACTCTTTAAAGGATTGCTTTCACTTTTGATACATATTTACCATTTTGTGTTTAGTTGAAAGATGAGAAGACACCATTTCTTTGTGCTATTAGGAGTCACCTTAACATTCTCTAAAGGATTGCTTTCTCTTTTGATACGTGTTATCATTTTGCATTTAGTTGGAAAACAAGAAGATCACCATTTCTTTGCACCATTGCGAGTCACCTTAACACTTGATTTTTTTTTAACAACTTGATTTGTTTGGACTCCGGATGGAGAGTGGTGATGTTTGTGTTGATTATGAGACAATGTCAATGGATGATTTAAAAAATTTCCTTCACACGTCAAACATCTAAGTTTTATGAAGCAACAAGCAAAGCGGGAAAACCAAATCAAAAGACCAACTTACACACCTTGTATAGATAACATATTACAAGGCATTGAGTTTTTAAACAATCTTTTACAGTTCCCTAAGGAATGAATGCAAGAAAAGATTTAGGGCACATGAACATGACACACAATACTCATAATTGCTGAGGAGTTTGAAAATAAAAATTGTTTTTAATAAGGTACAAGAAGGAATAAAAAATTATGGAATATAAGTAAGTCACTTCACTAGAATCCTAAAATTTCAGAACCCCATTTATATGCCGGACCCCTTCCTTCTACACCATACTAGTACCTTGGTGGCTTCTGCATAAATAATTATATAATTTTTTTAAATGCTGAAATTTTCAAAAAAAAAAGTTTCGGCAAAGAACAAACTTTTTCTGAAGGAAAATGAAAGAATCTTTTGAAATATTTGAGAATATTTTATTTTTCGAAATGGAATCCTCTAAATTAATCAATTAAATCAATTAATTATTCTACAGGTATGTGCTGAAGCTGCTGCTGCTGCCTCTGTACATGGGGTTTAGGGTTTAAACCTGGGTTAAACCCTAAACCCTAAACATGTCATTTGAATCACTTAAATGTTTTGAACCAAAAAATCTTATTTGAGATTATTTATATTTCAGGATTAAAACTACACATGGACAAAATTTCATCCAAAAGAAAAATTTAGAAAATGAAATGAATTTTGGAGATTTCATATTTGCCGTAAAATGAGAAAAAATAAATAAACATTGGAGGATTTTTATTTTTGATTTTCAATGTGTACTACTATAGCCAAAAAAAGAAATGAAGAAAAAGATGATTAAAAATTTGTATTTCTTATCTAAAATTTATAATCAGATTTGGCTAAATCTTCATAGGGATGGATAATCGCTCACCACCTTACCTAAACCTTTTCAACATGATCGGCACCTTTCGATACAACCAAAAAAAAAATTTCCTCAAAAATACACGGGCATGAGTGGACCGGACAAAAACACAAGCATTATTGCGTTGAGAGAGTGTCAATCTTTACGACCACATTTAACACAACAAACATCACGGCTTCCTTCCTCGAATGCGGATCTTTGGTGGGACCCAGCCTCGAGCACCAACCTCTTTGGCGCATTCTCCCTCCGTCCGTCCGTCAGGCTAATAATTTCATGTTTCTCTCTGTTGTCGACACCCCACTTGGAGGTTGGAAAAATTCACCTTTCTTTCTTTCGTGTACTGCAGCACGGCCGGGTACACCACATTCGGGGCCGGGTACACCCACCTACAAATGTGACGAAGAGCCTTGTAATGAATGAGGCAAGAAGCTTTCCGGAAGGTGACAACAACAAGTCTTGTTCGTTCCGGAGCCTTAAAAAAAAAAAAAAAAAACTTAAGGTGTCCTATACTAATGAAAATTCTATAGATTGGATATTATTAGTCCATTATTTTTCACAATAGTGAAATTTCCAATATAATATTATGAAAATTACATTATAACTATTATTTTTTAATTTTACATATTAATTGGTTCAAAATAATGAAAAGTTTACATATAATATTATTGGTGAATTCCAAAAAAATGAAATTCTATGGTATAATATGTATATCGGTTGATTAACAATAATGAAAAAAAAAATCTATATTTAATATGATATTGGGTCTAATTCACAATAATGAAAATTCTATATTTAAAGTTATTGATTTATTGATTCACAGTTATGAAAATTCTATATTTAAGATATTATTGGCCATTTTGTGCTGTATTTTTTATTTAGTCTTAACCCTAGAATAGTTGTAGAAACTAAAGTTAGGCAGAGAGACCAGCTCCCAAGGAAAAAAAATTAAAATTACCAGAATTAAGAAAAAAAAAGACCCCAAAAAACCAATAAGAATAATATTAGTAGTTACTAAGTAATATAAATAATATCAAAACATACCAAAACTAATAACATGTCCAAAAAAATAAAAATAAAAATAAAATAATAATAATATGGACAATGATGATAATAATAATAATAGCCCCTGAGTCCCAGGAGTTTTTTTCCCCCAATTTTGTGATATAAAAATTTGGCGAATTTATCCAAAAATTTAGCAAAATTAGTCACATTTACAGTAGAATTTTTTAAAAATTCAAAAAAAATCCCAAAACTTTGGTGGGAAAAATTCAATTATTTGTAGGAAAAAATAAAATCCCTTGTGGTGTGACTTCTGACAACATTATTATTATTGTTATTATGATTATTATTTGTGTTGAAATATTCGGGTGAAGTTTACTCCAGAAAAATTTGACGTAGCCAAAATTGCAATTGCATGCTTGGTTTGTTTTCCATGATGATGATGATTATTATTATTATTATGATATTACTTTTACTATTTGTTGCTCCTGTTAAGACTTGGCTGCTTCTTCTTCTTTGCATTTACTTAACATTTTGTTCAGCAATTTTGTTTTTGTTTTTGTTTTTGTTTTTGGGGCTTGTTAAGGAGTTTGTTTTTGTAGCTTGCTTGCCAGAGTTGTAGAATTTTGTGATTCATTTTCATTCTTTCTTGTGTTCTTTGTATGTGTGTGTTTGTCTCTCTCTCTCTCTCTCTCTCTCTCTCTCAAAGGATCTATTTGCATTGTTGTTGTTGTTGTTGGTGTCGTTGGTACAAGGCTTTTTGTTTGTTTTGTTCTGTTTTTGGGTGTTTCCCCAGAGTTCTTTGAGTTTTGTGGGGTTTTGAGATTCTTTCTTCTGTGTTTTCTTTCACTAGAGAGATCCACAGCCTCCTTTGTTGTTGTTGTTCTCAAGATCTAAATTTCTTCGAATGTTTGTTGGGTTTTGGACATTTTGCTTTCAAAAAATGCAGTACTAGGCACCCATTCTCCTGGTTGATTCTTTCAAGGACTTCGTTTTTTTTTCTAGATCCGAGGTTTTTTTTTTTTGGTTGCAGGTTGAGTTCTTGGGTGATTTCTGAGTTTTTGGGTTTGTTCAATGTGGGTGGTCCTGGTGCTATCTTCATTCCATTCTTTCTCTGCTGTATTGTTGTTGTTGCAGCAACTAGTCTGTGGTGATACTGGTGCAATCTTGTGCAGTTTGTGTCTCTGAAGAAGGTTCTTCTTCTGGTGGTGGTGGTGGCGGAGAAGAAGAAGAAAAGGGACGGAAGTTTTGAAGGGGAGGGTGGTGGTGCATGGGGCTTGCTGTTTTTTAGCAGGGACTGCAGAAGAAGAAGAAGAAGCAGTGGATGACTTGGAAACCCAGCGGTGAATCTCGCAGTGGTGGCTCTTGACAAAGGTACACCAGATCTATCTCCAGATCTTTGCTGAATTAGTGCCCAGATGGGTGTACATCATACTTGAATCTAGAATGAATCTGCGGGTGGGTTTTGGTTTTTTTCTTTTTTTTTCCTGGCTCATTTTGCAGGTGGTAGGATTGGGAAGGAAAAACCCAGCTCACCCAAGATCCATGTGTGTGTGTGTGTTTTTATTTTCCTGGCTCATGTTGCAGGTGGTAGGATGGGGAAGGACAAACCCAGCTCACCCAAGGTCCATCACTTTGACTATGCAAGACGGCGAAGAGTGACTTGGCTACTAACTGTTGCTGGCCTCTGTTGCTTCTTCTACCTTCTAGGAGATTGGCAAAATGGTGGTGCCATTTCCTCGAGCTTGGCTTTGAACAAAGCTTCCATTTCAGTTGCAGATTGTGTGTCATCTACCCTTGACTTTGGGGCTCACCATGGCTCCCCAAGCACCAACAAAGATGGTACTGAGGTGAGGCAGTTCCCACCTTGTGACATGAAGTACAGTGAGTACACTCCATGTGAGGATCCCATTCGTGGCCTCAACTTCCCCAGAGAGATGCTGGCTTACCGTGAGCGACATTGCCCTGGAAAGGATGAGCTTCTCAAGTGCCTGATCCCTGCTCCCCCAGGATACAAGAACCCCATTCCATGGCCACAGAGTCGTGACTATGCCTGGTATGCTAACACCCCCCACAAGGAGCTCACAGTCGAGAAGGCAATTCAGAAATGGGTGCAGTTCCAAGGGGAGAAGCTTTACTTCCCTGGTGGTGGAACATTCTCAACAGGTGGTGCTGAGAAATACATTGAAGATATTGCTGCCCTCATCCCTATCAACGATGGCACCATTCGCACAGCAATAGACACTGGTTGCGGGGTAAGATCTTGGCTAGAAAACTCTCATATTTTTTTCATGTTCTGATCTCCCAAAGTACCCACTTGACAAGTTGCAATGCACATCGGATGCTGTGGACATGTTCTTCACATGTGTGTCTATGCCTTTCTATTCATCATGTTGCTTCCCCTGCTATTGATATAAATAGTCTAAGGTGCTACTGTGAGTATGGGGATTTCTTGATCCTCATGAGAGTTATCTTGCAGATTTCTCAATCCTTATGAGAGTAATCTTGGAGAGTTCTTGATCCTCATGAGAGTTATCATTGTGGAGATTTCTCAATCCTCATGAGAGTTACCTCAGGAGATTTCTTGATCCTCATGAGAGTTTATCTTTTGCTAGTAGTGTATGTGTGGGTGAGTGATACTAGCGATGAGTTTGAACAATGAGAGGATTGAATGCTGTGCCCAGGTTGCAAGTTGGGGAGCATACTTGTTGCAGAAGGATATACTAGCAATGTCATTTGCACCCCGAGACACCCATGTCTCACAGATACAGTTTGCATTGGAAAGAGGAGTTCCTGCTATTCTGGGTATCATGGCTGTTCATCGTATGCCATATCCAGCCCGGGCATTTGATATGGCACATTGCTCACGGTGCTTGATCCCTTGGGGTGGTCATGGTAAGACAAAGAGCAATTTAAAAGCAGCTGGCATCAAAACATGTCTGCACATCTGACTTCCAATGGAGAAAGTGTTGTGTGCTATTTCAGCAAGTTTTTTTATATTGGGTCAAGATGACTCTTAAGGTAGACAAACATGTGCACTGATGAGTTGCTGGATTGTGACCCATTTTTTTCTTCCTTGCTGCTCCTTTTGCAGACAATTTGTATTTGATTGAAGTGGACCGCGTGTTGAGACCTGGAGGTTACTGGATTTTGTCGGGACCTCCAATCAACTGGAAGAATCATTACAAAGGCTGGGAACGAACGGAAGAGAGTCTTAAGGAAGAGCAAGATACAATTGAGGATGCAGCACGTCGTTTGTGCTGGAAGAAGGTGAAGGAGGAGGGTAATTTGGCTATCTGGCAGAAACCATGGAATCACATAGAATGTGTGAAGTATCACAAGAAAAATACCCAAGTTCTCCCCCATGTTTGCAGTAAAGCTGAGGACCCTGACCATGCATGGTACTTAACCCAAATGCTCACTGTTTTGCATTTTCCATTTCTATTTCAAAAATTTGCAGGCAAAAGCTTTGATTTGAGAGCTTCTGATGTGTTCTTTCATATTGGAAGTTGTTTTCATCATGGTAAAATTCTTGATAGCAACTGGATGAGTTCTGAATTTGCTTTTTTGAAAGTGCCCATTCACCCAGGTTCCTGCAATTTTTGAAAATTCTCATTCTGTGGTGGGAACTGGATAAATGTTGTTAGACTTGCGTGCATTCCCCGCCACCAACCGCATGGCTCTGTTGTCTGTCATCCACAGGTACCGCAAAATGGAAACCTGCATAACTCCACTCCCTGATGCTAAGGATAAAACAGACGTTGCTGGAGGGGGCCCTCTTGCGAAATGGCCAGCTCGCTTGACAGCTATCCCCCCAAGAATTTCAAGTGGATCTCTTCCAGGGATCAATGCCGAGACTTTCATTCAAGACACCAAGGCATGGGTGAAACGCCTAACTTACTACAAGGTCCATTTGATTCCACCATTAGCCCATGGCAGATACAGGAATATCATGGACATGAATGCAGGACTTGGGGGCTTTGCGGCTGCTTTGATTAAGGAGCCTGTCTGGGTCATGAATGCAATGCCACCTGAAGCCAAGGACAATACCCTGGGAGTAATCTATGAGAGAGGACTGATTGGAACGTACCAGAATTGGTGATTTACTTCTTCTACCTATCTGGAATCATTTGTTTGCAAATGCATAATGAAAATGTCATTTGGAATAGGGACAGGAGGATTCTCTTGGTTTGAGTTATGCATGTTCAACAAGAGTTGCCGATTTCTTTTGATGCATAATACTGGAGTCTTACAGGAAATAGGAGAAGCATTGGATTCCTGTGTAGACCAATGTGGATTGTCAGTAGGCCAAGCATTGTTGCATTTGGTATTTTTCTAAGGTTTAACATCATCATGGTCAGGTGTGAAGCCTTCTCCACATACCCACGGACTTACGACCTCATTCATGCCAATGGGTTGTTCAGCATGTACCAAGATCGGTAAGATACTGCCACCTGATTGTCGAATGGTGTGGTTCAGTAGATTCCCAAGTTTTTTGGATATTTTAGATTGCACTCTTTCCCCTGCTTCACCTTAGAACTCTCTGTCCTGAAGCTAAGCTCTGTTGACCTGCCCTAGTTTGGAATCTCAGTAAGGTGAGTTACTGTTTTGAGCCATTGCAGCGAAGAATGTGCTTTGATCGTTGCTGCAATCATTTTGTACTTTTTGCCAAATTTTGTTGTGATTTTTCCAGGTGTGATATTGTTGATATCTTGCTGGAGATGGACCGCATCCTTCGACCTGAGGGTGCGGTACTGATGCGTGATGAGGTAGATGTGCTGACCAAGGTGATGGGGACTACACAAGGTATGCGCTGGGAGTGTCGATTGGCAGACCATGAGGATGGGCCCTTCAACTCTGAAAAGATTCTGGTATGTGTGAAAACTTACTGGGTTGGAGAATATGCACCGTCAAACTCAACAACATCGGATTAGTAGGGGGGGCACACCAATATGTGTAACATTATGGTGGCATACATAACTGTTCCTTTCTCTGGCCCACCAAAATAGGCCCCCTGAAGTTTACTTCCAAGGGGTCATTTTGATGTCTAGGGATTTTTCCTTTTGGAAGTTTCCCTTGGGACAAATTCTTCAATACATCAGAGTTGGCGGCAGAAACTAGTGCCTTAGGTTCAGAGAAAGGATTAGCATTTAGGTAGAAGTTTTTTGAATTTATTCATGATTCATTATATTTGACCTGGAGCCTGAATGTTGTTCACCCACTCATCATAAGCATGAGCATTCCCATATTTTGCAGTATTAAAAAAAGCAGCACATTGTCTGTTTCTACCCACTTGGGCATCTGTTGGTAGATTAGAGTTGACTATCTGCCCACTTTTATTTTCTGGCTTTTCCACTGTGAGCTCAGGTCTTTTGAGGCTCAGCCTTATTACAGTTCTCATTCTGTTTTTTGAGCTCGATTCATAGCAGTCTGAGTTTAGCTGTGGGATGATGGTGGAACAAGTTGCAATCTTACAGTTGCAAAACACATGTGAAACTTGTTTTGTTTCACAGTGTGCTTCACTTGTTACTTGCTCAGTTATGTGTGTATCAAATTGCTAGATCTCTGCTGGCATATTTGGGCTTCGAACTGGTATTTCCTCTTGGTCAGAAAATTCCAAGTTTGTTCCTTTCAAATCTCCCATGGGCAAGCAGCTTTCTTCACATGCTTAAAAGTAAACGTGGATTTCAGCTGGTCCATTCCTGCATCTGTGCGTATTGTGCTTGGCTCTCGTCCACGTTCTGTTTGTTTATTCAAATCATAGTAGAGTTGGATGGAGTACACAAAACTGGCACAAAGATGTCCCTGCAGGCAGACCCAGTGAGATGATCTGTGGTTTCTGTTGTTTGTGAAAATGTCTGTAGTGCTCCTGGATCCTGGGTTCTGCAGCTATGCAATCATTGTTATGGAATTGGCACATGCCCTTTTTGTCTTAACATCTTCTCTTGCAGAGAATGAAAATGTTTCTACCCAGGTTCCA
>Ga0209611_10004201_pt1 | contig 24725 bp, 20 predicted proteins | sample S1TSphgellanicum_3_FD_187693 | JGI IMG/M metagenome (GOLD analysis project Ga0209611, IMG submission 187693) | Host-associated microbial communities from peat moss isolated from Minnesota, USA - S1T2_Fc - Sphagnum magellanicum MG (SPAdes) (version 2) | ecosystem: Host-associated > Plants > Peat...
AACTCCCCCAAAAAAAATGTGTAATTAGTTTGTTGAACTAGTACACAAACACCAAAATAAAGATTATGTAATATTAATTATGTACAATTAATCAAATGCAATAATTTGTCTAAAGTGTAAGGCGAAATTTATTTATATAAAAAATAAAATTGTACTTATGTACATAGAGAAGTTAAACCTTTTTAAATGGACAGTACCCTTGATTTAGGTTTTAATTCAATTTAGAAAACAGGTCAATTCTCTAGTTAAGTTGCAATTATAATATCAAAGAAAACTTGGAACCTTTAGTCCACAGACCCTAATACTTAACCCTATAACCTAACTTAAACTTGCTAAAATCTAAGAACAAAATTTTGATTAGGTTCATTAGTTGCTATGGTATTAAGATTTTCAAAAATATTCCTCGATCTTGCAATTAGGTTTTTAAAGGTTGGTTCTAAATATTTTATATGAATTCTTGGTTGTAATGATATTTTCAATTTAACTAGTGTACTTGTACTTTCATATTTGACTTTTTTAGACTTATCTTTACATCAATTCATTTATATAATAATTGTGAGGTTCCGTTTGGAATGAAAACATGTAACGCCTTAAAGCAATCTACCAAGGTCAATCAAAATTTAAAATTCCAAATTAGTTATTACATGCAACCAAAAGCAAAAACACCCAATATTGGGCTTGGGGTGTAATTGTTGATATTGTATTAAAATATGTTTCTAGATATCAATGGATGCCTACAATTTACATACACCTATTTGCAATGGTGTGCATATCAATCAATTTACCAATATCCATGCATAAACAAAACATGATTTATTGAAGTCAATTGCATGTGCTCAACATGAATTCTAAACGACCCAATGGCATAATTAAACATATTAACACACCATGCATTCAAACTTTGCAAATGAGAATTCTTGTATTTTAATTTAAATATCAAAATGATGCACATATGCTAATCAAAATGCATAACATGCTTTGACAAATACCACTAGGTTAAGTTAAAGATTAAATTATACTTATGCCCACAAGCATGTAAGGCATAGCTTGATAACATATTTTAAATGTATTCTCCAATCTATGAAAAAAATGTATCAATCTAATTTGATACTACTCAACCACAAGTCATATATCACTTGGTTATCCAATTGTGGATATGAAATCAAAAATGATTTTCAAAGGTTAAAATTTCATGATCATATATAATAATCATGGTTAGCAATTTGATTATATCTGCATGTACTATTAAAATTTTGTTGCAAATAGATCAACTTGATATCACCTTGATCTTGTGTCCACATTGAAGCATATGTGTTATATATATAACCCAACCAAAAAAATTTCAAGAACATTGTGGTATTCATATGTCACAAGAAATGGCTTTTAATCATATTGACTCCATATATAAATAAGGACAATGTCTAAATAATTATTTGCTTAATATGCCAATGAAATTCCTTATAATTGAATGTATGCCATTTTTTTCAACAACTCCTCTTCTTTCCTTATAGTTGATTTGGCTAATCATGTGATATAGTTTCACTTAATTGTTCCAAGGGTCCTTGTTGTTCCTTGGCAATCTTCACATTTATGCGACTTCGCATTTTGTCAAGGTTTTGTTGCACTTGTTGCATTCGTTGTTGGATTGCTTCTTCTAACCCATGTTGTGTAAATAGTTCTTTTGATATATATCCTAACACTACTAATGTAGCTCCTGATCACATTTTCCCCCATACCAATTTGCACAAATTGTTTGTAAATTATAAGGACATTTAAACAAATTATTATGTTGATTTTCATATTCAAATTTTTTTAAGATATATATGTATGTACTAGAATGATCTTTTGTGGCGTGTACTAGAATTATTGAAATGATCTATAAATTAATCATTATATTATGTTCATTTGTAAGAATGTAGGTGACATTGTGCCATTTTCACTTGCCATAAATTGGCTTGTAAATATTTCTTAGGTTCACAAATGAAAAATATATAGATTTTCCCACATAAAATTTAGTAACCCCTCTTACTAAAACTATATACTAAGTCCAAGTTGTTGGTGAAAACATAATCAAAAAATTGCAAGAAAGTGTGAAAAGACAATGTGAAGTCAACACATTATCAAGGCATTTGGTTAATGTGGGTTTATCAAAGTAAGGATTATCAAAGTAAGTTGATAAGACAATACTTTTGGTATTTCTTTTGCAATATAGATAAATCAATAGCATTGATGTTTCCACATTTTATTTTTCTTATCCCAACATGCATACTAATATGCACCCAATAACGTCATCAAAAGTAACATCTCACTACATTACCATCATCTTAACATTCCATATGACCTTGACATTGGTGTCCACAAACAATTGTCAATTTGTGACTATCATCATCTATACACATCATGTAATTAATTTTTGCAACGATATTAAAGAAAATGGATGACCTATGAGACCAATCCCATGAGAATGATCCGATGCAAAATATATCATCATTATGCACATGAGAAGTGGCACCCAAATCACAACTGCAATTTGTCAACAAAATTCCTTGTCATTAATATGTGTTAGACATATCAACAAATGACAATTGGAACACATCAAACCATGACATGTGAATCATGATAGGTTAGATTTATAGCAAATGGACAATAGTTGTTATGTTTACCAAAAGCAATATTTTTAAATGCCATAAGTTGAAATAAATTAAGCCATGTTCAACAAACCCATTTTAAAGTTTTGCATGTAAAAAGAGAGCAAATAAAACATAGGAAAATATATATTAAATTACTTAAAAGAGTTATACTCCCCAATGGCACTTGATATGGGCGGAAAACATCAGGTTCAGTGAATCGTAGTTGCACTAATGAACTGAACTTGAGCAATGTAGATAATCCATAAAACAACATGTCCGCCTTAGAGTGAATAATGTTCAACACAAACAAAAAGAAGTAAAACTCATTTTATTAGTACATTAGTGGAAATGTGAATATTTTTTCCAAAATGCATATATTATATCTATCAAAATCTGAAAATATTGTTATTAGGTAAATATTACACATCCATTTCAACAAATTCATTCGCAATATGTAAGGTGCATATAAAATATTTTACAAGGAATAGTTTAATAGAGCACTACACCTCAACAAGGTTGTAAAAATTGAAGAAACACAATAGAAGAGTGCATAAAGAAGTGCCCAAGATGGCTACCCATGGTGTGGCATAAACATGATGTAGTTTTGTAAATATATGTGGCATCTGCATGCCCCAATTTCATTTGTCATTCCATACCATGTACATATTTTACATTGCGAGGACCCCTTTCATGTAATCACATTTTAATGTTTTTTCTTGAGTAACACATGTTTTTGAACCTAAACCATGTCAACATGAAAAAAAAATTAAAATTCATAATGCTTGAATGTTGGGAATAAATTGAAGTTTTAAATTCCAATTCGTTCCATCTTTTGAATTGCATGTCCAATAATGTACAAGAGTTCAATATCATGGTATCAAATAATGTTAAATGTTAGTCCACCTTATTTATATACACAAGGATAAAACAAAATGTTAAAATTCAAACACACCATCTCAACTTGAGCCATGCCATAAATAATGCGAGAATTTGTGCAAAGGCGAGTGAGCAACAATCCCAATGCGCTAAGTGTTGCCGAGAACCCCACCAATCCCTATACATAATTCATACATAAAACCCAACCTACCTTCCATACATTAGTTGTCAACCAAAGCCACAACTTACCCATATAATCAAACATGCATCCAACTTCACCATGGTCCATTTTAAGTTGCAAAGTTCAAGTTCATACAAATCTTTTATGATAAATTTATTAAAACGCAAATTGAGCTTGGGGCAAGAGACCTCCAAAAAGTGACCACCAATTGTTTTTGCAATCATCATATAACTTCCACTCTTCCATTTACTGGGATCTGGAATAACACTAAAGCCTATCAAGGCAGGCAATCCATAGATAGCCACAATCAACATCACACTAATCCTCATTGCGCGAGGATACGACTCCCCTGGATTTCTCACTTCAGAAGCACATGTCCCAGCTGCATCAAAACTGTTTTTCCAATAAGCCATTCAAAATTCATCCAACATGTTGCCATTTTCCATACATTTGTCACATTCTTTTATTATATGTCCCATTTTACATGACAAAACATTAGAGTTTTTTTTTGTGGCAAGTAAAGCCTTAAGGATATGAGGCTTACCATATGTAAAACTTTGTGTCATTTTTTTCCCTTATTTTTCATGTGATTCCCACCATGTATCATAGAAAAAAGGTAAAGATGGAGGGCATTTCAAAAAAAAAAATTGCTTGCTTTGACCAACTTCCATTTTTCAAAACACCTCCAAAAATCATAAGAACAATATGCCAAGTAACATGCTTTCCAAATAGACTACATAATCCCAATATAGTTTTAACATTATTAAAAATCGTGGAGAGAAATTTCCCAAGTACATTTGGAGGGCACCTTATGTATCCATGAATGTCCCTCCTAGAAAAGAAGATGGATATAACACCTAGTTCGTAAGAATGGGGGGATGTTATCCCCCCCTCCCATGCCTCGTCGTCTACATATGTTTAAGTTATGATAGCCTTCTTCTCATGCTTTATGATGGGTAAAAACTAAAGACCACCAAGGGTGGGGGACATTCCCAAATTGTTGGGTTAGGAGCCCTTGGCTACAATTCATCCTAGACCCTTTCTTTTGAAATGTCCTCACTAGGAGGCTTTACCCTACACTTTCCAAGAGTTCCTAAAGATACATTTAGTGACCATGTGTGTCCTTATTCACATTAAAAACTTTGAGTATATGAAGGTGGCAAACCTTATGAATATAAAGAAGGGTAGCTTCAGGATGAAATCAATGGAAATAGATAGAAAGAAAGAGACCCTGAAGTATTCCAAAGTAGTACACTAATGAACTTGCCCCAATTGAAACCATTTGGAATTGGTGATTTGATCCATTTGAAGTTCATACGAAAGATCCCCATCAAACACATGATTGCAAATGGTGTCAACACCATGGATGCCAACATTATGGATGCACTTCCTATAAAACAATAACATTTTTTTTTTCAATCTTCCACAAGAAATTTGGTAAGCTTAGAACAATAGTCGAGCAACAATTAGAGGATTAAATCATTATTCACTTACTTTGCAATTGTGATTGTTGACAAATCGTGAAATTGGGAATGGGAATGAAACGATACATACCAACAATGTTAACACCAAGGATATTGAGAGCTGTGACAATAAGTATTAAGAGAACCTTGAGGACAACACTCCAACCATAAGAAATTGCATTCTTGCCTTCATAGATGAGGGTAGACAAATAGTCCACAAATAAGGCCGGGTACATGGCATTGTCCAATACAGCACAAGCAAATGCAAAACAACTATTGACAAAAGCCCAAAATGGACCAAAGGCACGGTATACCCATAAGACATGCCCCCCACTTTCGGGTATCATGCATGACATTTCAGCTGTCAACATGGCTAGTGGCATTGACCATAAAATTGGAAACATGAATAACCCTACCACCATCAATTTTGGCCCCCCTGTTTGCAATATTGCCTCAAAACCAAATGGACCCTTCTACCCCATCCACCCACATTACCAAAATGTCAACATTATTATTTTTTAAAAAATTAATTTAAAATAATAATATGAGTAAAATAATTATAGTTATAACATTCTTAATTACACCTTTAACAACTAAATAGTTTGAATTTTAACATATAATTTGTAGCTTTTAACTATGCACCAATTTAATACTACACTAAATAACTCCACTATACATGTGGCTACATTTGGCTTTTACATTTGACATTAATCTTCTAAGAATTTAACATGAAAACCAAGGTATGTTCAAGTTTCTTTGAAATCTCACACCGGCAACAACAAAAAAGGTGATGCCAACAAGTTGTTTTGTGCTAAGCAAGTGGTTTGAATCTTCAACTTTGCTTCCATATATTCCCTTGTATTGTAATCCATTTGAAGAAGTCCCTTCATCTTCTTTAATAGAGTTTAGTTGTTGCCCTTGCGAATGGGATAGTTCCAAATCTGACCCACTACTATGTGTAACAATTTGATTGGATTTCTCCCTTAAATCTTCAATAAGTCCATCCTCTTCATCCCCATTTCTAAGCAACACAAATCCTTTTGAACTTGGTCTTGCACGTTCATACAAGCTTGAAATCTTTGTTGTAACATGACCCCAAACATCTTTCATCATCCAAGGCAAATATGTTGATGCATCATGATCATGTGCAACATTTCCATTGGTTTGGTCCCTTCCATCTTGTTCATGTGCATTCCTTAGTGGCTCAAATCTCATCCAACTCGGTCCTACTTGTTCATACATATTTGAAACCTTTGTTGTGACATCATTCCAAACATGTTTCATCATCTTGGGAAACCTACAAGTTAATTTTATGACCCATAAATGTCTTCAAATTTTTGTGAATTAAAATAATCAAGCTCACCTTTATTTGTTCTTTTGCACTCAAGTAGGAGCTTGAAATCATGCAAAATAATACTCAAATGTTTTCATCATTTCAAAAGAATTAGGGTTAAATGGCAAAATTATAATGGCATTGTGACAACTCAAATTCAATGTGTACAAACCACTTCATTTGCTCTTGCACACACATACGCACAAGTGCAAAACTTTACTATATAACATAAATCACCATTCCCAAATACTCAAGCTAATTGCAAAAAGGAAAAATTGTAAATGACTTATATTTGCACTTCAATGTTAAATGTTAAACTCAAGTTGAGACTTAGTCTATGCATTGCATACACATGGATAACCATGGCTTATTACACAAAGATAAATTTTTAATTTGTAATTTGAACACATTCAAAATTGCATGCATAAACTCTTAATTTGGTCTTGTGTTTAGATAAGTAAATACTATGAGTGCACACTTGAAAACTTTGTCGTCATTCAAGGTCTACTTCACATTAAGGACTTTGGCACATTTATTATGGCTCATCATGATCACCCATGCAACTTTTGTCATCCATTTTGTGTGCAAGAAAGATTGATGTGAACCATAAAAGCTTCAATGTTAGGGTTTGGGTAGTTATTAAAAGGGCATTAGGTACCTAAAACCACCTTAAGATCTTCTCATGTTCCCATTATGCTTCAAAGTTATTATCTAAATTCAAATTTTCCATTAGAAACATATATATTCAACTCACCTAGTTAGAGCTAAAAACACACACATATATAGTAGAACCTTGTGAACAACAAGTTAAAATAATGGTAAGATGAAGTAATGAATTTTTTTTATTTCATCTATTGTTGTGAGAATCACATAAAATGAATTTTTGACACAAGGCCTTTAACACAATTTTTGTTAACTTTTTTAAGAGATTAGTTTTTCTTTTTTTTTTTAAATTCACAAACTTATGTGCATCTAAATGAAAAACCTCATTAAGACTACATTTTTTTTTTTTCAATTTTGTGATGTTGTTCAAGTTGCAATTTTCAATAAATATATGTAGCAAAATTTGGAAATATCCAAAATATGAAAGTAGAAAATCTGAAGCACTTTTTGATATTGTAAGCAATTGTGGTTTTTTCGTTTTTTGGCGTTTTTTTCAAAAAATAGGAAATTGTGACAAAATATTCCTTTTCCAAACTATTTTTGCAAAATGGTGAAATTTTGCCACAAAAAAATCATTTCATTCTCATTTTTTTGTGAAATCGCATGAATGGAACTTTTCATATGGAATTGAAAGTGTAAAATCAACTCATATTTAATATACAATTAAATACTTCATCAAGTTTGGTAATTTTTTGAATGGTCTTTGTAATATATTTGCAATCTATAGTATATTGTTACAAGTATTATATTCTCACATATATATTATTTAATCAATTAATATCAATAAAAAATGTATTTTTTTTGGTAATTTTATTTTTTGAATTTTGAACTACTTTATGAAAAACCCTTTTAATGTTGGATTGGTGGAAGTTCAAACACATAGTTTTAAAAAGTAGTATTTGTCACAACATTTTTGGTTCACCATACATAATGTGTTTTCACCCAACTAGGCATTTTTTTCAAATATTTCATTACCAATTGGCCACTCCATTGAAAACTAATCTTCATTCATGTAAACTCCCAAATTTCAGTTACACTAGCATAATCTAGATATCATTGACCCAAATGTAAGTTAGTTACCCGACTAATTTTTCTTTCCAAAACCATTTTTTGTAATTATATTTAATTTCCAATGACAAAACTATTCAAAATTCAATTTCTCAAACACTATAGCACTAAAATTTTCCAAATTTCCTACATTAAACTCAACTTATTAATGTCTTTCCAAAACTACCACAATCACACCCAAATTCCCTTATAAGCTTTTAGTTTTGATTTAAATGAATTTTCAACTTAAAAATTGTTCAATATTCAATAACTTCTCCATCGTAGGTTGAAACATTATAAAACCAAGTTGATGCACCCCTAATCATTGAGGACTTTGTAATGGTACCAAGGTTGCAACAAGAGGGACCATGATTTGGGAGAACAAATGACACAATAAACAAAACAAACAAATTGTACATATAAATAAATAAATTATCTTCCTTCATAAATAAATGTATTTTCATTCTCACTTGGTTGCTCCATTTTCAGGAGAAATTTTCCATGCACACACACACACACACACACACACATTAATGTCTAATGAGTGAAAATAATTATAAACATTTTTAATATAAAAACATTCTAATGGGATACACATTGGTAACATAAAATTTTATTAGGTTCAATTTTCTTGCTTATATTTGAATTATTTATCCTAGATTAATTTCATATGTTAAGGTTACTTTTCAAATATGAAAATATTGAAAATATTACATTTTCAATTTATTACAAAATTTCAAACTTATTTTCAGACTATGCAAATTATGCACATGAGCTTGAAATAAGAATGCATGATAAGTATGCAGGATATCAATGGTTCAAGAATGCAACAATTGAAAATAAAAGCAAAAAATGCATAAACTTTTCTAATTTCATCATCATGCAAGCTTGAGTTTTGGATATTGTTTTTCAATCTTTCAAACATTTCAAATTCTTACACAAATGAACAACACAAATATTAATAAATTTTCAATCACATGAAATAAAAAAGGAATGAAGATAAAAGAGTTGAAAAACTTGAAGAAAAAATACTAAATTGGTGAAGGGATGATATTGGAGCACAACAACTCCACTAACAAGGTAGATGCAACAACATGACCATTGCCACAAGCAAGAGATCTGGGGGAAGTACTAACAACAATAGGTGGGAGGAGACAAAAACGAACTCTAGTCCAACCTAAACATACACTTGTGGTAGCAAACAATAAACAATAATGTAGAAGACAAGAAATGAAAGTAAATGATGTTGAAGAAAAGAAAAATAAAATGGGATGTAATATTTTTAAATGATGCATTAATCATCACCAATTGCATTAAATCTTAACATGGGAATAAGAACTAGAGGTCAAAGTCCAATGTTTTTGTGGACATAATTTCTCATAGTTAACATAATTAGGGTGCAATTGAATGATTTTTAAGCAAGGAATGATTTCCTCTATTAGAATTGACCTTCACCAATTTATCTAAAAATTGAACTTGTTATTAGTTCATACCTATTCTCTAGTACCTAACCAATATTGGTTTGTTACATCAAAACAACATTTATAAATCCTCCCACGCATTTCCTTTTTCATAACCTATCATCCAAATTATCTCAAGATTTTGATGAATTCTCCATTTAGCATTCACCACTTGCATAACCTCTTGCCTTTCCTTTCCCATGTTGTATCACCTAGACAATACATTAAATATGAACTTTCATCCATTAAAAAGATGATTACATGACTTTCCATCCATTGAGAAGAGGGCTATGTATGATTTTTCATTCATTTGACAGGTGGTTTATGTTGTCACTCTTGAACCTTTGAATTCAATTACTAGAAATAGCAAAAGCGTGGCAATGTCACAAGGACTTTTGTTCTCCTTAATGTTTATTGTCATGACACCATGCTAAATACATCAAGTCAAGATTATGTTTGATCATGTTGGTCAATATGATGAAAATTTCAAAAAACTCCACCATGTAAGGGAACTTCATTTTAACAAAGGGGTCAAACACATGTTAATTAATAAAAGGTATCGGAAGTTTTTGAAAATTTCAAATTAATTGATATGATTTTGTTTTGAGATTTTAAATTTATGGTAATCATTCCAAGGTGTCAAATGATTAATATGAATGTTGAGGATTAGTAAACCAAATTTTGGGTTCTAGTTTTAGTAAAAAACTTTTGAACCTTGAACAACAATTGCATAATAAGTAGTCAATTTTGCAAAGGACTAGGGTAAAGGACTCTTTTAATTTAAAAAATAATGTTAAGAAAATTGAAATGGTAATAACTTACTATCCAACTTTAAAAACACTCACTAGTTATGAAATTTGGATTTTTTAGAAATTCAAAGTATGTTTCAAAATCTCAAAAAATTTTAAGTCTATTACCACATGTAAATCAGGTGTAATGTACATGACATAAAATAAAGTTGTAGTTTACATGATACAAGAAACTAAAATCTTAAGTAGTTAGCATACTTTGGTATGATTTGAAATTAGGATTTTTTTCAAGATAAACAAATAATATAACAAAATTTACATTTTGAAATTTTCATATTAATTCAACAATGACGAACAAAAAAATAAAATAATGATATATTTAAACAAGTATATGTATTTTTAAGAACAAGTTACAAAAGATTTCATTCAAAAATTCCTTTATATGAAAAATGAAAATTAGGACTAAAAAACCAATTCTAATTCTTTTATGAAGTAATCTCATTAACTCATGTTATTGTGTTTTGACCCAAAAAGTAATACAAAAAAAGGCCAACAAGGGGGGAAATTGAAAAGGATGATAGACAATCAAAATACTTTTAAAATTCCTACCATTTTTCATGTTGAGTCCTACACAAAAACAATGAAAATGATGCTACACAAGTGTGTTTGAATCATATACCAACAATAATCTTGCCCACATAGACATAGAGGAAGAGATGAAATTTTTCATAACATAGTAGATGTAACCAAATGAAGAATTAAAGAGATGTTATTTACACTTGCCATGAATAGAATTAGTTCCAACGCTACAAACAACAATGGGGATCAAGAGGGCCAAGATTTGAAATATATGCTTTCAAAGAGCCAAATAGCCAAAAGAGTACGATTCCCACCTTCTTGGTATTTTATTAGTCTCTTACCAATGTATTTGCATCTTTCTATCCCTAAAACCCAACCTCTTTCTCTTTGTCTTTCTATGTTTATAGGTTTTTCATATCTCTTTTTGTTGCAAAACTTACGAACACAAAATCAATATTATTATGTCCAAAATTATGCTTAAAAAATATTAAATTATATTTACTTGCATATAATTGTTTTGATTGACCAAAAGGTAGATTCATCTTGAAGTCACAAAAGAAAACACAACTAGTTTTACCACAATTTGTTTCATGCAAATATTGTGGGAACAGACACACATATTGTGTGATGATGATGGATATGTGCATTGTGCAACTTACATCACATGTACACTTGGAATAGAAGGAGGTTCAATACTTTTCATTTATAGGATTTCAATAATGATCATAATAACACATGCTTTGAGAAAATGATTTGCAGCTTATTTTCAAAATATATAAATAAAAGGTGCATAATCTACTTGTTCAACAAAAATGTCACATCGACATTAATGTTTTGTTGTCTTTTTCATTGTGCTAATTTTTTTCATTTGGAACTTCATAAATTGATGGAGGTCCACTTCAATTTTATTTGGTTAATGGCTCTCACTATTGACATAGTAAGCAAGATCCCCCTCTTGTTACATGTGTGGAGAAAACATAAATAGTGTAAGCATTGCTGGAAGATCAATAATAGCAACATTCCCAACATTACAAATAAGCCCAAATAAAAAGTTATTTAAACATACCTTTCCTTGAACCCCTACCTAAGAATCATTGTTGCTCAAGGAAATCTACACACATTTGCAATTTTGGATATGGTGTGCATTATGTGTAGGGTAAAGCCTAAGGTTTAGGGCATTACCAAAACAAGGACCCACATGAAATGGTAGTTGAATGTAGGCCCAATTTTGGTAAAGCTCTCAATTGACGACTTTACTCAATTTATAAATCTACAAGAAAAAGTTCTTTAATGATGGGTAGATTTTACAAGGCTCCAAAAAAAAAAATTTGTAAAATTCCTCATGAAATTGTAAACGTTGATTTGCTATTAATAGAAAAAATAGCATGTTATAATGTGTTATCAAAATACATTAGGAAATTTGTAATGAATCCTTACATTTTTTCATAACACTTGTTTCAAGTTGTTTATGAAAATTGTTACACATCTATGGTGTGAAAGTTTAAAAACCTTTTGTGAGGAATTTTTGCACACCTTTCAACTTAAAAACATGCAACTCACAAAATTCATTTAGGGGCGAAACTACTATGTGGTCATGTTTTAACAAATTAAGCTGCAGTTCAATGGAAAGTAATGAATCACCTAAAGGAACCTGTCACATTGTGTGTCCACTTAATTAACAAGGTGAAAGCATGATTAGGTGGATTGTTTGGATTGTCATACTTGTAATTTTTCTAGATTACATATAAATTTAAAATTTAAAACTATATTCAAAATTCACATTTTTCAACTTTTTAATTATTCATGTTGTCATAAAATTTCATGGGAATCATCATAAATTTTTGGATGAATTCTAAAAGAATTATGGACTCATAGTGGACTTTTGAAATGACAACACTATGTTTGTCACACAAAAAAATTAAAAAATGTGGACTCCAAAAATATGTCAAAATAATGTCAATTTTTTTTTTAAAAATATCAAATGAAAATTTTATTAACGAAGTGCATTGAAACTTTCTTAATATATATATTGTTAATGTTCAAAAAAATTTAATGACATGATTGGTGTAAGTTTTTATCCTTAAGAGTCCATTTCACATTTAAATTTTTACTCTTTTACATGGATTTTTTTATCAATCATATGTTTAAGGATATGCATAGGTTGGCTTATTAATATTTATGATTAAAACCATAGGGGATAATTATAAGATTTATGGTTTGATAATTGTTAAAGTTACAAAACACGTGTGTTAAATTATGGACTTTCAAATGCCACTTTTGAGCCACCTAACCATGCTTTCACCCAGATTTACAAGAACATGTTGAAAAAATCAATGTACTTACCATGACAAGATCATCCGTGCTTAGGTGCGTGGTGGGGTTGTCCAAAAGGGAAATATTTGCATCAAGCTTTAATTTTACATAATGTTGTTAGATTTAAACGGAAAATGCTAACCCCTTGATACCCCCCTTGTTAATAATGAACTCCTACTCAATGGATGCTAGTTTGCAAGTAATATGACATCTTGTAGAAAATTATTTCTATCAAAGACCTTAAATCCGAAATTATCAAAAACCCTAAAACCTTGCAGCACACAATCTCTTGGAATTAAAAAATTCCAATGCCATTATCATGTGGCAACATTTACACCTTAGAATTGTTGATGGGATGGTTGCAAACTTACGTTTTCCTTGTTGTCTCCCCTCTCTTTTGTTAGTTGCTTTGGATCCCATAGTAACTCCTAGGGGAAGCTCCACCATGATATTGAGGTTAAGGATGGGATGCATGGGGTTGTGTTCTATTTGTTCTGGAAGGCACAATCCTAGAAAGAGGGAAGGCGTCCTTGTGAAAGATTACAAATTAGGAGGGAGGTGGGTTATATGGATTGGAATAGTCGGGCTTGGATTAGACACAAAACATTGTAATATATCAACTTCTAGGTTTAAGGTTTAGTTTTTTTTTTTTTGCATAGGACTAAATGGAATAAACACATTTTCATTGAAGTGAACTGGGTTGTTAAGGATGTTGGTGATCAGTCCTAAATCTATAGGTCACAACCCTTGTACTTGTTCCTTAGCTTCACCCAAAAAATTCCCTTTGGGGACAATATATATTTTTTTGTTAAAAACACAATCCAAATAAATAACACATACACTAGCCTAGAATAAAAAGAACAAACAAGAAAGTAGACCAAACAAACAAGGACAAAATATATAATTTTTGCAATAATATGAATCATTCCTAGGTTAGTGATGTTGTTAACTATTGGAATAATAATAGACACATCAATGTTGCCAATTGTTTGTTGACCATCATTAGGAATAACTTCAATAGGGTAGACCTAGATTTCGTCACAAATCTTTGTCACATCTATAATGACACCCTTGTGGTCTTTGGCCTTGCCCAATTTCACCATGATGCTTTGCTACTAATAATCACAAAGTTCAATGAAGTTATCTCTACATCTTGTTGAAATGAGATGCAATTTAGCCTCCTCCTCCAAGTTAACCTTCCCAACAAACAATTAACCAATGTCTATGTCCTCCCTTAACAAGAAAGCATCATTAACAAGTTGCACAAAATGAAAACAAACACATATATTAGCAATCATCACAACCTCAATAACACACACAACCACAAAAACCTTACATGAATAGGAAGAGGAAAGATAAGTCCTTGTTGTGGTCACCTAATCAAGGAGATGGTGTTGGTCAAGTGACAATGTGCCACTACACCACGTGTCTTCCAACAACTTCATCTACCTAGCATGATGAATGTCAATAATTGCTCTATGGGCAATCTTGCATATGAAATTTTGAATTTTTTGAATGACAATATGTTGTTGCTCATAGTCAAAACCTAGAAGCCCCAACAAATCATGTTAAGATGAAAAGATATCCTCGTGACTTTGATGAATCTTGTGAAACCATGCAAACTCATAGTTAACCACATCTTGAATTGTAACTGTTAGGTAGACAAAGTGAGCCATATCATAGGCAAAATTTCAAATGTTACATTTGGCTAAACCATGAATAATATGAACCAAAGGATGCAGTTTGTGCACATAGAAAGTTCAAAAAATGTGAGAATTAGAAAAATGCTTACCTATTTATTTACTAACACATACCTACCTACTTACCTAAATATGTCTTACCTACCCACTTACTTGCCTACCTTAAAATATCATAATTAGTTTATTATAAGCTTTTAAATTATTCAACTAACTTTAGGCTATACTTTAGGTTATTTTATTTTAAATTAATATATGTTATTTCAAATTATACTTTAAATTATTTAATTTCATTCTACTTTATGTTATTATAAATTATTTTATCCTAAGCATAATAAATTTAAAATAATCTAAAATATATATAATGACTTAAGGTAAAAATAACTTAGAATAAAAAATAATAACCTATGAAAAATAACTTTAAATACCCTACAATATAATAAATATTAATAGCCTATAATATTATAACGTAAAATATCAAACAATAATTTATAATACAATAATCACCAATAGTTGTAATGTAACATATAATAACCAACAATAACTTATAATACAATAACTATTAATAACCATTAATAAAATAGTCATTAATAACCACCAGTAAAATAACCACTAATGGTTTACAATGGAATAATCACTAACAACCATTAATATAATAACCACCAATAGCCATTAATATAATAGCCACTAAGAGCCCTTAATAAAATAACCACCAAAAGCCATTAATAAAATAGCCACCAAAAGCCATTAATAGAATAGCCACCAAAAACCATTAATAGAATAGTCACTAATAGCCATTAATAGATTAATCACGAATAGCCATTAATAGAATAGCCACCAATAGCCATTAATAGATTAATCATGAATAGCAATTAATAGAATACCACCAATAGCCATTAATAGATTATTCATAAATAGCCATTAATATAATAGCCACTAGTAGCCATTCATAGAATAGCCACTAATAGCCATTAATATAATAGTCACTAATAGCCATTCATAGAATAGCCACCAGTAGCCATTAATATAATAGCCACCAGTAACCATTAATAGATTAGTGACCAATAGCCATTAATATAATAGCCACCAATAGTCATTAATATAATAGCCAGTAGTAGCCATTAATATAATAGCCAATAGTAACCATTAACATAATAGCCACCAATAGCCATTAATAGAATAACCACCAATAGCCACTAATAGAATAACCACCAATAGCCACTAATAGAATAACCACCAATAGCCACTAATAAAATAACCACCAATAATCACCAATAGAATAACTACTAATGGCCATTAATAGAATAACCACCAATAATTATTAATAGAATAACCACTAAAAAACATTAATAACTACAAATAGAATAAGTACTAATAGTCATTAATAACCACCAATAACATTAATAAAAGAACAACCAATAGCCACATATTATAATTACTTAGGATTATTAAAAAAATCTAAGGTGAAATAATTTATAATAAACAAAAATAACTTAAGGTGAAATAACTTTCAATAGCCAAAAATAATTTATAATAGCTACAAGTAGTCTAAATTGAAATAATTTACAATAGACAAAAATAACATAAAATGGACAAAAAAACTTATAATAGCTGAAAATAGTTTAAGGTAAAATAAGTTAAAATAGCCAAAAGTAATTTATAATAACTATAAGTAGTTTAAATTGAAATAATTTACAATAGCCAAAAATAACATAAAATAGACAAAAAAAAACTTACAATAACTGAAAATAGCCTAAGGTGAAATAAGTTAAAATAGCCAAAAACAACTTAAAATAACCAAAAGTAGCCTAGGGTGAAATAGTAAAAAATAACCAAAAGAAATTGAGAATAGCCATAAATAGCCGTAAATAATGTAGGGTGAAATAATTTAAATTAATGAAAAATAGTCATATAATAATTGAAAGTAACTTAACATAGGTACTACTATTATATTAACAAAAAAATCCATTTATTAAACTTTTTTTTTTCAAAAGAATGGTCATTTAAATGTTATTGAATAACAATATTCAAATTTTTTTTGTTCAAATGATTTTAAACTTTCAAAAGGAAATAAATGAAAGTATGTACATTATTGAATTTTTTAAAAAGTAAACTTGAATCATTTCATTTGAACAAAATTTCAATAAGATATGAATTTTCAAAGTTTATGATTTTGTAATGTTTAAAATGAAGTATTTGATAAATAGAATGTAATGTAACAAATTATCACAACAAATGGGGTGGTTTTATGGTAAGGGTGTTTACCCCCATTCTAAAGGTCAAGGGATCAAACCCCATGGGTGGTGATGTGTGTGGTCAATAGTGGTATGTTGATCGAATATTTTCCTATCAAATTTGTAGGCTATGTGTTTAAGTTGATTATGTGGCCTACCTACCTACCTAGGCTAGGTTTGTAACCTAGTGTAGGTAGTGACACGTGTCAATAAATAAAAGGCTTTAAAAAGCAAGAAATTATCTATAATATTATATATTAAATAATTAAAATTTAATTAATTTTCATACTAATTAATTAATTAACTAGCAAGTGAATGGTTTGATAATTTTGTATTTCATTTGATAGTAACTTTGTTTCACTAGGTATTAGTGAAACAAGTCATTGTCCGTAGCAACTAGTCTTCATTCACTAGGAGGTTAAACAATTTCACTAGGTAAAAATGTCCAAATTCACTCAAAAATCTAATGAAACCCAAAGTGAACTAGGATGCATTTCCTAGTAGTGTTGCATTTTTCTTAAGAACATGTTGTACACAAGAATTACTTCTAGAAATGGAGAGTTTAGTGACACCTAGTTGTTTACCTTTGTTTTTATGTGGAATAAGTGAAAAGTCATCATCACTATGTCCTCTTTAACATGTCTAGGTCATGGAGGTGGCATAATTCTTATTTCTAAACATTTCGGATTAGGTGCAACTTGTTTAGAAGGAAGATTTGTTTCATTTAAAGTAGAACACTTGTTTCAATTGGGTATGGTTTTCCCAAACTTAACACCTAACTTGTCTATTTCCTTTGTTTCACTCTTGTTCCAAGTTGTGTACATCTTTAAGGGCTCCTTCCCCTTGTAAGAAGGGCGCTAGTTCATCATTTTATGATAAGAAAAAATGTTATTATCCTTCATGCATTGGAAGGAAGGCCAATTGCAAATAGGGTTGTCAAGCCGCTTACAATCAGAACATGCTTCCACTACAAGTTCTTCATACTCATCTTCAAGATACAAGGCCACACATGTTTTCCTATTTTGTTGCATGTTACATTTATAAATTCTGGTCTTGTCGGATGGACCTCCAAAAACCTACGAATGAACATGCCACAATTGAAACACAATAGCATAATCCCAACTTCATTTTGCAATTTTGTGATGAACAACAAATTGCAACATTATTTTTTAAACAAGTTGCCTATTAAGATAATTCAATTAACCATAGCACATGGCAAAACAACTATTGTAAACATGATTCTACAAATGTTTTGCAACTACAATTTGAATGGAATAGTGACTAAAAAAAAAATAGATCAGAAAATAATTCTAGAACTACCATCAAGCTTTCACCAATATTAACCCCCCAACAATGTTTTCATTGTGAAATGGAGAACAACTTTGATGTGCATTACCTTCATAGAATTTTTAACCACTACAATCGATCTATAATTCTATAATGTCTAACACACTACAACATACTTGTTTTTTGTGGCAAGCATCATAAGATTAAATTTGCCTCCAATGGTTGATTTTATTTTTTAAATGCCTTATTTGTTTAATACCCACCTTATAATGTTCACTCCATATCAAGTCATCTCCTTTCAATTTGTTCACCAAATACCACCTCATACAACCACATAACATTTTGCCCCATTCAAGTAAGATTAACACTAGTACATTAACTTGAACAACCATGGGTACAAACCCTCATTATAGTTGAGCCTAATTAATTCTTTCCTTCAACATAATACAATTTGACATCTATTCAAGCACCACTAACATAAATTCAATGGCCATTACCATAAATACACATATTACTTTTATTCTTCATTAATCTTCTTGAAGTTTGTTAGGTTTCATCATTTTGATTGTTTCTATGGAATCTATTCTTTTAACATACCAACTTTAGACTCCAACTTCACCTAGGTGTTAAGCTTTCAAAACAAAACAATTGGGAAAAGTGGAAATATTAAGTGGAAATTAAAATATATTAAAGTGTTATGTTTGGTCATTTGATGTTAAGGGTTTAAGAAGGCAAACAACAAAAAGTACATATGCAAACACAAAACAACAAGCAACAACAAACCAACACATAAAGAATTGTAAAAAAACAAGGAGGAACAAAGTTTAAGTGAGGAACATACCCCAAGTACATTAGAGATAATGTTGATATATCTCTAACACTTAAGCAACTGGATCATGTAAGGATCCTCTTGTGCATGTATGGGTAGCAACTTTTGAACACCAAGTGGCCTCTATTGATGACCCCTACCGGTGGCATTGTGTGTGTTTCGGGTTCTAATATGCTTCTTTCATGCTTTTCAAGAGTCTTAGGTTTTCCAAAATTGTTGACTTCCTCCATAGTGTTGATAGGAGCAAAACAAGTTCAATAAGTTGTGACGCTTGTAGGTGCAAGGGAGGCGAGTTCCTCTATTGACATTGACTTCACATGGAGGTTCTCCTTGCAACAGCTCCATTGTTGCAAACACTCAAACCCTAAACATACCAAGAAAATGATGTAGAACAACATTAACGTGTTAATTGCACAATTGTTATGTTGCACTCAAGTACACTATGAGCTTCCCAAATTGGAAGTGAAGCAAGAAGTTGAGCTTTGTTGGTGTTTTGTTGCACCCCTATTTATGATTCTTTCAAGCATTAAACCCTAAAAATTTGAAGGCACTAATAACAGCCTATTTTCAAATCTACGCACACGCGGAATGTTGCATAGAACATGGGAGTGTTCTGCAGACGGAAAAAACGCACGTAATCAACGACAAATGCTTGGAAAGGAGTTCGACGACGTTCTACAAACGACGATGGGTAGGACCCCCCATCCCCTCCTTGGCCAGACGACAGTTCCGGTGGTGGGTCAGGGTGTCCAAGAACAGTGCTTGACAGAGCTTGATGGGGGGATATTTAGTGTCTCGCGGGGGTGGGGGGAGGCGAGTGGGTTTGTCGCCACTCAATGTAATTGCAGCACGGAAACGTTTCCGACGAAGACGACTGCTGACTTGCCACGTCTTTCGGAAATCTAGAAAACCACTGGCACTGAGCTGCCCTTTGTTCTTCCTCCTCATACCAGGTACGTACCATCCGGTTACCTCCTGATACCTCAGAGTATTTCGGGAATCCAAAATTTTTAAAAAGCGGCAGTACGGTTTTCGTCGAAACGTTCCTACTTTTTGCGCTCCGTACGCGTATCTGCAAAGACAAACGAGCACAGGAAGGATGGACGACGAGCAGGTCTCCCCGCGAATTCCAATGGCCGAAACGCGTCCCAAAAAGCAACCAAGCACGCGACCAGCAGCAACTGGTGTGAGATCATGGTTCTCTTCAATGCCCATTAAATTCTTGTTACTTGTATCCTGAGGAGCAGCAGATTGAGGCGCTTTAAATTCCAGTCTGAAACAGCAGCAGCAGTGCCAGCACTGATCGCTGCATGTTAAGATTGTTCACAATCGTAATTTTGTCAAGAAGAACCACCACCACCACCAGCACTGATCGCTCCATCTCAAGATTGTTCACAATCGTAGTTTTGTAAAGAAGCACTAGTAGAAGCAGATCCGAATACTTATCATGGAGGGTCATGTTCCGCTTAGGAGGTAACTATTTGAAGTTCAATTCCCCAGTTCTGGATTTAAATAATTTTGTGTTTATATGATCTGTACAGTTAATTAATCTTGGGCGTCTTTGCTTGGGAATTAAATTTTCAACAAAAATTGGGTTCCGCTAGTATCTGGGTGGGTTCTAATCGAATTCTGGATTTGTTGTAAGGCTTTGGTTCATTTATATGTGTGTGAACTGGTAGGTAAGGCCAAAGGTCGAGGGCATTACCAGAATAAGGGTATAGCCCTCAGACAGCAGCTGAGATGGTGCTCACATACTGGTTATGCCCTAGTTCGATGACCTTACCAAACATAAAGCAACTGCCTCCCCGGATCGATCGATTTGTGCAGACTAAAACCAGTTCTTCCTCCTTAAAAAGTAAGAACCCTCCATTGTACCCGAGTGAATCTTACCTGTGCTCCCAATACACATCAGTGGGATTTCTGGCAGTGCTTAAAGTTCCCTATAATAGCTGTTAGGGGGAATTTCTAGAGTGCAGCTCATGCTGATCAGACGGGATACTGATCGGAGTTTTATATTGAAGAGCAGCGTGTTCAATTACACTCGAAAAGCTGCAGCTTCAGACTTAATTAGAGTGTTACTGAGAACACGGCTGCCAGGTTTCTATATATCTAAACTGATCTCATCTTGTTTGTTGTATTTGCTTGTGGACAGGATGTGGAATACAATCGCAAGCTGAATGACTTGCTGCCTGTGACTGCGAGCAGCGAAGCCAAATGGTGGTACTCTACCTTCCATAATGTGACGGCTATAGTGAGTGCTGGAATTCTTGGCCTGCCCACTGCCATGGCAGATCTCACCTGGTAATATACACAATCACCAAACAGTACTACAACACATGAGAATATAACAAGGAACATTAAAAGTCTAGTGATGATGTTCATTCCGAATTCCTATGACCGGCCTCGAGGAATCCTGATGAATATTCGGGATGTTTGACAAGTATGCGTTGTGGATTTGTGGAGTGCTCCATGTGCAGGGGTCCAGGCATAGTCCTCTTGATCTATCATGGGTCATCGCTCTCTTCACCTTGTGGCAAATGGTAGAGATGCATGAGATGGTGCCCGGCAAACGTTTTGACAGGTACCATGAACTGGGCCAGGAAGCGTTTGGGAAGAGGTTGGGACTGTGGATCGTGGTACCACAACAGCTTCTTGTGGAGGTAAGCGTGGACATCGTGTACATGGTGGCCGGAGGCCAAGCGTTGAAAAACATCTACATGTTGAACTGCCATGGATGCAGTTCGAAAAATGTGGGGAGCGCTGATATTGCTGAAAAACAATACGAGTCGGCTTCCCTCTGGATTCTTATCTATGGCTCGGTGCACTTGCTACTCGTCCATCTCCCGAACTTGAACTCGATTGCTGCAATCTCTTTCGCTGCAGCCATCATGTCAGTCACGTCTGGAATTAGTCTACACTCAATGACTCAATTAATATAAGCCCCGGATGCAGCTCAGACACAGAAATATAGATTCCCCAGGATGTCTGGAGATGCTGCACATAGTAGAATTGCAAGTTTCGACGGATTATTGCATCTGATATGATTTGGTAAACACCCCAGATGCAGATCTGCTAGCGATGAGTTAGTACTTAATACCCATTTTTTTTAACTTCTCTCAAGACTGGAAAAAAAAAACTTTGTGCACTGGACATGACCGCTTCTTCATTTTTCCAGCTACTCAACAATTGCGTGGGCCATACCCGTACACAAGGGAAATCGCCAAGCTCAGGACTACCATTTGCACATTACAAGTCAAAACATGTCTTTTACAATTTGTCCTGTTTGACTACAATGAAAAAATCGATTAAAAAATAACTATAGTAATAAAACCACTCATAAAAGACGTGTTTTAACTTTGAATTCAAACTGTATATGGTACAACCGAGTGCTGGTCTGGTTGCTCCTGCCTGGTATTGACCAGTGCTGTATGGGTAGATAGGTACTACCTTTTGAACAAACCAGAGAGGTCCCCATATTATGTTTTTTTTTGCCATTGGTGGCAGGTACTGATATTGGGTACTCCTTTAAAACTTCATACCAATCTACTCCATAGTATTAGGTCCAAGGCTGATTTTTGCTTCGTATAAGGCCGGCAGGTATAAACCTGGCGTTACCTCAGGTCCCATAAGGGGGGGTTTTGGGTATAAAGTTGATATTGCCTCAGGTCGTATTGGACTGCTATGGTATTCAATAGGAGGAGTCATACCAGTATTATATACCCAGGTTGCATCCCATATACTAATACGACATGGATATTGACACAGGTAGCAGTCAGTCTGGTATGATCTGAGGCAATACCAGCCTTATACCGGTTTTATATAGGGTCCACCTGAAGTACTACCAGCCTTGTACCAGTTTCATATCAATCTCAAAAAAATAACATAATGTATATCCTTCATAGATCGAGCCAAAATTCAGTCGTAGACCCAATATTGCATCAAAGACTGGTATGAAAGTTTTAAAAGAGTAGCCAATACCAATATCAGCCGGATATGAAAAAAAGCCCCCAATTACCGGGACCAGCCTGATATGTTCAAACTTGTCAATACTTTGCAAGGACCAAGAGTGCAGCTGTTCAGAGAATTTGGGCTCTGCCTGATGTAGGACCCAAATACTCACAAAAGCCCTTTTGGAGTTCCTTACCCAGTGTAATGAACACTTGCAGAATTTCAACTATATAAACTATAAACAAACAGCTGTGACTCAGTTGAGAGGATAGGAGGGAGCGCTGGCTTAAGGTTCCTCATATTTTAGGAACCTTATGGGTAAGGTGCCATCCTTGTCGAGGCAGAAATTCTATTGAGGATAAAGGTGCCCTCAAACTATACTAGGAAAATTTTATTGGATCCTGATGGGTAAGGTTCCATCTCTCTCCAGGGTTAGGACAGTCCCAGAATAAGGGGCCTAGGACAAGGCAATAGCTGAGTATCTATGACTTGTGATCTATACATATGTTTACATTCATCATTAATTCATCTTATATGGATGATCAGGTAACTACCTAAGTCACATGTGGTACTAAAGTGAAATTTGGCTAAGTCCTCTTGTGGATGATCACGCAACCACCCACTTTACAAAATTGAAAAAAGAAAAACCCTGGAGGATGATATTTGTGGGGGAAAAAAACTATAATTGAAATTCAGTGAGTTGATTTTGTGAGTTGTTTTGCTGCTATTAGATCTATGCTATGCCAGTCTTTGACATGCTGGAGACGGTGCTGGCGAAGAAATGGCTTCTTCCTCCTTCCTTGAAACTTCGTCTGATCACTCGCACTACTTATGTTGGTAAGATTTTCAACATTACTAAACACTTGGCCCTGCATACATCTTCAAATCTGAAAAGCTCACAGTTGACAGCATTCCCATAGTAAGGAACTTAGGATGATGAGATGGTAGTTGACTCCAGCATCACATTTTGGGAATGTTGCCCCTCCGCCCCTCCACCATGCACTTTGCCCATAGTAAAGCATGAGGTGCAGAAAGTTATCATAAACCTAAACATATGCAGATCACAAGGTATCTGAGGAGGAGAGCTCTTACACCAACTTCTTATGAATGGGAGCATTAGGGTTCTTATGAATTTGCGGGCTTATAACATTGAACCTAAACATGGGAACAAATTTCTCCATGCGCTTTATGTTGGAGTTGTATTTGCCTTCTTATAGATTTGAGTCCTGGCTGCAAATTGCCTTCCAATTCAAAACCTGCTGAGAAAACAAGAGGCCCCTTGAATTTCCTTAATGCTTAAAAATCATGCTGGTTTATATTTGATTGAAAACTGCAGGTTTTACAATGTTTGTGGCTACAATCTTCCCATTTTTCAAAGCATTGCTTGGATTCTTTGGAGGTTTTGCCTTTGCTCCAACAACATACTTTGTGAGTAT
>Ga0209611_10004202_pt1 | contig 24723 bp, 23 predicted proteins | sample S1TSphgellanicum_3_FD_187693 | JGI IMG/M metagenome (GOLD analysis project Ga0209611, IMG submission 187693) | Host-associated microbial communities from peat moss isolated from Minnesota, USA - S1T2_Fc - Sphagnum magellanicum MG (SPAdes) (version 2) | ecosystem: Host-associated > Plants > Peat...
AATCTCACCACGAGAAACGAGCGCAGTTAACTACACTGGTTAGCGATAGACCAAAACCTTATATCATTAAAGGCTATTCTGGTAAGATTCAGCTTATTTTAGCCAGTAAATTTATCTATCGTTGGAGAAGACTAAAATTATTGGTTTCTCTGGTTACAGTTTGGAGTCAGCATTTATTAGAGCAAGTTTATTGGATTCCCGGAAACCATCATGATATGATTCAGGAGCCTTATGTAAAATTATTAGCAGATAAGTTAACTATCTTATTTAAGACTCGCAATTAAGAGTAGTACCCATGCATGATTTTTCTATTAAATTCTTTAACGGGTGATAAACTACCTAGAAAGCTTGCTGCATAAGAGATAGAGCATAGAAGCCACGCTATTCAATCCCGATAAGTTTTATTTACTATCTCACGCCCGTTTGGGAAAATTAGCCGATCTAGTAACAGATCGGCTGAGTTTACTTATTGGATTTCATTTCAACCCAACTAGATATTGATACTTTGAGGAATGTTATCTGGTAGTAAGAACTTATAGCTGATTAGCCTGCCATTTCCAGGAGCATTGCGCTCAGTAATCGTCTTGGTAATGTTGTGCAATTCATTTTGAAACTTCTCCAGAACTCCTTGTTCACTCTGAGTAAAGGGTGAATCGGGGTAAGAAGAATTGGGATAATAATAATAGCCTAGCTTTGTGTGGTAAACAGAACCAAGTAAATAAAGTAGATTTATTTGGTTTATTGCTTGAGATAGTGGTGGTAATCCATCGACAAAGCTGCGGGTATCTTTATTAGTTGTAGGAGATGGAAGATAACGAGCAAAAGGATATGCTGGTGTATAACTCATCAATTCACCCTGGGGATAATTAACAGCAGCATGGTGAGCACTGGCTATGAAAATAACTGTTGAGAGAACTTTCACCAAATAGCTTCTTGTTTGAATTCTTTGATCAGAAGGGTCACCAAAATTTCCATTCTTGTCACCAAAATTTTGTAGTCTTCCTTGTTCAAAAGATGCTAAAGTAGATGCCCAGCCCTGTAAATCGGCATCGTTCAAGACATGGGAATCATCTTTGTAGTTGATCTCCAAATAATTCTGCACCCATTTTTCAATGGCATTCCAAATTAGTAAACCATCATCTCGATAGGGGTAGACAGGTAGATCAGTAGTATCCTTCACACCACGATTAGCTAATATCTCAGGAAAAGAGATTTGATTAAAGTTAAATAAATAGCTTTGTGCTGCTTTGGCTGCAAATGCTTGGTCAGCACCAATACTGCTACCTAAAAGGGAATCTACAGTTTGTTTTGGTGCAACTAAGAGTGTATGAGCACCATGATTAATAAATAAAGTACCTTCAAGATGAGGCAGTAGCAACCTTCTTACAGGGTGATTTACAGGTAAGTTATAGGTCGGGACAACAAAAGGTTCAACCACTAAGTGGGAACGACCTAAGTGAGAGATCAAGGCTTGATAAGTAGCATCTGCTGCTAGTACAATGCTTCTAGCAGTCAGCCATGCTTCTCGTGTAGTATGTTTTGCTAGAGGTGTAAAGAGTTCCCATTTTTGACTAATTGTCGTCTGGGGAAAACTAATTGCTACTGGAAATAAAGAGCGTGACTTACTATTTTTTGGTGGTACAGCAAATAATGCTACAGGAGCAAATGTATACTTTTGTGTGTTCGTATCTTCGTCAACATAATTACCGTTAACTAACCCATTTAGCAGAGTATAGTCAGATACATAAAGCCGTCCCTCAGAAAGGGCTTGATTGAAAGAGTCAGGAGATCCAAAAAGTATAGATATAGCAGAGTACTGTTCCTGGTTAATTGGTAGGCGGTTGTCATTTCCTTTAAACCGCTCGATGACAACTGGATTTGCTCCACCTACTTGTAAATAAGCAAAGATGAGATCTTCTTTAATCGGATCTGATTGGAATAATTGATTAGAAATATCAGGTTTAGGAACAATCTGAAATACCTTATTGTAATCTTCAAGGGTACGAGGTGTTACGGGTGAGCCGATGGAACCTTGATTAGCACTTTTAGCTTGTTCTGCTTTCGCTTGAAACTTAGCTAATATTGTGACTATTCTCCCTACGTTCTTCAGGATGTTTATATTTACATCTATATGGCTTTTGGCTAGTTCTCCATCTTTGGCTGAGTCTAAAGATATCTTACTTTCAATCTCTTGAAATCGAGCTTTAAATAAAGATTCCAGGCTATTGTCTGTTGGAGAAAAAGTATCAAGCAACCCCGGAACTTGGGATAATTTCTCTAAAGTCGATGCTAGTTTTTCCAAAGCTTTATTTAAGCTCTCTTCATCTTTTGCTTTAGCAAATTCGCTATTAGCTTCTTTGAATTCTGCTATTATTGGATCAAGAATATTCTTAGGTAATTTCGTAGACAAAGAATAAACCAATTCATTTATTTTTGTATAAAAAACTCCAAATGCTACTTTAGCAATCCACAAAAAACTGGGAATTGAATCCGTGAGAGTGGGGATAGATATCGGACCCAGGGTTATTTTTTTTAAATCTGGCACATCAGTTATTGCCAATGGATTTAGATAATCGTGGTTATACTTATACTTGTCCCGTAATCCTAAGGAATTCAGCAGATGATCGCTCCCGTATAAACTGACCAACAAAATAATCAGTTCTGATGATTTTTCTAAAAAAGTACTTTTGTCTTTAGACATATTTAACTCCTTGTGTCAGTCATAAATATTTTCTCACTGAAGCTTGATAAAGTTTAGTAAGCAAAGACACTAGCAATGAAAAGCTAGTAACACTTGCTAGTATACCACCGTATATAATTTTGATCTCAGTTAAATTCAGGTATTTATTCATATTCTTCATGTTGAAATAGTATATAATCTTCAGTTAAATTCAGGTATTTAAATAAAATAAGTAAAGTCAGTGATTCCCTCGCAGGAACCACTGACTTTACTTATTGAGCTTAATTTAGGACTAAAATGAGACATGGTATCTGAAAAAAACTGTATTCAGACTTCACTGAGCCGAATTGAGGGATAACTCTTTTTGTACAACAATTGAGTCTAACTCTGTCAATTGAGATTCTAGGTGAGCTTTCACTTCGTGACGAAAGGTGAAGAAATGTTCACCTACACCTAAAGCGAAGAAGTAGTCAAACATTAAATGGGGTTTTCTCAGTATAAATACTGCTAATTGCCACCAAAAAAGCCAGCGAGTAGAGCGTAATATTCCTTGTCGCCAACAAATAGCTAGGACAAACCGTATTTCTTTAATAGTTAATTGCATCCGACGTGAGGGGCGCTTACCTTCCATCATCATAAAATAGCGAAAACAACGTTTGAGATAGGGTAGAGGTTCATATAAATTCCAGAAAGTTGTAGTAAACTCACGCACGATTTCCGCCATCGGACGAGTCGGGATAAAATTCATCAAAGCCCTTTGGCTACCAAATAATTCATCAAGTCCTTGCTTTAAACGTTCTTCTTTTTGTAAACGAGTCCACATAGCAGTATTAGGAACTGCTTGTAATAAACCTACATGTGCTTGCAAAATACCCGTTTCTTCCACAAATGCTTGAATGCGATCGCCAGCACCAGACCGCTCATGATCGAAACCAATAATAAATCCAGCCATAATTTGCAATCCAGATCGGGTAATCTTATGACAGGATTCAACTAACGAATGACGAGTATTCTGTTCCTTATGCGCTCCGACTAAACTTTCAACGTCAGGCGTTTCAATACCCAGAAATACCATCGTCATACCAGCTTCTACCATGAGTTCGATGAGTTCATCATCTTCTGCTAAATTCACAGAAGCTTCTGTAAGTAAAGGAAAAGGATATTTACGTTCTTGCATCCAAGGGATTAGCTCCCGGAGAAAAATTTTGGCATTACGCTTATTCCCAATAAAATTATCATCTACGATAAATACAAGATGCTTCCAGCCCATTTGATATAAGGCTTCCAACTCAGCCAGCATTTGCTGTGGCGTTTTTGTGCGGGGCTTACGACCGAATAAAGTGATAATATCGCAAAATTCACATTGAAACGGACAACCTCTGGAAAATTGCACCGTCATGGAAATATAAGCATCTAAATCTAACAGATCAAAGCGAGGTAATGGAGTTTGAGTCACATCTGGCTTTTCTGTAGCGCGGAAAACACCTTTTGTCTCACCCCTGGATAAAGCAGCCAAAAATAAGGGAATAGTACATTCCCCCTCATCTAAAATTAGATAATCAGCACCGAATGATAAAGGAAATTCTGGCACTGAAGTCGCGAAAGGTCCACCCACGGCTACTTTCTTTCCTAAAGCCACCCCCCGGCGGATCAAGTTACCAAAATCCTGTTGCTGAACAATCATCGCAGAGATGATGACTAGATCACACCAGTCCCAGTCTGCATCTGTCTCTAGACGGACATTACGATCTACAAGTCTGATTTCCCAATCATGAGGTAGCATTGCAGCCACTGTGATTAAGCCCAAAGGAGGACTTGTAGCACGTAAACCCGCCAGATCCAATGCTTCCTGATAAGACCAAAAGGAATTAGGCATTATAGGCCAAAGTAATAAAGCTTTCATTAAGACACCCTTCAGATAAGAGAACCTGTTTTTCAGCCAAATATGCAATTTTTTAGATAAATCCGCTTTGGATTACCCTATTCCCAATCCTAGCAAGAAAGTGTCAGAATTATATAAGTTTAGCTATGATTTTGGCTATGATTTTGGCGACCGCTATTTTTTTATATAGCGTGTACTTGAGATAACTAAAGTGAATTTATGGGTAAGCAACGCGTTTTGTCTGGAGTTAAACCAACAGGTGATTACCATCTAGGTAACTATTTGGGAGCGATTCGTAACTGGGTGCAAAGTCAGAGCGAATATGAAAACTACCTTTTCGTCGCCGATCTACATGCGATTACAGTGCCACATGACCCACTCAAGTTAGCATCTGATACCTACACCCTTGTAGCCCTTTATCTAGCTTGTGGTCTAAACTTAGATAACTCCACCATCTTTGTCCAATCCCACGTTTCGGCTCACAGCGAACTTACTTGGTTGCTCAATTGCATTACTCCCTTAAATTGGCTAGAAGACATGATCCAATATAAGGAAAAAGCGGTCAAACAAGGAGAGAACGTCAGCGTCGGTTTATTAGACTATCCCGTGTTAATGGCGGCTGATATTCTACTTTACCAAGCCGATAAAGTACCTGTAGGTGAAGACCAAAAGCAACACTTGGAACTGACCAGAGATATCGTCAACAGATTTAATCACCAATTTGCTCAAGACCAACCTGTATTGAAGCTACCAGAACCTTTAATTATGCGGGAGGGTGCTAGGGTGATGAGTCTCACTGATGGAACTCGTAAGATGTCTAAATCAGAGCCATCGGATTTAAGCCGGATTGGTTTATTAGATACGCCAGAACAAATTACTAACAAAATTAAACGCTGTAAGACAGATCCAATTCGGGGGTTAACCTTTGACGATCCTGAACGTCCAGAATGTGATAATTTGTTGACATTGTATATGCTTTTATCTGGTAAGTCTAAGTTAGAAGTATCGGGCGAATGTCAAGATATGGGTTGGGGTCAATTTAAGCCATTGTTAACCGAAACAACAATTAACGCTCTCAAACCTATACAAGAAAAATATCGAGATGTAATGGCGGATCAGGGTTATTTGGATGCGGTTCTCCGAGAAGGACGGATGAAAGCTGAGGCGATCGCTAACCAAACTTTAGCAGCAGTCAAATCGGCTTTAGGTTATACAGCACGTCTTTAATAAAAGAGAGGCAGGAGGCAGGAGGCAGAGGGCAGAAGGCAGGAGGTTTTTGGTTAACTTTGCTTTTAGTTACATACTTCAGCTTTTTTGCGTTTTTCTACAGATTTAAAAGTTAAAATCTTTAATTTACCTCCTGCCTCCTGCCTCCTGCCTCCTGCCTCCTTCAAGAGTTTGCGCTTTTGGGTTGTATTTGTTATAGCCTATTAAAAACCCAAAAACTGATTGTTATGCAGGATACCCAGAGTTCTACAACCTTAAATAACTTCCGCAAAGCTGTCAATACAGGCGAATTTTTAATTACAGCTGAGGTTGCACCACCTAAAGGAGTAGACCCACAGCACATGTTAAAAATGGTAGGGACTCTCCAAGGAAAGGTTCATGCTGTCAATATTACTGATGGTAGTCGAGCTGTGCTGAGGATGTCGTCATTGGCAGCTGCTGCTATTTTGTGCCAACATGGGATTGAGCCAATATATCAAATAGCTTGTCGCGATCGCAATCGTATTGGTTTGCAAGCAGACCTCATGGGTGCTCATGCTTTGGGTATCCGCAATGTTTTAGCCTTAACTGGTGACCCGGTAAAAGCCGGAGACCATCCCCAAGCTAAGGCGGTTTTTGATTTAGAATCTGTGCGCTTGCTCCAATTAATCGGGAAAATGAATCAGGGTGTTGATTTTAATGGAAACCCTTTAACTGACGGCGCGACAGATTTATTTACTGGCGCAGCAGTAGATCCTCAGTCACCCAGTTGGTCAGGTTTACAAAGCCGCTTTGAGCGGAAAATAGCAGCAGGCGCACAGTTTTTTCAAAGTCAATTAATTACAGACTTTGAAATACTAGAAAAATTTATGGATAAAATCGCCTCAGGTTATGGTAAACCGATTCTAGCCGGTATTTTCCTGCTAAAATCTGCTAAGAATGCTCGATTTATTAACAAAGCAGTTCCTGGGGTTAATATTCCTCAACATATTATTGATAGGTTGGATCGGGCTAAAGATCCCCTCTTAGAAGGGATGAAAATCGCCGCAGAACAAGTCCAAATAGCGCGACAATTATGCCAAGGTGTTCATATGATGGCGGTAAAACGAGAAGATGCGATCGCTCCCATCCTGGATTTAGCGGGAATATAGTATTAGCCAGAATAACTTTGAAAAAGTTAAATACATCTTCAAAAACAAAAATGGTTGTTATGATAGGGATAGACAGTAAAGATGAAATATGAAAGTTATCACAGATATTAGTACACTTGTTGTCCAAACCCCAGAAATTTGTGGAGGTCGTCCTCGCATTGCAGGTAGTAGAATAACTGTCCAGAATATCGTTATTGATATTAAAGCAGGACTATCTCCCGAAGAAATCTTGGAGAGTAAAACCCATTTAAATTTAGCTAAAATTTATGCTGCTTTGGCTTACTACTACGCCAATAAAGAGGCAATTGATGCTGACATTAATAGTGAGGAAGGGGAATGGGAAAAAATAGAAGCGGAATTTACAGTAAATAAGTAGTCATGTCCAAGATTCGTTTATACATTGATGAAGATGCTGTTGAAAGAGGATTAGTAAAAGCTTGCCGGAATAATTGTATAGACGTAATTACTACTTTAAAAACACTGATTTAAATTTTATCTCATGAGGTTAGCAGAAATAAAGTCCTTATTATATAAGGTGAAATTAAGTAGGGTTTTATTTGTTATTGGACTTTTTTTACTCATTATAATCATGGAGTATGCTACTCCAGCCGACTATGTATTTGGGTATCTCTACATTGGTCCAATTTTGTTGATCAATTATTGGTTCGGACGTTTAGCTACTATACAAGCTATTATAGTTGCAGTGATTTTAACTATGTTGAATTTATGGATACCTGGAAGTATACCGATTAAAGCTTCTACAGCAGCTAGTCGGTTAGTTGCAGGAATGGCATTAATTGTGACAGGGCTATTGAGCGATCGCATTCGCCAATCAAAGAATGCGATCATACAGCAACAAACAAAATTGCAAGCACAGGAGCAACTAGTCAAACTACGTGAAGATTTTGCTTCTACATTAACCCATGACTTAAAAACACCCTTATTGGGAGCGATTGAAACGATCAAAGCATTTCAACAAGAAAAATTCGGTTCAGTTTCATCTAGTCAACAACAAGTTTTAGCCACGATGGCTCGGAGTCATCAAACCTCACTACAGCTTTTAGAAACTTTATTAGATATCTATCGCAATGATACCGAAGGACTGAAACTTCATTTAGCCCCTGTAGATTTAACTGTGTTAGCGGAAGAAGTAGCAGTTACTTTGACTGAATTAGCTGCAAATCGCCGTGTTCATCTTTCTTTCAGCTATGGAGATTCTAACTGGCGACAATCTTTGTGGGTGAATGGAGATGCTTTACAACTAGAAAGAGTTTTAAGCAATCTTTTGGTGAACGCAATCAATCATTCTCGTCGGGGCGATCGCATCACAATTCTCTTGGAGTCCCAATCTGCTTTTCATATCGTCAAGATTCTGGATACAGGAGCAGGTATTCAAGCTGAACAGTTTCCCTACTTGTTTGAAAGGTTTTATCAAGGACATAGCGATCGCCAAGCCAAAGGTTCTGGTTTAGGGCTATACCTTTCGCGCCAAATCATTGAAGCCCACAACGGTACAATATGGGCAGAAAATAGAATACCCAGAGGAGCAATATTCGCTTTTAGACTTCCTATTTTATCATTTTCAGTTTAAACGGGTGTTTGAAAAATTTTAGCAATTACGGTATAATATTATCCAGTTTGAGTTGTAAATTGGGAAAAAGAGCAGAAGAAATAGTATTTCCCAAACGATATTTTTGCTGTTGATATACGCCATCAACTAATTTACAAACTGTGAAAGTAGGTTGTTTAGGATTACCGATAAATTGCCATCCACCTAAAGCACGAAAATCTACGATCCAATATTCTGGTATTTGGAGAAAAGCATATTCTTCTACTTTCCTAGCATAATCATCCTGCCAATTAGTACTTACAACTTCAGCAATTAATTGAATAGTATTACCATTACAAATAATGGGTTCTTTTTGCCAAAGTGGTTCCTGAATGAGTTTAGTTTTATCCAGAACAATCACATCTGGACGGAGTGCTGTAGCTTGAGCAGCAGGTGGTTTAATTAAACAATTTTTGGGAATCAGCCAGTTTAAATTAGCACGCAGAATTTCCGCATAAATTATCCCGGTGATACTTCCAGCAACTTCCTCATGAGGTCCAGTTGGTGACATGTCACGTAGTTCTCCGTCAATTAATTCGTAACGGGGATTATCTCCATACTTAAGTAAAAATTCATTGAATGTGAGAAGTTTGGGAGGGCTGTAAGTCATAAAAGGTATTGGTATAAACTACTATTGTGGTTTTGAGCGCTGTTTTTGGTACAAATTCACAACTTTCTGCACATAATCACCAGTAAAGCCATGATTGCAGCCTGTGTAATTACCAGTCATCCACCAACAAGCTACACTCCTTACCGCAGCAGTTTCATTATTTCCCGTAGCATGAAATTGTTTGTCTAATTCGCGTCGAGTTATGCAGGAAACGACTTTACGTGCTAAAGCACGGTTATGATCAAACTGTGTTGGTGTGAGTTCTTGTTTCAAACAATATTTTGACCAGCCTTTTAAGGTTTCTGGTTTAACTCTCCACTCGCTATAGTATCCATCATGTGGACTACCTTGTGGTGCAGCTTGTCTTAATGCCTCTACTATAGCTGCGATTTGTCCATCCTTAACTTGTTGTTGCGCTTGAGCTAACAATGGCGATAGTCCTAGACTGAGCATTACTCCACAAAACAATAGTCGCATAATTTTTCCTTGAGTGAGATTACCTATAAATACGATCAAGCTGATCATTAACTTATTAGCTTTCTTCCATAATAATCCATTTGGCAAAATCCTCCCCCACCAGAACTGCACAGTCCTAATGAGAGAGAATATAATCCAGGCACTATTTCAACAACTATAATTCCTTGAATTGACCACTATCTGAATAAAAATTTGTATCCCCGTGAGGGGATTTTTTATTGGAAAGCTTAATTAAAGAACGAGAGAAAAATTCAATTACCTAACTTGCTTTCATCCCTTTGCGAGGTCTTGCATTGATTTCTGTCAAAGAAATGACAGAAAGATTCAGTTACCTAATTTATTCAATTGTGTAACCTTGACCCCGGTGGATAGACAATATCCTCAACGTCGGGACAAGCCCATACCGGTATCCTTCTCGATAACGAGAGGGAATAAGGTTTGTGGGAAATTAAAAAATTTCCAAATATGTCTTTAGGTTTCATCTTTGCATCACTTCGTTAGATTTAGTCTAGCATAAAAATTATATTTACGCAAGTGAGATCAAAGGCTGTTTCTTTAAATATTTACGAGCCGTTTTTTCAGTTTGAGTTTACGCAATCAGCTATACAAAGGTATGAATTGTCTATTAGCCTGTAAAGGAGGTAATTGTCCAAATTTAACTGACCAAAATCCCCAGCCGGATTTTGGTAGCAATGGGTATACCACGAGAGGATAGTGTTTTAGATTTGCAGTCTTTATATAAACGGTATTACACAGGTTATAGCGTGACTTGAATTGGTAAATATTTTGTCTAAATATAGCTACAAATATTTTGTTCTGTCTACTTAGCTAAAATAATAATCACTTATAATATACGAATAGAGTTATTCGGAGCTTAAAACTATGCATATTGAAATTAAGCCAGAGCTAGAGCAATTTATTCAGATGCAGCTTACACATGGTAGATTTTCTAGCGTGGATGATATGCTCGATGAGGCTTTTAAGCTTTTACAAGAAAGAGAAAGGAGAATTGAAGAGTTACGACAAAAAATTGCTGAAGGAACTGAGGAAATATCTCAAGGTAAAGTAACTGATGGTGAACTTGTATTTGCTAGATTACGAGAAAAAATTTATCAGATAGCTGCGGAGTTTGCTGAATGAGTAATTATTCATTTTCAGAAAAAGCAATTCAAGATTTGAACGAAATTTGTGAATATATTGCTCGTCGCAACCCAAACGCAGCTAGCAAGCTTTTTGACGACATTTACCAGATGTGTAAGCTAGTAGCTAATTTTCCCAACATGGGAAAAAATTATCACATACTTGCGCCAAATCTACGTGGCTTTATTATAGATAATTACATTATATTTTACTATCCTACAGAAACTGGAATTAATGTGGCTCGTGTTGTAAGCGGTTATATGGACTTAGGTGATTTGTTTACAGACATCATAGAGGGCTGAAAGCTAGTAAAATTGTTACGAGATCAATAGGTTTCAGAATTTGGGCGAAAGTATTGAGTTAAAGATGTTTTTTCTCCACCTTTTTTACCTAGTTGTGACATCCATGCCTTAGTTCCGAATATACCAGATGCAAGTCCAGACACATCTAAGTCTACATCTAATGTTTCCCAGTGTATACTACGACCGTAATAAGACAGATGTAAATTTTCGAGGTCTTGAGGTTTTGCTCCAGATAATCCTTCTATAAGCTCTGGTGGAATATTAAGCTCTACACCGTTTGTTAGATAGAAGAGTAAACAGCAAGAGCCGGGTCATATTTTGCTGAGGCTTTGGAGTCAGAGCCAGACATTCGAGCATTAATTCCTGAAGTCTAAGAATTCTGAAGGAACGCGCCAGGAGTAATGTGAGGAAGGCAAAGAAGCTCAGTAGACATGCTAAGTTAAATACTCTACAGATTTATGATGATAATCGGAATCGAGATCAACTGGAAATATCCGAGTTGTTAATGGATGGGTTGTAGCGAGATAGTTGTGCAAGTCTTTCTGCAAGCCATATCTTAATAATTGACTGACGGGTGACACCTAATCGCCTTGCTTCATAATCTAATGCTTCAATCATCCAGGCTGGGAAATCAACGTTGACTCGTTTGGGCTCTAGTCCTGGACGTTTGGCTTGGGAGATGTCTAAAAATTCGGTAATGTCTTCCCCATGATCAAATTTGTCATCAAATTCTGTTGCTTTCATAAATTGCTACCTCCTCTTTTCGCGATCTTCGGACTGAAATCAGCCTTACTCTGTTCTCTCTATAGGTAATGATGGCTGACCAGCATTTTTCACCGATTGTGCCAACGATTAGAAATCTTGGTTCATCTTCTATCCGAGCAGGGATTTCAACTCGATCTGGATCAGCCCATATTTCTTGTGCATCTAGAAAGTTAATTCCGTGCTTTGCTAAGTTGGATTGGCTTTTATTATGGTCAAACTCAAATTCCACATTCAACTAAAAGTATAAAAAATATATCTTTATTATACTACTAGTCATGAAAAATCCCTCATATATTTCTGAAAAGCGAAGTGATCGCTATGGTTAAGAGAATTTTGGTAAGCACTTTACAAATATTTATACAAAGCCAATGATGGTATCACAACTCACAATCATTCTGCTCCATTAGTTGGAGCGATCGCTTCCTTGCTAAACAGTCTCCAAACCAGATACATTGCTATCATCCACATTCTGAGGTTTATCAATACAAGCAGAGTTTTCTGCTAACTGAAGTTTAGACTAATTTGATAAGGGATTAATGGATACAATGGAGAGTGTATATATGTTTGTTTGCTTGAAAACCTTGCAATACAAACATTATAGACATTTTAAATTTCACCCGATGACCAAGTGTTATGAACCCATTGAGCCAATCCAAGACTTTCCTACGAGTTTGGAGAATTCGCTGCGTTGCTTAAACTCAACGAAAAATCATATTAGACAAGGTAAACCAATGAGTGTCAAAAGCTGTATAACCATCACTCTAAGGCTTCTAGTCAATTTAGCTTTCTTGTTTCATCTCAATCAACCCAAAAATTTAGTCTAAACTTCAGCTGCTAAAGTTAACCGCTTAAAAAACGATCAAATGTCTTGGGGCGTTAGCTTTAACCAGACCCTCAATTGTTATTCTGTATTATGTCTTTTAGTTGAATAGCTGTTGCTTCTGGATTCCCAGATAAAGGAAAAACTAAAATGCTTTTAATTTGAGCATTATTTGTCGCCTCTTTTAAACGCTGTTGTAATTGATTGTCCCCAAGTGCAATTCCCGCATAATTTTTTGCATAATTTAATTCTTCTGAGAAATTTGCATTGTTATAAACTTGAATAAATACGCGATCAACATGCCAATTTGTCCAATCAGCGGCGAAATATCGTTTAGCCCAATAAGGATTATGATGACAAATATCAAAGCTAACTGCAGGATTAGCTTGTTTCGTCACCGCTACCATCTGTTGGACAAAATGGGTTAGATTGGCAGTACGATCAACTTTACCAGGTAATTCAGCATAGTAACCCAGGTAATCATCCCATTGAACTGCATCAATTTTTGGGTATCTCTGGACAAATTCTACTAACATATTTTTGAATAAGTTTGCTACATCAGGAAGCTCTACGTCAAGTACATAATGTTCTATCCCTGGATATGTTCTATCTACACCAGGAACAACCCATCTGTGAGCAATAGCTAAATCAAAAATTGGACTATTTTTATCTATTTTGATTCCTCTTTCAAAATAAGCATGAACTTGCATTCCTTGCTTGTGTGCTTCATCAATTAACCAATCTATCCATTGGTCTTGAAATTTGTTGGGACAACTTTTAGCACCTAGCGATCGCTCTGTCACTTTGCTCTGATACATTGTACAACCATTACCCCAAACACCTTGAAGGATGGTATTAAATCCTTGAGCATGATAAAAACGCACTCTTTGGCGAATTGTGTCTTCATCAGCGTTGTTCGTAGCTAGATAGCGACTTAAGTATATTCCTCTAATTACTTTTTTCTCCCAAACCCTCCCAAGGGATGTTGTTGTTTGAGGTTGGCTAGGAACAGGATTGGGGGGATGTGGAGCGATGCCCCAAGGGGCGGGCGAAGCCATCGCTAAAGCAGGTGTAGATGTGGGAGACGCAGTTTTTATAGGATTGAGGAAGGGAATATTTATTTGCTGATTGTTGGGGAGAAATTTACTAACGTTTAAATTTGCTCTTTGTGTAAATAACCAATAACCACCGCCTAAGATAACTAAGATTAAAGATACAGGAATATTAGCACATCCACACCCACTTGGTTCTTTCTTTTGACGTGACATAGTAGAATAACAGGTTTTATATATTTGTGATATATTAACATAATTTCTAGCTTTAACTAAATTAGCTCGGCTAGCGTATTGCTGTTATTATCCCAAAATATACCTCCTGATAGATGCTTTCGTGATCGTTCAGGGGGTAGAAAAGAAATTGTTTAACTCCAAAAATTGGTGATCTGATTTATTTTGGTTTGATGAACTTAAGAGTCATGCGATCGCTCTCACCAATAGCGAGGAAACGTTGCTTATCCTGTTCTCCTTGACTCAATGTGGGAGGTAACGTCCAAACTCCACCAGGATAGTCCTTGGTATCTTTGGGATTGGCATTAATTTCTGATTTACCCACAAATTTGAAGCCAGCTTTCTCCACAGCAACAATCACCCCATCTTCAGGCATATAACCAGTTTTTACACTGTCTTCTAAAGAAATACCTGGTTTAGACCGGTGTTCTTCTATTCCCAGAATACCTCCTGGTTTGAGTGCTTTGTACGCAGCCGTATAAACCTGTTGAGCATAGCCAGCTTTGAACCAGTTATGAATATTACGGAACGTAACCACCATATCTACAGAGTTATCTGGAGCTAAGGTAAGTTCACTTGGGGGATTAATCTGGACAACTTTGATTTTACCAAAAACTTCTGGATTAGCTTGTAGCTTCTTCTGAAAAGCTAAGGGTTGTTTACTGCTATTCGGAGTTAAGTTAGTTACTATGAGTTTTCCCGAAGCCGCTAAAAATGGAGCTAATATCTCCGTATACCACCCATTTCCTGGCCATAGCTCAACTACAGTCATATTGGAGCGCAAACCAAAGAATTCAAGAGTTTCAAGGGGATGACGATACTTGTCTCTATCACGATTTACCTGGGAGCGATAACTGCTATTAAGTATAGTTGAGAGTGTTGTTCTGTCATTGAAAGCTGTGGATTTTCCACTCTCGCTAGCGAGAGTACTGGGTATTACAGATGTCAACAAAAAAAGCACTATAGTTAGAGCTTTTAGTATACTAAGCTGACGCACGCCTTTTTTCATTAAGGTACAATATCCTCGCTATTTACGACTCGATAATTTGTATAATATCAAGACGCGACACATTAGAAGGAAGGTAAGTATGACACAGAAATTTGATGTAACAATCGGTAGCGGTAATGTTTTTGCTGATCTAGACTTGCCAAACCCAGATGAATTGCTTGCTAAATCAGAATTAGCAAGAAATAACTAATACTATTCAAGCACATAAGATGACACAAGCAGAAGCAGTTCAATTATTAGGAATCGATCAACCAAAAGCTTCTGCTTTAATGCGAGGAAGATTAACAGGGTTTTCTCTAGAAAGATTACTTAAATATTTAAATGTTCTCAACAATGATATAGAAGTTGTAGTAAAACCAAAAGCAGAGAAAAAGGCTCGCATAACTGTATCTTGTTAAAACTTTACAATTACATAGTTGAGTCATGAGTAGTTTTTGGAGATGATAATATTAATTGACGACTAACCGCTTTATTATGTCTCGTCCTTCCTTTGTGATTTTCGCCCAAAATTACTTATCTGCTCTACTGAGTAATTTCGGCACTGTTTTCCTTAACGAACCTATGCCTCGTAACCCCAAATTGAGAGTTTATAAACATCCTTCTCGCTCAGGCTGGGAGGGGGAATATCTGAAAAGTATTTTGGGTGACGATAACCGCATCAGGATCAACGCAGAAGTTATTGGAGAAGCAGAACTAGTAGACGTACTATTTGAACCAGATCCCACTAAGTCTAGAGCAAATCTTGGAGTATTGGGTAGTCTCACTTCAGTTCCCTGTATCATTGATACACTCCACTCCCCACCAGAATCGCCAGATTCAATAGAAATACTGTGTCTCATACATAATTGGCTATCTTGGTATGCTGAAGAGTACGGTGGTATCGTTCCTGTAGATGAAGCTCCACCTCATATAGATAAAAAAATCCAGCCACCATTACCAGTTGATAGTAACAAAGCCCAGTTGATTATCTTTCCTACTGTCCAATATGATGATATTATCAACGGCTTTGGTGGTAGACCATCTCCTCTAAATATTCCAGGACTTTATACCTTACCACCTGCTCTGTGTAATACAACTTTTGTTTTTACACAATTGCTGCCTGTGGATACTTCTACTCTCTGGCTGCGACTTTTAGGCAGGGGAGAAACTCAAAGACAGGCAATTATAGAACTTGTCAACTCGGATATTGACAATCCACTTTATGCGTTAGCTCGGCAACAATTACGAGCATGGTATCAAGTTTTACTGGAGGATCGAGCAGATGAAGAATCTCAGGAGCTAATGCAGTCTTTGGCTGTAGTTAATGGGTTTAGCGAATAAAAATGCTTATAAAACCAGTTGTGCAGGGGAGAGAATTTCTCCCTTGCTTAATCATAGAGATGTTAATATAGAAAAATGGAATTTATCATTGTTTTATGGATACCCTAACTGTTACAGATGTTAACGATTTCTTTGTTCATATACTTGTTGAACACACTGATTCAGGTAATTTTATAGCATCAGTACCAGAATTACCTAATTGCCGATCTGAAGCTACAACTCGCTCAGAGGTAATTTCCTCCGTAAAAGAAAAGGTTAAAACTCAATTAGAAAATCTTGAGGTACTAAAACTAGAAGTAACAAATAACCCTTGGATAGAATTTATTGGGATGTTTAAGGATGATGACGATTTTAAAAAGTTAGCTCAGGAAATACGTGACGAAAAATTTATCCGAGTTTCTAAATTTAAATACGATAAAGAGTCCTAGATTATATTTACTAGGACTCTTCATCTGTATATTATTTACCTAATAATGTGAACCACTTTTACGATGATTAATTGCAGTAACAGCATCTGGTTTAAGTAACTGACCCTCATCAACAGTTGCATATACTACCCAATGATCCCCGCATTCTAAGCGTTGGTTAACTGAGCATTCTAAATAAGCTGAAGCATCACTCAGAACAGTACAACCATTGTCTGCGCGTGATGTTTTGAAATTAGCAAATCTGTCTTCTCCTGGAGCAAAGGATTTGCGAAAATGCTTCATGTATTCTGTGTGAACGCCTTCTGGAAGAATATTCAACACAAACTTACCACCAGGATACATGAGAGATTCTACTGCGCGGTCTTTGGAAATCGCTACTGTAATTCCTGGAGGATTAAAGGTGGCTTGAGATACCCAAGCACCGAGCATTCCTGTAGAAACTTCCCCTTGTTTGGCTGTAACTACACACACAGAACCAATAATTCGTCCAATGGCTTGTTCCGCAGGAGTAGCAGTCTGTTGGGGTAACCGGACTTTCTTCGCTTTTTTCAAGCTTTGAGCAAAATCAGTACCTATTTCCTCACACAGTTTGAGGGTCACATCATCAGGCTTAAACTTGACTTTTAAAGTTTCAAAGCCAAAACGATATCCAGCATCCCGTAGTTTAGTTTCTACTAAATCTAGCGCTTCACCACTCCAACCAAAAGAACCAAATACTCCCGCTAATTTGCTGTTGTCGTCATTAGATAAGACTATACCCAAAGCAGTATGAATGGGAGTGGGCGCATGACCACCAATTGTGGGAGTTCCAATAATGAACCCATCGGATTGGTCTAAACTACTCAGAATTTCATTCGGGGATGCAAATTCACAGTTGATCGATTTGACTTCTACACCACCTTTCGTTAATCCTAGAGCGATCGCCTGGGCTAAAATAGCTGTATTTCCATAAGCGGAAGCATAAAGTAGCGCCACAGATATTTCTTTTTCTTTCTGGGATTGACACCAATGAGCATAGGATTTTGTCAGTTCGATCAGACTAGTCCGAACTAAAGGTCCATGACCAACCGCATACATTCTCACCTGTAAATCAGAGATTTTCTCCAAAGCTGCTTCTACATGAGTAGCATGAGGAGCCATTAAGCAGTTAAAGTAATAACGTTGGTCTTCCTTAAAGTCTTCCCATTTTTCGTCAAATATCTCATCACAACAAACGTGTGCGCCAAAAAGTTTATCTGTGTAGAGGATTTGGGTTTGTTTGTCGTAAGTACAAAGTGCTTCTGGCCAGCGAGGACTGGGAATGGGGAAGAACTTCAAAACATGACCTCTACCTAAATCTAAAGTTTCTTTTCCCCGCACGATCATAATGTTGATTTCTTGGTCAGGAAAAGCACCCCGCAAGTGATTTGCACTGAGTAGAGAACAAACAAAAGTCAGTTGGGGAGCTAGTGCTAAAATTGCCTTGATAGTTGGTATACGGTTTGGGCTAAAATGACCAAGAACTACATAATCCAGTTTTTGGATATTGACGTTTTCTTCTAATGCTGTCAGATAAATTTTGGTAAAACTTTCCCCAGGAGGATCGATTAATACTGTTTTATCAGCTGCTATTAAATAGCTATTGGCGGTAGTACCTCGTTCAAGTGCATATTCAATTTCAAATCTGAGACGTGATTTACTCCGGGATCTCAGGACTCTTGTATTTGTAGCAATAGGTAGAATTTGGATGTCGCGTGGTTTGGAGCTATTCATAGATGTTTTTGGTGCGGAGGAAAGTTGGGAAAACTACTTTTTAAGTGTTGGGGTGCGGAGTGCTATTACCAAACACTCCGCAGATTGTCCTGAATTTGACCCTAGTAATAACTACCTACTTTGCGATGGCGAACTGCTGTCAGTCCATCTGGTTTAGAGACACAACCATCTTCCACTGTGCAATATAAAATCCAGTGGTCGGAACATTCCATACAGCTAACGACTTCGCACTCTAAGTATGCAAGTGCATCAGTTAAAATAGGTGAACCATTTTTTGCTGTTTGGGTTTTTACCCCAGCAAAGCGATCGCACCCTGGAAGTAGTCGTTTGAGAAAATGCTTTTTCAGTTCTTGGGAGTTCCCTTCTTCTAGGATATTCAGGACAAAGCGATCGCCTACTTGCAATAAATCATCGATCGCTCGGTCTTTAGCTACAGCCATTGTGAATCCTAGAGGTTGGAAACTGGCTTGGGTGATCCAAGAAGCTAACATCGCACCACGAATGTCACCCTTTTGGGTAGTAACGATATACAAGCCATTGCTCAATCGTCCCAAAGCTTTGCCCATATTCACATCAAGGGACTTAATTTGCTTGATGTTGCGATCACGCATCACCAATTGTCCCAGATCTGTCCCTGCTTCTGTACAAGCATGGTAAATAGCGGGAGTAGGAACTTCTTTAATCCGAATTGCTGGGAAAGCTTCCTTGACTCCCAAATCAATGAATTGTCGTCTGAGGTTGTCGATGGGTTCATCATCACCACCGAAACATTCAAATAATCCGACTACCTGTTTATCTCCCGCCACTGCTAATATAGAACTAATACCAGCTTGAGCCGCACTTAAATTAGAGGGTGGTAATCCAATCGCTATACCCGCTGCTCTACCCGCTAGTTCTTGGATTTCTTGACTTTCCGCTGTGTTCAAGTCTAAGATGTCCACATGAACACCCGTTTTTTGCATCCCTTCGGAAATTGCATGGGCGATGCGATCGCTATATCCATAATCTGAGACATAGAACAAACCAACGGTAGTTTCGGCTTTAGTTTGTCTAGTACTCCAAGCTTGATAACAATCTCGGAGAATATTCAGGTTGTGATAGAGTAAGGGTCCATGTCCATTAGCAATGATTTTAATCTTACCTAATTCATTCATGCGCTTCATTGCATTCAACAGGGAACGCGCATTAGGTCCCATTAAACAATCGTAATAGAATCTGAAGTCAGCTTCAATTGCTTCTAAATCTTCATCAAAAGTGCGATTATCGCAGAAGTGCATCCCGAAAGCATCGCAGGTATAAAGGATTTGAGTTAGGCGATCAAAGCTGAAGATGGTATCTGGCCAGTGGAGGTTTGGCGCACTGACAAACTCGATTTCATGTCCTTTTCCAATGTCGATGCGATCGCCACTTTTGACAATGCGTTTAGAAAAGGGGTCGTGGACTAAGCCTTCCAAAAACTGTAGCGCTACTTTGGAAGCTAACACAGTAGCTCTGGGAGCTAATTGCAAAACATCTTCGACTAAACCACTATGATCTGGTTCTGTATGGCTGACAATTAAGTAGTCTATTGTCTTAGGGTTGACAATACTCTTGAGATTATCTAAATACAGTTGACGGAATTTTTGATGGGAAGTGTCAACTAAAACCGTTTGGTCGCCCCTAATTAAATATGAATTATAGGTTGTACCATTTTGGAGTCCAAATTCGATATCGAAGCGATCGCGATCCCAGTCAAGAGAGCGTATCGCCGTAGTATTAGGAGCAATTTCTACAGTTTGGATAGTTAACCGATTTTGGACGTTCTCTGCGACCGTTACCATGATTCGTCCTCGAGAGCGAATAAATAGAATATCTTTTCTGCTCCCATTCTCGCTTTAAATTATTTTTAAAGTTGTAATCAAGAATATATTTTGCCAAAGTCAATTTGTAGCAATTATGATATTTTTTCAGCGTCTTTTTTGACTCAATAAATTTATAAATAAGTAGGATGGTAAAATAATGATTTTTACTACTACGTAACCCAGGCGATCGCCTATAGCTTCTAGTGGTATATCTAACCTAGTATCTTCTAGCAAAACAGAACGGCATTCTATTATACCAATATCTCGTAAAACCAAATCCACGATATCCTCAACATGTCGTTTAGCTTGTCAGTATTCCCCTTTTTCTATTATATTCATGTTAAAAGGTTCCAAATACAGGTATACAGCCTCAACTGCTAGTGTATTTAGATAAATTCGTTTAGCTGCTTGGCGATATCGCTTTGACATTTATCATAAGGAGGTGATACAGATATGGCAAAAAATACGGGGAAGGGCGATCGTCGCGCTGCTGTTGTTAAGGTTTAAGATAATTTTCTTGTCTCTCCATGAAAAATTGGCAAAATTTCCATTCGTTGAACCCGATAAGTAATTAGAAAGCTCAGGAGGACTAATTATGACTTAGAACAATCAAAAGTTATCTGGTTAAGCAGATGATATTGCATACACACCCGATTGAACAAGAATCGGCTTATATCAGATCCCATGCTGCTAAAATCAAAAGTTATAGTTACTAAGCTACTTTCACAATACACACTCTCTTTCTCAATTCATGGAGATATTTATGGATGAACAACGTACTTTTGAGGTTTTAATGGAGATATTACAAGCTATCTCGGACAATAACGATGCTGAAATTATTTATCCTATTTTGCAAGAAAAACAGCAATATTTCAATCTCACATTAGCAAAAATATTGCAAAAATGGTCAAAAGAAACTTTATCAGAATTGTTAGTTAACCAACTAGAAAAAGCAGAAGCTCAAGCTAAATTAATTTTAAATTTTAGTGATTTACTCCGAGAATTTCCTATAGAAGATTCCAGAGATAACTTTTTAAATATTGCTATTATAGGATATCAATCAGCACTGATTGTTTTTGAGGGCGATCGCTTTGATCGCGCTAGGACTTTCTACAATTTAGGCATTATTTACGTTAAACTAGCGGAAAACGCAGTGGATGCGGTCAGGAATTTAGAACTGGCTATTCCATTTTTTGACCAAGCTATAGACATCTGTACTAGGTTAAATTTAGAGGAAAACCTTTCTCATACTCTGCCTAGTTTAGGTTTTATTTACTTTACACTAGCAGAAAAAGGAGTGGATGAGGTCAGGAATTTAGAACTGGCTATTCCTCTTTATCTGCAAGCTAAACAAATCTATACTAAGTTAAATTTAAAGGAAAACCTTTCTCGTACTTTGAATAATTTAGGTGTTATTTACTTTAAACTAGCGGAAAAAGGAGTGGATGCGGTTAGGAATTTAGAACTGGCTATTAAATATCATAAGAAAGCTACTGATATTTGTACTAAATTAAAATTAGAAAAAGAACTTTCTCATACTTTGAATAATTTAGGTTATATTTACCTTGAACTAGCAAAAAAAGAAGTGGATGCGGTTAGGAATTTAGAACTGGCTATTAAATATTATAAGGAAGCTAAACAAATCCATACTAAGTTAAATTTAGAAAAAGAACTTTCTCATACTTTGAATAATTTAGGTTATATTTACCTTGAACTAGCGGAAAAAGGAGTGGATGCGGTTAGGAATTTAGAACTGGCTATTAAATATTATAAGGAAGCTAAACAAATCCATACTAAGTTAAATTTAGAAGAAAAACTTTCTGATACTCTGCATAATTTAGGTACTACTTATTTTAAACTAGCGGAAAAAGGAGTGGATGCGGTCAGGAATTTAGAACTGGCTATTCCTTTTTATCTGCAAGCTAAACAAATCTATACTAAGTTAAATTTAGAAGAAAACCTTTCTAATATTCTGTCTATTTTAGGTGTTATTTACGGGAACCTAGCGGAAAAAGGAGTGGATGCGGTCAGGAATTTAGAACTGGCTATTCCTTTTTATCTGCAAGCTAAACAAATCTATACTAAGTTAAATTTAGAAAAAAAACTTTATGATATTCTGTATAATTTAGGTTTTGTTTACATTAAACTAGCGGAAAATGAAGTGGATGCAGTCAGGAATTTAGAACTGGCTATTAAATATTATAAGGAAGCTACTGATATTTGTACTAAATTAAAACTAGAAAAAGAACTTTCTCATACTTTGAATAATTTAGGTACTACTTATTTTAAACTAGCGGAAAAAGGAGTGGATGCGGTCAGGAATTTAGAACTGGCTATTAAATATTATAAGGAAGCTGCTGATATTTGTACTAAATTAAAATTAGATAAATTATTTTTTAATATTCGGGTTGATTTAGGTAATGTTTACAGTATTCTAGCAGAAATCACCGTGGAGGAAGAAGAAAATCGACAGAAAGCTATTGATTACTATCGTGAAGCATTGAAATTCTTTAAACCTAATCTTTTTCCGGATGAATGTCTCAGAGCAGGAAGAAATCTAGGTCGTTTAGTCTTTAAACTAGGGAAAGAACAATGGCTGGAAATTGCTTTAGAAGGCTATGAACCTGCTATGGATGCTATTGAACAAATCCGCACTTGGGCAACTACAGACAAGAAACGTCAAAAAATTATTGAAGATGCAATTGGTATCTATCATAACGCAGTCCATTGTTACGTTACTCTTGGCAAAAGATCAACAGCTATTACTGTAACTGAACGCTCCCGTGCTCGTTATTTGGTCGATTTAATAGCAAGTAAGCAACTCTATGCTAATGATGAAATTTCTCCACAAGAGTCAAATTATATAGCCAAACAACGAGAGATTGATCAACTCCGCCAAACTCAAAAGGATGATAATCATGATGTCCAAGAAAAACTGAGTCAGCTATTGCAAGAAAAAGAGGAACTTTGGGAAAAGCTACGTAGTCTAGATCCTATATTAGCTGGTCAAAAACAAGTAACTCCTTTAGAATTGGCAGATTTACAAGCCTTGGTAGATTCAGAAGAAACAGCCCTGCTCAATTTCTATTCCACAAACGACAGTACCTATATTTTCATCTTGCGCAAAAATAGCGTCACATTACACACTTGCTTTAAGCAAGGTAATGCTGAACTGCAAAACTGGATTTCAGATCAATGGTTAGAGCTTTATAATAAACCATTAAACAAGAAAATGCCATTTTTGTTAACTGTTTTAAATTGGTCTCAAAATTCAAATAAGCCTGAAGACTTTAGATTATTGGTATTTTTGGTAATGATTTGCCGAAAATGGTATTGGCGCAACCAAATACCAGATAAACTACAAGAACTTTCTCAACGTCTCGAAATCCAAACACTGATTGATGAACACTTACAAGGTATTAAAGAATTAATCCTCATTCCTCACATTTTTCTACATCTTATGCCCTTTGCTGCTTTACCAATTAATCCCGAAGAATCAAATAGTGAATTTTTTGGTGAAAAGTTCCGTCTCCGCTATTCATTTAGTGGTCAAACATTACAGTTCTGTCAACAACGTCAACAGAAAAAATTACTTAGTCCAGAAGTACCCAGTATAACTATAGACAAAAAAACTGGTAAAATCTTACGCGTATTTCGACCAAATCAATTATCTCATGGTATAGCCTTAGCCGCAAGTAATAATATGCGGTTAGCTTCCTGGGTGGGTGAACAACTGACAACAATGTTTAAAATTCCCGATGACCAATGTTTAGAGGGAATAACTACCCAAGAATATCGCCAACTTCTGAAAAAGGTCAACATAGTTACTAGCTACCACCACGGTAGCTCAAACTTAGCAAAACCATTAGAATCAGCCTTAGAGTTATCAAATGGTAATCTTACTTTAGGTGAATTAATGTCTCCCAACTTGCGGATGCTGGAATTAATAGAAATGTTCCTTGGCTTATGTGAAGGCAATTTTGGTCAAGTCACTATCACTGATGACATTATTACTATTGCGTCTGGTTTTCTCACTGTTGGTGCTACAAGTGTTATCAGTACACTCTGGCCAGTAGATCAATTAGCAACAGCCATATTCTGTATTTATTATTATGAATGCCGAAAAGACCCCGCAGTAGATCGTCCCACAGCTATCCAACAAGCCCAAAAAAAGTTACGGGAGGTATCCTTAGAGCAGTTAGTCAAAGAGTTTGACCAATACTTATATGAGGTTCAAGCTAGAAAAGATAAAGCGATAAACAGAAAAGATAAATCAGCAATAATTCGCTATCTTCAACAGGAGGAAGCAATATTTGCAGAAATTGAATCCCTCAAAGAATGCTGCAAAAAATTCTACGAAGAATACTACAAAGAATGCTACGAAAAATCCTACAAAGAATTATTCGCAGAATTTCAACCCTTTAATGCTCCTTACTATTGGGCTG
>Ga0209611_10004203_pt1 | contig 24722 bp, 11 predicted proteins | sample S1TSphgellanicum_3_FD_187693 | JGI IMG/M metagenome (GOLD analysis project Ga0209611, IMG submission 187693) | Host-associated microbial communities from peat moss isolated from Minnesota, USA - S1T2_Fc - Sphagnum magellanicum MG (SPAdes) (version 2) | ecosystem: Host-associated > Plants > Peat...
CGGTCCTGCATTTTGGGAATGTCTACCACCCTTGGGCTTTAACCATGGTAAAGCATGAGGTGAACACTCTTGTGAACTTAAGCATGCATACATAGATCATGAGGTGTAGTAGGACGGGGAAGGTTGGTACCCCTGCTCGCTCCTTAACCCCTAAGTGTCATGCATGTTCAATATGGGTTGCTTTTTTTTCAAGTGTAAATTTGATATTTAGGGTTTAATAAGAATGAAAAGGATCTTATACCTAAGAATGGTTATAGCCAATTTTTGGACATCGTTCAATGACATGTTAATTTCCTATTTGTCTCCAATGTCTAGTCTAGATTGGTAGCTTGCAACTTGATCTACGCCTTTTTGTACTTAACTTAGTTACTATCCCAGTGATTAATTGGATGATTCGTCAATGAAGACAAGGGCTATAACAAATGAATACAAGAAACAAGCACTTCCATGGATGGATGATTAAATTAACATCCACATACTACCAAATTGGCACCATATTTAAAATTCAAATCTTGAAGATTATAGATAAACTATCAACAATGGCAAGGGCCATGAAGGGATGAATACAAGGGAGAAAAAAACATCTCCATGGATGAAATACAAAAATAACATGCAAATGAAAGCATAATGCCAAATGCATGGACAAAAGGAAGGACCTTGTCAAGAGCAAATAAGACAAAAACATTTGAAGAACACAAACCACAAATGATGAAGCTACACTAAAATCCCCCACAACAACAAGAAACACGTGTCATGGTTCCATGGTGTCAACTAGAAACACAAATTAAAGTTGATCACACAACTAAATTGATTGCACACATATAAAATTGTCAAAAAACACAATGGAAGGTTGGGCAACATTTTCAATAGCATCAAGATCAAAAAAATGATCAAAAAAAATTTCAATGTTAAATTGACTGATGATTGTATTAACAAAGCTATTGTAATCGACACTACAAACATGTAGATAAGCAATGATGCTTGAGATAACATGTCTATCATTCAAAATCACATAATGAGATGTTGAATCATGAACAATTTTCAATGAAGCTTGTTGCTACAATCAATGTTCTAATCAAGAAGAAGGAAAACTCAAATACTATGAACAAATTGTTTATATGTTGCCCTCCACACCCATTTCCTACAACCTTGACCATTTTCACCATTCTTGAAAATGAAGTTCAAATGATGGCATTCCATCATTACAAGCCTATTGAAATCAAATTATATAAAAAAATTATGACAAGTTGTTGAAACGGATCAACCTAAAACACTATGAAAAACAAAATGCAAAACATTGTTTTGCAAAAAAAACAAAATGAAAATTTGTCAATAACATTGTAAAGAACAAAACAATGAACACTTCTCTCCAAAGAAAAACACAATGAAAAATTGTCAAGAACATTGTGAGGAATAAAACAAAAGACAATACTTTGCCAAAAATAACACACAAAGAAAGTTGTCAAAAAACATTGTGAAAAACAAGACAAATAACATTATTCTAGCAAAAGAAAAATGAAGAAACATGATACCTTTTGTGTAGTAATGTGCATTACATATACCTTCAACCTTAAGGTTAATCATGTCATTCCATGACATTTGAAAGTAAGTTATGTTGGGTAAAACACCCTAGTTGAATTTTTATTTTATTTCCTTTGTGATATCCAACAAGTATCCATCAAATATCACATGATTTTTTTTATAAAGGTGGGGCATTTCAAAATCGAAAGGCTAGTAAAAATGAAGATTTCATTTTCAAAACGCATTACCTTATGTGAAAGAGAAATTGCACTAAATAAGCCTTGCAAATGCATTATGAAAATTTAGCCAATGTTTTATGTTAAATGACAAGTATGTGTTTAGCCACACATCAACACATTAGTAACATATGTAGTGTCTACAACTAATGTTAACGAAAATAAAATTGGATGCCATTAATTCTAGTTTTCTTCTTTATGGGGAGGGATTATTACATGCATATGATGTGTCAAAAGATTCCATTGTGATGTTAAGGGATGTGTTAAGGTAACAACAAATGTTTGGATGCCATTATACATTTTTCAAAATGAATTGAAATTTCAATGTTATCTTGGGTTAGGTTAAAAGCATGGCCAATTAGTTTTTTTAATTTGTTATCAAATTCAAATTTGGCACCATGCATGGATGTGCACCCTTATATTTGTCATTCCAACATTTTCCACTATCTTTTTTTTTTTTTTTATACATGCAAACTATTTTTCCATTCTTAAAGGGGAAAACTAGGTAGATAAAATAATTGTGGTGGCCTAGTAATTGTAAAGTTACTAATAATGGGTTGACTTTTGGTTTAAGGTTCTTCAAGTGATGTTATAAGATGCAACGTGAACTTTTTCTACACATTATGATGTTGTTGGTGCACCACAAGATTCTTACTTTCGATAAAAACATAATGCTTGTGACATGTTGGGTTTATTGTTGATTCAAAAATGCATTTCTACAATTAAGATGTTAATTTGCATTGCAGTTCCTAATGCATGTGATAAATATTGGAGGTTGGCATAATGAACTATGATGGAGGCATTCAAAAGATTTAGTAGAGCTATGAAGGAGTATTTTGAATCAAAATATGTACAACATCCAAAATAAGGTTGATATTGACAAAAAACTACATGTTGATTGTAATCATGGATTCCCAAGGAATTTTGCTAACCTAAATTACATGCATTATGCATGGAAAAATTACCTAATCTCTTGGCAATATCAATTCAACGATAAAAATAACAACAATATCATTATCCTTGAAACAATTGTAAATAGGATTTTATGGTTTTGGCATGTGCATTTTGGTCTTCCCAAGGAAATAATAATCTGAATATCTTTGATCGTAAAGCTTTCTTATTGTTGATTTCTTGCAAGGTGTGGAGTCAAATGTCATGTATGTGGTCGATAGGAATGAATGTGTTTGATATTATTTACTCATTGATGGAATATATCCACAATAGTCCACTTTTGTGCAAACTATTCAAAAACCCCAAAAAAAAAAAAAAAATCATTTTGTTATTGCATAGGAATCTTGAAAGAAGGATGTTATATGTGCATGTTTGGGGTGTCATAATTTCGCTTTAACATCATGACAAATCATTTTTGTCAATGAGACTAAAAGATTATCCCAATATAACAACCTTTCCTTGATCTAAGAAATGTTACATAGTTTTAAAAGAATAGTAGGTGCGAAAGATAGGGACTAGAAAAATTAGTAATGAGGAAATAGGATGTACTAAACTCCTTGTAGCCATCACTTATCTTGGTAATGGCTAGTTACTTGAGGAAAAAAAAGACTTGGAGAAAAGGAAGGACAAGAGGAAAACTTGGTGTGTTTGGAAGAAAGTAAGAAAAATTAGTAATTAATTTGAGTATGTTTGTGAGTTGGAAAAGGTAGCGTGACCGGAAAGGGGGTGACCGAACGGGGAACCTGTTTGTGGTTTCTGTGATGTGAAGGCCAATTTTGCTTTAAGGGTTTAAGAGTTAAGCCCACCGAAAATTGGTTTAATGAAGGCGGCGGGGTTTATGATTTTGGGGAGGTGAGGATGGCAACGGGGCAGGGGGCAGGGGAAGCTTGTGCAGGAAGCTTGAAAAATCAGAGATGCGTAAAGGAGGAGAAGAGTTCTGGTGCACAAAAAACATAGGAGTTTGGAGGATAGCTAGTTGTTGATCTCTTCCACTGCGTTAGCAACTAGAAGACGACCAGCTCCATGATCTGATGGGATTAGGACTAATCAAGGCTCGGTGTTGAAGAAGGAGGAAGCTTGAAGGTGGTCTGAGCTATAAAGATGCACGTAGAAGTTATATCTGTAGAAGTTTTGGTAGTGGGTTTGGGAGCAGTTGATGTGTGCCCCTCTTTGGGAATTAGCAGAGCTGGAAGTATAGAAGCTGTGGACTTCAATTAGGACTATTGTAATACTGTCTACTAATAGAAGAAAAGTTACTCACATTCTGTAGAGTGAACTCATCAGAGGAGTGGAGGTGTTGTATTGACCCTTCCTTTTTTGGTGACAGTAGTACCCAACTCATGTGGGATTACAATAATGTTTATTGCATAACTTGTGTATTATGGAATTTGTAGGATTCCATTTAATGAAAAATTCAAGTGCGTTTGCTCCAAACTACTAAAGTACGTGTGTTTAATTGTATATGCCACAAACTTAGGCAATTTTTTTGTCCTTATAATGGCTAAAACAAAAGTTATTACAATAGTAGACTCAATGTTAAGTTATTGTTACTTACATGAATATAATTCAATCTTAGTAACTAGTTTTTTAAATTGTTTGTTATAGTAGGTTTTTATTGGAATCACTTATTATACAAACCACCATGGTTGGAATTGACTAACCAATAACCTTTCATTTCTTCTTCTTTTAATCGTAGTTGCCATTGATTAATATGAAAGACCTTTGACAAACTTGATATTGGTGGAAATAACTCCCATTAGGGAAATGTTTTACTACTTCAAGGAAATTAAAGTAATTTTGCTCTACTGTTTGGTGGATATTATTTTTCTTCAATATCGATCAATTCCAATTATATTGTTTATCAATATCTATCGGTTATAGTTTTTATTAATTCTCATTTAATATATCTTTGTAAGATATCAAAAAAAATTTAAATATATAATGCATGATTTTAACATTAGATATAGCTGGCAACAGAATATATGTCAGATATCCAAGCCTTCCAATAACAAAATACAACAATTTCAATCCATTAGGATAAATTTACAAGTCCAAAATTTCATTTTTTTCAAATTCGCCCTCATACTTATCTAATTATTCCTCTAAAGCAACATCAAATTCAGTCAACTCTATCAAACTAAAGTGATTACAACCCACCTTAAGATCATGGGGCCAACTTTTGCTAACAAATATTAACTTATCCAAATCATATAATTACAAGTGACATATTTTCAAATATTTAAATATTTAGCCAATGAAAATATCCTATCAATATATATTTGGGATCCCAATGCCAAGAATTTGACAAATAAGAAATGTAGTAATAAAAAACAATGAAAGTTTAATGTAATGTATAATGTAATTCTTTAAAAATAAAATGTTATATAATAAGCCCTACACAACAACTAAAAAAACAACAATAAACCATCAGTAATGAAAAAAGAAAATCGGAAAATAAGAAAAAAACACAAAAGTGAATGAACCAAAAAAAACTTTAAAAATGGAAATATGGAAAAAAAGCACGTAGAAAAAACAAAAACATTGATAGGAAACAAAAAAACATAACAAAAGAAAAAATATAAAAAATTATAAAACAATGTTTTTTCAAAAATACAAAAACAATAATACAATAAAATTTATGACCCCCCCCGGAAACTAAAACAAAAAAACATAGAAAATAAAATAAAATTTGTTTCAGTGTTGCCCAAAACCTCAACTCTTGATTCCTCCCAACTAGTTGTCACACAAAATATGTTTTTTAAAAAAAAAATAATGCAAATGTTGTTTAGTTGTATGATTAGAAGAAGCACATGTACAACCAAAAAGTGAAATAGTTCTGCAAAAAAGAATACAAAACAACAACAATGGGAAAAAAGAGTATGGCCACTACCAACAAACAAGGAAAAACACATTGAAAAGAAGAAAAATAGGGAGAAGAGCAAGAAGACAAAAAAAACCAAAAAAATGAAAAAAAATTGGTGCTCAAATTAAAAATTGGGCGCTTTTATGACCCCTTGGATTTAGGGTTAGAGCCAGTGGTCGCCTCTGAAACATTATAAATGTTTCTTTTATTTCAAATTAAAACCCTCTAAAACCATGTTTTCATTTTTTTTCCTCAAATTAATGTCCTAATTCCTAGCCCTACTACAAGTTGTGATATCCAAATTTGGACAAGAATTTGATATATTGGTTGAACTTAAAATTTTTATTTTAAAAATCCATTCTAGATATTAATTGATAGGATATCATATTTGGAAATATGTGGGTTAAAATATCATTCCAAATATCATTTTTTTGATATTTAAAGGGTTTTTAAGTTAATATCCAAAATGATATTTGGGTCTGATATTTAATTGTTTGGTAACATGCCCAACATTAATTTGCTCCCTTGGGGAAACACTAAATGTGAAAATTTTACACTACATGTGTCAAACAAATTTTTTTTAAAGGGACTAAATGAAAGATTTTTTTCTATTCATTACCTAATTTTTTAATATGCACGTATTCTGCCCACCATAATATAATTATAATTTATTTTTGTGTCAAATTCTAATACCTTTTTTTTATATAATTTAGTTTTAGTATTTGATCAAGAAGAACAAACACTTGAGGCCTACACTTTTCAAGGGTTCAAAAGATGTTATGAAAGAAATATAACCATGTACACTCTTAGAAGGATAAATTGCAATTCATATCAAACAAGTTGCATACATATGTGATGTTTTGAACCATTAGTTATATCATTTCATTCAAAACAATCAAAGGTAGAAAATAAATGACAAATTGTATGATCTATTTTCTAGAAAATAAATCAAGCTTACATTTGTCAACACATTCAAGATTTCCACCCCTAACAATTCATGTTAGAGATTTTAAATAAAATAATTTGAAAAAAAATTCTAAACTTTGACTACAAAATCATTATATATGCACTTACTATTACTAGTTCATTAAATTAATCTATTAATTGAATTGAACTTATTGATATTTCTAGAACTTGCATATTAACCTACTAATTGAACCTATTAATAATTAACAACTAATTTTTTATACTTTAAAAAATATATCAAGGATTAACGCATAGCCTCTATTAATTATAATTGGTTTTTAGAATAAACATAACCCTATTATAGAACTATTTTTAAAAAAATTAACCCAAAAATTAATACATGGCACTTTATATTTTTATTCATATATTAAATTTACATTCAAAGGAGTTGAATGCCCCCCCCCATGCCTACTCCCTATAGTACATACCATGTATTTGTACATAGTGTTAACCTAATAACATGTTGTCCATAAAAATTCATTTAGGTGATAATAATTATTAGGGCCTTTGGAAGAACGTTTTCCTAACTATAACTTCACACATGTTTTTCTTTTGCACTATTCTAAAAAATTCATTTACAATGGACTTATTATTCCAAGCTTTTGTCTTCAATAGATCCAAAAAAATTATGTATTAAGTATGGCAAACAAAAGCAATTTCAACATGAAATTTGATCTTGCCATAAAAAATGGGAATCCTAGTAAATGTGCATCCACCTGAACTTTGAAATGGAGATTGAAGCAAGTTCTATTAATAATTGAAAATACTAATAACAAATTCAATTGCCAAGATGTGGACAATTTGTAAAGATGGAAAATGTAGGTGCAAGGAGGTGTTGAGGATTAAACCTTTTACAACAAGGTAAAGGAAGTCAAGGGGGTTGAAGTAGACATAGAATAGTGAAAGGAAAGAAACCAATTGTTTTTTAACCATCAAAATTTAACTCCACATGTTGTGATGTCACTTCAAGGAAACCAACCTAATTGGGAACACGAAGAGATATAATAATAGAATAATTCATATCAAGCCTAAATGTTGTTAATCCAAGAGATTAGTTCAAAAGTGCCATTTGCAAGTGAAGAAAATTTGCTAAAATAATGAATGCTAGTGACCACTCGTTGTTACCAAGAAATAATGCGGTTTTTAATGAGGGTTGGTTTATGACAATTTCATGCATTTTTTGACTACATGTTTGGTGCAAGGACAAACATAGAAAATTAATTTCCATAAAATAAAAACATTCATTGTGCCATGCGTAATTATAACAAGGTCATGAAAAGTTATTAGATTCTTCCATGGGAACTAAACCCATGCCCTTCACATGTGTGCAACTTAATGAATTTAAAATTTGATTTCTACATCCCTTAAGGGCTATCCTTGGATTCAAAATTCACAAATTTGTGCAAGATTTTTATAACCATGTCATAAATGATTAGGTGCATTGGCACACGAGGAAGTTTTCTTGGCCAAATTGTTTTGAAATCATAATTGTGTACATTTTGGACCTCCCCTTTGCCATTTTTCACCTTGATGAGTTGTGCACCCTAGAATTTCTATCTTGCCATTAGTTGGAAGACCAACAACTAGTATAAGAGATGAACCAATTGGATTCGGATTTAATTGAATAATTTTTGGTTTATGAAATTCTCAATGACAAGATATCTCGATATAAGGATTTTGATTCATTTAAAGAACTATCAAACCCCTTCTATTTTTTGGTTATATGGCTATTAAAAAAGTTGATGTTAAAAGAAAATCTTACTATCGATAATGACATGATGGTAGACACAATTGAAAAGGGTAATAAAAATTTGATTGCATCAATTGATAAAATCCACATTAAACCAATATAAAGATCAAGGAATGAGGATTAAATTAACAAATATGAGCTTTGGAGCCAACACATTGATTATTTCAAAATGAAAGGTCTATTGAAATCAATTGCACACAATATAGTTTGTTTAAGGCTATTTTCAAATTGATTCATATTATCGACATGATGTTTATTCAAGGGAAACCTAACACATACAATGTTATTGTCAACATGGATGACATTAGGATATTAGTTGGACAGTCTCCCAAATAACTATTATAAGACAATCATATAGTTGCCTTTAAAAAAAATCTACCTTGATTTAAACAATTGCATTTTTAAACCACTAATCAAATCCACATTAGGACAATTGTCATTAGTAGGCTTACATGAACTACCTATACATGTGGGTATTTTTTATGGTATCCTTGGATGACACCATAGGAGATAAATCACCAACAACATACACATATCATAACTCAATGATTTTATGAACAAACCTCATGTTATGTTCAATCATTTTACTTTTGTAACAGTGAGTTTTTTTGAAGTGGAAATCTTCTCTACGTACCAAAGCATGGTTGAGATTACAAAGAAGGGGATTAAATATTTTATTACATGTTAAATATACAAAGAATTCATGCAATTAACATTGTTATTGAGGAAAGAAAGGATTAACACAAAAGAAGTATTTAATCATCAATTAGCATATTTCAAAGTGAGAGACTAAGAGGCCAACAAGAACTTGAATAACATGGTACATAATTTATTTATTTTAATTCATATTTTGAGCATGGTTTTTGCAAATGGGAAAACTACCAAATGCATACATGTAATTCCCAACAAGTTGGACTTTACATATTGCAAGCACATAGACTTAAATGATGACAAGTCCCATCAAAATTTAGATGTTGGCATTGAAATAAAATGATCTAACATCTAAAGATAAATTTTGATTTTTTCCCTCATTGTATTCATAAAGTCCACCAAACATTTACATACCCAAACATTTCATTCAAATTTTTTTCCCTATAGGGTCAATTTATGGGTATTAAAAGTAACTATAAAAAAAAAGCATTATTTAATTTCATTGCGGTAAATGGTTTGTATTTATGCTAAAAATGTTGGATGAATTTATGCAACATATTCATGATAATACCACAAAAAGGTTGATGGATTGATTGTTATGGTTCACAATATATTAGCCCATAACACCATAATCACCCATTTATACTCATAATATTTATCCTCTCTATATGGCCTTTACAGTCTTGACATTTTAAATTGCATGTATATTTGTGTTGCACCTTGGTAAGTTGGGAAATTACAAAAGCTCTAACCCTTATCATTACAAAATGTATATTTTTTAGTAGGTCAATTCAACATTCCTTAGAATATTATATGGATTATTCTAATTACTTCTTGCATTACAAGGTCAATGGTAGGATGTCCCACAACAAACAACACACTACATTTAGCTCTATACCCACGAACCCCATATTTCATGCAATTCTATGAGAATAATTATCTCGATGTGTAAAATGTTCAAACATTTGTTGCAATTGCAAAAGATTTAACATCATCTTAAATGAGAAAATGATGCTCATGGAGATGCATAATTCTTGTAAAATACTAATGAGAAATGAAAAAATCCTAATGAAAATAATAGTATTTTTGTTTGTAGCCATGCTTGTAAACTAAATGTTCACACACCTAATTGGATACTTTAATCAAATGCACACATGGTGTCTAGACAAGCTTTTTTATAGTCCAACTAACTGGATATTTGGGACAAGCTCTTGATAAGGTTGACAAAAGGATAAGGAGAAATCTTTTTAGGATTAAATAATGGGGTGATAAAAGAAGGTGAAGAATGATGTAAGCAAAAGTGGTGTGACATTGTAACGATGATTTAACAAGGGCCCATTGTGGACATGGTGGAGAGGTCAAAGACGATCATAATTTAATATGAAAAAGATCATCATGATTTTTGTGAACATAGGAGCAATAATATTAAGTTATGTTAATGCAAATAGAAGCCTATATTTCACATAAGGGTAAAACACCAATCTTGTTAGTATTAATGTTTTAAAATTAAGAGTGCCTAACATTAGGTGTGGCCAAGCTTTATATTGTTATGTTCTTTGACAAAAAAATTTGGTTTCAACATTTGCAATACATGATGATTGAAAGTGATTCTTCACAAAATATTCTTCCCTTATTCATAATAGTTTTCTTGAATAAGAATGTGAATTTGTCATTTATCCACCTATTTGATTGAATTTACTTATGTTAATGCATTGCACATAATTTGTGGTGTCATGTTAAATATAGGGTGCAATGCTTCAACAAATGAAATGCAAAACTTTAAAATATGAATACTTAAAAAGAATAACAAATGAATAATCATGGCAATTTCCATGAACAAAATAGAACATGGCTCAAATTTAATAATATAAAGTCTGAATCATTTTTCTAGACTAACAAAAATATACATACATGAATTGGAAATTCCACATATTGTAAACATCAAACAAAAAAAATATTCAATGCATTCAAAAGATTAAACAAACACAAAATAATAAGTTGATATGCAAGATATTCAACTAATGCAAAATGAACCTATATACACACATTTTGTCAACATGACCTATGTATGTGGAAGGTCAAAGCATTTAAAATTTTGTTAAAATAATTGGCTTAAACCCTTTAAACTTTAAAAGTTGAACTTAATTATTAATTGAATTGATTGAATGTTGGGTAAGAGCACAATAGGGTTGATCAAAAGTGACACTTCAATATAGTCCATTTAAAAAAGTTAGACATAAATTTTCTTCATTGTCGAAAGGTTTTATGTATTAGTTTCACATACATGAGTCACTATTTGTGACATTCAATAAAAGTTTAAAATTTTATTCAATAATGAAAAAAAAACTACCAAGTTATGGTAATCCATATATAGTTCCAATGTAATATGTAACTACCTAGTTTTAAAAATTCTTAAGTGGGGATTTTAAAAAAATAGTTGGGCATGAAAAAACTTTGATTGATATTTTCAATAAAAATGGTTAACCATCATATGATTAAACTAAACATTAAATAAGTTGTCAATTTTCTTTTCTTTTTTCCTCATTTTGTCTCTCCATTGTCCTTTCTCCTTATCTTCATTTTGGAATGTGTGTTTGTTTGTTAATTATGGAAGGACTTTCACAATTTGTTGCTTATGACATAAATTATCTTGAATTGTTGCATTAGAAGGGTACATAGAGGGTGCATTTCATCCACATGGTTGGGTTTCATTCAATTAAGCCTATTAATTAGTTTTTTTTAAAATGAAAATTCACAACTTGGCATTCTTGTTTTCAAAAATAGAAAAAAATGAAAAAATTGTGAGTTTTATGGAAATTTCACAATTTTTGAATTAAAAATAGTTAAATTATGCACATCTAAACCTAGGCACTTCCTAGGTCACAAATTAACATTTTATTTCAAATACTACATCCCACCTAGGACAATTTCCAATTAATGCTAATGAATGTTGGGGATTTTGGCCATGGGATTTATTTGAGGAATTTGCAAAAAACAAAACCATGCATGTAATCCACTTTTTCAAAAACCTATAATTATGAAAATTATTTATAATTTTAAAACTAAAATCATTATAATGTGGAGGTCCTAATTAAATTTCCTAGGGAAAGTGGAATCAAAATTTGTTAAGAAAATAATCAAATAATATTTTAATTTGTGTCTGATACTCAAATAATTCGTTTCAATTTTTGAAACTTTTTTTAGATAATAATAATTATGCATTAAAAAGCTTTGGCCTTAAGTTGCAATCACAATAACATGTACCATCTAGTGATTGTAACCAATCATTTTTTTTCATGTTTTATTATATAAAATAAGATTAATGCCACAAGTTTTGTAACATGTTAATATGATATGGTTTACAATATATTATTAAACCAAGTGGAACAATTTGAAATGAATCTGATGAAAATAAAATATTCATTTAAAAAAATATATAACCAATGATTTTGTGACATTTCTAAATGACTTGAAATGTTTTGAAAATGACATAATCAACGAAAAGAGTTATTGTCCCTAGAAAAATCATGAATTTTTAATCTATCCCCCTTTGTAACCAATCCAATATTGGCACTTCATCCCAACTAATTCACTATTTTGTAAAGTAACAATTTAAATGCGTAAGTGTGATTCTTTCAATTGTGATTGCACACCTTAACCATTAGGCTTCCTCTACCCATTCAATGGATTGACCATTTGGCCATGGCTTCTCACCAAATGTTTAACTTCATTTAAATCCATGTTAATTCCAAATTAAATGATTTAGGTTCAAAGAAAATTTTACTTTCATGTTTTAGCTTTGTTTTGTAAAATTTGTTTGCAAGTAAATAATGATTTTTAATAACCAAAAAAAACTTTGAAAATTTGGGTCTTTGATAACCATGGGCCTATTGAATTGGCAACTTTTAGGGAAGGATTATTCAACATAGTATGGATTGTAGGACAATGACTTCTAAAAGAGCCACCAACCAACATGTTTGACATGGGGTATTGATCATTTTTTTGGTTAGCATTGCCCCTATTGATGCCTTTTATAGCTTTTTGAAGAGGCTTGTAATGGCCTTTGAAAGGTACAAGTAGGTCGAATTTTGCATCTTTCCCTTTTTATTTATTTATTCTCACACAAATCTATTACCATATTACATGGGTGACTTTGGCATATTTTTATTTTTTAAAATTTTCAAAAATTTCAATTGTAGGAATCTAGAATTGAACCCTAGCCTAATATAGATAATTACATTAGTTGTGAACACATTGACCACAAGGACAATAAAAAAACTCTGAAGTTGAGTTAGAATTTAATATGCAACTTTGTTATATGTCAAAAAGTTTAAAATTAAAAACTCACACGACGAATCTTAAATTTTAAAATTAATTAATTAATTGGGAATTTTGTGCCAAACTTGCCCATGTATTACAATAATAACTAATGGTTTTGATGAAACAATTTTTTTTTGTGGCTTGTATTATTTATCTTTTGACAATGCTAATTCTCAACTATAAAAGTTGATCTTCTATAAATTAGTTCACTTTTTGAGATATATATCATTTTGACATCAATAATAAAAATTGAGAGTGTAGTTGAAATTTGTAGAATAATGACCATTCAATTTGATAAAAGTATGAAATTGTAAATATTTTTTCATTGCCTATTGCAGTAGGCCAATTGAGTCATGCATTTCAAAACTTCAAACCTTATGTTTGAAGTTTTGTAACTTATAGACAAGCAATTTATGTTTTTCTTTTTTTACAAAACTTCCACACATTGGCCTTTTTGAATCCTTCAAATTCATTTGAAGTAGCCTTTTGATAATTTATAATCTTCCGATTTATATTCCATTTAGTCAATTCTTTGAGTGGTCTTACAATGATTTCATGTGGCATTTAATTCAACACCTTTTAAGCTTTATTTTTTCATTTTGATACTTCAATTTTTATATCTTCACCTTCACCTTCTTTTGTACTTGGGTGGTGCCTTCTAAGTGTTGTAGTTTTCATATTTATTTGATAACTTTATCCATTGCATGAAATATGTTAATATGTTGAGATTGTTGAAGTAAATTGTTAATTTTTTTCAAGTACATTTCTTGTTCAATTTTTTTTGCCTAATCTATATCAAAGTGTCTCCATGAATAATGCATATGTTGTGAAGGCAAATGCAAATGCAAATCATATTGACAAATTTTGTGTGTGTGTGTGTGTGTGTGTGTGTGTGTGTGTATATATATATATATATATACAATTTATTTTTAAACAAAATTTTCCATCATTTTCAAAATCTTAAAGACCTTTTCAATTACCATTTAAATAAATAATTCCAATCTGTTTATTCACTTTGAATGGTGAGTAAAACCATGGTCTCATAGGATACACCATAATTTTAATCAATTTTTATGCTAATAATATGTTGATATTATCTTACTGATGTTGAATTTACATGAAACAATGTTTAATCATGGCAATGATTAGGCCATCTGTAATGATGGTCCCAAAGCTCACATTTTGCATCAAACAAACCTTGTAATAAAACTAAATATAAAACTCATTGTTAATAGTAAGAGGCTAGCCATAGGAATTGTGTGATAAATGAATCATGTGGCTATAATATACTAGCCCCAAAAAATATAAAGTATTGTTTGAATTTTTTTGAAATTCATTGGCCATTTTTCTTATGTTATTTGTTGTCAGTTGCTTTATCATTACATGCTTTAATTTTTAAAAAATAATTCCACATAAGTTTCATGTTTCAAATCAATATTTCGAAACATGTAAAACTTTCTTAGCATGATTCATAAGACTTATCATGTGTTTATATGTCTTGAAAAATGCCAAAGAAACACTTATATGTTTTTGACATATTTCCAACAAGTTTCAAAACATACATCGTAGTTGTAATTTGTCGCTTGTTTCTTAACACATAAGTCCTTCTTGATGTGTTTAGAACATATAAAAATCATCTTAACATATTTCAAATGTTTTTATGCACAATGCTTATTTGCAAAGTCTATAACTTTTGAGGGGTTATTATCTCTACCAAACTTAATCATATGAAGCATATGACTTCATCATCTTGTAACCCTTGTCAAAAGCTTTTCAATGCCATGTGAATCTTTTCAATCAAACATGATTTGGGTTTCAAATTGCACTTTGAATGGTTGGGAGTCTCTTTGCAAATACGATTAAAAATCTATATTCTTTTGATTTTCATGATGTGACACCACTTTCTTATTGAAATCATTGAGATCTTCCTAAAAATACAAGATCATCAAATTGAAACATGTTTCAACCCTTCAAACTTTATTCCAAATTAGAAAAAAGTCAACAAGCAACAAACTATTTGAATTTTTTTACAACTTATGAAATTATAATTTTTTTTCTCAAACATTCTAATTTTTTTTGAAATTTTCTAAATTTTAAAAACATGTTCATAAAACTATTTGAAATTTGTGAAACCATTCAAAATCATAACAAACTAGATTAAATGAAATGAATAAAATGAGTTGTAACCTTGCAATGATTCAAATCTTAAATTAAAAAATGAATAAAAAACAACAAAACAACTGAGCAAACAATGAAAAATTCATTAAGTTCGTGAACAAGCAACAATTTTTTTTGAAATATCAAACCTAAAACACTTAAATCAACAAATTTTTTTAAAAATGAAAAAAAATGTAGAAAATAAAAATAAAATAGTAATCAAAATTGACAAATTCAACGAACAAGTCAACAAGCAACAAAACAACAAATACAAATGAGCACGACAAATCTAATTTGAGTATTCCAAACTTGGTTCAAAGTGGGCATCATGTTTCATCCTTAAAATATGATAGCTTGAAACTTGGATTCAAAAAAAATAAAAACCAAAAAAAATAAATTAATAAATTAATAATAATAAATCTAAAAACATGCCAAAGTCCAAAACATGGCACCTAATTTATGCAATTTTTAATGGTTTTGCCAACACAATTGTACTTCCACATGCCTTGACTATTGTGGCCCACTTCAAAAACCTATTCATCAAACAACATTGGGATGAACTTCATCACACATTTAGGGTAAAAAAATTACTAACTAATTGGGAGAAGGGCAATGTTAATAACATTGTTTGAATGGCCATTGACTCATTCATACATCCATAGGTTTTAGGGATTAGGGTGCCACCCTAAAAAATACAAAAAGATTTTTTTTAATCATAGTGCTAAATGAACATTGGGTTCCATAATGAAGTTAACTATCATCATCATCATCATTGCATGGTAAAAATAATGTTGATGAAATGCAAAATTGTTGCAATATTATGACTATCATGAAAACTTGGAGATTCCTGATTTTATAATAATTATAAAAATAATTTCAGCACAAGTAATTAATTTTTTTTTCAAAAATTCGGAAAAATAAATAATTTAATTTATGCCAAAATTGTTCATGTATTAGCTAGTGTGTACCTTGAAGTTGGATAGAAGGGGAAAAAAATTGTTCAAGATTTGCAAATTATGGGTCCCATAATTTCTTGGCCCCGACTCCAAGTGAAAAAAATAATTAAAAAAAAATAATAATAATAAAATAATAAAAATCACATGCAAAAATGTATAAGCCTACGTACGGTGGGCCCCCCAAAAAAGCACACTAGAAATTGCTTGTGAAATACGTACCTAAGCACCAACCCCCCTTGAAAACAAATTTGATATAACAATTTCTTTTTTCTTAAAATTCATTATCATCTTTTTTTTCTTAATATTTAATATTTTATTTTATTATCATAAATTTTCTCTAAATTTATTATCATGTTTATTCTTTAAATTTAGCATTATATATATATTTTTATATTTTATTATCATAAAATTTCTTTAAATTTATTATCATATTTATTCTCTAAATTTAGCATTATATATTTTTCTTATAATTTATTACCATAAATTTTATTTAAATTTATTATCATATTTATTCTTTAAATTTAGCATTTTATTTTTTTCCTATATTTTATTGTCATAAATTTTCTTAAATTTTTTCATAATACTTAATATTATCCTTTTCTCTTATTATCATTATTTTATTATCATTATTTCTTAATACTTAATAATTATTTTTTATCCTTAAATTTTATTATCATTTTTTCCCCTTAATACTTAATATTTTCTTTTTTTAAAAATGTTCCCAAACCTTCGCACTGTAGTCGGTGAGGGGAACTGTGGATTTTTTAAGTGAGGAGAACTTGGGAATTCTAGACCGTTCCCCGTTCCCCGTTCCCCTTCGATTCTGCAGAGACAGGCTTCCGAAGTTCCGTGGTCCCGGTTCTCCTCCGTTCCCCCGTTCCCATGTCTCCGCGCGACGTCGCTTCGCGTTCCTTGTGCTTCCTTGCGCTTTTCGCAGTCGGACGTCTCCTCCGACCCCAACGCCCACGGCTCTCGTCTCTCTCCGCTGCGCTGCGCTGCACTGCTTCGAGGTTTTCAGACATCCTTGTTTCTGGTTTTTGGTTTCTACAGACTTCTTAATTGAATCATGTCCGCTGTTCATTGATTGAGAAAGAAAGCTTCTGATGCTCAGTAGTTGAAGCTGCCGATTTATTTATTTTTGTAATTTATTTTTGTGTGTTGTTGTTGTTGTTGTTGTTTGTTGCAGGTGGCGGGGATTTTGTCGGGACATGGCGATGTGCCCCAACGAGCCTGGATGATCGAAAATGGGGTACATAATTTCCTCTGCTTTACGACGCTTCTGTGTAGCTGTAATGGGGTAGCTTTCTGGGTAGTAGTAATGTGCGAGTAGAAAGTGAGAAGAAACCACACTGTCGGTAATAGAGAAAAGAAAAATTCAAGACGTGAACAATTTGGTTTTGTTGGAAATTTTTCTCTAGAGAATTGGTGAGTAAGCTGAAGAAAAACAACAACAATAACAACAAGAATGTGGTGCATTGTAGTACTGTGGACAACGCTCCCTCTGGACCAGTGCAAAAATCTCCTCAATTGTAAAGGTAACATGGGTTATTGCCTGAATTCTCCCTTCCCTTTTGAGAAAGCATTCCTGAGTTTCTCCTACTTGACATTGGAACTGTCTGTCTCTGGAGGAGTTGTCCATGCAAATCGATAAAAAATCTGGTTTCCATTCTCTATGCCTTTACATGAACCCTGTACACACACACACACACACACACACACACACATCTATGGATATAGTTTTTGTCTCTTGGGTGTGAGTAAGTTTGGTTTTGTCTCTCTCTTGGGTGTGAGTGAGTTTTTCTTCTTGTTCCATTTTTTTTTCCTTTTGTGGATTGTGGATGTATCATGATTCTCTATAGGCTGGGATTTCTGTTAAGTAAGTTATACAGGCTTTATAGATGGAACATAAGACTGCTTGTTTTTCACTGCAAACTGACAGGGAGCAGCTGCTGAAACCATCTGGGAAATGCAGATTTGGGAGTTTTCCCATTGATCCAAACAGAAGATTGAACCTTGATAGGTAACAGATATTTTTCTGGTCAACATCTGCCGTGGTCAGAGCAGGTACCTTCTTTAGTCATTTTCTAATCCTTAATTGTATCCAAGTTTTTCCCATTATTTTTCTAAGACCTGCTAGAAGGCTAAGGTTTGAACTCCTGAGAAATTGAGAAGTTACATATCTACATGTCACAGGTAGCTACTAGCTCTGTAGTTTGGGTTACAGAAATCTTGACTGAAGCCAAGTGCTCATCATGCCCACTTACTGATGCAGTAGTTTCCTTTGACTTACCTTCTGAGTGCCGCATTTTTAGGTCATACACATATCATGTATGCTTCTTGGTCATGAAGAATTCTTCCTCTGTCTGGAATGTCTTCACCAATATACTTGTTGGCTGGATGGTGGTATCTGTAGAACAAGCTGTCATTTTGGAGAAAATGTGTTATCAGGGCTCTCTCACCCTCCTGTAATCATTCAGCGGAATCCCAACAATCACGATCCCCGAGATGGAAACTCTGTACAATCTTTGGTCTGAGAACAAGCAGGTGGAAATTGCAACGATTGGTTTGAAACTGATCGATGCATCTGAAACACATCTTCTTCTGGATGCAAATGGAAACAAGGTTCAGGTTCTCATACCTTCATCCATCCAAGCTTACGATGAAGGTTTGGAAAAGTTGGCAGATGAGGTCTTTATCGCCATGAGCCTGGAGAATAGTGATGAATTGTTAGACACGTACCTGCATTCTCTTAATGAGAAGCTCGAAAGGATCAAGGTTACACCTAAGGCTCTACATGATGTGCTGGACTTATTGCTCACAATGCTCATAAAATTTGACAAGCAAAGCTGTCAGTCTGAGTGCAAGCAGAGTCATCTGACTGGAGGTGGAGGGAAGAATCTTCTACACAGTAAGGAACCTGTTCAGCAGGTAAGCCTCCACCTTACAGAAGATGCAGTATGCTGGTCCAAAGTCAGATGTCAATCAGGTAGTCTTGCATCATCAACTGAGCTGCGGTGTACAAACTTGAGTCCCTCTCTCCCAATCATTCTTAATTTTCCCTCAACTGTGCTTTAACATGTAGGGCATTATCAAGGCCCAGAGTCCCCATGCTGTTGCCAGCGGAGAGGAAGATGATGAGCATGATGATGGTGGTGGAGTCTGCAATAGCTCTGAAGTGGCTGAGGATGATGATGATTCTGATGTTATCCCGGACACAGACAGCAATGACAGTGACACTGACAAGAGTGGTGACACTTCAGGCTACGATTTGGCAACAGAAGATACATCTGTTCCCTTTACAGAGATCGGGTATCGGTCAAGAGGCTTCCTCCATGCTCTTGCAGAGGATGCCAGAAAAGCATGTGAGCTTGCTCAAGCAAAAGTAGTCAGTGAGGAGGCATCTGATTCTGGGAATGATGTGTGGACGTGGTGCTGTGTGTCGTCAATACCCATGCACTTGAGGGTGCAGGTGCAGTTTGAGCTGGCAGGAATTATTGATAAGAGGATGGCAGCATCTCTTGGGATTTCATTGGATGAACCAGTCACATTAGCATTGGAGTTCAGCAAGTTGCTATGGTCAGATTCAATTTTCTCAGTATCCAAGCCTTTCAGCCCAGAAAGTATGTCTGCAACTCAAGAAAACAAGAGCTCCAGTGCAATGCCAGAGGAAAACAACACCATCCTGGATGTTGAAGCTCGAAAACTAAGAGGATGTGACCACAAGTGCTATGGGCTTGAGGTTCTTTTCCCAGAACTGACTCGTACCTTTTTCGAGGGCCTCAACTGGAGGAAGGCAGGAGGTCCAGAGGACCTTGTGAGTTGCCAGCATTGTATACTAACAGAAAAGACATCCAGTCTTTTTGAGCAGTTGGTCTCATGTGTTTCTCACCCAAATCCCTTCCTTGGCCTTCTGGATTTCATTTTGAAGCGATTGGCATCATTGCCCAATTGGTGTATTGTCTGCTGGGATTCATTACCAGTCTCTGTCACACGTCTGTGCACGTGTGATAAGGATATATGGTACGTAGCTGCACTGGATGATTCCCTCAGCAATTGTTTTGTTCATTTCTCCAGTGAATATTGTCCCTTGCTGCAGATTTTTGCCTGAGCACTAGCTCTGTATAAATCAGTGCTGACTTTGAGCTTCATAATCTGGGTGGTGACAGTCTATATAGATTTGAAGAGCTGGGGTTGGGAGCGTTGATTCTCCAGGAAATCAAAAACTCACTGGAACTTGTGGACCTTGAGCTTTCAATGGCGTATTCTGCAAGCATTAGTTCCCGTGATGTTTTTGAACCATTTCCTGGCTTCCTACTAGCCAAGGAAGAGCTACGAGGACGAAGTGGTTGGTTTAGCAATGTTCAAAAAACTAACACAAGAACCAGTCCGTTTGAAAATAAGAAGGTCAGTGTACTACAGGCAATCTTGAAAAGCATTCCTCCGATTGCAAAGCTCAAGCAGTGCTCGGACGAAGCTGAACTCAAGAAAGTATTGGCTAGGGCTTGGTCACCAGGTGTTAAGGAGAAACGTCCTTGGATTATTGCACATGAAAGTGCAGAGCACTCACAGGGTACTCTGGTAGGTGACTGAATTGCTTCACATCTGCTTGTTATCAACCTGGTGGGACTGATCATGCACATTCTTGGTCTTCTCCCATAGACATTCTTTTGGTTTTATGTGCCCTTGGTAGATGATTTTTGGCTGTTTGTCACAACAGATGAGGGACCAGGCCCAGGAGCAATGGCTGGCATATGATGTGATACGCTTTGTGTTGACAACCAACCGAATCTCACTGAGTCTGCTAGATGACACACAGAAGCTTCCTTCCCTTCATACCATCCTGCAGTTTGTTGTTCTATGGGACACTCCAGAAAAGGAGGCTCACTTTGTGCAGCGCCGCATTGATGCTGGCGGGTCTTTCTTTGCCTTCCATGGCAGCCCTGCAGAAAATTGGTACTCCATCCTCAGGTACAATGAATTAGCTTTTGAGCTGCTTCTGTCATATCTTCTGAATGCTTGGGGAACTATGCAATGGATTTGCACCTTACTGTCATCTAGAGACTTTATAATAGTTTGACTTTAGATAATCAGCTTGCTTCCTGATTTGCCTCTAATACTGTGTGTGGAAGTGTACAGTGTTCCACAATCTAGGTCACAGGTCTTACAGTCTGAAAGAAGAAACTGGTTGTATTCAGGAATGGGCTTCGGAGTATGAGCAAGACATCATACATGTCAAGTGGAGCTGCATTTGGAGAGGGAATATATCTCAGCACCAGGGCACAGACGTCAATGATATATGCACACTCCACAGGTGCAGGATGGCCTAATGGCCGCCTCAAAGATGGCTATCAATGCCTGGCCATCTGTGAAATAGTCAATGGATCAACTCAGGCATCTCATCATCACTCTGGCCATCCATCTGATATCCTTGTTGTGCCACCCCGATTTGAAAAGGATGTTGCAATTCGTTATGTTTTGGTCTTCCACCCAGGAGGGATTCATCGAGCTGTAACTGACAATATGGAAGAACCCATCATCAAGAGTAAGATGCGCTTGCAGGGCATCAATCTTCTTGATCATTACCATGGGCTACGCCACACACATTGTGAGATGTGGCAGGCGGAGAAAACTGCTTCGAAGGAGGCGCGTCTCAAGCTCCTGAAAGCTCTAACAGGTGAGATCCAACAGCAAAAAGCTTCAGAGTTTGTGGAAGACCTGGTTCTTACAAAGGCTAGAGAATCGATGGAGGAAGGGCAACCCAAGCGAAAGAAGGGCAAGTCTCAAGACAATGTTGACTCATCAGTTGCAACAAGGGCAGTGATGCAGGAATTCAAAAATGTCCTGAAGGCCATATCCAAGGCACCACAGCTAACATCTTTGGGAGCAAATGATGACATTCCTTTGCTGGCTGGAGTTTCTGTCAACATCCCGGATGAGACTGATGTGTGTACATGGCGGGTAAGCCTTAATCAAGTTTTGTTCAAACAGAACCCATTGCTCATTAAAGACCTTGCGGATCTAAAGCTGGCTTTGAGGGTGCAAGATGATGTCAATGTTGAGCTAGAGGTGAAGTTTTCAGCAAATTATCCATTTCAGCCTCCCTTTGTGAGGGTTCTATCTCCCCGATTCAGAATGCACACAGGTCATGTCACTGTTGGAGGCAGTATTTGCATGGAGCTTTTGACAGCCAGTGGTTGGAGCCCTGCATGTTCATTGGAAAGCTTGTTGGTGCAAGTGGTAATGGCGATTGTTGAAGGCCAAGGCCGGGTTGACCTAGCAGGATCAACACTCAGGAAGGAGTATCAGGAGAAAGATGCACATGAAGCATTCGAGCGTGCTGCTCGCACACACGGATGGAAAACTTCATAGTTGAATCAGGTTGATCTAGTAAAGTCCCATCACATGCACTTTTCAACCTGGTTCACATATGGTGTAATTATCATGTCTTTACTAGAGAGATGCAGGTAAGCTTCCTGCCCATACTCTCAATTTTGGCTGTAGATCCTGAAAGGTTTGTCCTTATATAAACCACCTCAAACATATGCATTGGGGGAACATGCCCCATAAAATTTGTTGGATAGATGTTTCTGTACCTAGATGTTCCTAGTGGCTTCTTGGAGATAACCCTTTCTTCACCACTAGGAGGGGAACATATAATAACTGTGCCCTGAATTTGTACCCATAACTCTGGCTTCTCACAACCAATCGTCTGGAGCTCTGATGGTACCCATAGCTCTCTCTGCTTCTCAAAGACAATCAAGTCATCCTTAGTCATCTACAATCACATGGCAGATACCATGTATTTTGGTATTTTTTTGGTACATTCCATCCATCATGAAATCATTTGTTCATTTTCTTGAAAGTACATAATACATACTAGAGTAGGACCCGACAGTGATCCTATCAAAGTTATCTTTACCTGGTGATATCACCTTTGGTTTGCAAAGATCAGGATGTTTGCATATGGGCCCTTTGCCCTCAAGTGAAACTATTTTGGCTGCATGATCTCTAGGTGCTTTTGTGTCAACTGTGCTTTTGGTTTTGGAGGTTGGTTTCAATTGATTCCTTCTTCAAATGCACATGATAACTTGATGCGGGTAGATTGCTGTGGTTTAATGCTAATTAAACCACCAGTGCTACATTTCCTTCATGCATTGGCATTTGGGACTGCAACCTGGTTGATCCACACACCCCAAAGTAGTCCTCTGCAAAACCAGTAACTCCTCTTTGGGAAATCTTCCTTGGGACTTGACTGGTCGGTTCCACATCAGTGCATATCTGTGAGACTGCAGAGAAAACTCACAATTAACATGTTGAAGATAAATTGTTTGTGTTAGATGAGTGTAATTTTTAGTTGGTTTTGGAAGTCTTTTGCTAATGCATCAGCTTGTTATTGGCTTATATCCAACGTTCTCCCACCACATATTCATTCACCCTCTTTCCTACACACCTTGGTCGATTCCTTATTGGCTAACAAGTAGGTAGTAGCTTTTTGAGCCAATCATCAAGGCAACTAGCCTCTTGAATTCGACTCAGCCTAGTGATTTTCATACATGGCCGACAACCACCTATAATCTTGTTTGAAATTGTGTTGACTTTGCTTTCAACACAATGATTTTGATTTTCCTAAATATCCTCAATTGCTTGGTGACCGAAGAGGTTTTTACTATTTTGTTCCTTGGCTTTCCATCAAATTAAAGTCCTGTTATAGGTACCAATAGAATGATTACATAACATGAATGATTAAAAATTTGAAAAGGAATCGATTATTCACCAACTAAACCCCCTCCTTTGTTAAACAAATTCAACTATTTCAAGACAAATAACAAGATTCTTCTCACATGTTTGACACAAACTTGACAATGAACAAAGAATTCAACTATTTTGAGACAAATAACAAGATTCTTCTCACATGTTTGACACAAATTTGACAATGAACACAAGCAGGTTATGCTAACAACAACTTAATGTAGATTTATTTCATGATCAATGTCCATCACCCAACATTTCATGTCCAATGCGGTCCCATATATGAAGCCTTTTTGTTTGAGAGCTAACATAACACCATCAAACTAAAGAAAAAAAATAGATCAAGAATTGTTGGGAGTAGGCTATAATGGTGCTAAGGTACATAAGGAATCACTAATAGTCTTCAATCCTATATATTAATTCACTACGTCCGTTAGTGTGTCTGTCTATCTTTTACTTATCTCTTACTTCTTTCGATTCTTGGCCCCTTTTTCTTTGGTACCCTCTTTCTTCTTCTTTTTCATAGTTTTTCTTTCTTTCTGTACGCAGCTTCTTTTTCTCTAGTGTAATCCCATTGGCTCCCGTTCCCTGTGGAGTGTTTT